>Ga0207868_1000530_pt1 | contig 39087 bp, 33 predicted proteins | sample Passage237B_FD_187370 | JGI IMG/M metagenome (GOLD analysis project Ga0207868, IMG submission 187370) | Cellulose adapted compost microbial communities from Newby Island Compost Facility, Milpitas, CA, USA - Passage2 37B (SPAdes) (version 3) ... | reverse complement strand
TCGGCCAGCAGATCCCAGAAGTGGTTCATGGCCTTCTGGATTTCCTTGATGCGCTGCGGGTAGTACTTGAGCTGGACCATGCCCATGGCCGAACAGGTCTGATTGATGCGGCCCTTGAGCCCGCCCAGCGGCAGGGGAACAAAGCCCTGGCCGGGACCAAGGACATTGAGCAGCTGTGGATCGGTCACATCGCTGGTGATGCGTTCATAGTGTGCAAAGGCCACCGCACGTTCGTAGAGCTTGGGATCGTTGGTTGAAAGCATCCCGCCTTCGCCGATGGCGAAGCTCTTGGCACCCATCATCGAGATGCCTGCGATGTCGCCGATGGAGCCGGTCATGCGGCCCTTATACAGCGAGCCCTGGGCGTGTGAGACGTCTTCGATCACCTTGATGCCATGCTTGCGTGCGATGGACATGATGGCGTCCATATCGCAGGGGTGGCCGCAGTAGTGCACGACCACGATGGCACGCGTGCGGGGGGTGATGCGACGCTCCATATCAGCCGGGTCGATGCACAGGCTGTCAGGATCAGCGTCCGCAAAGACAGGTGTGGCGCCCAGCAGCACCGCAGGCAGCGCACTGGCCCAGTAGGTCATGCTCGGGACGATCACCTCGTCACCCTTGCCCACGCCGACAGCGAACATCGCGCTGAGCAGGGAAGCCGTGCCATTACAGTGCGCCAGGTTGTACTTCGTTCCCAGGAACTGGCCCCACTGTTCTTCAAACTGCCTGGACAGACCGATGGACGACATCGAGCCGTCGCGTATCACCGCGAGCACGGCCTGTTCGTCTTCTTCTGTCACAATTGGCCAGTGAAACATCGGGCGATTGATGTCGTTAATGGCCTTTGGGCCGCCAAGAATGGCCAGGGGCTGCGATTCGATCGAAGCAGTGGTGGATGACATAAATCAGGAACTCCAAGGGGAATCATGATGTTACCGCACAGGTCCTTTTTGCCCTGCAATATCGATACCAATCCCGTTTTGCCCTGATATCGTCAATTTCGAACAGATTTGACCACGCAAGGATTGACACGTGTCAAATTTCAGACATCAGTGGCGTCGCGGGACAGGCGATGTATCATGCCTGCATCTCTTTCCCCTGGGGTCTGCTTTCCGATGCCATCCTTATACGCTCCTTCCAAGACTTCACCCGATCGGCCGGGACTGCTGCTCTCCTTTGATGACGCTGGCAACATTCCCTACTGGCATCGGGCGATGCACATCTTCCGCCGTTACAACGCCCACGTGACGTTCTTTATCGATCGCTTCGACACGCTTACGTCTGAATCGGTCGAGATGCTGCGTGACCTGCGTGCGGCCGGCCATGCCATTGGGTGTCACAGCCTGCGACACCTCAGTGCGACGTTCTATGTCCAGGACCATGGCGTCGAACGCTACCTGATGACCGACATTGAGCCGGCCATCGCCGCCATGCACGCACGCGGGTTTGCCACGCACAGCTTTGCGTATCCCAACAGCAAGCACGACGAACAGACCGATGCGGCGCTGTCTCGCTATTTTGGTCGACTGCGCTCGGGTGCAAAAAACACGACTGTGGTGCCCCTGGTGAAGCTGGATGACCTGTATGCACCGCTTGATCAGGTGGCAGGGCGGCGCAACATGCTCGGGGCGGGTATCGATTCCATCACGAATCGCAATTTGGATGTGCTCCGGCCCTGCTTTGCCCGCGCGGCCGAGCGGAGCGAAGTGATGACACTTTACGCCCATCGCATTGATGCCGATGGCCCGCCAACCTCCAGACTGGGGATCAGCCATTCCCAGTTGAGCGCGGTGCTCGAAGCAGTCCGCGAAGCGGGGCTGTCGTTCTACACGTTTGATGATCTGCCTGCCTGCCCACTTACCTGCTGACCCATGGAGGCTCGATGAGCAGTTCCCTGGCTTTTGACTGTCACCTCACGCGCATCACCCACGGCTTTGACCACAAGACCTGCTGGACGCAGGCGCGTGGTGGCGTGATCCCCGGGAAGCAGCCCGTGGCGGTGGTCACCATGCAGCAACTGGTGCTCAGCGGGTCCGATGTGTTCTGGGGTCTGCATGAGACGCGCAGCGTCGATCGTGGCCATACCTGGTCGCCCCTGCGGGAGATCCCTACGATGGTCCGCTGGAAAGAAGAGGGCGGCGTCGAAGCGGTCCTGTGCGACGCTACTCCCAAATGGCATGCCCTCACGGGGAAGATACTGCTCACCGGCCAGGTGGCGCGGTATGTCGGCGATCACCTGATGCCCGACCCTCGCCCGCGTCACACGGCTTATGCGGTGTTCAACGAACAAGGGCAGGAATGGTCTTTGCCCTCATTCCTCCATATGCCAGACCCCGACCGCTACTTCTCCTCCGGCGCAGGCAGTGCGCAGCGGCTGGATCTGCCTGATGGTGACATTCTTCTGCCCATCTACGCCAAGGATCGTGATACGCCGGTTTTTGAATCGATCATCGTCCGCTGTGGATTTGATGGACGCTTGCTTACGGTGAAGGAGATCGGCAGCTCACATTCGGTTTCCAGTGGTCGCGGACTGTATGAGCCTTCCATCACGCAGTACGGCGGGCGGTATTTCGTCACCTATCGCAACGATCAGGCTGGCTATGTTTCCACCAGCAATGACGGCCTGCATTACCATGAGCCCAGACTCTGGTGCTTTGACGATGGCCAGCCTCTGGGGAATTACAACACCCAGCAGCACTGGGTATCGCACAGTGATGGACTGTTCCTGGTTTACACCCGCAAGGGGCTCAACAACGATCACGTCTTCCGCCATCGTGCGCCGCTGGTCATCGCGCAGGTGGACCCGGAAAAACTCGTCGTGCTGCGGGAGACCGAACGCATCATCGTTCCTGAGCGCGGGGCCAGACTGGGCAACTTCTCGATCATCGACTTCGACGCCAATGAAACCTGGGTGGTTGCCGCCGAGTGGATGCAGAACGTCGGCATGCAGCAGAATCCGAAGATCTGCACGCAGTATGGATCAGATAACAGTGTGTGGGTTGCCAGGCTGCACTGGAACCGTCCCAATCGCAATCTGGCCTGACATCTTCAACCCGCGGGCCACAGGCATCGAACCTCCAGGACCATGCATTGCTCGTGTTGATCTCTTCTTTGTGAACCCGGGGAATGGTTCCCCGTTGCGTCATGTCACTTCTGCGGGTTCAATGGTTCTATGATCTGGATTTGCCTGGCGTTACTGGTTCTGGCATTTTCTCTGTCACTGCCGTTGACGGGGTATCTCATTCACGCCGGTCGACGCTGGGGGCAGCTCGACGCGCCGGATGCGCCAGGCTCGGGCGGCCGAAAGAATCACGCCCACGCTACACCCAACACCGGGGGCATCGGCATCTTCCTTGGTGTGGCGATTCCGCTGACCGCCATCCTCGCGGCCACCTGGCTTATCCCACAGGACAGCTGGGCACTGATGGGGCCGCTGTCGGTGGTTGGTGAGCACATTCCCGGCCTGCGACAGCAGACGCCGGCCGGCCTGGGGGTGCTTGTCGCGCTGACCGCCATGCACATTCTGGGGCTGATTGATGACCGTAAGCGACTCGGACCTTTCCTCAAGCTTGGCGTACAGCTGGGCGTGGCGCTGTTTCTGGCGATCTTCTGCGATGTGCGTGTGCTGCATCTGCTTGAGGAGCCATGGGGTGTCGCCGGGCTGATGGCCAGTGTGGTGATCTCGGTGCTGTGGATGGTGGTCATCACCAACGCGATGAACTTTCTGGACAACATGGACGGCCTGACAGGCGGGGTGGCGGCGATTATCGCATCCCTGTTCCTGGGGGCCACACTCATTCATGGCCAGTGGTTCATTGCTGCGATGGCTGCGCTGCTGGTCGGGTCGCTCATCGGGTTTCTCTATTACAACTTCCCGCCTGCCAAGGTATTCATGGGCGATGGCGGGTCGCTGGTGGTAGGGCTGCTGCTGGCGATCATCAGCATCCGCACCACGTATCTGACAGGTGATGGCCAGGCCCACTGGCATGCGCTGCTGATGCCTCTGGTGATGCTGGCCGTGCCTCTGTATGACTTCACCAGCGTGACGGTCATCCGTATTGCGCAGGGCCGCAGTCCATTCGTGGGCGACCAGAGCCACTTCTCGCATCGACTGGTTCGCAAGGGCCTGTCGCGTCGTACTGCAGTGCTGGTGATCTGGCTGTGCACACTGGCCACCGGCCTTTCGGGCGTGATGCTCGGCTCACTTTCACCCTGGCAGGCTCTGCTGGCCGGTGGGCAGACGCTGGCGATCCTTGCCCTGCTGGCGATGCTGGAACGCACGAAGCCTGCGGCTGAATGAAGGCTCACCGCCTGCGGGAGTCATCCGAATCTGCCTTGTGATCTGCTTCCGATTTCAAAGAAAAAACCACAGGCTTCTGGCCTGTGGGTGAAGGTGAACTGGAAGCGATGGCGGCGATTAATTTTTGCCGGGATGAGCCCCACGCACCAGCCAGGCATCTTTGCCTTCCGAAGGCTTGATGGTGGAGACGTGCCCATCGGCCCAGGCGAAATTACCCCACGCATCAGGGCGGTAATAGGTGTAGGCGGTGTGGAACTGCGCCACGGCGCCATGCCAGTAGCCAGGGGTATAGCTCATACCCTCGCCATAAAAACCTGAAGCAGGCGTCGGGTTGACGTCATACGACGCCGCTGCGGTGGCTGCGCCAATCCTGGTGAAGGTATAGAACTCTGTGTTGGTGCGCCAGGTATTGCTGGTGTATCGGCCCTGACCTTCGCCATACAGGACCGTTTTGGACGTCACCATGATTTCGTCAATCCTGGGATAGTATTTCTCACGCGTGGGAACAGCGGCGGCATTAAAGTGCTGATAATCACGCTGGAGAGGGTTAGCGTTATTGCCCAAGGCAACGTTGGGAACGTAGCTGGACATGACAACGTCCTGCGACAGGCCGGCTTGGACGGGCCTCGTCGGACATGCCCAGGCAGGATTCGGATTGACCGACGTATAAGGCGCACCATCGACACGGGTGTAATAGGACTCAATGTTTTTCGTGTAGAGCATCATGCCGCTGGTGCCATAGCCGGTCGCCGTGACATAGCGAGCAGGCAGATTGCCCTTCATGTCTGTGGCATAGGCGAAAGAGGCCGCCGTGATCTGGCGGATATTCGTCTGGCAGCGGAGGTTCTCCGCGGCTTTGCGCGATTTGTTCAATGCGGGCAGCAGCAGTGCAACCAGCAGACTGATGATGCTTATGACCACCAGCAGCTCAATGAGAGTGAAGCCCGTGTCGATCCTGCGAAAAGAAATGTGCTCGTTCATGAAGCCTGCCCCTTAAAAGCGAACGATCGGATGGAATGTGTCTATCTTCACTCAGATTCAGACCCCCGGAGGCTTGTCACACTTAAATTAACGCAGCGATTGTTCTGTCATGTAAATAAATCGAATATTACTAAATGTTGTTTGTATTCCATTGGTATAAATGGACTTGCGTTATAAGGTTGGATCAATGCTGTGTATTGATCTGTATGGCGCTGGATGGAGTTGTATGAGCAAGAATAAAAACAAGCCCCATGCTCTGCAGAATGGGGCTGGCGTAGACACTCTTTGATTTTGAGAAGGGGAAAAATGGGCGATGGGGGACTCGAACCCGCGACATCCTGCGTGTAAAGCAGGCGCTCTACCAACTGAGCTAATCGCCCGTGACGTCACATCATACTCGATCAGCCTGGCCGATTCATCTCCCGTGGTCAGGGGGAGACGTTTTCCAGTTCCAGGAACGTGGTGGCCTGCGGCGCGTGGCTGGGATAGATCACCCCGGTCATGCGGGGCCGGCCGTCCTGTTCCAGATAGATCAACTCCAGGGAATGTTTACTGCCTCGGCCGGCGGGAGTGAGTTCCAGCGTGATGGCGGGCCAGCCCTGAGCGTCGGTCAACTGCCCGGCGAGGGTAGACTGCGCAGGCACGCTCAGATGCCTGCCACCGGTGGCGATTTCACCGGCCACCTGCTTGCCATCGTCCGTGAACTTGAGGGAAAGGGTTGTGGCTTCCACATTGTCCCGTCGGCTCGGGTGGACCACTTTCCAGGTCAGCCCTTTTGTCAGGGCATTACGAAGCTGCGAATCGAGATGAGCCTTCCAGGTATCGCTGTGCTGTGTGAAGGCGAGTGTGCCATGGCCCGAACTCGACAGATGGCCGACCAGCCGCGGGGAAGGGCCCACATCAGGCAGACGCAGATTCCACTGCTGATGGCGAATCTTCATGCTCAGCATGTTGGCGCTGACACGCACCCCGGTCTGGCCGGCGGGGATGTCCTTGAACTTGAGCTGAATCGTCGGGCCGATCAGAGAATCCACCACCTGGCCGGTCATCAGAACATTCGAGCGGAAGAGGGTGTAATTAGCGTTGGCGACAATCTGGCCATCAGGTTTGATGTCCAGTGTGAGCACAACAGGCGTTACTTCCTGGTTGGGACCATTGGCCGGGACCAGGCCGTAGAAAAGCTGAGTGGGCTTGATGCTCAGAAGGGCCTGCTTCTGTGCGGCGATGCGGGCGTCGTAGGTGGCTTTGTCAGCCGCTTCGATGATGTCCAGCTCGCTGGGCAGGCCGCGCTCACGGGGAGAGAAGGACCACGTCCCTGTGAACTTGCCCTGCAGACCCAGCTGATAAATGCGGCCGGGCGTGGCGATGGTCAGTCTCGCCTGCCCGTTCTGCACTTCAATGCCCGCGCCCATGAACTGTAGGGTCTGCGTCTGGCCTGTGGTGGTGTTGGTCGTCTGGATTTCACCCCGCCACGTGCTCGAATTGGTGTCGCGTATCAGGATGATCTGGTCCTGCGTTTGCTGGTTAGGCGAATTTTGAACAGCCGATGTTCCGCGCAGCACCGCATAATCGCGCAGTGCTTCAATAATAGGCTGCTTGAGCGTCTCGGCCTGGGCCTGCTGCTGCTTGTAAGCATCGACGATCTTCGCGTGACGGGCAGCGTCAGCTTTGAGTTGCGCCGTGACGCTCACATTGTTCATCACCAGCGGGCCGGTGATCTGCAGATCAGAATTCGTTCCCTCGACCTTGAGGCGAAATGCGCCCTGTGTGACGTTGCTGCCTGCAGGATGGGTGTTGCTGCTGGTGGCCAGCCTGACCTGCATCTGGCTCTGCTGGGATTGAGGATTAATCTGGGGAATCACCTCAATGCCGCCAGGAACAATGACCGCTCCCTCGTGAAACGCATTGCCTGTGATGCGCTCACCCTGGCCGACAAGCTCAAGCGCGATGGCGAAGCGTTCACCCAGCTCAGGTGACAGGCCGATGAGCACCAGATCCTTGCGCTGAAGAAAGGCCCGCAACTGACTGGCTCGCTCTTCGTAGCGCTTGGCGATGGCTGCCTGATGCTCTTTCGCCGCTTCGGTCAGCGTCTGACCTGCGGTGAGCCTGCGATAGCGGTGTGCTTCGCCATCGCTATTCCTCAGTTCAAGCTGATCGCCTGAGAGCACGGCGTGATACACATCCGTCTGGCCCATGGGAGCGGTGAGCGAGAGCCGTCCACCTTCGAGCACATCGTAGCTGAGCATCATGCCCTGAGCGCCCTGCGTCAGCGACAGCAGGCTGCTGTAGACAAGCACCTTGCCATCCTTGAGAAACTCAAGGCCGGTGAGCGGACCATCGGTCGTGCAGAACCACGTTCCGACAAACTGGCTGGGCTTGCTGGCGGCTTTGCCTTCGAGTGGCTTGGCAGCGGCCTCGGCGGAGCTGGCGGGTGGAGTCGATTCACTTCTGCCACAGCCGGTGATCATCGCCAGCGAAAGGACCAGCGGGCCGGCCATCATCAATGCGTTTCGTTGCATCACCTTGCGCATGAGATTCCTCCGGAAGTGGGGGACGGATTTCATGTTTCAGCCGGAAAACAGGTTCAGAAATAAATGAAACCCGCCGGTCTTCGCATTGTAACAATCATGCTTCCCCAGGCGATTATTTACGGAGAAATGTCTGGTTCTTCGATCATTTTCGACATTGTCGATTCGCAAATTCTGAAGGAGATTCAGTGTCATCCGGATTCACCTGCTTTGCTTCACGCCTCCAAACTTCAGAACGCTGTTGGCCTGTTTTCCTGTAATCCTGCTGCGTCGTTAAACTCTTGGCATTCTCACCCTCTGGGGAACACCATGACACGGACCTTTGAACAGAACCTCAAGGATTTCGCCGGCGCCAGGCTGGGGATCTTTATTCACTATGGCCTGTATTCGCTGCTTGGACGAGGCGAGTGGGCGCTGAATCGTGAAGGCATTCCGGTAGAGGAATATCGCGCGCTGGCCGACCGTTTCACGGCCGAGCATTTCAACGCCGATGAAATCGTCCGCCGCTCGAAGGACGCAGGCGCGCAGTACATCACCTTCACCACGATGCATCACGATGGCTTTGCGCTTTACGATTCGAAGATCAACCCCTTCAACTCGGTCCGCACCAACGCCAAGCGCGATCTGGTGACGGAAGTGGTGGAAGCCTGTCGCAAACATGGCATGCGCATTCACCTCTATCACAGCCTGAACAACTGGACGTGCACGCCCGACAGCGTGGCCGCGCTGGAATCACCCCAGGCTCGCAAGGCGTTTGTCGACTACACCCACGCGCGTCTGCGTGAACTGGTGGAGATGTACAACCCCATCGACTGCCTGTGGTACGACGGCTGGTGGCCTTTCAACGCCCAAGGCTGGCGGGCGGAAGAAATGAATGCGATGGTCCGCTCCATTCAGCCTCACCTGATGGTCAATGGTCGCAATGGTCTGCCCGGCGACTTCGCCACGCCGGAAGGGCATATGTCTGCGCCTTACCCCTGGCGGCCCTGGGAAGCGTGCATGACGCACAACCAGAACTGGGGCTTCCATGTGGGTGATCACGATTTCAAATCGAACCGCGAAGTGCTGCGCATGGTCATCAAAGCTGCCACCGGCGCAGGCAATCTGCTTCTGAACATCGGCCCGGATGGTTCAGGCCGACTGCCCAGGCCTTCCATCGACATGCTTACTGCGCTGGCGCAGTGGATTCCGCAGCATCGTGATGCGATCTACGACACCGAGCCGCTGGCGTTCCATCTTGAGCACATGCGTGAAGGCGATCGTGGCGACTGGAACCACAATGCTGCCTACACCGCCAGGGGCAACAATCTCAACCTCGTCCTGCTCAACTGGCCGGGGCAGACCTTCAGCATCACCGGCCTGCAGAACAAGGTGCGCCACGCTTACATGCTCCACGATGGCAGCGCAGTCACTTTCCATCAGCAGGGCAGCCGGGTGACGCTGACGGGCCTGAGCGATCAGCCTCCCTTTGAATTGGGTGGCGTGGTCACACTGGAATGTGATGGCCCGCCGGTGCTCTATCGCTCAGGCGGGCTGGTCGATCCGAAGGTGAGCCATCCGCGCTACGATCCGTGTCCGTCGGATATTCAGCATTGAAGTGGTGATGCGGCGATCTCCCGCGACGGAACAAAAAAAGCCCAGGCATGGGGATGCCTGGGCTGTGTCATTTAATCGGGCATGGAGCAGTCGATCAGATGCCCATCTTCTTACGCTTGGCTTCCCACTCGGCCTGTTCGCGTTTGTTTTCGGTGGCCAGCGGGGCGTTATTGCGCAGGGCTTCGAGTTCCAGGCGGGTCAGCGATACGCCGCCCAGGCGATAGTCCTCGAACGCTTCCGCAGTGATGGGGACGATGGGCTTGATCAGGGCGTACATCGCCGTGGCGTAATCGCGGATTTCCTGCTGGGCATGTTCATCCATACGCAGCGACAGGAAGTGAAGCAGGTTGTGCAGATTGCACTTCCAGTACCACTCGGTGTACACGCTCACGGGCAGGGCGATGCGGGCGAGCTCGCGGCTGACACCCTTGGCCAGCAGACGCTCATATTCGGCGTACTGGGCTTCGGCCTGTTCGAGATACTTGAGGAACTCCTCGGCAGTCCCGATATCCACCGGTTCTTCACCACCCTGACGGTTGGCCGTCGACTGTTTGCGCACGTTGTCGATGGTGGGGCGGTAGAAGCGGTCGGGCACAACCGAGTAACGGGCTGAGTATTCGTTGACGTTGGCCGTGCGATGACGGATCCACTGGCGGGCGATGAAGATGGGCATCACCACGTGGAACTTGAACTCCACCATCTCAAAGGGAGTGGTGTGGCGGTGACGCAGCAGGTAGCGGATCAGGCCGCGGTCTTCATTGACCTTCTTGGTTCCGTGGCCGTAGCTGACGCGGGCGGCCTGGACGATGGCGGCGTCGGCCGTGGCGTCCTGCGGGACCAGGCGGGGCATGGCATCTACCAGAGCAATCAGGCCATGCTCGTGGACCTTGATCTCCCAGCGGGCGGCGTTGTTCATCACGTCGCGCACGGGCGATTCAAAAGGCTTCTGCTGTATGTCGAATTCGGGGAGTTTGAAGGTCATGGCGACTATATTACACACTTCAAATCAATACGGCATCCAGCCCTGATCCCCCGGCCGCTCCCTTCCCGTGCCCGTCTGGATGGCCCATTGGCACGCCCGGGGCCCCAAAGGTAAACTATCTGCCTATGTTTACTCTCCTCGCAGATGCTACGGTTCACGCAGACACCTTCAGCCACTATGGCCCGGTGGGGGTGCTGATCCTCATGGCCATCATCTTTGGCGTGGGTGTTCAGGTCGCCCCGGCCATCCTGGCCCCGCGTCGCCAGGGTGAAATCAAGGGCGGCGTGTATGAGTCGGGCATGAACCCCATCGGGACGGCCCGTCGTCGTTTCAACGTCCGCTTCTACCTGGTAGCGATGTCCTTCCTGGTGTTCGACGTGGAAATCATCTTCCTTATCCCCTGGGCAGCGGTGTTCCCCAGCCTCGGTGAGGACAGCTACCTGCAGCCCTGGTTCCTGGGCCGTATGCTCTTCTTCATCCTCACGACGATCATTGCCTTCACCTATGCGTGGCGCAAGGGCATCTTCCGCTACGATTGATCGTGACAATCGATTGAAATTCAAAGACCCGGACAGACCATGTCCGGGTCTTTTTTTGTGCAGAAACGAATCCTGTGAAAAAACAGAGCCCCGGTATTGCCATACCGGGGCTCCGTGATGTTTCAGATTGCCTGAAGATTATGCTTCGAGGTTGAGCCACTTCACTTCGTCGGGCGTCAGTTCGACGGTCAGCCCGGGCAGGGAGGTGGTCAGTTCATTGAGCACGCGCGGGCCGATGAGGGCGAACGTCGGGAAGGGCTGGGCCAGCACATACGCCGCGGCGATGTTGATGGGCAGCACGTTCTTCTTCTTCGCCAGTTCGTAGGCACGTTCGCGACGCTTGAAGTTGTCGTCGCTGTACCACACGCGGACCAGTTCGGCATCACTGCGCTTGTCCGGACCGGCGCGATCGGTGAAGAAGCCGCGGGCCTGGCTGGACCAGGACAGCACGGGCATCTGGTTGCGTTCGAGCCACTGACGGCTCCTGGCATCGCTGCAGGCCACGCAGCCGGCCCAGATCGGGTCGAGCATCTGCGCCAGGCTGAAGTTGTTGCTGATGATGCTCATGCCCTGCTGGCCGGTCTTCTTCGCGTAGGCGTTGGCTTCTTCGATGCGCTCGAGCGTCCAGTTCGAGCCGCCGAACACCTTGATACGGCCGGCCTTCACGTGTTCGTTGAGCACATCGATGAACTCACTGACAGGAACCTGCAGGTTATCGCGGTGCATCAGATAGATTTCAGCATGATCGGTCTGCAGGCGATCGAGCGATTCCTTGAGCTGCTCGGTGATCTTCTGCGGATAGCAGTTGGGGGTGTGAGCGCCCTTGGCGATGATGGCCACGTCCTTACGGATGTTGCGGGCCTTGATCCAGCTGCCCAGGAACTTCTCGTACTTGCCCCCGCCGTAGATGAACGCGGTGTCGAAGGTGTTGCCACCCTGCTCGAAGAACTGGTCCCAGATCATCGCAGCGTGGGGGTAGTTGGGCTGATTGTCGCAGCCCATGATGAAGCGGGAGATCTGCTTATCCAGGCCCTTGATCTGGCCATACTTCATGACGGACTTTGAGCTGACCTTCAGCGAGCCGCCATCAAGCACAACCGCACCCTGAGGCGTTTCGGCCGGGTAGCTCAGGCCGATGGCTTCACGCCACTGGTCGAGCGTGCGCATATTGCCCAGCGTGTCATCCCAGCTCATGGCCGGGTAGACCGCTTCCTTCTTCGCCAGGCTGGCAGCGAAGGCGTCGGCTTCCAGAGCATAGAGGGGAATATCGGTCGCGATTTCGATTTCCTCGGTCTTACCCTTGGCGGTGACGGTGATCTTTACCGGCGTACCATCGCGCGAAGGTACGAAGGGGACGGGAACATAGATCGATCCCTGTGAGCCCTGAATGCGAAGCGTGTTATCGAGGTTCACACGCACCGCAGTGGACACCTGAGCGACCACATCATTTTCAAAAAGCAGTGTGGCGGCGGTCCATTCGTCAACATGGGTTTCACCCACGCGACCCACAGCGGTGACCTTCACCGGATTGAGGAAAGGCTTGTCCGACACCGCGCCGGCGATGAGGCGCGCAACCGAGACGGGGTAGCAGCCCACGTCGAGGATGCCACCGCCGCCGAGGTTGGCGTCGAAAATGCGGCTGGCGGGGTTGATGCTGTCGCCACCAAAGCCAAAGGCGCTGGTGATCATGCGCACATTGCCGATGGTCCCGGCTTTGATGATCTCCAGAACCTTGGCCGTCTGCGGATGGCAGCGATACATGAAGGCTTCCATCAGGAACACGTTGTTCCTGCGGGCTTCTTCAATGATGGCCTGCGCCTGGGCATGGTTGATGCCGATGGGCTTTTCACAAAGGATGTGCTTGCCAGCGCGGGCGGCTTTGATGGCCCACTCGGCGTGCTGCGGGTGAGGCGTGGCGATGTACACGGCCTGCACGTTCTTGTCGGCCAGCAGAGCCTCATAGGAGCTGTAGCGCGTAGCAACGTTGAATTTTTCGCCGAAGGCGTCGGCCTTTTCCTGACTGCGACTGGCCACGGCCACCAGTGTTCCGGTTTTCGATGTCTGTACGCCCGTGGCAAACGCCTTGGCAATGTTGCCCAGGCCCAGAATGCCCCAGGCCAGCTTGCTGCTGCTCGACATGGTGTGATCAACTCCAGGGGTGAATGAGTTCTGCGCCAATGGAAATCCGCATGGATTCTCATCGACTGATAGAAGGCTGTCAGCGTATCACGTACGCCAGCGCTGACCATTGCCCAATTGGTCAGAATCATGTCATAATTGGTATCACATACTGGCTGCAGCTGCCTGGGTCATTTCTCCCGAATGCGGGGATAATGGGGAAAATCCGTTGAAATACTATCGAAATGAGATCATTTCCCGAAGGGTTGAGACGCCGGAGCATGGTCAGCAGAATGTCGTATGTGGTTATATGCTCAAGCCCGGAACCGCCGGCTCGTACTACGGCCGAGTTCTGGACAGTCTGGTGATGATCCTGGTGCTTCGTGGCAGGGGCATGTTTGAAGACTGGATGGGCCGCTCTCACCGCGTGCAGGCGGGGAGTCTGATCATTCTCCAGCCCAACCTGAAACATTCCGTCGCGCAGGACCCCGATGGGCAATGGGTGGAGTTTTACATTCACTGTCCGACGCTCTTCTACCAGGCGATGCGACAGCTGAATCTGCTGCCTGCCGATGGTGTGCTGTACGAGCCTGGGGTCAATGCCAATCTGCTGGCGCGTTATGAGGAGTTCTTCCAGTTCCTGCGAGGCATTACGCCGGACGACTGGCCGGTGCTGTGGGCCAAGTGTCACACGCTGCTGGCTGACCTGATCCAGCGCGATCGCCTGTCGCAGCGGGAAACTTCTTCCATCCGTCAGCAGATGCTCCAGGCAGCGGCGCTGCTGGCCGACCAGAGTGAGCATCGCCTGTCTCTGCCCGAACTGGCGAAGAAGATGGGGATGGGATACGAATCGTTCCGCAAACATTTCAAGCGGGAGATCGGCCTGTCGCCGGGGGAGCATCGCATCCGCAAGCGCATGGAACTTGCCCAGCAGCTATTGATTGAACATCGCCTGAGCAGCAAGGAAGTGGCGTATCGTCTGGGCTACGCCGATCCATTTACATTCTCGAAGCAGTTCGCCCAGTATGTAGGCCAGAGCCCGACCGCCTTCAGGCGGGAGCAGCTGGGGAGCTGAGTAGACTGCCCCGTGTGATCGGGGACGATCATCCCTGCACGCAACATAGTCATACCGTTTCCCCATCGTCCTCAAGCCGTCATGCCCGCGAAAAACGTACAGTCACAGATCTTGCGCAGAGCGAATGAATTGAAGAGGGCTTCTCACGTGTGCGGGAATGAAAGAAAAGGGAGTCGAGTCTGAATAAAAACACGCACGCATGAACCTATGCGTGCGTGGTCATCTTCATTCCAGCTGTACATCACTCAATAGTGAATCAATCCCTTATCCACACAAAGCACCTGACCGGTGATCGGGTCGGACTCGGCGGCGCACAGGAAGGCGAAGGAAGGCTCAATGTCCTCAGGCAGCAGGCGGCCGGAGAGACATTGCTTTTCGTTCACACGCTTGATGAGCGCTTCCTGATCGGGGAACTGGATCAGTTCGGTGGGAGTGCGGATGCCCCCTGGCATCAGGGCGTTGACGCGCACGCCATGGGGGCCCAGAGCCCGGGCCATGCTGCGCGTCATGCCGATGACGCCGGCTTTGGTGGTGTCGTAGTGAGCGTGCACCGGCACGCCCATGCGCACTTCCACACTGGTGACGGTGACGATCTTGCCATAGCCCTGCTGGACCATGTAATGCGCAGCGGCCTGGATGGGGTACCACGTGCCATTGATGTTTACCGACATCACCTTATGCCAGTCATCGACGGTGATCTCATCCCAGGGCTGGCGCGGATAGATGCCTGCGTTGGTCACCAGGGCATCAATTCGGCCGAAGCGGTCGTACACCTGCTTCGTGATGTCCCTGGCCTGCTGAGGATCGGCGACATCCCACTGCAGATTCATGGCTGCTTCTTCGATGGCGGGCGTTTCCAGACTGGTGGCAATGACGATAGCGCCTCGCCTGGCAAAGCCGCGAGCGACGCCTTCGCCAATGCCCTGGGCCGCGCCGGTGATGATGCAGACGCGATCTTTAAGACTCAGTGTCATAGATTGCTTTCATGCTGAAGAACAGGATCAATCAGAGACGCGTAATGCGCACGCTGTTGGATTCTACAAACAGGCCCGGGTCGATCTTCATGCACAGCCCTGTGCCCTGAGGCAGCTCGGCGTGGCCGTCACGGATGGCTGGGAAGCCATCGACCAGCTTCGGATACACCATGCGGATGTGCGAACGCACGGTTTCCTGGAAGTTGGCGTTGGGGGCTGCGGCGTTGATATGCAGTCCGGCCATCGCGGTCAGCGGGCCGGTGCAATCGTGCATCGTGACAGGCAGGTTATAGCCGCCGGCCATGGCCGAGATGCGCATGGTTTCACTGATGCCACCAGCCCAGGTGGGGTCGATCATGATGAAGTCCGCGGCGCGATTTTCCAGCACGTGGATGTAGTCGGCTCGGCTCAGGTGCATTTCGCTGGCGCTGATGGGCACGCCGGCTTTATCGCGGAAATCAGCCAGGGAGAGAATATTGTCCATCTTCAGCACGTCTTCCAGCCACAGGGGCTTGATCTCCTGGCAGGCGTGCGCGATGCGCAGCGCCGCAGGCATCTGGAAGAAGCCGTGACCTTCCACAGCGATCTCCATCTTCATGCCCACGGCTTTGCGGATAGCTCGCAGGGGGGCCATGCTTTCTTCAATGTCCTGCCAGCTGATGCGCATGCCTCCTGAGCGATGGGCAGGCGGATCGAACGACCAGAACTTCATGGCCGTGTAGCCTTCTTCGAGCAGTTCATGCGCCAGCTCAGCCGGGCGATGGATGGACGACCAGAGATCTTCCAGCGGTCCTGGCTGACCCGTGGAGCCATAGCCAGGCCAGCCCTTGGCGCGAAGAACGGTGCTGCCCGCGCCATAGGAGGGGCCGCCACAGGTGTTGTAGACCGGGATGCGAGGTCGCGTCGGCCCGCCCAGCAGTCGATAGACAGGCAGCTTGGTGTACTGGCCCAGGATGTCCCACAGCGCCAGGTCGATGGCGGAAATGGCACGCAGTTCCGCGCCGCGCACGCCGAAGTTGGCGCAGCGTTCATAGAGGAACCGCCAGTGGCTTTCAATGGCCAGCGCATCGCTGCCCAGCAGACGGTGATAGAACATGTCGTGAATCATCGCCGCACAGGCGGTGGGGGCGTAGTACGTTTCGCCATGACCGATGATGCCTGCATCGGTGTGAATGCGAAGCAGCATCAGCCCCGGAAAAATGCCGTGGGGGACGCATGTTTCCAGTGCGGTAATGCGGATCTTCGTATCTCCGAAGCCGCGAGGCAGATAGTCCGTTGGAGTCGGGCGGTAGATATCTACTCCCTGGAGAATATGGGCATCAGGAGCCTGGATGTCGTTCATGGATTTCCTCACCGGGTTGGAAGTTGACGGGCCAGTCGCTTGAGCGCGACGAGGTTGCTTTGAATGTGATCGTGCATGAGCCTGCGGGCCTGGTCGGCGTTACCCTGCTCCATGGCGACGAGCATCTTCTGGTGATACTCCGCTGCCAGCGAGATGGGCCAGGGGGCCTGCGTGGCGATGTCTTCGCTCAGTGGCGAGCCAATGCGCCAGATCAGATGCAGATCGTCGCAGAGCTTGGCCAGACGTGACCGATCGGCAGCCTGCCAGAGCGTGCGATGGAAAGTCAGGTCGGCGTAGAGTTCTTCTTCACGATCGGTCTGCGTGAATTTGCCAGTCTTTTTCACCCGCTGCGCCACGTTCTGAATCTGCCTGCAGGCGGCCTGGAGGGTTTCCTTCTCCACCCACGACAGGCGAGGCGTCGCCAGTTCCACGGCGTGAGGCTCAAGCAGCGTGCGCAGCTCCAGGGCTTCCTGCAGATCGTGAAGCGTGGGGTTGATCACAGCGCTGCGCACCCTCGAAGACTGCGTGATGAGCCCTTCATGCGCCAGCTTCGCCAATGCCTGCCTCACAGGCATGCGGCTGGCCTGGAAGTTCTCTGCCAGCTGCTGTTCGGAAAGAGGGCTGCCCGCTTCGATGCCGCCTGTGAACAGCTGCTCGCGCAGCGATTCATAGATGGCGGTCTGGAGATTGGTCTGAGTCATGGCTGCTCCAGGAAGGGTGTTACAGGAGGTCATCAGGCCGGCTTGTATTATCTGGGATCCCAGATAATCCGCAAGGGGAGGTGAGGCTGTCCGAGTGTCATATAGTTGTCACTGAGAGGCGATTTGCACCCTCGCGATTGGCATCTTGGGCGGTATCATCAGCCGGAGAGGCTAAGCCCAGACTGATCCGGGGCGGATTGGTGGGGATTGGTCCAATTCCGAGGGACTCTGTCATGACTGCCACCATGTCTTCGTCAGCCCGACCCGCTGGGGCCGGCTCTCATCCCAGAGGTCGTGTGACGCTTGAAGGATTGGTTCAGGCGCTCGGGCCTGAGATGAATGTGCCCGGCCCGAGCCTGCTCTACCGGCTGGCGATGGTGGTGGTAATGCTTTTCATGCTCATGCTGCCTGTGGTCTACATGGGCATCATCGTGCTGCTGGGCTATGGCGTTTATCAGTACGCCACCCATGCCTCGGTGCTGTTTGATAATGCGAAGGGCAGAGCCATCATCCTCGTGCTGCTGATGTACCTTGCTCCGATCATTGCAGGCGTCACTGTCATTTTCTTCATGCTTAAGCCTTTCTTTGCCAGAACGGTGGATAACGGCGTTCCCTTGTCGGTCACGCAGCAGGAGCAGCCTGTGCTGTTTGCGGTGGTTCGTCGGCTGTGTGAAATCGTTGGATCGCCCATGCCCTCGCGCATTGATCTGGATTGCAGGCTCAACGCATCGGCCGGGCCGCGTCGTGGGCTGTTGAGTGTGATGCGGGGCGATCTTGTGCTGTGCATTGGTCTGCCCCTGGTGTCCACGATGAACTTGGCCCAGCTTTGCGGCGTGCTGGCCCACGAGTTCGGGCACTTTCGCCAGATGGGCGCCATGACGCAGATCCAGATCATCCGTCGGCTGCATTACTGGGTCGACAGTGCGGTCTACAAGCGTGACAACTGGGACCAGTGGCTGGAGCAGGCGACAGCACAGTCGCCATATCTGCCTTTGACTTTGCTGCTGCTTTTCGTGCGATTGATGGTCTGGGTCAGCCGACGTGTGCTGTGGGTGATGTCTTTCCTCAGTGGATTAATCAGCGGGTTCATGCTGCGCCAGATGGAGTACGATGCTGACCGCATCGCCAAGTTGCTGGTCGGCCATGAGGTGGCTGGCGCCCTGCTGGCCAGACTCAACGTGCTCGGTGCGGTGGAAAGCATGGTGTGGGAAGGCCAGCAGGAATACTGGCGCCAGGGCAATGTCTCAGACAACATTCCTTACGTCATTGCCAGCAGGACTAAAAAGATTCCACGTGATGAGTTTGCCAAACTGGAGCTGGAGTTCCTCGACAAGGAGCGGGCTGGCTGGTTCAGCTCCCATCCAACCATGCGTCGGCGGATTGGCATGATGCGCCAGGCTCCCGCGCCGGCGGTGTTCACGCTTGATCTGCCTGCGAGCGTACTGTTTCGTGATTATGAGAAGCTCTGCAAGATTGTCAGTGCGATGGCCTATCAGGGCATGATGGGCCCGGCTTATGAGCGCATGCAGATCATCGATACCCGTGAGCTCGAAGAGAAAGCAGACAGTCGCAATAAGCTCTGCAATCAGATGGATGATTACATGCGCCGGGGCGTGTTCTACCGATACCCGCGCTGGCTGACACTGGAGTCGCCTGTCTTCAAGCCTGTCGACAAGGACAAAGCCATTGAAGGCCTCAAGCAGGCTCGGGCGCTGATGCTCAACATGACACCCGCGATTCAGGAACAGGCCTCGAAGCTGGATTCGATGTCGCTGCTCTATCACCAGGCAGCCATGCGGGCTATTGCCCATAATGAGGCGTTTGTCGCGCCTGATCATCCCAGGGTCACGCCGCGTAACAAAGCGGAAATTCAGCAGAAGCTCACATCACTGCTGCAGTCTGAGAAAGCCGTCTGTGATGCCATGGCCAAGCCCTGGCAGGTGATGGAGTATCGCATGACTCTGGCGTTCCGCCTGCTGCAGCAAGGCCGGGAGCTTGGCATTGCCAACGCTTCAGACAAGGTGGAACAGGTCAAAAGCCTGCGGGAAGTCCTGGCGGTGATACGGGAACTTCATCCTCGCCTGATCGGTATGTATGAAACGCACTATGTGATCATGGGCATCATTTCGGGCATTACAAACGAGCAGGCAGGGGAGCGATGTGCTCCACTCATCAATCGCTACAAGGATGATCTCTACAGCGACCTTCAATACATCCAGCGAGCCATCCGCCATGTTGAGCTTCCCTACATCGATTCTGGCGGTGCAACCAGCCTGTCGAAGCTGGTGATGCCCGAACCTGTCAATCCGCTGGACCTGGCGAGCATTCTTAATGGCACGCCTGAGGTCTTCAATATGCTCATGAAGGCGTATCGCGATGTGCTGGCGCATATGGCCGCCATTGCGATTGAAGTGGAATCGACTGTGGGGCTTGAGCCGCTACCTGCGATGGAAGAGCCGGCTGTGGCTCACGCGTGATGCGGATGCAGGCAGCGATCGCTATCGCTTCGACGCATGTCGTACGGGGCCGGACCTGGTTTCACACGCCCAGCGATCTTCTATGTGAGTTGAAAAAGGTGTTGACATGATGCCTGTCTATAGTTTACTATTTGGTTAATTAGCCATAAGGTTAAATAAATGACGCAGGACACACTCAGTCTCACCTTTGCAGCTTTGGCTGATCCGACGCGTCGGGCGATTCTCGCCCGGCTCAAGGAAGGGGAGGCTTCAGTCAAGGAACTCCGCGAGCCCTTTGATCTGTCCGCACCGGCGATTTCCAAGCACCTGAAGGTGCTTGAGAAGGCCGGGCTGATTGAGCGCAGCCGCGACGCGCAGTGGCGACCCTGCAGAATCAACACGCAGCATTTGAAAGAGGCGGCCAGCTGGATTGATGAGTACCGCAAGTTGTGGGATCAGCGGCTGGATCGTCTTGATGCTTATCTCCGGGAACTACAACAGAAGGAATCTCCCCGTGGCGGAAAGAAATGAACAGCAGGAACCGGTGGCACTGCGCGAAATCGTGACCCGCCGGGTGTTTGATGCACCCCCGTCTCTGCTCTGGGAAGCGTGGACCGATCCAGATCGCATCGCGAAATGGTGGGGGCCTGTCGGCTTTACGACCACCACCCACAGCATGGACATGCGGCCGGGCGGCGTCTGGCTCTTTACCATGCACGGGCCTGATGGCGTGAACTATCCCAACCGCGTCATCTTCCGGGAAGTCGTCCCTGGGAAGAAGCTCTCCTACGTGCAGGATGATGACGACAGGCCTGTCGGCGAGCAGCAGATTCAGTTCGAAACCGAAGTGCTCTTTGAAGAGCTCCAGGGCAAAACGATGCTCACGCTGCGGGCAGTCTTCCCCTCGGCCGCGGCCAAGCAGTATGTCATTGATCAGTTCGGCGCCGTCCAGGGAGGCGTGGAGCATCTGAACCGACTGGCCGAGCATGTGACGGGGCGTCATGTCCCCGCGCTGGTCTTCTCTCTGCCTGATGAAAAAACCATCCTGTATGCCCGCGAATTTTTCACCACCTCGGTCAAGGTGTTTGATGCCCTGACACAGCCTGATCTGCTGCGGCAGTGGTGGGGTTGTGACTCGATGAAGCTCATCGAATGCGAGGTCGATCTGCGTGAAGGCGGGCAGTGGCGACTGACGCTCGAAACCGAGGCCGGTGAACGTTATCCCTTCAAGGGCCAGTATCGCGTGCTTCGCCGACCTGACTTCCTGGAGCAGGCGTTTGTGTTTGATGTCGAAGGTCTGCGCGATTACGAAAGCATCGAATCCATCACGCTCATGGAAATGGGCAGTCGAACCGTGATCAAGGGCAGGATTCAGCATCAGTCGCAGCAGTCGCGTGATGCCCAGCTGCAGTCGGGCATGGAGTTCGGCCTGGCGGCCAGCTACGACCGGCTCGAGAAGCTGGTTTCTGTCATTCACTGATTTTCCAGTTATTTCACTTCTCACTTCCGGAATCTCAACATGAGTACCTCTTCAACCCATCCCAATGAACTGCTGCTGACCCGTGTCTTCAATGCCCCGCGCAAACTCGTGTGGGAAGTCTGGACCACTGCGGAGCACATGCCCAACTGGCTGCCACCCCATGGCTTCTCGCTTCGCGTGGAGCAAAATGATTTCCGTCCCGGTGGCAAGTGGCGCTACATCATGATTGGCAATGGCGTGGAGTTCCCCTGTGAAGGCGTTTTCCAGGAAATCGTTCCCTATGAACGCTACGTCAGCACCGATGGCTTCCCCGAAGATGTGGAAGGTGTGGATCGCAGCAAGCTGCCAGACACTATGGTGGTCACGACCATCTTTGAAGACATCGGCGAAAAAACGCGCGTAACTATTCGCGTGATGCACCCGACCCCCGAAGACAAGCGCCGTCACGAAGAAATGGGTGTTGTGGCTGGCTGGGAATCGACCTTCAGCAACCTGGACCGCTATCTGGTGACACTGGCCTGAGTCGAACTCAGACGCATCAATCACCAGCTGTAAAAACACAGGCCGGCTTCTGGCAAACGATGTCAGAAGCCGGCTCTGTTATGGAAGGGCAAAGGGTGCGTGAGGTCCGGTCCGATGAATCAGGCTCCTTGTGATGCGGGGATGATGATGCGTTCGTGGACGCTCTGTCGCCGTCCACTGACTCGGAAACTCAGCAGGCCCGCCAGAGCGCCAGCCAGGTGAGCCTGCGGGCAGGCGATGATCGTTTCGCCCAGCTGCGCAAAGGCGGCGTTTTCATAGATCAGTTCGTAAGCACATTTGCCCAGCAGGGAGGTGATGGCCAGGACTGCGATGATCTTCATCAGGGGGCCGGCCTGCTGTTTCCAGATCATGCATGCCAGCAGGACAAACAGCGCTGAAGCCGTGCCCGACAGGCCGCGATAGGCGGTCACCTCCGGCATGAAATACGCCACGGCCGGGATGATCAGCAGTACGCTGAGTATCAGGGCACGCACCATGGCTTTGCGGCTGCGCACTTCGATCAGGCTGCCCAGCATCGCAAACATCAGTGCGTTCCAGATCAGATGACTGGTCGACCAGTGGGCCAGGTGACTGCTGGCCAGCATCCAGAACTGGTCGAGCGAGAATCCTTCGCCACGCGACCACTGGAAGAAGCCGTCAAGCTGCAGCAGGTGGATGGTGATGCTTGCGGCGATGATGGCGAAGGTAAGCCAGGGAAACTTTTTCATGACGAGTTACTTTCGTTAAAGCGCGGGGCGGCCATTTCTGACGCACCCCGCGCGGCCCCAGGATTTGTGACGCGCGGCGGTGGGGTTATGCAGCGCGGTTCTTCTTACGGATGGAGGTGTAGAGCAGGCCGCCAGTCATGCCCAGACTGATGAGCACCAGGGCAGGATTCATCGCGCCGCCAGCCCCGCGGGGAAGAGGCAGATCCACGCCACGGTTGTTCGAGGGGGCGGGAGCCGGCTGTTCCCGCTGCTGAGGCTGAGGCTGCTGAGGCAGCGAGGGAGTGGTCGGATTGGTCTGCACGGGCTGGGCGCTGGCCAGCTGTTCGCTCTGCTTCGCGGCGCCTTCCGGGCCCAGGTTCTGCAGGCTGGCGTTGCGGATATTGTCGAGTTCGTTGCGCACGGCCTGCTGGGCGGCGCGGTCACGCTGAACTCGCAGAGCATTGCGACGCTTGAGATTCCACCGCTGATATTCCTGATCGTTCTCCAGCACGATGAAGGAGGTGTGTTCTGTCACGATCGAGTAGCCTTCACCCAGGCGGACGATTTCTTCCATCACACTCTGACGGCTGCCCGCAGCATCAGCCTGCTTGAGCAGACGGTCCACGCGATGCCAGGCCCACATGCGTTCGATTTCGGGATTGCCCATGTCATTGGCGGGCATGGGCAGATTCACCTTCTGGTCGTAGGAGTGGCCCAGAATATTGGCCGTGATGCGTACAGAGGTGGATTCATTATGGTTGGGCTTGTATCGACCATAGATGCGGATGGGGGCACCGTGATAAAGCGTTGTAACGTCGGCGCCTTCCACGTCGTACACCTGGCCATCTTCAAAGGTGATCTTCACATCGGTGGCCACCGGCATGATGAGCTTGCGGCGGAACGCCTCGGCCTGCCTGCGGAAGTCATCCCCGTCTGAGAGGAACGCCGCCAGGCCGCCTGTGTTCTGGGCCATCTGCGACAGCAGCGGACGGTTGATGTTGTTCCCTACGCCGATGGTGAATACACGCACGTTGGCGGGCTTGCTGCTGAGCAGGCTGATGAGTTCTTGGCGCTCCTGGGTTTCATTCATGCCGTCAGACATGAGCACGATGACCGCTTCACGATCGCTCTGAACGTACTGATAGGCCATGGTCATTGCGGGCGTCAGGCGGGTTCCGCCTCGGGCAGTCTGCGTCTGGAGAATGCGTGCGCCTTCTTCCTTGTTCTCTTCGCTGGCGGGGCGCAGTTCCCTGAACGCTGCAGCAGGCTGAATGTTGAAGGTGATCAGCTCAAAGCGATCCTTCTCATCCAGGCTGCGGATGAAGGAATCAAGCGTGTTCCGGCTCAGGTTGAGCTTGCTCTGCTGGGCCATGCTCCCGGAGATATCCAGCAGGAAGATGTAGTCTCTGCCCTTGCTGCCTTCTTTGAACTTGGCCAGTTCCTGGCCAGCGGTGAGGGTGAGCATGAAGTAGCCATCTTCATCAGCGGGCTTGGAGGTGATGATGTTCATCCCCGTGCGCGGGCGCTGGGTCTGGAAGCTGAGCACCACGTCGCGATTGAGCTGATTGCCTGTTGCTTCCAGGCTGGCTTCATGCATGTACTGGTCGTGCTTGACGATGGCAAAGTCATTGGTGTGGCTGGGGCTGGTCATGCCCGTGAGGGGGATTTCACTTTTGACCTGCATGCGAAGTGAGAATCGCCCGGTGACGTTGCTGTTCATCCTCGTGTTGGTCGTGGTGGCCAGCGGATAGACGTAGGTGGCCCAGTCGTTTTCAAAGTCCAGCTGCTGGTAGTAAACGATGCGGATGCGCTGCTCGGCTTTGGCCATGATCGGGTAGATGCGCAGCTCGAAGGTCTTGTAGTCCACCTGTTCAAGCAGGCCTGGGTCGAGTGGACGCGCCTGACGCTTGTAGGAGTTGTAGATCTCACGGGCGCGCTGCTTTTCGACCACTTCACCGATCATTTCCTGGCCGTTGATCCACATGGAGAAGTCGGCCACCGAAGCCGACTGGGGAACCGGGAAGGTGTAGAGGGCTTCGACGGTGCGGTTCTCGGTGTTGACGAAGATCTGCTCGACCGTGGTGACAGCCACGCCGTTGTTGATGACGACATCAACATTGTGCTCCTTGATCTCCAGCCGGCCGCCGAAGCCGCCGTCCGCGACCAGAAGCCCCGCAGCACTGGCAGTGCGGGCGAAGAGGGTAAAAGCGGCGATCGCGGTGAGGATGATCACCAGACCAACAAAGCCGAAGGCCGATGCGGTTTGGGGTTCGTGGATAGGCCGACTCATGACAGGCTCCTTTATGGCGACGACATGTCGCGGTTGCCTGTCTCATATCAAGAGCCGTGCCAGAGTTTTTGAGTTGTCATAATTCATTATTTTTCAGGCGGATGTGTTTTTGTGGCGGGGTTTATGGGGGCAGGCTGAATAAAGAATGTATGTACATTAAATGATTGGGATATGTACAATTAATGTCCATGCCGATCTTCAATGCCAGCCAGCTACCTATCGTCGAAGCAGTCTCCGAACTGGTCTACTGCAATCCCTTCACGACTTCCCGCGTGGAGTGGGAACGCCGTGCCCTGGGACAGGCTTTCACACCGACGGAGCCGGTCTGGAGTTTGACCTCGGTGGAAGACGCGGTGACTGCCAACGTCACCAGGCTGCAGCAGATCGTGCATGATCTGGTCGAGCAAGCGAAACAGACCATCCTCAAAGGCAGTCGGCCGACGGACAGGGAGAAGGTGCTCTATGAAGACCTGGCGCTCTATCGTCTGTACGACACGTTTCGCGAGCCTTTGAGTCAGTCAAGTGAGCTGCTCTTCACCGGGCAGGGGGCAGCGCCGATCAACAAAGCCTGGCCTGCGTTTCTGGAGATGTATGAGCGCGACCTGCTGCTGCCCGGCCTGCCTCAGCGCACCGCTGCTGACGCAGCGCATGTGCTGGCCTGCTTCTTCCAGCTCAGGCGGGCCTTCACCAATATCTTCCACTATCTGGTGGGGGCCTCGATGCCCATGGCGAAGTTGCGCGCCAGTGTGTGGGAGTCGATCTTCACGCATGACCTGAGGCGATACCATCGCGGCATGTATGCCCACATGGGCGACTTCGCCACGCTCGTCACAGGCGAGTCGGGTACGGGCAAGGAACTGGTCGCCCGTGCCATCGGCCGATCTCGCTATCTGCCATTTGATCTCAAAGCCCGACGCTTCATGGATGATGCGTCGATGTCCTTCCATGCCGTCAACCTGGCGGCGCTGTCACCCACGCTGATCGAAAGTGAACTCTTCGGCCACAAGCGAGGCTCATTCACCGGGGCGATCTCCGATCGTCAGGGCTGGCTGGAAATCTGCCCGCCGCGAGGGACGGTTTTTCTCGATGAAATTGGCGAACTCGAAGGCTCTATTCAGGTGAAGCTGCTGCGTGTGCTGCAGTCGCGCGTGTTTGAAAGACTGGGCGAAACCGAACCCCGCCGATTTGAAGGCAAAGTCATCGCCGCGACCAATCGCGATCTGGCAGCGGAGATGAATCAACGACATTTCCGGGCTGATCTTTACTTCCGCCTCTGCAGCGATGTGATCCGCACGCCGAGTCTGCGTGAACAGCTCGCAGATCGGCCGGGCGATCTGCGCAGCCTGGTGCGATTCGTCACTTCACGTCTCACGCCGACAAAACAGGAAGGCGAGCAGTTGGCCGATGAAGTGGTCAGCTGGATCAATCAGTCGCTTGGCGCGGAATACGCCTGGCCTGGCAACTTCCGTGAACTGGAGCAGTGCGTCCGCAATGTGATCGTCCATGGCTGCTATCAGCCGCTGCCCGCATCGGGCGTGTCTGCGCAGGGCGACGCCATCGACATCCTTGCTCGCTGGATGAAGCAGGGCGACCTGCCCGCTGACGATGTGCTTACGCGCTACGTCCAGTGGATCTACACCCAGACAGGCAGCTACGAAGGCACCGCCCGCAAACTCGGCCTGGACCGTCGCACGATCAAGGCCAGGGTAGAGGCGCAGCTTCCGCCATTGAATTGAGGTGCGATCCCATCATCCTTATTACGTAAGGTTCCGCCTGAGCCAGTTGATGTGTGGAGGCTGTCCTGCCTCAAGTCTGCTTTCATCCATCACCGCTATAAACATCTTGACAGATCAAAACCCCAGCTTACACTTAACAAGGGTTTACAACGTTGTAATAGCTGGGAATGGCTGGGAGTCTGATGGCGACACTGCAGGACATTTCGCAGGAAACGGGGCTGTCGTTGAGTACGATTTCGCATGTACTTAACGGTCGGCCGGGGTTCTCTGACAAGACCCGCAAGCGTGTACTGGCTGCGGCCAAGAAGCTCAATTACAAGCCCAACCTGCTGGCTCGTGGCCTGCGTAACAGCGGGGGGATTCAGATTGTCGGCATGCTCTGGTCGCTGGGCCGGCCTGAAGCGCAGACGATCATCCGCTCGGTGGGGCAGCGTCTGTGGCGCCAAGGCTATGCCATGCAGATGCATGAAAGCATGTCGCATGATGCGGTGGTGCTTGATGCTCTGGAAGATCTGAACCGTCGTGGCGTGGAAGCGGTGGTGGTTCAGCATTATCCGGGCATGCTGGATAACGAAGCCATTGTTGAGCAGCTTGAGAAGTTCAAAGCGGTGATTCTGGTTTCGATCAATATCACCGATGGGGCGGTCCATACCCACTGGGACACAGTCTTTCAGGACGCCGGGCCGGGCATCGCTCAGGTGATGGATTACTGGGCGGCTACGGGCAGGAAACGTCCGGCTCTGCTGGGTAATGCGCAGCTGCTGAATAAATATGCTCAGCCGATGGAGATGTTCCGCAGCAGGCTCAAAGTCCATGGCTGGCCTGCATCGGATTTCATCATCGACAAGGGGCAGACGGGGGAGCCCGGCCACTTTGTGAATTTCTATGTCGATGCGCTGGACAGGCAGTTTGCGGGCCAGCCCTTTCCGTATGACGCCGTTCTGTGTGTGGGTGATGACGGCGCTGCAGCGCTGCATCACTGGCTGGGGGAACGGGGAGTTGAGGTCGGCCGGGATGTGTCGGTGATCGGCTATGGCAACATGGAATGGACTTCCACCTTACGACCTCAACTGAGCAGTATTGAACCGTACAGCGAGCAGGTGGCTCAGACGGTCACGTCCATGTTGTTTACCCGTCTTGGGAATCCGGCGCTCTCCCGGCAGATCAAGACGGTGTCCAGCTCGTTTCTGTGGCGAGCTTCCGCCGGGGAAGCGATATGAGTCTGCATGTCATTGCACTGTTAAGAAAAGGTAGTGACTCCATGTCAACAACTTCACATCGTTTGCGTCCCGGTTTGAATCAAGGCTTTACCCTGGTGGAGCTGCTGGTGGTCATGGCGATCATCGCGCTGCTGGTTTCGATCATGCTGCCTACGCTGTCGCGGGCGCGTGAGAGCGCCCGGGCCATTAAATGCGCTACCAACGAAAGGCAGATCGGCATCATGGCCGAGCTGTATCGTCAGGACAATAAGATGGTCTACATGCCGGGTAATCGGCCTCACCCGAGCAACAATGCGATGCGTTACGCATGGCCTTTCCTGCTGATTCCTTACGGGCCTGACATCGACGCCTACAAGGAAGGGACAGGCCCGGCCACGTGGCGTCGCAGTGTGTATGTCCAGGGCAACCCGTATTTCTGCCCCACGTCGAAGATCTACAACAGCGGTGCTGAGTTTGTGGACGATCTGTATGTCAGCTACGGCTACAACATCGGCGGCGTCGGTCACTTCGTGCGTGAGAACACGACGTGGGAAGATGCAAACAGGAAGATCAAGAATGCACTGCCTTCACCGCCTTCCAAGACGCTGATGATGATCGACAACGACTATCCGACAGCCAATGGTGGCAAAGAGGGCTGGTATCTGGCTTATCCGTTCAAGACGCTGGATCACAACCGCCACAATCGTGGCAAGGTTGCACGAGCGGGTTACCCGACTCGATTCTCAGGCGGCTTTGGTAATGGGCTCTTTGCTGACGGCCATGTGGCGCAGCTTTCCGATGAGTACATGTATGGCATTGCATCGGGAACGAGCACGACGCTGCTGGTCGGCGCGCATCACATCGAACCCTGGTTTGCCCGCAACTACGATCCCGATCGCCAGCCGATGTTCTGATCGATTTTATTTTCGTCTGATTTACAACGTTGTGAACAGATGCAGCGGTTTTCATTCTGCTTCTGCATCAGGAGTATTTCTGAATCATGCATAGACTGACTTACCTTTGTATAGGTGTGGTGCTGGCCATCGGTTGTCTGTTGATCTCAGGACAGGCCCAGGCGGCTGATGCTGAGACGATGACGCTGGTGGGCCCGGGGCTGACCACACGTATTCTCATCCCGGCCGAGCCGACACCGCCTGATGCCTACGCGGCGCAAGAGCTGGCGACCTATCTCGAAAAGATCACCGGTCAGCGTGTGGAAGTGGTCCAGAGTAATGAGACGATCAAGGGCAGCGCCCAGCAGCCTGTGATCGTGCTGGGGCTTCATCCGGCCAATGCCGACTTTGAAGCTCATGCGATGGATCACGACAGCTTTGTGATGGATGCTCAGCCTGGCGTGCTGCGCATTGCAGGGGGGCACAGCGAGATCGTGGATACTCCTGAAGGACGTCGGCCGATCAACTATCGGGGCACGCTCAACGGGGTGTACACCTTCCTCGATCAGCAGGGGGTGCGCTGGTACAACCCCACGCCTTGGGGTGAGCATGTTCCGAAGCAGTCGAGTATTACAGTGAAGCTTGGCCGTGAGCAGCATGCGCCGGTCTATCGCTACCGCATGGGGGCCACGCTCTATCGCTGGTACGCCGACCAGACGCAGGAAGAGTGGGATGCCGCGATTATCTGGGATCGTCGCAACCGAACCAATCGCGCCATTGGCAAGATCAAGAATCCGGCCCGCCTGGGTGGTGGGATCGCAGTCCCTACGCATCACAACATTCGTTACCTGATGCCCAAATCGCTGCATGACACGCATCCGGAATATTTCGCGCTGGTTGATGGCGAGCGGATCAAGCCAGGAAGGCATTTCCACATCTGCATGAGCAATCCGGAAGTGCAGCGCATTGTGACTGAAAACGCGTTGAAGGAGCTGCGTAAGCGCAACGATCCCTACGCCATGGTTTCGCTGGAGCCTGACGATGGTCCGGGCTTCTGTGAATGTGAACCCTGCCGGGCGCTTGACGATCCCAACCTCAAGTCCCGCAACGGCGGTGAGAAGCGGCTGGGCATGGCCTCGATGTCCAACCGTGTGATCTACTTCACCAACAAGGTCATGGAAGGCATCAACAAGGAAAGGCCTCACGCCAAGGCCGGCCTGTATGCATACTTCTCGCACACGGAAACGCCGACGCTGGTCAAGCCTCATCCGAACCTGATTGTGGCGCCCACCACGATGGGCGCGGCGTACAGCGACCTGTCGAAGTTCCTGGATGATCCCGACAGCTCGGGCAATCGTAACTTCAAGGAAGTGCTCGAAGGCTGGGGCAGCATGACCAGTGCGCTGGTGACACGCGAGTATCTCTCAGGCGGCTGCTGGTATGGCCCGGTGCCCATCCTGCATGTGCTGCAGGACCGCTTCAAGCGTTATCGAGATTTCCGCGTGGAAGGCATCGTCAATGAGGTTCACCCCAGCTGGGGCCCGCAGAGCGTGATGCATTACTTCCTGCTTCGCCTGCAGTGGAATCCTGATCTGGATCTCGAAGCAGAGCTGCGCAGGTACTGTGATGACATGTACGGCCCGGGCAGCCAGGCGATGTACAACTACTTCATGACGCTGGAAAAGCTGTCGCTCGAAGGGCCTGACTATTACTACTCGGCCCGCTTCATCGACAAGCTCTTTGTTCAGCCTGGGATTCTGGAAAAGTTCGCGCCTCACATCATGGAGGCCCGCAGGCTCATCGGTGATCAGGAGCCTTACGCCACGCGTCTCAAGGGCGATCTGGCGGGCTTTGAAGTCGCCCGCGTGCGCTATGAAGTGGAGCGTCTGAAGGAACAGAAGAAGCTTGATGAAGCCAAGGCCCTGTGGGAGCAGCTGCGTCAGTTTGTTCTGTCGCCTGAGCAGAACCACCATTTCGATGCAGGGCCGACATTCTACAACTACACCTGGAGGGTAATGAGCGAACAGGCGCAGATGCCTTACGTCGCCATTCCCAAGAATCCGCCGAAGTAATCGGATTTGCCCCGGGTGGGGATATTCAGTGACCATCAGGCCTGCGTGGGTGAAAATCCGCGCAGGCCTGTGGTTTTTATGCGAAATGATAGAGCTGCTGACTTCGGATCAGCTGGTTACAGGTTCGATGGCGTAGGATCACTTTCTCGCGATCTGGTGAGATTATGGAGCTCCCACTGTGGGGGATGGGAGGCCTGCAGTTCGCCTTCCTTTTTGAAGATCAGCAGCTGTGAGACCGAGGCGTGTTCACTTGTAATGCGCAGGCTCACCTGCCAGTGATCGGCCTGGGGCTGCAGGTTCATCATCACACTGACGTTCTCATTCTGCAGCGAAGGCGGAAGCTTCATTTCAACCGTGGCAGTTTGATTGGCTGTTGAGTTCATCACCTGCTTCTGGGCTTCGATTGCCCCAGCCACCAGCAACTGGCGCAGCTGAGCCTGCTGTGCTTCAAGCTTCGTACGGCGGGCCTGTGTGATGAACTGCTGCGACACCCCGGCCAGCGCCACGCCAAGCAGGGCGAGGGTAGCGATGGTGATGATCAGAGCGATGCCCTGGTTGTGATGAGGGGGGGACTTCTTCATTGCATGGCCTTGATGAGTTGAAGCTGACTGGGGAAATACACCTCCTGCGTGGTGGTGTTCGGATGGGGCAGCTGCAGGACCGCCGCGCCCGGCCGCAAGTGCAAGGTCACATCCTTCATCGCTGGCCAGTGCTTCTGGTTGATGAGCTTCTGATGATGGTGCTCGTCTCGCTGGATCGGGTCAGCACCGTCAGGCCAGTACCATGTGACCACGCGCTCATCAGACATATGCAGCGTGACACTCCGAGGCAGCGGTCCAGGCTCGATGCGATGGCTCAACCAGCAGTCGTTGCGCAGCTGGCGAGTGACGCCATCCCATCGGCTGGCATCGTTGGACTGCACCTGGGTCTGCTTCATCAGCTGATGGGTCTGTGTGAAAGCAGGCGAAGCCATCAGCAGAAAGAACCCTGCCATGACGATGACGAACAGGATCTCGAAGAGGGTGTAGCCGGGGCGTGTGCTTTTCATCGGGCCTCCGCCGTAGAAGGATTCACCTGTGGAACCAGCCCGGTGAGGGTAGCGCTGGATCGGCCGAGCGTGACATGCACGCGACACCACTGCAGCGTGGCGGAATGAGACTCCAGTGGCTCCAGGCGGATGTTCTCATTGAACGTGACAGGCTGCCTGGTCTGCAGCTGGGTGAGCGTCTGCTCGGCCAGGCGGATGGCGGCCCGGCGGTCGGAGAGCGTCTGCATGGCCCGCTGCTGGAGGGGATAGCTGCCCATCATCGCGCCGAAGATCAGCGTGATGAGCACCATCGAGAGGACGATTTCCAGCACGGTGAAGCCCGCGTGTCGGCTGTGGGGTTGGAATGTTCTCATCAATACGCCCCCGACTGGTGAATGCCTGCCCAGATCAGCCTGGTCATCGTGGCGAACAGGCCATAGGTCTGCAGGCCCACGAACAGACCGATGACGATCAGCAGCAGCGGATTGACGATGCCTCGCAGCACAACCATCCGCCTGGTGTAGCGCGTGCGATGGTACGACGCCAGGAATTCCATCGTGTCGGCCAGATGAGTGGATGACTCCCGCCCGGCCAGCAGATTGATCAGCAGGTCGGGCAGGCCGGCCTGTCTGGCGGCATCGGTGGCGGGCTTGCCTGTTTCCATCAGATGGGCCCACTGCCATAGCCTGCGACGCAGCGCGGGGATGAACTGAACATCACAGCTTTGCAGCACGGCCTGTGGCAGGGGCAGACCTGCCCGCAGCCCAAGTGCAATCAGACTGCAGGCCTGGCCCAGGTGATGATCTCTCACCCAGCTTCGAAGGAAAGGGATGTACCAGAACAGCCTGTCGGATCGCCCTGTGGTGGACATACTCCAGATGCCCAGAATGATCAGCAGCGGCATGGCCAGAAGGACAATCCACACAACAACGCCGCTGGTCATGAAACCGAACAGGTCATACGTGAACTGCAGTGACCAGGGCAGGCTGAGCTTATTCTCATCGTAAATCTGGGTGATCTTAGGTGAGATCAGCACATTGTGGCCCATCATCAGCAGCACACTCAGAACCAGCACCACGGCGAGATAGAACGGGGAGATGCCAGGCTGATTTTCCCGCAGGGCACGCGCCTGTCTGTGCTGACTGATGAACTGAGGCAGCCATTGCCCGAGCTTGCCCATGCGCTCGGCCACACCAATCTGTTGAACTGTCTGATACCCCAGATGACTCCCGACGGGCTGCACGGCCTGTTCAATGCTGTAACCCGTGGACAACGCATCGGCCATGCTGTGAAGCGTTCTTTCAGTCCAGCTGTCTTTGCCCGCGCCGGCGGCCCGCAGGGCGCCGGGCAGGGGCAGGTTCATCTGAATAATCTGATTCAACTGCGTCAGCACATTGATGCTCTGCTCGCTCATTACTTTGCGATACCAGGGCATCATCAGCAGCATGATCACCACGTAAAGAGGTATCAGCCCCATGATCCCGCTGGCGATCATCACCAGCACGACGATGGCCATGGGAAAATCATCATTCAAGTTGGCGAGCAGGGCGAAGCATGCAGATGTGGCCAAAATGGATGACGCGCCATACAGGGCATAACGCGACTCGAGTCTCATCCCTGGCTTGAAGGTTTTCAGTTCGGATTCGGGGGTGCGGGGCATAACCGGTTCTTTCTGCGGTCGGCGAGTGTGCAGGACATCAGCACAGGCGTGGCCATTACGTCAGAGCGTCCATATCAGTATGTGGCGGAATGTGAACGTGATTCCCAGCAGACACATCAGAATGAGCAGGCTCACCAGGATGGTGAGGATCGGCGAAAGAATGGATTGAAGCATGACCAGTCGAGCCAGGGCCACCTGCTGATGGGTGGCGGTGAGTGATTCAAGGGCCTGAGGCAGGGTCTGCCTGTCATGGGCGTAGGCGATCATCGCACGGATGCTCGGGGGCAGGAACCAGCGACGTGAACTCAGCTTCGGGTCGGCCGACTCGCCCAGCGTGATCTGTGTGGTCAATGCCTGACCATCCTCGGCCAGTGATTTGAAGCCCACGGCCTGCCCGGCCAGTTCCGTGGCCTGGGGCATGGGCAGGCCCGATTCAATGCCAAGCAGCAGGGCATTACACCAGCGTGCATACGCATTGTGTCGCAGCAGCGGGCCGATCAGAGGCAGTCGCATCAGCACAGTGCCCGTCAGCCAGTTTCCAGCGGGGAGCGTCTGAGCCAGCAGACACAGGCTGATGAGACCCAGCAGAATCACTGAAACGATCAGACTGATCCATACGCTCACACTGGCCGTGTGGAGCATGAATTGCGTAACAGGACTTCTGCCGGTTCTATAGCCATCAATGATCACGTTCATTTCACGCAGGGCGATCTCTACCTGCGGGAAAATCAAGAACAGCAGAAATACGCAGGTCATCAGCAGCATCACCAGCACGATGGTGGGGTAGGTCAGCGCCTGAAGCAGCGTGGTTCGCAGGCGGTTGACCATTTCATAATGCCGGCCCAGATTCATGAGCATGCCAGGCAGGTTGTTGCTGCGGATACCCGCATCGACCAGCTGCGCATAGAGTGGCGGGAACTGGCCGCGATGCGTTTCAAAGGCCTGGGCCAGCGGCTTGCCTTGTTCGAGGTCGTCGGCCAGCGCCTCAATAGAGCGGGCTAGCCGGCCTCGTTTCATATCCTGAGCGATGAGTCGGAGGCTGCTTTCCACGGGCATGCCCGATGCGGTGAGCTGCGTCAGATGCTGATTGAAGATCAGCAGGTCATCGCCACGAATCGGGCTGGGCTTTGCAGGCCTTGGCGCAGGGCTGAGGGTGAGGTCGATAACGCGCAGCCCCGCGCTGGTGAGCATGTCGCGCGCCTGCTGGCCATCGGGAGCTTCGAGGGTTCCTCGCAGCGGATGACCTTCAGGCGTCTGCGCTTCGTAGGCGTAGGTCTGGATCGTACTCAAGCATTCCTCCGGAAACGTATAAACGCGGGGAAGGGGGTTATTTCGTCGGCGGAGCCACTTGCAGAGTCTGCGGCTGGCCTGCCTGCCTTGTGAGCTGATGCTGCAGCTGTTCCGTTGTCCAGTGCTGCAGATCGAACTGGCCGGTGAGCACCAGCGTGGTGGCCTGCTGGGCATCCATCAGCGGCTTGTAGAGCAGAATGGACTGCTCATCGAGCGCCATGCCTGCGGGGGCATACACCCATGAGGATTGCTGCTCAATGAGGCCACCTAGAACCCGATCGGCAGTGGGCCACCAGGGCTGGCTTTCCAGCATGACTGCAGATGGAATCGGCGACTGCGGCGCAGGCAGATGCGACCAGTGAATCTGGGACGCCATCGCACTGACCATGACGGGAACCGCCAGCGCTGCGGTGATCTTCATCGCCAGAACAAGGCTGGCTGCAGCAGCGGCGCTGTGCTGGGCGGAGGCCATCGCAGCGTGGGTCATCAGCATGGAGCCTGCCAGTGTCGCGGGAACCATCACGCCACGACGACACAGCCCACGGCGGAGTTGATCGACAGCCGCGTGCACCTGGCGCATCATCGTCGCCGGGGAGATGTTCCGCTGCGCGGCCATCGCACGCAGGGAATGCTGCTCAAGGTAGTGTTCCTCAATCAACTGGCGCGCGTGTTCGGGCAGTTCGTCGATGCACTGCTCCATGAGCTCCGCAATGTCGGCCGAGGTGAAACGATCGGTGATTGTCTGCGCGTAGAGCTTCTCCCGGCGCGACCTGGCCGCATTGCTGCGGATCATGTCCAGCGCAATCTGGCGCGAGACTTTTCGCAGCCAGCCTGTGAAGCTCTGCTCAGGCAGATGGCGGGTCTGCATCATGCGCAGGAAGGTTTCCTGCGTGACATCCTGCGCAGCAGCGTCGCTGCCTGTCAGCTGACGGGTCTCCGCCACCACCTGCGGCCGATGTCGCTCCACGAGTGTCGCCAGCGCCTGCGGACTGCGCGTGGCTGCGTACATGCGGATGAGCTGGAGATCATCAGGGGGTGGGTTCATACCGTGTTCCCTGTGTCAGAGGTCTGCGATGAGGGACTGCCCTGAAATCCGCTGCCCAGCACGCGCTGGAGTTCTTCAAGCGTGGTGACTCTGCTGGCCATCAGCTGCTGGGCAGACTGCGCCAGTGTGACATGGCCAGGCTGCGATTCGATTGTCGCCTGCAGCGTCTGCGCATCAGCCCGCTGGAGAATGGCCTGTCGCAGCGGCGTGGTGAGCGTGGCGGCTTCGGCGATGGGGCATCGGCCGGCGTAGCCATCGGGTGTGGCCCGGCGGACCAGTCGCTGCGTGATGATCAACTGCAGCGCACTGGTGATCTGATAAGGCTCAATCCCCATTTCCAGCAGACGAGCCACGGCCGAGCCGGGTGAGCCAGCGTGAAGCGTGGAGAGCAGACGATGCCCCGACAGCGCGGCCTGCACGGCCAGCGAAGCGGTGGCGGCGTCGCGGATTTCGCCGAGCATGAGCACCTGCGGGTCCTGACGCAGCATGCTGCGCAGGGCGCGTTCATAGGTCAGTTCGCCAAAAGGGGTGACTTCAATCTGCGTGACACCGGGCAGATCGCGCTCGACGGGGTCTTCCAGCGCCACCACGCTCAGGCCGGGCTGATGCTCGGTGATGTATCGCAGCACGGCGTGCAGGGTGGTGGTCTTCCCCGAGCCGGCCGGCCCGGTGACGAGCATCATGCCTGCATCGCTCCGGGTGAACTGGTGGACGAGCGATACCACATGCTCAAGCAGGCCCAGCTGATCGAGCGTGAGCTGGCGGGCGTCGGTCGACAGCCTCACTGCCGCCCGCAGACCGTGGCGGGTGGGCATGATCGACAGGCGGCCGGGGCCTGTATGGCTGTCGGCCATTTCGATGGGCAGTCGACCTTCCTGCGGGATGTCCTGACGATAGGTTAGCAGCTGGGCCATGACCATCAGCCGACTGACCGCAGCCCGGCCGACGGTGGGGCTGAGGGTTTCAACGGTGGTCAGCAGGCCATCGATTCGCAGGCGGACGTCATAGCCCTGGGCGGCCGGTTCAAGGTGAATGTCCGACGCGCCACGGGTCACGGCCTGCTGGAGCAGGTTGGCTACATAGGTTCTGGCGTCGGTGGTCTGGCCCGGGATTAAAGTCATAACTGCTCATTATGATGAAAAACGATTCATCTCTCACTACTTAAGACGGAGCCGCCGCGGATTTGTTTCAAAAAGGATTGTGAGGCTGCAGGTGAAGATTTTCGCGACCCGGACAAAAGGCCGTGCTACACTATCAATTCCCGTCTGGTTTCAAGTGAGGGAGACGCCATGCCGACGCCGGAATATTCCGATACCACGACCCATGACATCCGCGTGGGGGCGACGGGGTTCTATCTGCCTGCCGAGTCCAACCCGGCGCAGAGCGAGTATGTCTTTGGCTATCGCATTCTGATCGTGAATCATGGCCAGCAGCCCGCGAAGCTGCTGTCACGCCGCTGGCTGATCATTGATGGTGAAGGGCAGGAGCGTCACGTTCAGGGGCAGGGTGTGGTGGGGCAGACGCCTCGCCTCGAGCCCGGCCAGGCGTTCAAGTACAGCAGCTTCTGTCCGCTGGAAACCCCCTGGGGCACTATGGAAGGCAGCTATCGCATGCAGTACGACGATGGTCAGGAGTTTGATGTGACCATCGGCCGCTTCTATCTGGCCACCGATAAGCTCGACACCGCCGAGCCTGATGAACGCCTTACGCAGGATGCAGACCCGTCGGCGCAGAGCCGCATCTGAGTGGCGGGGCAGTCTCCCATTTCCGTCATGCCCACGAAAGCGGGCATCCGCGGGTCTTGCCTTGAGCGAATGTATTGACGCGCTGCAGGAGCTGTGGACCCCTGCGCGGGAATGACACAGGGGGCAACTGGCGCGAAGGTTCTGCGAGTCGCGGTTACTGGCAACACAGTCTGACAATCCCTCACCCATTCTTAATCGCGAAGGCTGCTTCTGCGTTATGGATGTTGCCTGTTCCGATGCACTCGGTGCTGAAAAGGAGCTGGCCGGAGTGGCGCTGGCGTCGGCCATGCCCGACGCGCAGCACTTCAATAAGCACTTCCGTCAGATGATGGGGGGCAGCCCGATCAAAGTCCGGGACGGAAACTGGGCGTGGATCACTTCTTTGAAACAGCCTGAGGCGGGATGAGGCCCGAACGCTGATACACACTCAGATGTTCGCGCATGCTTTCGATGGCCTTGGGCAGGTCACGATTGCGAACGGCATTGAGGATGTTGCGATGCTCTTTGGCGGTATCGGCCGGGCGGTCGCCCTGGCTGCGGGCCAGGCGGCGGGATTCGCGGAAGAACACCTGAATCAGCGAGCCGAACTGGAACAGGAACTTATTTTTGGCCGCGGCGAACAGCGCACGATGGAAGGCTTCGTCGATGTCGTGGACCATCTCCGCATTGCTGAGATTGTTTTCCATCATCGTGATGTTGTTATCGAGCTTTGCCAGGTCTTCCTCAGTAGCATTGATGATGGCCAGCGGGAGGATCGCCTCTTCGAGCATGATGCGGGCGGAGTAAAGCTCCTGAAGGTCTTCCGCATCACGCAGCAGTTGGAACTGGACGATCTCGCCGAGCATGGCCAGATCGATGGGCTGCAGAACACAGCCGATCTTGGGCCGGCGGGAGACAGCTCCGACGGATTCCAGCGTGGTGAGGGCTTCACGCACGGAGTTGCGGCTGACTTTCAGATCCATCGCCATCTGGCGTTCGGTGGGCAGCCGATCGCCAGTCTTGAGCCCCTGTTCAATGATGTAGGAGCGCAGCTGAGTGAGAACCTGCCCCGGAATGTGAGGTCGCGATTTGCGAATTTTGGCAGGGCGTTTGGTATCCATGTCTTTGAAGTTATCACAACTCAAAAAAAATCACAGGACGACATGGGGGTCGTCCTGTGAAAAAGATGGGCAGAAAGGTTGGAATTACTTGCTTTCAGGCATGGCCCAGGGTGCGAAGGAGTCGCCGATACCCGAGGCCAGGTAGCCGCCGTCGACCACGATGGTGTGGCCGTTGACGAAGCCACCGGCCGGGCTGGCGAGGAACACCGCAGCGCCGGCGATTTCTTCGGCTTTGCCAAAGCGGCCCATGGGGGTGTGCTCGAGGATGCGGCGGCCGCGATCGGTGCCTTCAATCATCTTGCGGTTGATGTCGGTGGGGACGAAGCCCGGGGCGATGGCGTTGGTACGGATGCCGTACTTGGCCCATTCGTTGGCCAGCGAGCGGGTCAGGCCCTGGACAGCGTTCTTGGCGGCGGCGTAGCTGGTGACTTCAACCAGGTCGACGAACGAGGAGATCGACGCCAGGTTGATGATGCAGCCCTGATGCTGTTCGCGGAAGATGCGGCCGGCAGCCTGCGACGCACGCAGCGCCCCGGTCACGTGGGTGTCATAGATGCGGTTGAAGTCAGCCGGGTCGAGTTCGAAGGTGGGCTTGCGGAGCATCACGCCGGCGGAGTTGACCAGGATGTGCAGCCCGCCGAAGAGGTCCATGGCCTTCTTCACGGCGTGGTCGATGGAGGTTTCGGAGGTCACGTCGAGGCTCACGCCGGCGGCGGGGGCTTCGCC
>Ga0207868_1000525_pt1 | contig 39405 bp, 29 predicted proteins | sample Passage237B_FD_187370 | JGI IMG/M metagenome (GOLD analysis project Ga0207868, IMG submission 187370) | Cellulose adapted compost microbial communities from Newby Island Compost Facility, Milpitas, CA, USA - Passage2 37B (SPAdes) (version 3) ... | reverse complement strand
GGCGGCCTGCAGGGTGTCCAGCCGGCTGTTCACGCCCACCACCTCGTGGTAGTACCGCTTCTCGCTGCCGTGGTTGCACACGCGGCGCAGTTTCCGGGCGATGTCGTCGTCGTTGGTGAAGAGGGCCCCACCATCGCCGTAGCCGCCCAGGTTCTTGCTGGGGAAGAAGCTGGTGGTGGCCACATGGCCGATGGAGCCGCTCCGCGCCTTGCGCCCGTCGCTGAAGGTGTAGTGCGCACCGATCGCCTGGGCGTTGTCCTCGATCACGTAGAGGCCGTGCTTTTCGGCGATGGCCATGATCGCCTCCATATCGGCCACCTGGCCGAAGAGGTGCACCGGCACGATGGCCTTGGTGCGCGGGGTGATCTTGCGCTCGATGTCGGCCGGGTCCAGGTTGAAGGTGCCCGGCAAAATATCGGCGAACACGGGGGTGATGCCCAGCAGGGCGACGACCTCCACGGTGGCCACGAAGGTGAACGAGGCGGTGATCACTTCATCGCCGGGCTTCAGGCCCAGGCCCATCATGGCGATCTGCAGGGCATCGGTGCCGTTGGCGCAGGCGATCACGTGCTTCGACCCGTTGTAGGTCGCCAGGTCACGCTCGAAGGCCTTGACCTCGGGACCATTGATGAACATGCCATGCTCGAGCACGGCATGCATGGCGGCGTCCACCTCCGGTTTGATCCGCTGGTACTGCGTGGTCAGATCGACCATCTGGATGGGCTTCATGCGTGCTCCGTTGTTCGGGCGGCGAAGATAGGTCCCGCCATGGCGCGAAGAGCGCAGGCGCTTGCCTTCCACCCGGTTAACTTCGCCCCCATGTGTTCGCCCATCCGTTCGCTTTCGTTGGCCCTCCTGTTCCTGGCAGGAGCGGGTTCATACGCACAAGGCGACATCCGGGATACCACCATCGCCCTCACGGCCGTCACCGCCTCCTATTCCTACCAGATCCCCGGGGGCGATATGGCCCTGCGTTTCGGCCCCAACAGCAACATCGGCATCAACGCCTTCCGCAAGAACAAGCGCAACTACTTCTTCGGGGCCGAGGGGTCGTTCCTGTTCGGCAGCGATATCCGGGAATCGGGCCTGCTGCGCAACGTGGTGAACAGCCAGGGGCAGATCGTGGACAACAGCGGGATCATGGCCGATGTGCTCGTTTATGAGCGCGGCTGGACGGCCATGGGCATCGTGGGCAAGATCATGCCGGTGGTGGGGCCCAACCCCAACTCCGGCATCATGCTGAAGCTGGGGGTGGGTTACATGCGCCACAAGATCCGTATACAGACCCAGAAGAACGAGGTGGCCCCGGTGGAGGGCGATTACCTGGAGGGCTACGACCGCCTCGCCGCAGGGCCCATGGGCTCGTTGTTGATCGGCTACCAGCACTTCGGCAACAGACGCCTGATCAATTTCATAATCGGCTTCGAGGTGATCACCGCCTTCACGCAACCCCTGCGGGCCTACAACTTCGATACCCAGCGGGCTGAAACGGGCACCCGCCTGGACGCGTTGATGGGCCTGCGCGCCGGCTGGTCGCTGCCGATCTACAAGCGCTCCGACGACCGTTATCACTATTACTGATGCCGCTGCTGTACGACCTGGTGACCGGGCTGTACCACGGCGCGATCAAGGCCGTCTCGCCCTTCGTACCCAAGGCGCGGGCGTGGGTGCAGGGGCGTGCAGGCCTGTGGCAACGCCTGGAGGCGAAGCAGCAGGAGCTCCACGGCTGCCTGTGGATGCACTGCGCCAGCTTGGGCGAGTTCGAGCAGGGCAGACCGGTGCTCGAAGCGATCAAGGCCGCACGACCCGACCTGCCGGTGCTGCTCACCTTCTTCAGCCCCAGTGGTCACCAGGCCTTGAAGGACCACCCGCTGGCCACGCACGTGGACTACCTGCCCCCCGACTCGGCAGCCAACGCGCAACGGCTCGTACGCACCCTCCGCCCGGCAGCGGCAGCCTTCGTGAGGTACGAATTCTGGTACCACCACCTGCACGCCCTGCGGCAACAACAGGTGCCCACCTTCCTCCTATCGGCCGTGTTCCGGCCCGACCAGCCGTTCTTCCGATGGTACGGCGCCACGCACCGGACCATGGCGCGTTCGTTCACGCACATCTTCGCCCAGGACGAGAACTCGCTGCGGCTGCTGCAGGGCATCGGCGTCCGCTCCTGCTCGGTATCGGGCGATACGCGGTACGATCGCGTTGCGGCCATCGTGCAAGGCAACGAGGAACTGCCCCTCGCGGCACGCTTCAAAGGAACGCACCCCCTGATCGTGTGCGGCAGCACGTGGCCGGCCGACGAGCGCCTGCTCCTGGAGGCCGGTGTGGAAGGCAAGTACCTGGTGGCGCCGCACGAACTGGAGGAAGCGCACCTTCTCGCCGTGGAGCGTTCGTTCCCCAAGCCCCTCGCCCGCTGGTCCGAACTGGAAGGCGGACCGATCGAGCATGTGGCTGCGGTGCTCGGCGCCGAGCCCAAAGGCACCCTGCTGGTGGACCGCATGGGGCTGCTCTCCCGCCTGTACCGCTACGCCGACATCGCATACGTGGGCGGCGGCTTCGGCGATGGGATCCACAGCCTGTTGGAGGCCGTGGCCTGGGGCGTGCCGGTGATCTTCGGGCCGAACCACCGCAAGTTCATCGAGGCCGGTGAACTGATCCGCGCTGGTGCGGGCTTCGAGGTGCGCGATGCGAACGCCCTGCGCGCGGTGCTCCACAAGCTGCTCACCGATCCCGCAGCACTGAACGCTGTTTCAGAGAAGGCCGGCCGTTTCGTCGCGGAGCGCACAGGGGCCACGGAACGCGTGGTTCGGGTGCTGTCAACGCACCTGTGATGCCTGGCCTCGGTGAAGGGATCACCGCACCATCAGAACGGGACCGCCCCGGTCCAACGACATACCATGTTGGCCGGGAGGCCGTGACCTACTCTACCGAGATATCGATGCGAACGGGCATCGTGTTCTCGCCACTGAGCTTGGTGCCGCCCGCCACATAGTACTCGGCCGGGCCGGCGCGCCACAATTCACGACCCACCAGGTAGTCGTTCGCTCCGGAGGAACGCAGCACGGCCTTGGTCTTCTGGGTGCCCGTGGCATCGAACTGCACCATGGTGGAGAACGGCGACTTGAGGTCCAGATAGGTCAGCACGGCATCGGCCTTCTTGCGCTTCTCCATCTGCTCCTCGCTGTCGATCAGGAAGAGCAGGAGCTGACCGTCGTGCTCGACGCAGCGCACCTCCCCCACATGCGGGTCCTTGGTGTACAGCAGGCGGCGGAAGGTGCTGGTCCAGAGTTCGCCACCCTTGGCGTCCCAACTGCTCACCACGAGCGGTCCGTGGATCCAGCGCAGTCCGGCCATGCTGGTCTTGGCATCCACGGCATCGGTCTCCTGGAAGTATTCGCGCACCAGGAAAACACCGCCGTCCTTGCGTTCGATCACGTCGCGCATGCGCCAGGCCTTCTTCGTGGGGGCGGCATCGTCGGCGTTCTGCTTGAACACCTTGGTCACCATCTGTTCCACCTTGTTGGCACCCGGGGGGAGCAGGCCGAGCATGTCGCCCATGGTGAGCTCGCCCTTGCCGTCCAGGCCCGTGTACGTACCCGCTATGCGAAGGCCTCCCTTGGCCGACGGTGCGAACGCCACGCTCTTCAGGAAGCGCTCCTTGCCGAGGCCGTGGTCCACGGGGCTCACACCCGTGGCGTCCACACGCTGGAGCACCACCTGGTAGCTGGTGGTGTCATTCTTCACATCCTTCAGTGATCGGCCGATGCGATCGGCCATGTACACGTTCGCGGCATCGTCGAGCTGCACGGTCTGCAACTGCTCGTCCCCTTCGAGCTCCAACGTCTGCTTCCACACCACCTTCGCGTCGGGCCCGAGCACCACCATGGGCCGGTACTTGTCGCCCTTCAGGTTGGCCACCGCGGCACTGTAGAGGACCACCTGGCGACCATCAGGGGAATAGCTGGTCTTGAACACGTTCCTGTGCCCCGACCCATCGGGCACCTTGGTACCATCACCGTACACCTTGGCGTCGAACACACAGAGCTGCTCGAACGGTCGGGCCGGGTTGGTCAGGTTCGGATCGATCTTCTGCCAGAAGAGTTCGATGGCCCCCACCAGGGTGTCGCGGCGCGAAGCGATCACCACCGGTCGACCACCGAGCAACACCACGGCCTCCAGGAAGAGCTGCTGCTTCACATTGCGCAGGGCGATCTCCTGGGTGCGCAGCAGGTTCAATTTGGCGCGATCGTACAGTTCCAGCACGGCCGCCTGGTCCTTGTAGGCCTGTATGCCATCGGTGTCGCGTGCGCTGCGCGCCACGAGGATGGTCCGGTCGCTCACCGGAAGAATGGCCATGATCGGGCTCTTGTCCACCTTTTGGGCGGCCGTTCCAAGGCGCACCTTGGCCTTCAGTTTATCGGCGGCTTGTGCCTGGGCGGATGGGCTCAGGAAGGGGGCGGCCAGGAGAAGGGCCGTTGCGATACGGATGATGTACGTCTGCATAATGAGGTGTCCAAGATACCGGCTGGGGCGGATCGGGCCAAGCGAACGGCGTGCCGGTTCAGCGCAACTTGGGATTATCGCGATGGCGTTCCGCATCCCGTCGCGTGCGCTGCTCCATGCGCTCGTCCCACGCCTTCTGCAGGTCGGTGCCGGTCTGGTTCGCCAGGCATAGCACCACGAACAGCACATCGGCCAGCTCCCCGCCCAGGTCCTTGTCCTTGTCCGAGGCCTTCTCGCTCTGTTCGCCATAGCGCCGGGCCATGATCCGCGCCACTTCGCCCACTTCCTCGGCGAGCATGGCCATATTGGTCAAGGGATCGAAATAGCGGACACCGACCGTGCGCACCCACTGGTCGACGACCACGGCCAGGTCCCGCACCGGCGTTCGTTGTTCGCTCGACATTGTTATCTTTTCGCCGCTCATGCGTTCCTGATCATCGGGCAAAGATGGACCGGAACGTCCTGGGGCGCGGTCCTGTGCAGGCGGATAACGGTGTTTTTTTCCCCGATCTTGGCCATGACCCGGCTCTCCATACTGCCGCTCGTCCTCGCCACACTGCTCCTGGCCACCACGGTGCGTGCCCAGTGCCCGAACGATAACGTGCTGTACAATGTGCCGGCGACCCCGCCCTGCCCGGGCAGCATCACCGTTGATTGCATCTGGGGCGGCGAATATGTGATCGTCAACGTCGTGGCCGGGAACATCTACACGTTCAGCACCTGCGGCGGGGCCACCTGGGACACGGAGATCACGTTGTACTCCAATACGGGGACCATGCTGGGGTCGAACGACGACGGCTGCGGGCTGCAAAGCACCGTGAACATCATCGCGCCCTATACGGGACAATTGCGCGTACTGGTCGACGCGTGGAACTATTTCCTCGGGATCCCGATCTCGTCGTGCAACTCCAACAACATCTGCGCCGCGTTGACCGTGACCTGCGCCGCGCCGCCTTCCCCCGACCAGTGCACACCATGGATCGGCGGGAGCACGATCAGCGGCTCGGGGTCGATCCAGATCCAGCAGAACCTTTCCCCCCAGCAGCTGATCACCGATGTGTTCCTCGGCGATTGCCTCACGGCATCGAACATCCAGTTCACCGGATCGCCCGCGGCGGTGGGCACATTCACCAACGGATGGGGCATCGGGATCAATTCGGGGATCGTGCTCACCACCGGCTCGGCCGCCATGGCCACAGGCCCCAATCAGTTCACGGGGGCGGGGCAGGACAATAACCTGCCAGGCCACCCCCTGCTCACCGCCCTGGCCGGGTTCCAGACCTACGACGCCACCGTGTTCCAGTTCTCCTTCGTGCCGCAGACCGACCACGTCACCTTCACCTATGTTTTCGCCTCCGACGAATACCCCGAGTTCGTGTGCGACATCTACAACGATGTGTTCGGCTTCTTCGTCTCGGGCCCGGGCTACGCACCGAACACCAACATCGCCACCATACCCGGCACCACCGCGGCGGTGGCCATCGACAACGTCAACAACAACGGCGGCTGCGTCCCGTACTATTCCCTCTTTTATGTCCCGAACGGTGGGGGAGCGCATAACGAATACGACGGCTTCACGCGGCCGCTGACCACCTGCATCAACACCGTTCCGTGCGAGACCTACACCATCATCATCGCCATAGCCGATGCCGGCGACCACATCTACGACTCGGCCGTGTTCCTGGAGGCCGAGAGCTTCTCGGCCGGTGTGGACCTGACGATCGATGCGAACTCGGGCACACAGGCGAGCAGTCCGGAGAATTGCGCGGAGCAAGGGGTCTTCGTGTTCACCATCGACCAACCCATGGACGAGACCGTGGTGCTCACGTACAGCGTCACCCAGGTAGGCGGGGCGCAGTTCTCGCCACCCGTTCCGGTCACGGTGACCTTCCCTCCCGGCGTGACCTCCGTGACGATCCCGATCAATGCGGTGATCGGCACCTTGGGTGAGGACGTGACCACCGTGACGATCGAACTGGACACCTCGCAGAACCCCACCTTGGGATGCAGTTGCACTTCGGAGGTGGTCACCGCCACATTGTACTTCTGCGACCCGCTGCTACCGGTGACCTGGCTCGATTTCCAAGCCACGCTGACCCACAGGCAGGAGGCCGTGCTGTGCAGTTGGATGACCGCCACGGAGACGAACAGCGACCGGTTCATCGTGGAACGTTCGGCCGATGGCCGCGACTGGCATGCCATCGGGACGGTGCCGGGCGCAGGCCACAGCACCACCCCGCAGGGCTACGAGTTCCTTGATCGCGCGCCCCTGTCCGGCGTGAGCTATTACCGTATCCTCCAGATCGACAACGACGGCTCTTCGGAGCACTCCGAGGTGCGCTCGGTACGGCGCCACGGGGCTTTCGCCGCGTACCCCAATCCGGGGCCGGGCGTCTTCATGCTCACCGGCCATCAGGAAGGCACATTGACCGTCCACGACATCAGCGGGCGAGAGGTACCCTTCACGCTATCCGCCGACGGGGAATTGGTGCTCCACCAAGCGGCGCCAGGTTGGTACATGGCCGAGCTACGCCACGAGCAGGGGGTGGAGCCGGAACGCATCAAGCTGATCGTACGCTGACGGCACGGACCGCCCATGATGGCCGCACGACCGATCCGGAAGGACAACCCTGACGGTCCACCCCCGTCTTCCCTTCAATGGGGGACACTCCATTGGTTTTCCTTTTGTCGACACCGAGCGGGAACGAAGAGGAGGATCGCAGGGGCTTCCGGTGCAATGCTTTTCCAACGGAACGCATGAACAAGGCCATCACCATGAACAAGAGGTTGGGGCGCCGGACCGGACCGCTGGCGCTGCTGCTATGCATGCTCGCATGCGGGGCAGGCCTGCCACTGGCTGCGCAAACGAACGGGCCCGATCTGGTGCAGGCGGCCGTGCAGGGACTGAACGACCAGGAGCACGTGCGCACGGCCACCACCATCGTGAGCGGCCTGCCCGGCGTGGTCATGGCACGGTTCGACATCCCCACGCGGAACATGATGCTGCACGTATCCCCCGAGAGCGTGGTGAGCGAGGAGATGCTCAACGACCTGCTGCGCCCGCACGGCATCAGCATCAAGTGCTATCACCGGCGGGCCGCCGATGCGGCACCGTTCCGCCATGTGGACGCCGACCACTGCCTCGAAGCAGCACCCGCTGAACGATGAAACGACGGACGGACACGACGATCCCTGGCCCGACCCTGCTGCGGTGGGGGCTGTGGCTCGCGGGCCCGCTGATGCTGCCCATCGCCGTGCAGGCGCAATTGTGCTGCAGCTCCAATTTCGGACCCGGTTGCAACAACGCGGGCTGCCAGGCCGTGATCTGCGCCGCCGATCCCTATTGCTGCAACGTGGCGTGGGACGGCCTCTGTGCCGATGCCGCCATTGCCAGCGCCAATGCCAGCGGTCCGTGCGCCGGGGTGTCGAACTGCCCGGGGCTGCCGCCGGGGCCCTGCCTGTTCACACAGTACACCGTGACCCTTACCAGCGGCACGTACCCGGGCGAGATCAGCTGGCAGTTGATGGGACCGGGCGGCATCGCGGCAGCCGGAGGCGCGCCCACCAGCGCGACCGTATGCCTCGAGCCCGGCTGCTACACCATGCACATGTACGACTCCTGGGGCGACGGCTGGAACGGCGCCACCTTCACCATCCGTGTGCAACCCAGCAATGCCGTCGTGGGATCCGGCACACTGTCAACCGGCACGTACGGAGCCGTGGTGCTCAACCTGGGCGGGGCGTGCGATGTGGTGACGGCCAGCGATTGCCCGCAGGCCGTGAACGTGTGCACCGACCTGAGCTTCATGATCGACCCGAACGGCGCTGGCAGCCTCAACGAGATACCACCGCTGGGCAGCGTCTCCAATCCCGATTACGGCTTCTCCCCGTACAACCCTTGGGGAACCTGGAACATGGGCTGCCTGCGCGGCGGTGAGCTGAACAGCACTTGGATGGTGGTGAACATCTGGGAATCGGGCTGGCTGGAATTCACCTTCGGCGGCCTGGGCACCCAGGTAGGCTTCTATGATTGGGCCATGTGGCCCTACAGCCCCACCGCCTGTAACGACATCAGGAACAACATGCTGCCACCCGTGCGATGCAACTGGAACGGCGTGTCGTACGGCGGCACCGGGCTCGCCAGCACCGTACCGTACGGAGGCGACGCGTCCAACTACGAGCCGCCGATCTGGGCCAACGAGGGCGAGCAGTACATCATCTGCTTCAGCAACTGGAGCTCGGTGACCACCTCGGTGCCGCTGGTGTTCAACGAGGGGCCCGGAAACGCCGTGGTGGACTGTCAGGACGTGACGCTGCCGGTGGAGCTGGTGGCGTTCAAGGCCCAGGCACGGACGCACGACGTGCTGCTCGAATGGACCACCCTCACCGAGGTGAACACGGCCTATTTCTTGGTGGAACGGAGCGACGATATCACCTCGTGGACGGAGATCACCACCGTGGAGGCCGCGGGCCATTCCACATCACCCCTCGACTATGTTCTCACCGACCCCGCCCCGCTGATGGGCACCAGCTACTACCGACTGCGCATGGTGGACGCCGACGGTTCAGCCGCCGACAGCCCCGTGCGCGAGGTGCAGTGGGGCCAGCACCGCCAGGCCGTGTTCCCCAACCCCAGCACCGACGGCAGGTTCACGGTGATCCGCAGGGGCGAGCATGTGGGCGTGACCGTGTTCGACAGCCACGGCCGACAGGTGCCGTACACACTGTGGAGCGAGCACGACACGCAGGTCGGGATCGACCTGGGAGCGCATGCGCAGGGCCTGTACACCGTGCGCATCGGCACCGAGCGATCGTACCACAGCGAGCGGGTGATGGTGGGACGTTGATCCCCCGTCCTACAGCTTGAAGGCCTTCTTCACCACGTCCACGGCGTTCAGCTCCTCCCACGGGAACAATTTCACCTTCATCTTGGTCTTCTTGCCCGCATTGTTGAAGGTCTTCATCACCTCACGGGTTTCGCGGCCCATGTGACCGTAGCTGGCGGTCTCGCTGTAGATGGGTGTACGCAGGTTGAAGCGCTTCTCGATGAAGTACGGCCGCATGTCGAACTCCTTCAGCGCGGCCACCTTGCGGGCGATCTCCCCATCGGTGAGCTTCACTTTCGCGGTGCCGTACGTGTTCACGTAGAAACCCACGGGCTTGGCCACGCCGATGGCATAGGCCACTTGCACGAGCACCTCGTCGCACACGCCCGCGGCCACCAGGTGCTTGGCCACATGACGGGCGGCATAGGCCGCGCTGCGGTCCACCTTGCTGGGGTCCTTGCCGCTGAAGGCGCCACCTCCGTGCGCACCTTTCCCACCGTAGGTGTCCACGATGATCTTGCGGCCGGTGAGGCCGGTATCGCCGTGCGGACCACCGATCACGAACTTGCCGGTGGGATTGATGTGGTAGGCGATGTCGTTGCCGAAGAGGGCCTGCACGCGCTTGGGGAGCTTCTTCTTCACGCGCGGGATCAGGATTTCGATCACGTCGGCCTTGATCTTCGCCAGCATCTTCGCTTCCTTGTCGAACTCATCGTGCTGGGTGCTCACCACGATGGCATCGATCCGCTTGGGCGTGTGGTCGTCGTTGTACTCGATGGTAACCTGGCTCTTGGCATCGGGGCGGAGGTAGGGCATCGGACTGTTCTTCTCGCGGCGGATGGCGGCGAGCTCGCGCAGCAACAGATGGCTCAGCTCCAAGGCCAGCGGCATGTAGTTGTCCGTGTCGCGGCAGGCATAGCCGAACATCATGCCCTGGTCGCCGGCACCCTGTTCCTCGGGTTTCCCGCGCTCCACTCCGCGGTTGATGTCCGGGCTCTGCTCGTGGATCGCGCTGAGCACGCCGCAGCTGTGGGCCTCGAACATGTACTCGCTCCTGGTGTATCCGATCCGCTCGATCACCTCACGGGCGATCTGCTGCACATCGAGATAGGCCTCGCTCTTCACCTCGCCGGCCAACACCACCTGACCGGTGGTCACGAGCGTTTCGCACGCCACTTTGCTGTTGGGATCGAAGGCGAGGAAGTGATCGATGAGGGCATCGCTGATCTGGTCGGCGACCTTGTCGGGGTGGCCTTCGCTGACGGATTCGGAAGTGAAGAGGTAGGGCATGGTGTTATCGCGCTTGCGCCGCGCAAAGGAAACGCATCCCTTGGAAACGAAGGCATGCGCCCCGGAGGCTCTACTCCCCCTTGGTCAATTCCTTGAAAACCTCCTCCAACCCGCGCTCGGCCTTGCGCATGCCGAGCACCAGAAGGCCCTTGTCCATGGCGAAACGCGCCACGGCCTGACGCACGTCGGCATGGGGCTCGTGCGTGAGCAGCCAGGCATGGCCATCGGCCTGCTTGCGACGCACCTGGAGCACGCCCGGGATGTTGGCCAGGGCGTTCGGAGCCACGGCCCCATCGAACTCCACCTCGAGCATCTCGCGCTGGCGCGTACCGCTGCGCAGGGTGCTCGCCTTGTCATCGGCCACCAGCTTGCCACGGTCGATGATGATCACCCGGTCGCAGATCGCCTCCACCTCCTGCATGATGTGCGTGCTCAGCATCACCGTGCGCTCCTTCCCGATCGTGCTGATGAGCGACCGTATCTCCACCAGCTGGTTGGGGTCGAGGCCGCTGGTGGGCTCGTCGAGGATCAGCACCTGCGGGTCGTGGATCATGGCCTGGGCCAGGCCCACACGCTGCCGGTAGCCCTTGCTCAGGGCCCCAATGCGCTTGTGCTGCTCGCGCTCCAGGCCCACGGTGGCGATCATGCGCTTCACCCGAGCACTGCGGTCCTTCAGGCCGTGGATGCCAGCGACGAGGTCGAGGTACTCCTTCACATAGAGGTCGAGGTACAGCGGGTTGTGCTCGGGCAGATAGCCGACGTTGCGCCGCACCTCCATGCTGGACGTACGGGTGTCGTGGCCGCACACGAAAGCCTCGCCCGAGGTGGCCGGCAGGAAGCAGGTGAGGATCTTCATCATGGTGCTTTTCCCCGCCCCGTTGGGACCGAGGAACCCCACCACCTCGCCGGTTCCGATCTCGAACGACACATCGTCCAGCGCGCGCTGGGTGCCATACTCCTTCACAATGTTGCGGACCGAGATCGCCATCTGGGGGCGAAGGTAGTGGACCAAGGCAGGAGAAGCGGCGCCTGGGGCGGACCGCCTATCGGGAAAAACCGAAGACCGTCGATGCCGGCGGCATTCGCTTCAGGGTGGCCTGCACTATAGCACCATCACCCGTGCGCTGGCCACTCGGCCGTTCTTCACGACACGCAGGAACATGACACCCGGCGCCACGTGCGATCCAATGGGTTGTTCGGTCGCGATGATCGACCCCGAGACGACAACGCGACCTGCGGCATCGAGCAATTCGAAGACCGCACCGACGAGCGCATCGTCCGTCCGGATGAGGAAGGCACCGTTGTTCGGGTTCGGGAACACGCCGACCATCTCGGGGCCGACGTCACCGACCGCCGTGCCGAGGTGATGGTATGGTGCCGAAGTGCTGGAACAGCCGTTGGCATCGGTCAACACAACGGTATACTCGCCATAGGGCGCGGATGCCACCGTGGACCCGCCGCCATTGTCCAGCGGCTCACCGTTGAACCACCAGGAGAAGGTGCCTTCGCCGGTGGCCACCAGATCGTTACCGATGACCGTGATCAGTGGCACTTCAGGAAGCGCATGTTCGGTCACCTCGAAGGCCTCGGACCCCACGGAGCAACCGGCGGCGTTCGTTACCACCACCTGGTAGGTGCCACCGGCAACGACTTCGAGCGAAGCGGCATCACCGCCCACAGGCTCGCCGTTCAGGGACCACTGGGAGGTCAGGTCTGCCACATCGGTGCTCAGCAGCACGCTGCCACCGGCACAGAACGCGGTGGACGTGGCACTGATCGCAGGTACCTCAGGAAGTTCATGAACGACCACGGTCACTGCCTCGGAAGCATCGGACACGCATCCGTTTGCCGAGATGGCCACCGCATGGTACACGCCCGGAGCGGGAACCACCAGCTCCATGTCCACGGCCCCGGCCAGGGCACCGTCGGCGTCGAACCACTGCACCGTTCCATTGGTCGTCGCCGAGAGCACCACCGAGCCTCCTTCACAGAAGGCGGTGGGGCCACTCGTGGTGATCACCGGCGGCTCCATGTGCTCCAGTTCCACCATGATGGGGCCCACCGTGGCCGTACAGCCCGTGGTCGCATCGATCACTTCCACCGTGTAGCTGCCCGGCAAAGTGGCCAGGAAGACATCGGCGTTCGCCCCGTCCAAGGCCTCGTCGGCGAGGTACCACTGGTATCCAAGATCGGCCGGGCCCGATGTGTTCGTGACCTCCAGCAGCACCGGCTCACCGGCGCATGCGGTGTAAAAGGTCTGCACCGGATCGTTCACGGGCGGCTCGTTCACCACCACAGCGATCGGTGGCGAGAGCGCATTTCCGCAGGTATTGGTCGCCTGGACCTGGTACGCGCCGGAGGTGGTCACCACCAGCGGAACATCGTCGGCACCGGCGATCGGATCGCCATCGACGAGCCACTGCAGTTGAGCGCCGCCCGATGCGTCGGCCATCAGCACCACGCTATCGCCAACGCAGAGGGAGGTGGCCCCCAACGCCTGCACAGAGGCCACCGGTGCGGTACCGATCACAAGGTCCACCCCGTTGTCCGGACCGGTGAAGGCCGGATTGGTGGCTATCACGCGTATGCGATAGCCATTGCCCGGCGGCGTATTGGCCGGAATGGTGGCGTTGATGGATCCCGATGTGGTGGCCGTGACCGAGCCGATCACGACCGGGTTGGCGAACTCACCATTGGCATTGGACAAGTGCGCCCGGAACACATTGCCCTGTTGCAGGAAGCCTCCGCTGTTGAACACGCCCGTGGCGGTGTAGGGAACGGCGATCGACATGCCGGCGCAGAGCATCGTGGGCAGGGGTTGTGCGACTTCCACATTGCGAGGCAGATCGTGGAAATACACCTCGGAGACCACTTCCACACCGAGCACTTCCGTGGTATTGATCTGCAGCACTGGCACGCGGAGACCTTGGGCCAGCCACTTGTATTCACGCACGATCGGACGGTCGATCGCGAAACCCACGCTCAGGGTGTCCACATGGATGGTGTCGCGCCCTTCCAGGGTGGTCTTCACCCGCAGTACGTCGAAGGTGCCCGCCGGGGTGGAGATGGAACCCCAGCCGTCCACATGGTTCGTACGCATTTGCTCGTACCCGTAGTACGCCAAGGTCGGCAGGCTCACCTTCCAGGCCGAATGCGAGCTGCTCTGCCCTCCGTACTGTAGCGGCAGGGCGTAGATCTCGTCCTGTTCATCGAAGACGACGGGCGCAGGGATCCCGGACAGTTCGGCGCCGAAGCCGATCTTCCGGTAGGTGTTGGTGCCGCGGTAGAGGAAGGTGTACGGGTCCTCGATCGGCAATGCCTGGTAGAAGGGGATGTCCACACCGGCCCGCGCATGGTTCGCACGGTTCGGGTTGAAGAACAGATCGGCGTACACCACGGCGTACACCACGTTCGTGGAGGCAACGCTCTGGTAGGACGTGGTGTTCTGGTCCTGCGCCACCAGGTTCGTGAAGTCCCAGGTGTGGGCCGGGCCGGTGGCGCTGAAGTTCAGGAGCGGGTTGGGCACGGCCCGCGTCATCAACAGGTCGTCGCCCGCATGGGGCATTTCCGCGGCGCCGATGGTGATCTGCGCTTGGGCGGGGAAGACGAGGAACGCGCAGGGAAGCAGTAGACGTGCTCGCATCGGTGACCGTTCTTGGTGCAATTTATCTCCGCCCGTCCACTTCCAGCAATCCCTTATCGACCCAAGGCGGACAGCGGGCACATCGCGAGCGGGACCATGGGAAAGGTCCTTGGACCGTCACCACCTTTGCGACCCATGATCCGGTGCACGGTCATCCTTGTCGCGGCCCAGTTGTCCTCGGTCCCCCTGTTCTCCCAGGTGGTGAACATCGAGGGCCGTCGTTTCCTGAACGACAGCGTACCCTGGACGGGCTACGTGGACCTGCGCTTCAACCTGGCGGAGAACACGCAGCGCAGCATGGTGTTCGGGCTGGGCGGCGCAGTGCAGCACGTGTTCGGCAAGCACCGGCTGTTCCTCGTGAACGACCTCGCGCTGAGCCGTGTGGAGCACAACGACTTCCTGAACACGGGCTTCCAGCACCTGCGCTACAACTACGCCCGCGACAAGCGCTGGACCGGCGAGGCCTTCGCGCAGACCCAGTACAACAAGCCGCTGCTGCTCGATCTGCGTGTGACATTGGGCGCCGGACCCCGTCTGCGGGTGGTGAACGAGGAAGGGTACCGCATGCACATCGGCACTTCGCTGATGCTGGAGCACGAACAGACCACCCCGGGCGATGTGCTGTTCCACGGCCGGAGCAACACCTACCTGTCCATGAGCGTGAAGCTCGGCGAACAGGCCGGCCTGAACACCGTGCTGTACTACCAGCCCCGGATGTTCGATGCCTCGGACCATCGTGTGGCCCTGGAGGCCGGCGTGTTGTTCACCCTGGCCAAGGTGTACACCTTCGAGAGCCGGCTGAACCTGTTGAAGGACACCGGCCAACCGGAGGGTGTGCCCATGCTCAGCTATTCCTGGAGCAACCGGTTCGGCTACCGGTTCTGATCCACTCAGCGCACCAGGTTCACGTGGCCGTAGAGCGTGCGGCTTTCACCGGCGCGCTCCTTCACATCGATCCGCCACACGTAGGTGTCGATCGGCGACTCCACGCCCTTGTAGGTGCCGTTCCATCGGCCATCGAGACGATCCGTACGGAAGATCTCCTCACCCCAGCGGTTGAACACGATCAAGCGGAAGGTCTCGATCTCGGCGCCCAGTGCACCGAAGGTGTCGTTGTTGCCGTCGCCGTTCGGGGTGAAGGTATTGGGCACGTAGAGCGAACCCGTGACGATGATCACGAGCTGGTCGGTGTTCTTGCAGCCATTGGCATCGGTCACCGTCACGGTGTAGACCATGCTGCCATCGGGCCGTACCCAAGGGGCCGGACAGTCGGTGCAGCTCAGTCCATCGGGCGGGCTCCAACTCAGCGTGCCGTTGCCGGTGGCAGTCAGTTGGAACGATGTTCCGAACGTCACCACGGCATCGTCACCGGCCGTGACCTCGGGCAGCGGAAGCAGGGCGATGGACACGCTCGCCTGACCGGTGCAGCCCATGTCGTCGGTGACCTGGACCGTGTAGGTCGCGGGTGCCCATGCCGTAAGCGTCGGCGTGGCCGAGGTGGGATCATCAAGACCGACGGCGGGCGTCCATTGATAGCCGGTGCCACCCGATGCGCCCAGGACCACCGGCATGCCCGGGCACACCAGGGTATCGGGCCAGGCATCGGCCACCACGCGCACCACTTCCACCCAGGCACTATCGACGATGCTGCCGCAGGCGTTGCTGGCGGTCACCACGTACCATGTGCTCTCGGTGGGCGACACCACGGGCGCCGCGACGGTGAGGTCGGTGAGGCCGTTGGCGGCCTGCCACGCGTGGGCATCGGCGACCGGACCCACCAGCTGCACCGACGCACCCAGGCAGATCGCGGTATCCGAAAGCGCGGGCTCGGGCGATCCGTCGATCACCGTCACCACAACGGAATCCATCAACTCACAACCTTCGTCCGTGGTGATCATCACGTAGTACGTGGTCGTGGAATCCGGCAGGGCGATGGGCGAATCAATGTCCGTGGCCGACAATGTCCCCGGCGGCGACCAGGCGTAATGCGTGCCGCCCGATGCATGCAACGGCACCGGCTGCCCCAGGCAGACGAGAGTATCCGGAGAGGCCCATCCGAACGCCTGGCTGACCTCGATGGTCACCTCGGCGGTATCGCTGCCACATTGTGTGCTCACCACCACGATATAGGTGGTCGCCACTCCCGCCGTTGCGAGCGTACTGGCCTGATCGGGCGTTACCAACCCCTCGGGCGGCGACCATTGGTACGAGTCCCCTCCCGAAGCGCTCAGGATCACGGAGCCTCCCTCGCAGATCGGCGGCACCGGGTCCACCACGGCTGTCGGCGGCCCGATCACCTCCACGGTGATCGTGGCGGTGTCCGACGGTGAGCAGCCATGGCTGTCGCTCATCACCAAGGTCACCACGTAGGTCCCGGGCTCGGCGTAGGCATGGGTGGGGTGGCTCTCCGCGCTGGTACCGCCATCGCCGAAGTCCCAGGAATAGGTATCACCTCCACTGCTGCTGTTGGTGAATTGCACCTCTTGTCCATTGCACACGGTGGAGGGGCCGTCGATGCCGATGATGGCGATCACCTGCGCGAGATCGAACTTGAACACCCCCATGTTGCAGTTGAAGCTGTTGTTCGTGTTGCTCCAGGCGCCCGGCGTGGTGGGGAAGTCATCGTTGCCGCCACAGCCGGCGCACACCGCTTGGTACACCCGACCGGCCTTGTCGAAGCGCGAGGTGCCGCCATCCACATGCTCGGCACTTTGCGAACCGCCGAAGAAGGTGGCGTAGCTCAACGATGCCGCATCGGGGTTCAGTACCATGATGTGGAAGTCGCTCCCGTCGGTGGTGGACTGGAAGGCATCGGGCGTCGTGGGCAGCCCGTGGGTGGTGCTACTGAACGGTGAATTGACGCTCCCGCCCCAGCCACAGAAATAGATCTGGCCGCAATCGCTCACCAGGAAGGCCGAGGGCGAGATATCCTCATTGCCCAAGCCACTGCCGATGCGCGTGCTCCACAGCGAGGTGGACAGGTCGTTGCTGAACTTGTGGATGAACTGCGTACTTCCCGGGTTGACGTACTTGCCCGGCGTCACCGGATAGTTGCCGCGTGTCTGGCCCACCACGTACACGTCATCGTTCGTGTCCACCTGCACGAAATAGCACTGGTCGTACTGCGCGGTGCCCACGTAGGTGGTGCTCAGCAGGACGCTACCGTCCGGTGAATACCGGGCGATGAACCCATCGATATGGCCCGCATGCGCCGGCGCGTAGGGCGTGCCCGCCATGGGCATGTCGGTGCTCTGCGTGCCCCCGGTGATGAACACGCGGCCCGCGCTGTCGAACTGCACCCCGTATGCTGCATCGGCGAAGGAACCTCCCACGAAGGTGGCCCACAGCAGGGTGGTCAGGCCCGGGTCCATGCGGAACACATAACCATCCAGTGTCCCGCTGCCATGCATCGGCTGGGGCGCGTTGGGGGTCACCGGGGCATTGCCGCTGGCGGTAACGGTGGCCACCACCGGCCGCTCCAGCGCATCGAGCGCGATCTCGCCCCGGAAATTGTCACCGTAGTTGTACGTGAGGCCAAGGCCGTTGAGGCCGTCGTTGGCCCCACCACCGATGAAGGTGCTCCCCAGCAGCGCGGTACCGTTGGCGTTCAAACGCGTCACGAAAATGTCTGCGCCGTTGGGGAAATCGTAGGCCCCCACGAAGCCTGAAGGCCCACCGTTGAAAGAGGCATCGTACGCGCCGGGCGTGATGGGGAAGTTGGACGACCCCGTGGACCCCATCACGTACAGTTCATCGTTGCTGTTCACCACCATGCTGTGGGGCAGATCGTTGTTCACCCCTCCCAGGTAGGTGCTCCAAAGCAGGGAGCTGCCATCGGGCGACCATTTGGAGATGCCCACATCGCAGGTGCCGCCGTTGAACGAATCGTCGAAGGCGCCCGGGGTGGTGGGATAGCCGATGCCGAACACGTTGCCGCCGCCGTAGAGGTGGCCCGATGCATCGTAGGTGGCGGTGAAGCCGAAATTGTCGGCCGTGCTGCCCGAGTAGCTGCCGAAGGTGAGCACCGGATCGATCACCAGACCGCGCGAGGGGTCGGGCATGCGGTCGAAGGCGAAGGACAGGCGATCGCCATCGAGCACGTAGCGGGTGGGAATGGTGTCGGCTGCACCGTGCGACCTTTGTAAGGACACCGGTGCCTCTTCGGTGATGTACCCAGCGGAGGTGTGCACGCGGAGACGTTCCCCAAGGCGTTGCAAGGCATCATGCCCTTCGTAGCGCAGCCGCACCTGGGCCGGGTCCGCACCGGGCGTCAGCACGAAGGCGTACTTCAGCCCGTGGGTGCCGTCCACATGCAGGTCGATGCCCGGCCATACGTCCTTCAGCACCACACCGCCGAACACCCCGCAGCCACTGCCCCAGCGGGCCGGGTCGCTGCCCAGGAAGAAGTTCTCGTAGTGCGGCTGGCGATGGAGGCCTTCGGCGCTGCGGGCCTCGCCTCCCACGAAATGCACGCGGTAGGCATGGCCCCGTACAGGCCCGGCATGGTCCTCCCCTGCCCCATGCCGGTGCGGCACATCGGTGCGCAACACGAAGGTGAAGGCGCTCTTCTCCACGAACAGGGCGCCTCCCGGGAAACGCACACGGTACAGCACCTGATCGGGCCATTGCCCCTTGTTCTCGGTGAACAGCGCCACCGGAGGCGCGGCCTGAACGGCCGCACAGAGGAACGACCACGCTATCAGCAGGGCAGCGCGCATGAGCAGGGAAAGATACTGCGATAGACACGGTCCGGCGGCCGATGGTTGCTTGATCCATGGGAAGTCCGACAGCCGTCACACCCCGGCCAAGCCGTACCTTCGCGGCCGCGGCCACCGCCGCCAGCTTTCATGAGCGACGCGATCAAGCATGAGTGTGGGATCGCCCTGATCCGGCTGCGGAAGCCGCTGGAGCACTTCCACCAACGTTATGGAACGGCCCTCTATGGCCTGAACAAGCTGTACCTGCTGATGGAGAAGCAGCACAACCGCGGCCAGGACGGCGCGGGGGTGGCCTCCATCAAGCTCGATCCAGCGCCCGGCACGGCCTTCATCGACCGTGAGCGCAGCACCGACAAGCAGGCCATCCAGCTGATCTTCGGCAAGATCGACCAAGGCCTCCGCACCGCCGTCGCCGACGACAGATCGAAGCTCGACGACCCGGCCTGGCTCAAGGCCAACGTGCCCTTCTTCGGCGAGCTGCTGCTGGGCCACCTGCGCTACGCCACCCACGGCGCCAGCGGCTTGGAGAACTGCCACCCGCGCCGCCGCCTGAGCAACTGGATCACCCGCAACCTGGTGGTGGCCGGCAATTTCAACATGACCAACGTGGACGAACTCTTCGGCCTGTTGGTCAGCATCGGCCAGGTGCCCAAGGAGAAGAGCGACACCATGACCGTGCTCGAGAAGATCGGGCACTTCCTCGACATGGAGAACGACCGGCTGGCGGCCATCCATCGCCAACTGGGCTACAACGACCGCCAGATCACCCAGGTGATCGGCGAGAAGCTCGACATCCGCTCCATCCTGCAACAGAGCGCGGCCGATTTCGACGGTGGCTACGCGCTGGCCGGCCTCATCGGCCACGGCGACGCCTTCGTGCTGCGCGACCCCAACGGCATCCGCCCCTGCCACTGGTACGCCGACGATGAGGTGGTGGTGGTGGCCAGTGAACGCCCCGCCATCCAGACCGCCTTCGCGCTGCGTACCGACCAGGTGAAGGAGCTCACGCCCGGTCATGCGCTGATCATCCGCAAGGACGGCACCTTCAGCGAGGAGCCCGTGCGCGAACCGCTGGAGAAGCGCTCGTGCAGCTTCGAACGCATCTACTTCAGCCGCGGCAGCGACCAGGATGTGTACCGCGAGCGCATCGCGCTGGGCCGCTCGTTGACGCCCGCCATCCTCGAGTCGGTCGACCACGACATCGAGAACACGGTCTTCAGCTTCATCCCTAACACCGCCGAAGTGGCCTGCTACGGCGTGCTGAAGGGGCTGGACGACCATCTCGACACGGTGAAGGAGCGCCGCATCCTGGAATTGGGCCCCTCCCCCGACCCCGCCAGGCTCCGCGCCATCCTGGCCCTGCGCCCGCGCTTGGAGAAAGTGGCGATCAAGGACGCCAAACTGCGCACCTTCATCACCAACGACGATGCCCGCGACGACCTGGTGGCGCACGTCTACGATATCACCTACGGCAGCGTGCGCGCCGGTCAGGACAACCTGGTGGTGATCGACGACAGCATCGTGCGCGGCACCACCCTCAAGCAGAGCATCCTGAAGATGCTCGACCGCCTGGGCCCCAAACGCATCGTGGTGGTGAGCAGTGCCCCGCAGATCCGCTACCCCGACTGCTACGGCATCGACATGGCCAGGATGGGCGACCTCGCCGCCTTCCGCGCGGCCATCGCCCTGCTGAAGGAGACCAAGCAGGACAACATCATCGACGACGTGTACGACCGCGCCCTGGCGATGGTGGACCGTCCGCTTGCCGAGCAGGAGAACGTGGTGAAGGACATCTATCGCCCCTTCACCGCCGAGCAGATCAGCGCCAAGATGGCCGAGCACCTCACGCCGCGCGACATCCGCGCCGAAGTGAAGCTGGTGTTCCAGAGCATCGAGGGCCTGCACGCCGCCTGCCCCGGGCACAAGGGCGACTGGTACTTCACCGGCGATTACCCCACCCCCGGCGGCAACCGCGTGGTGAACCGGGCCTTCATCAACTACATGGAAGGCCGCAACGTGCGGGCGTACTGATCCGTCGATTACCGGATCCGCCCCTTCTTCCGGTGCTTCTTGAAGAGCTTCGTCGGCCCTTCGAGGCGCGCATCGCCGTGCAGCACGATGCGTGTGTCGGCCGCCAACTTCAATCGCGCCTTGCGAGCGAAGCGCACCACGCTGCCCGACATCAGGTGCAACTCCGAGCCGTTCACGAGTTCCAACGTGGCGCGATCGCGGATCAGTACCGAGGCACCTTCGCTCACCGTGAGGCGCGTGGCGCCGCTGAACCAGGTGACGCCGTTCGCGCGTTCCGGTCGGTCGATGCGCGTGGGCGTGCCTGAGCGGTCCAGCAGCAACCTCCGGCCCGGCTCGAGCACCAGCGAATGGCCATCCCTGCCGCGCAGGGGGGGCAGCACGATGCTGTCGGCGCACCAACGCACATCGCGGTCCAGCAGCACGTCGTTGTTGCGCACGCGCACGGTGGCGTTGCCCGCGGCATCCACGTCGAGCAGCTCGATGCTGATGCCGTTCAGGTGGATCGTGCGCACATTCGGCGGCCCGCCCTTGTACAGGTCGCTCGTGCCACTGCTCACCAGCGTGAGCATGTTCGCGCTCGATGGGTTGGTGCCCATGCCCAGCTTCCTGTTGCCGCCCATGTGGAAGGCGTGCTCCGGCCGACCGAAGAACACCATCTCGCCGGTGACCGAGCCACGTTCGATGCGGATGCCGGGCACGAACGACTCCTTCCGCTCCAGCCGACCGTCGCCGTTGAGGTCCATCACCGGCATCTCCTGCTCATGGTTCCCGGTGAGCGGGTTGGCCGCATCGGCGTCGCGTACGAAGGGCGTTTCACGGCCGCCGAACGGACAGGTGTTGCGCAGTGTATCGCCACGCAACCGCAGGTCGTAATTGCCGTTGGCCGGCACCGGACGCAGGAAGTCGGCATGACCGCCGTAGATGTCGTGGCCCGTTCGGTTCTCGCGGTCCACCTGCATCTGCATGTACAGGCCGGGCTGGAAGGGCACGATGCACGGGCCGCTGCCTTCCCAGTGGTATCGATCGGTCGGACTGCCGTTGCGGGCGGCGCCCTGGTGGTTCTCCACCCACAGCCATTGCTGGTACACATCGTCGGGCAGGAAGGGCATGCGGATGCGCAACGCGTCGCCGGAGGTCACGAAATCGCGGAGGACGAAGACACCGGTATCGCCCGCAGTGGGGTCGAGGTCGGCGTTCACCTCCCCACCGTTCAGGTCGCGCGCGGCGATCTCGTAGCGTGCGCCTTCGGGCTTCCATCCCAATCGGTAGCGGTCCCAGGCGGAACAGCTCATCAGTGAACTGTTGGCCGCACCCATCAGGCCCCAACCACCCTGCAGAGGAATGAAGAAGCTCTGGAACGTGGCCGCATTGCCGCCGCCGCTGTGGAAGTTGTTGCCGCCCAGCAGCAGGTGGTTGAACTCGTGGCGCAGGATCTCGAAGGGCAGCCCGCCGCTGGCGCCGAAGCGGCTTTGCGAATCGCTGCCATAACCGAAGAGATCGCCCACGCTGCCGGCATCCACGCTGCCCGAGCCCGACCGAAGACCGCCATTGCGGATCACCACCATCACATGGTCATAGCTGTGCGGCTCGTCGGCGCCGGGAACCTTGGGCATGCCCTGCTTCCCGCCGCGCTTCCACATGTCGAAATCGGCCACAGAGAGCCCATGCTTGGTGCGCAGGACACCGGCACGCTTGTTCAGTTCGCTCACCACCAAGGCACCGTTGCCGTGCCCGTTCCGGATCGCGTTCGCATGCTCGCTCTGCCGCAGCACCACCAACTCTTCCACATAGTCGCCCAACACCCGGAAGTGCCCCAGCGATGCATCGTGGTAGTAGCGCGTCACCATCGCCCGGGGTGGGTCGTACGGGAAGGGATCGAAGACATCGTCCTTCCACGTGGGAAGCGCTCCCTTGGGCCATTCCTTCGAGCCTTCGGGATGCGGATCGGCCGACGGGTCCAGGTCGTAGTCGACCTCGGCGAAGATCAGGAGCACGCGGATGGTGCCGTGCGGCGAGAGGCGCCAGCCATGGCGGCTGTGGGGCGTGTGGGCGGTGTCGACCTGGGCGCTCAGCACCAGGGAGACCAGCAGAAGCACGATGAGCGACCACGTCCGATGCACGTGGCCGAAGGTAGCATCAGGCCTTGGGGCGCTTGTACAGCGGCACGGTGCTGCACGGCTCGCCGAACATCAGGCTGCGCACCACGGGCAGCAGCCTGGCGCTCAGCTCCACGTAGGCGTTGAGCGGCACGGGCAGTTTGCTGCACCCCTTCACCACCACGCGCGCATCGCGGTAGGGCTCCACATCGAGCTGCGCCACGAAGCGCGTGAACACGGCCCGTTCGAGCTGGTCCGCATCGCCCTGCGTGATGAAGGCCGCATGGGGCTGCAGGTGCACGGCCACCAGCATGTAGGCCCAGGTGGGGACGATCGCATCGGCCGAGCAGTGCACGGCCACGCATTTGTCCTTGTACTGTGCCCAGTCGTGGGTCCTGCAGAACTCGCGCAGATCGGCCTCCTTCAGCGCGATGCCCTCCCACAGCAGGGGTTTCAGGTCGAAGACCACGCGTTCGCCCGGCGGGTACAGCTCCTCCAGGTCGAGGGTGATGATGCCCGCGGCGGCGACCTTGTTGATGATGGGGCGCTCGTCGCTCATCACATGAAACCGAGTTCCAACTGTGCGGCCTCGCTCATCATGGTGCGGTCCCAGGGCGGATCGAAGGTGATCTCCACCTTGGCGCTGGCCACCCCGCTCACGGCGCGCACCTTCTCCTCCACCTCGTTGGGCAGGCTCTCGGCCACGGGGCAGCTCGGCGATGTCAAGGTCATCTTGATGTACACACTGGCATCGTCGCGCACCACCACGTCGTAGATCAGCCCCAGCTCGTAGATATCCACGGGGATCTCGGGGTCGTAGATCGACTTCAGGGTGAGGATGATGCGCTCCTCCAGCTGTTTCTTCTCGTCGTGGGTCATTGTGCGGAGGAAAATGCCAGGGCGTAGCGTTTCATCTGGTCGATCATCGCGCTGAGGCCATTGGCACGGTTGGGGCTCAGGTGTTCGCGCAGCCCGATGCGATCGATGAAAGCGGTGGAGGCGTTGATGATCTCCTGCGGGGGACGGTCGTTGTACACCCGCACCAGCAGCGCCACGATGCCCTTGGTGATCATCGCATCGCTGTCGGCGGAAAAGTGCACGTGGCCATCCTTCAGCTCCGCATGCAGCCACACCCGGCTCTGGCAGCCGCGCACCAGATTTTCGTCCACCTTGTGCGCGGGGGCGATCAACGGCAGATCCCGGCCCAGCTCGATCAGGTGCTCGTAGCGGTCCTGCCAGTCGGTGAACATGGCGAACTCGTCCACCAGCTCCTGTTGGGTCTCCTCGATCCGCATCCTCGTGCTCATCGCAGCATCTTCACCGCCTTCCTGGTGGCGGCGATCATGATATCGACCTCCTCGATGGTGTTGAAGCACGCGAAGCTTGCGCGCGTGGTGCCGCTCACGCCGAAGCGGTCCATCAGTGGCTGGGTGCAGTGGTGGCCCGTGCGTACGGCGATGCCCTGCTGGTCGAGCAGGGTGCCGAGGTCGTAGTGGTGCACACCGTCGATCACGAAGCTGATCACACCGACCTTCTCCTTCGCGGTGCCGATGATCCGCAAGCCATCGATCGTGAGCAGCTCTTTCGTGGCGTGTTGCAGGAGCGCATGCTCGTGGGCCGCCATGGCGCTCAGGTCGTAGTCCTGCATCCAACACAGCGCCTCGCCCAGACCGATGATGCCCGCGATGTTCGGCGTGCCCGCCTCGAACTTGAAGGGCAGTTGGGCCCAGGTGCTCTTTTCCAGCGTCACAGTGTCGATCATCTCGCCGCCACCCTGCCACGGGGGCATCCGCTGCAGCAAGTCCGCACGACCATACAGCACGCCGATGCCGGTGGGGGCATAGGCCTTGTGGCCGCTGAAGGCGTAGAGATCGCAGCCGAGGTCCTGCACGTCGATGTGCAGGTGCGGGATGGCCTGGGCACCGTCGACCACGGTGATGATGCCCCACTTCCTGGCCTGGGCGATCAGCTGCTTCACGGGATTGATCGTGCCCAAGGTGTTGCTCACGTGGCTGATGGCGAGGATGCGCGTTCGGTCCGAGAAGGGCACCTGCGTCAGGTCCCACTCGCCGCTGTCCGTGATGGGGATCACCTTCAACACCGCACCGTGGCGCTCGCAGGCGAGTTGCCAGGGCACGATATTGCTGTGGTGTTCCATGCCGCTGATCACCACTTCGTCGCCGGGCTTGAGCAGCAGCTGGCCCAAACTGGTGGCGGCCAGGTTGATGCCGGCCGTGGTGCCGCTGGTGAAGATGATCTCGTGCGTGTGCGGTGCGTTGATGTGCGCCCGCACGATCTCGCGCGCGGCCTCCTGCGCCTCGGTGGCCTTGGTGCTCAGCGTGTGCACACCGCGGTGCACGTTGGCGTTGATCGTCGCGTAGTAGGCGCTCTCCGCCTTGATCACGCGGCGCGGCTTCTGGCTCGTGGCGCCGTTGTCGAAGTATACCAGCGGACGGCCGTGCACCTGCTCCTTCAGGATCGGGAACTGCGCACGGATCTCCTCGACGTCATACGCCGTTGGGGCGACCGATGCGGGATCCTTCTTCACAGCGTTTCGAGCTTGGTATCGATCAGTTGTGCCAGATACGCCCGCCAGTCCGCGTTGCCGATGCGCTCCAGCACGTCGGTGGTGAAGGCATGGGCCAGCATGCGCCGCGCTTCGGCCTCGCTCACCCCACGCGAACGCAGGTAGAAGAGGCCCTTCTCGTCGAGGCGGCCGATGGTGCAACCGTGGCTGCACTTCACGTCGTCGGCATAGATCTCGAGCTCGGGCTTGGTGTACACCTTGGCGTCGTCGCCTTGCAGGATGTTCGCGTTGCTCTGGAAGGCCCGCGTACGTTGGGCGTCCTGCTTCACGTACACCTTGCCGTTGAACACCGCCGTCGCCCTGCCGGCCACGATGCCCTTGTAGAGCTCGTCGCTGGTGCAGTCCGGCACGTTGTGACCGATGTAGGTGTGGTTGTCGCAGTGCGTGGTGCCGTTCAGCAGGTAGGCACCATTGAGTTCGGCATGGGCTTCTGCCCCGGCGAGCGCCACGTTCACGTCGTTGCGCACCAGCGTGCCATCGAGCGTGATGGTGGAGATGCTGAAGTGCCCTTTCGCGGCCACTTGGGCGCTATCCTGCGCGATATGCGCGGCGGCATCCCGCTGCAGGCGCACCACGGTCAGCGAGGCACCTTCGGCCACATGGCATTCGCGGATGGCGTTGACCAGGGAGGACGAAGCGGCCTCGGTGCTCGAGATCGATTCTTCGATCACCTCCACACGTCCCCCCTCCTGCACCAGGAATAGGTCGCGCGGCTGGATGAGCTGCGCCCCGGCGGTGGTGATGCGCAACACGTGGATGGGCTTCTCCACCACCGTCCGCTTGGTCACCAGCACCAGCAGTCCGTCGGTGGGGGCGGCCGTGTTCAGGGCGCTGAACAGGCGTTGGTCCAGCGGGGTGAGTTGGCCGTAGTGGCGCTGCACCGGGCCGTGGGTGAGGTGGCCCTTCAGGCTGTCGATGACGATGCCTTTCTGTAGGGTCAGGTCGTCGCTCAGGTCGGCGCGGAAATGGCCGTTCACGAAGACGATGCGCGTGGCCGGGAAGGGCAACCGCCGGGGCAGTTCCACTTGGGCGGCACCATCGGCGGGCACGAAGGCAGTGTGGAAGAGCCTGCCGACGCGGGTGTACTTCCACGCCTCGGTCCTGGTCGTGGGGACGGGCAGCGCGTTCACCTGCGCCAACGCTTCAGCGGCATGGGGCCAACTGGAAGCCTCGAGCAACGGCAGGACGCTCGCCTTCGGATCGGTGACGGTCGTGCTGCTCATCACGCGTGTTCCTTCACCCAATCGTAGCCTTTCTCCTCCAGCTCCAGCGCGAGTTCCTTCGGTCCGCTCTTGATGATGCGGCCGTCGGCCATCACGTGCACGAAGTCGGGCACGATATGGTCGAGCAGGCGCTGGTAGTGGGTCACCACGATGAAGGCGTTGTCCTTCGACCGAAGCTTGTTCACGCCGCCGGCCACGATGCGCAGGGCGTCGATGTCCAGACCGCTGTCGGTCTCGTCGAGGATGCCGAGCTTGGGCTGCAGCATCGCCATCTGGAAGATCTCGTTGCGCTTCTTCTCGCCCCCGCTAAAGCCCACGTTGAGCTGGCGGTTCATCAGGTCGGCGTCCATCTCCACGAACCTGGCCCGCTCACGCACCAGGGCCAGGAAATCCTTGCCGCTGAGCTCCTCCAGGCCGTTGGCCTTGCGCGTTTCGTTCAAGGCCGTGCGCAGGAAGTTCATGTTGCTCACCCCGGGGATCTCCACGGGGTACTGGAAGGCCAGGAAGATGCCCTTCCACGCGCGCTCCTCGGGGGCGAGTTCCAGCAGGTCCTCGCCGAGGTAGGTCACCGTGCCGCCGGTCACCTCGTACTCTTCGCGCCCGGCCAGCACGTTGGCCAGGGTGCTCTTGCCCGAGCCGTTGGGCCCCATGATGGCGTGCACTTCACCGGGATTCACTTCGAGCGAAAGCCCCTTGAGGATGTCCTTGCCTTCGATGGAGGCGCGGAGGTCGGAGATCTTGAGCATGTGGTCGGATCGACCTTGTTTAGACAAATTCTAAACAAGGAAATCGGGCGTAAAGGTAGCCATCAATGCCCCATCGGGCCAAGCCTGACCCGCTTCGGAAAAAGGCAGGTCCCGCCGGGTGTACCTTCGCGGCGAAGCGCCCAGCGCTGGACCAGCCCATGTTCGAGCACCATTTGCGCAACCTCAAAAGCCCGGAGCAGCTACGCGCCGAATTGGAGCGCGAGGGCACTCCCCGCACCACCCTCAGCTTCTACCGTTACGTGCGGCTGCAGGATGTGGAGACGCTGCGCCACACGCTTTACCGGGAGTGGGAAGCCCTGGGTGTACTCGGCCGCATCTACATCGCCCAGGAGGGCATCAACGCGCAGGTGAGCGTGCCCACCGACCGGCTCGACGCCTTCCGTGCCAACCTCGACGCCCGCGCGGCCTTCCGCCATGTGCCGTGGAAGATCGCCGTGGAGGACGATGGCCGGAGCTTCCTGAAGCTCACCCTCAAGGTGCGCCGCAAGATCGTGGCCGACGGCCTGCCCGACGACGCCTTCGACGTGACCAACGTGGGCGAGCACCTCGATGCGAAGACCTTCAACAAGAAGATCGAGGAGGGCGCCCTGGTGATCGACATGCGCAACAACTACGAATGCCTCATCGGGCATTTCGAAGGCGCCTACCTGCCCAAGGCCGATACCTTCCGGGGGGCCATCGAGGAGGTGGTGGACACCTTCAAGGACAAGAAGGACGCCGAGGTGCTGATGTATTGCACGGGCGGCATCCGCTGCGAAAAAGCCAGCGCCTACCTCAAGCACCAAGGCTTCACCAAGGTGGCCCAGTTGCACGGCGGCATCATCGACTACGCCCGCCAGCTGAAGGCCGAAGGGCTGCCGAGCAAGTACCACGGGCACAACTTCGTGTTCGACCAGCGGCTGGCCGAGCGCATCACCGATGAGGTGGTGAGCACCTGCATGCAGTGCGGCACCCCCAGCGCCCGCATCACCAACTGCCACGAGGCCACCTGCAACATGCTGCTGGTGCAGTGCGAGGCCTGCGCCCGGAAATACGCCGATTGTTGCTCGCCCAGCTGCCGCGAGATCCACCTGCTGCCCCCGGAGGTACAGCGCGCCTGGCGCAAGGGCCGCTCCACACGCAGCACCAAGACCAAGGCCATCAAGGACCCCGACGGCCTGCAGCGCCGCATCCGCCAAGAGGAGCAGCTGCTCGCCCTCAACGGCACCCTGCACCCCGAGATCCGTACGGGCGGACGACCCTCCGCACCGATACTGATCGATATCAGCTCAATGTCCGAGTAAGGGCGGAAATTTTCCCGCCCCGACACATACCTCATCCCATGCCCTTCTACCACTCCCTCGGCAACATCCCGCACAAGCGCCACACCGTGTTCCAAAGCCCGGAAGGCCGCCACTACTACGAACAGCTCTTCGGCACGGTGGGCTTCGATGGCATGAGCTCCCTGCTCTACCATGTGCACCGTCCCACGCAGGTGAAGCAGATCGTGGGCAGCACCGATGTGGCACCCAAAGTGGCTGTCGAGAAGAACCTGCGCTCATTGCGCCTGCACGGCTTCAACGTGGCGCCGGTGGCCGACCACCTCGAAAGCCGCAAGCCCATCCTGGTGAACAGCGACCTGCAGATCGTGCTCGCCGCACCCACCGCCAGGAGCGTGGACTACTTCTACAAGAACGCCGACTGCGACGAGATGATCTTCATCCACAAGGGCAGCGGCAAGCTCCGCACCTTCCTGGGCAGCATCGACTTCAAGTACGGCGACTATCTGGTGATCCCGCGCGGCATGATCTACAAGCTGGAGTTCGACAGCGCCGACAACCGCCACTTCATCGTGGAGAGCCACCACCCGCTCTACACGCCCAAGCGCTACCGCAACTGGTTCGGCCAGATGCTCGAGCACAGCCCCTTCTGCGAACGCGACATCCGTCGACCCAAGGACCTGGAAACGCACGATGAGAAGGGCGACTTCCGCATGCTGATCAAGAAGCAGGGTGTGCTGCACGAGCTGATCTACGCCACGCACCCCTTCGATGTGGTGGGCTGGGACGGCTACAACTACCCCTACGCCTTCAGCATCCACGACTTCGAGCCGATCACCGGCCGCGTGCACCAGCCGCCGCCCGTGCACCAGACCTTCGAGACCAAGGCTTTCGTGGTGTGCTCGTTCTGCCCGCGCCTGTACGACTACCACCCGCAGGCCATCCCCGCGCCATACAACCACAGCAACATCGACAGCGACGAGGTGCTGTACTACGTGGACGGCGATTTCATGAGCCGCAACGACATCGGGCCCGGCCACATCAGCCTGCACCCCGCCGGCATCCCCCACGGCCCGCACCCCGGCGCCATGGAGCGCAGTATCGGCAAAACGCAGACCGACGAGCTCGCCGTGATGGTGGACACCTTCAAGCCCCTGCAGATCACCGAGGAGGCACTGAAGATCGACGACGGCAAGTACTGGAACAGCTGGGTGGAGTAAGCCCAACGATCCATCAATTGTGGGAAGCCCTGGCATTTCGGCCGGGGCTTTTCGCGTGGGGGACTGCCAGCGAAATGGGTGGGCACGATCCCGTCGACCGTGTCCAGGCGTGCCCCCTGCAACTGACCTATCGACCTCCCTTACGCGGGTCATACCTTGGTGGTGGCTGAAGTGCCACGCCCAGTGTGTGATCGCCCTTCGACCGATGACCAACCGCTCTCCCATGAAAACCCTCCACTTCACCCATCGCTTCGCGGCCCCGCCCGAACGTGTGCATCAGGTCATGCTCAACAAGCCGAGCTACGAGCAGTGGACCAAGTACTTCAACCCCGATGGCGGTTCCAGCTTCGAGGGGGATTGGTCGCCGAGATCCACCATGCGTTTCGTGGGCGCCAGCGAGGATGGCAAGGTGTCGGGCATGCTGTCGTGTGTGCAGGAGCACCGGCCCGGCGAGCGCGTGCACGTGGAGCACATCGGCCTGGTGGTCGATGGCCGGGAGGATACCACCAGCGACTTCGTGCGGGAATGGGTGCCCGCCCACGAGATCTACACCTTCACACCGGTGGAAGGCGGCACCGAGCTGGCCGTGCAGGTGGACGTGGCCGATGCGCAGGCCGGGGAGTTCGCCGCGATATGGCCCAAGGCCCTGGCCACCTTGAAGGAATTGGTGGAGAAAACGTGACCGAAAGGCGACCGTGGGACCGCCCCAGTGAAAAACCCTGTTAACGCGGTGGACGGAGGGCGCCGACCGCTCTAAGTTCGCGGCCGACTTCGCCATGTCCTCTTCCGCACACCCCCTTGTCCGCCGGCTGATGCTGGTGTGTATGGTGGCGCTGGGCCTCCAGCTGTGCTTCCCTTTGAGCCTGCAGGCCAATGCATTGGCCAGCCAGGTGGACATGATCAGCCTGGGCGTGAAGGACCCATCCGATAAGCCGGGCGTGCAGGTGGACCTTGATGTACCGGTCGCAGCCGTGGTGCTGCTGACCCTGGTGTTGGCCCCGCAGGTCGCGGTGGTCGGCACCACCGATACGGAGGCTGTGGTGCTGCCGGCGATGCTGCCGGTGGCGGGCTACCACCCTTCCGCACCTTGATCTTCCTATTTCCCCGGTATTGAACCGGGCCTTGGGCCGTGCCTGAACGCATGGCCCTGTGCGCCGTCATGGTCCCCATGCAGCGCGCACGCATCCATGATCGGATGCAGCCTTCCGGACATCTCCTTTCCTGTCGTTCCCGATCCCTTTTCTCTTTCCATGATCGCTTTCATCAGCCCCAACGGGGTTACCGAGACCGTGGACAACGGTCCACGCCATCCATCCCCACCACCCGGCAGCGGAGCCTTGGCTGTGCTCGCGGTCGCGCTCTGTGTCTGTCTGCTCCTCGTTTCCTGCGGGGGCGGGCATGGAGGGCATGAGGGCCACCCGCAAGGCCGCTACCCCGTGACCACTCCCCTGCTCACCGACACCATGGTGCAGAAGGCCTATGTGTGCCAGATCCGCTCGCAGCAGCACATCGAAGTGCGTGCCCTGGAGGAAGGCTACATCCAGGACATCCTGGTGGACGAGGGCCAGCGCGTGCAGGAAGGACAATTGATGTTCCGGATCCAACCGGTGCTGTACCAGGCCGAGGTGGAGAAGGCCGAGGCCGAGGTGGAGTTCTCCGAGATCGAGTACAACAACACCAAGGCACTGGCCGACAGCAACGTGGTGTCGCCCAACGAACTGGCCATGGCGAAGGCGCGGCTGAGCAAGGCCCGCGCGAAGCTGTCGATGGCCCGGGCCCACTTGGGCTTCACCGAGGTGCGCGCCCCGTTCAGCGGGATCATGGGCCGCCTGCACGTACGGAAAGGCAGCATGGTGGACGATGGCGAGCTGCTCACCGAGCTCTCCGACAACAGCGCCATGTGGGTGTACTTCAACGTGCCCGAAGCGGAGTACCTCGCCTACCAACGCAACGCCAAGGCCGGCAACGGCACCAAGGTGCAACTGATGCTGGCCGACACGGAGATCTTCGACCAACAGGGCGAGATCACGGCCATCGAGGCGGACTTCGACAACAGGACCGGCACCATCGCCTTCCGTGCCACTTTCCCCAACCCGCAGGGCCTGCTGCGCCACGGCCAGACCGGCACGATCCTGATGCGCTCCGACCTGGACGACGTGCTGGTGGTGCCGCAGAAAGCCACCTTCGAAGTGCTCGACCACCGCTATGTGTTCGTGATCGACGATGACGGTGTGGCCCATGCCACCCGCGTGGAGATCGGCGCCGAACTGCAACACCTGTTCGTGGTGGACAAAGGCCTGCGGAAGGAGGATCGGATCCTGCTCGAAGGCCTGCGCAAGGTGAAGGACGGCGACAAGGTGGACCACGTGGTGGTGCCGGCCGACAGCGTGGTGGCACACCTGGACCTCTACGCTGAGTGAAGTGTTGAAAATGCTTCACCACAGAGGCACAGAGGACACAGTGGGATGCAACGGAGCTCGAATTCCCTCCGTGCCAGTGTGGTGATCTGAACCCCACGATCCATGTTCAAGAACTTCATCCAGCGGCCGGTGCTGGCCATCGTGATCTCGGTGCTGATCCTGTTCGTGGGCGGCCTGGCGATCCGTCAGCTGCCCACCGCGCAGTTCCCCGAGATCGCACCCACCACGGTGAACATCTTCATCGCCTACCCGGGCGCCAGTGCCGAGGTGCTCACAAAGAGCACCATCATCCAGCTCGAAACGGCGATCAACGGCGTGCAGGGCATGCGCTACATCGCCAGCGACGCCACCAGCGCCGGTGAGGGCACGATCCGTGTGATCTTCGAACCGGGCACCGACCCGAACGAGGCCGTGGTGCGCGTGAAGACGCGCGTGGATCAGGTGATGCCCAACCTGCCCGTGCTCGTGCAGCGCGAAGGTGTGATCATCACGCCGGTGCAGCCCAGCATGCTCATGTACGTGAACCTCTACAGCGATGGCGAGGACGCGGACGAGCTCTTCCTCTACAACTACGCCTACACCCAGATCATCCCCGAGGTCCAGCGGATCCCCGGCGTGGCGCAGGCGCAGATCCTCGGCAGCCGCAAGTACGCCATGCGCGTCTGGCTCAAGCCCGACCGCATGCGGGCCTACGACATCTCGGCCGAGGACGTGCTGAAGGCGATGGAGGAACAGAGCCTCATCGCCCGGCCCGGACGCCTGGGACAAAGCTCCGGCATCAATGCACAATCGCTGGAGTACGTGCTGGTGTACCAAGGGCAGTTCAACGAGCCCGAGCAATACCGCAACATCATCATCCGCGCCGACGACGATGCGCGCATGGTGAAGCTCCGCGACGTGGCGGACGTGGAGCTGGGCAGCGAGTTCTTCGACATCTATTCCAACCTCGATGGCAAGCCCTCCGCGTCCATCGTATTGAAGCAGACCCTCGGCAGCAACGCGCAGGACGTGATCGCACAGGTGAAGGAGAAGCTCGAGGAACTCTCGGCCTTCATGCCGCCGGGTGTGGACTACAAGGTGAGCTACGATGTGAGCACCTTCCTCGACGCGTCCATCGAACAGGTGCTGCACACCCTGCGCGACGCCTTCATCCTCGTGGCGCTCGTCGTGTTCCTCTTCCTGGGCGATTGGCGCTCCACCTTGATCCCGATCATCGCCGTGCCCGTGTCGCTGATCGGCGCCTTCTTCGTGATGCAGCTGTTCGGGTTGTCCATCAATCTGATCACGCTGTTCGCGCTGGTGCTCGCAATCGGCATCGTGGTGGACAACGCGATCGTGGTGGTGGAGGCCGTGCACGCCCGGATGGAAGGCGATCATTCGCTCACGCCCTACGCCGCTGTGAAAGAGGTGATGGGCGAGATCGGCGGCGCCATCATCGCGATCACCCTCGTGATGGTGTCGGTGTTCATCCCCATCTCGTTCATGACCGGACCGGTGGGTGTGTTCTACCGGCAGTTCTCCATCACCATGGCCGGTTCCATCATCATCTCGGCGGTGGTGGCGCTCACGCTCACGCCGGTGCTCTGCGCCATGCTGATGAAGCCGCACACCGGTGCGCGTCGCCGTGGCCCGCTTGACCGCGCGATCGATGCCTTCAACCGCTGGTTCATGCGCCTGACCGGCAGCTACGTGAACGTCCTCGACCGCATCGTGGCGCGGCGTCTCCTCACCTTCGGTCTGCTGGCGGGCTTCTGCGCGGCCATCTACCTGAGCGGTCGCGCCCTGCCCGCGGGTTTCATCCCCAGCGAGGACCAGGGCACGATCTACGCCATCATCCAGACACCGCCGGGCAGCACGCTGGAGACCACCAACGCAGTGGCCCGCGACCTGCAGCGGATCTGCGCGGAGATCCCCGAGGTGGGGTCGGTATCGTCGCTGGCCGGCTACGAGATCATGACCGAAGGCCGGGGCTCCAACGCCGGCACCTGCCTCATCGACCTGAAGCCCTGGCACGAGCGTGAACGTGGTGTGCTGGAGGTGATGGAGGAACTGGAGGAACGCACCCGCGACCTCGGCGCCGTGGTGGAGTTCTTCGAACCACCGGCCGTTCCCGGCTTCGGCACATCGGGCGGCTTCTCCATGCGCATGATCGACCGCACCGATGGCACCGACTACCACGCGTTCGAGCGCATCAACAACACCTTCATGGATGGGCTACGCGCCCGCACGGAGCTCACCGGTCTGTTCACCTTCTACGCGGCCAACTATCCGCAGTACGAGATGATCATCGACAACGAGGCCGCCATGCAGAAGGGCGTGTCCATCGGCAAGGCGGTGGAGAACCTGAACATCCTCATCGGCAGCACCTACGAGCAGGGCTTCATCCGCTTCGGTCGCTTCTTCAAGGTGTACACGCAGGCGGCGCCCGAGTACCGGCGCTTCCCCTCCGACCTCGAAGGCCTTTTCGTGAAGAACGAGGAGGGTGAGATGGTGCCCTACTCCTCCTTCATGCGCTTCGAGAAGCGCCTCGGACCGAACGAGATCACGCGCTACAACCTCTACAACTCGGCCACGATCAATGGGCTACCCGCCGAAGGCTACACCACCGGCGATGCCATCCAGGCCGTGCGCGAGGTGGCGAAGGAGGTGCTGCCACGCGGCTACGACATCGCCTGGGAAGGGCTGTCGTACGACGAGGCCCGGCGCGGCAATGAGGCGCTCGCCATTTTCATCGTGGTGCTCGTCTTCGTGTACCTGGTACTGGCCGCACAGTACGAGAGCTTCGTGTTGCCGCTGGTGGTGCTGCTGTCGCTGCCGGTGGGCGTGCTCGGCTCCTTCCTGATGCTGAAGGTGATGGGGCTGGCCAACGACGTGTACGCCCAGATCGGCATCATCATGCTGATCGGTCTGCTCGGGAAGAACGCGGTATTGATCGTGGAGTTCGCCGTGCAGCGGCAGCGCGCTGGCGCATCCGTGCGCGAGGCGGCCATCCAGGGTGCGAAGGAGCGCTTCCGACCGATCCTGATGACCTCCTTCGCCTTCATCGCAGGCCTGATCCCGCTGGTGGTGGCCACCGGCGCGGGCGCCATCGGCAACCGCACCATCGGCTCGTCGGCACTGGGCGGCATGCTGGTGGGCACCGTGGTGGGCGTGCTGGTGATCCCCGGCCTGTACTACGTGTTCGCCAGCCTGATCAAGGGCCGCAAGCTCATCAGCGACGAGCGCGATGAACCGATCTCCGAGGAGTTCGTGCGCAGCGCGGAGGAAGGCGGCCGTACGCGCGAAGAACTGCGCAACCTGCGGCAGCGCGTGATGGAATTGTTGAAACGCAAGAAGGACTGATGACCATGATGATCAAGAGCCGTTCGAGCCGTCCGATCCTCCCGCTGCTGGCGTTCGCGCTGACGCTCACCGCATGCGTGCCCGCTTTGAAGGTGCGCGAGGCCAGGATGGAATTGCCGTCGACCTACGGCACGGCGACGGACACCGCCGACGCGGCCGCCGTGCCGTGGCGCACCTTCTTCACCGATCCCGACCTGCGCGCCCTGATCGACAGTGCGCTGGCCCGCAACCAGGAACTGAACATCGTGCTTCAGGAAGTGGAAATGGCGCGGAACGAGGTACGTGCGGCTAAAGGCGAATACCTGCCCTTTGTCGGCATCGCGGCCGGTGCCGGTACCGAGAAGGTGGGTGAACACACCCGCAACGGGGCGGTGGAACACCACCTCCCTGTGCATGAGGAGCAGCACTTCCCAGAGCCCCTGCCCGACTTCATGGCGGGTGCGCGCCTGTCGTGGGAACTCGACATCTGGAAGAAGCTGCGCAACGCGAAGAAGGCGGCGGTGATGCGCTTCCTGAGCACCGTGGAGGGCAGGAACTTCATGGTGACCCGCCTCGTGGCCGAGATCGCGAACAGCTACTACGAGTTGATGGCGCTGGACAACCAGTTGGAGATCCTGCGACACAACATCGCGATCCAACAGGACGCCCTGAACATCGTGCGCATGCAGAAGGAGGCCGCAAAGGTGACCGAGCTCGCCGTGCGCCGCTTCGAGGCCGAGGTACTGAAGAACCGCAGCATGCAGTTCGACATCCAGCAACGCATCACCGAAACGGAGAACCGGATCAACTTCCTGGTGGGGCGCTATCCGCAACCGGTGCGACGCAACTCCGCGGTCTTCATGGACCTGACGCCCGACAGCCTGGGCCCGGGTATCCCCGCGCAGCTGCTCACGCACCGTCCGGACATCCGACAGGCCGAGCTGGAACTGGCCGCAACGAAGCTCGATGTGAAATCCGCGAAGGCCGCCTTCCTGCCCTCGATCGGCCTCTCCGCAGGGGTGGGCCTCAATGCCTTCGACGCCGCGCTGCTCACCACCACGCCGGCATCGCTCACCTACGAGGTGGTGGGCGACCTGGTGGCGCCGCTGCTGAACCGCAGCGCGATCAAAGCCGCGTACGCCAATGCCAACGCACGTCAGCTGCAGGCGGTGTACGACTACGAACGCACGGTGCTCAACGCCTACGTGGAGGTGGTGAACCAGCTCGCGAACGTGCGCAACCTGAGCAACAGCTACGAACTGCAGAAGCAGCAGGTGGAGGTGCTCACCAGCTCGGCCACCATCTCGGGCAACCTCTTCCGCAGCGCCCGCGCCGATTACATGGAGGTGCTTCTGACCCAGCGCGAGGCGCTCGAGTCGCGCTTCGAACTGGTGGAGACCCAACGTCACCGGCTCGGCGCGTGGGTGGACATGTACCAGGCGCTGGGTGGCGGGTGGCGCTGAACGCGACAGGACCAAACGCCATGCAGGAAGGGCCTCGAACGAGGCCCTTCCTGTGCGGTGAGAGGATGATCATTCGACGACCATCGAGCGTACGGCCCGCTGTCCATGCTCATCGATGGCGGTGAACTGGTACAGGCCGGGAGCGAGCCCGCTCAGGTCGAGCCTGCCGGTGGAGCCGCTCCATCGGGCGGTGGGCAGGCCGCGCACCGTACGACCCGCTGCGTCGGTGATCACGATGAGCGGAGTGCCGCTGAAGGTGGGTGGCAAATTGAAATGAAGGATGCCCTGCGTGGGAACGGGATAGAGGTCGAGCTGCCGATCCACGTGCGTGGGCTCAGGAGTGCCGGTGCTCACCTCATCCACCCACTGCGCATAGGTGATCGTCGAGGTTTGATCGAAGAATTCGACCGAGGTGGTGACGAGCTGCGCCAGCGGATACGACCGCCCCACGCCGTAGAACAGGTAGCTGTCGTAGACGGTGCGCATGCTGAAGAGATCGGTGGAGTCGAGCGTTTCTTCGTGCCAATGCACACGCAGCACGTTGGACTCCGTTCCCGACGGCATCGTCAACGAACCGTAGCCGTCCGCAACGCCGCTCACCTGGCCGCTGCGGAACACCTGGATATCCTCCACCTCGAACTCGGCGGCGAACGCATCGGTCCAGCTCGTTTGGTAGGTGCAGGGGAATGGCAGGTACTTGGCCTGGTCGGTGTTGTAGATCACCAGATCGGCATCGGAACCGACGAAGTACACACCATCGCTGGCACTGCGGAAGTACATCGTGGCCTCGCTGCCGACCTCGGCCACAGTGGCTCCGGGAAAGGCAGTGCCGTTCGGCGTGGTGCCTGGCTGCACGCGTTCGATGAACACCGTGCTGTCCGTCTGCAGGGCGCTAAGGTCCCAGTGACGGTCTGCGCCCGCCTCACCGGGGGACACGTACGGGCCATAATGCAGGGTGAAGGAGCTGCCGGGCGTCGGTGCGGTGTTCGCGAACGTGAGCACCGGCTGTGCCTGGCTCAGCACGGGAACGGCAAGCAGAAGAAGGGGGAGTATCGAGTTTCGTTGCATGATGTGGTTCGGGTAAGTGTGTTCAGCTGCATGTGACGGCCACCGTCGCCCGGATGTTACCACGGCCCGATGGCGAGATGGCGAGCGGTCATTGGCAGGCATGAGCGGCGGATTCAGGAATGATGATGGACCACATGCGGGTGGCGGTGTAACATCCGCTGGTGGCAGCCCGTCCGAGGGCTGTTCAACCATTACCACCATGCATCATCACCTCCCCGCCGTGGAACCCGGCATGACCTTCGACAACCCACTGATCAAGGACCGCATCACCTTCCTGCAGACCGCTGTCAGCACCGGGGGCGCACGCACCGTGCTGCGTATCGAACTCGCTCCTGGCGGCGGCAACGAACAGCACTGGCACCAGGACTTCGACGAGACCTTCATGCCGACCGAGGGCACGCTGGGCATCCAGGTCGGTGACCGTACGCTGATGCTCCAACCCGGTGAATCTGCCACCGCCCCACGTCGGAAGCCGCATCGCTTCTTCAATCCCTCCACGACCGATCCCGTGACCTTCACCGTGGAACTGCACCCCGCCAGCCCGGGCTTCGAGCGCTGCCTCGCCTATGCCTACGGCCTGGCCGAAGAGGGACGCACCACGTCGAAAGGCATGCCTAAGAACCCCGCCGACCTGGCCGTGATGGTCCACCTGGGCGACACCTTCATGCCGGGCATCATGGGCGGGGTGATGCAGCTTATGCGCCGATGGGGTGCACGGCTTCTTCGCCGGGGTCACTGTCGCACGCGCCTCATGCGCTACATCGCAAAAGCACGCGACCGCAGGGATGTGGCCCTGGCGGCGTGATGCTCTCCAAGGTGCGGCCTCATTACCCGGCTCTGTTCCGGGTAATGGGACCTACACCACTTCCCTCACCCCCACCACGCTTTCCAGCGCCTCCTTCGCCGCCTGAATGCTCTTCACATCCTGCACGCTGATGCGCAGGGTGCCGGCCTTTTCGTACACCTTGTA
>Ga0207868_1000524_pt1 | contig 39413 bp, 39 predicted proteins | sample Passage237B_FD_187370 | JGI IMG/M metagenome (GOLD analysis project Ga0207868, IMG submission 187370) | Cellulose adapted compost microbial communities from Newby Island Compost Facility, Milpitas, CA, USA - Passage2 37B (SPAdes) (version 3) ... | reverse complement strand
GACGAGCTGCAGGCCGGGGTGGCGCTCGCCGACGGCCGGGAGCTGCGCGAGCCCCTCGGGGTCGGAGACGAGGCACTCGTAGGGCAGGCCGAGCCCGTCGAGCACGGCGAGGCCGGCGTCGGTCTCGGGGCGGGTGAGCCACGTGAGCTCGTCGCGCTGCCGCATGGTCCGCACGCCGACGACGCGCGTGCCGGCGTCGTGGGCGAGCGCGCGGGCCCGCTCGACCTCGGCCTCGACGTGCTCGGGGGTGTCGACGGGCGCCCACACGACGAGGCCGGCGACGCGGGGCTCGTCGGCGGCGACGGAGGCCATGACCTCGACGTCGCGGGGGTCGTCGGCGGCCTGGACGAGGACGGCGCGCACGTGCTCGCCGCGGTCGCACGACTCGAGCTCGTGCTCGTCGTCGAGGTGGGCGGCGAGGTCGGCGTAGCCGAACGCGCCGAACAGCGGGCCCATGCCGGGCCGCAACCACGGGTACCGGACTCGGGCGGGGTCCCACACCTGGGCGTGCGTGTCGACGATCACGGGATCACCTGGTCCTGTCACGGTGAGGCGGGGCGCCGCGCACGCGGGCGGGCGTGCGCGTCGAGGCCCCAGCGCCTCGTCGCACTCTCCCCCGACCGGGTGAACGGTTGCCCGATCCTGGCATACCGGACGGGTCGGACGAAAGTCCTCGTCGCGTCGTCGAAGCGCTTGCGCGCGTCGGGCGCCCGGGACCGCGCCCGGACGCCCTGCCGCACCTAGGACCGCAGCGTCGCGCGCCCCACCAGCACCGAGCACGTCGCGTGGTGCACGACGGCCTCCGCGGTCGAACCGAGCACCGCCCGGCGCAGCCCGCCGAGACCCCGCGTGCCGACGACCACGAGGTCCGGCTCGATCTTGTCGACCATGCCGAGGATCGTCGGGCGCACGTCGAACGTGACGGTCATCGGCACCGCGCCGACGAGCAGCGTGCGCACCTCGCCGGCGCCCGCGTCGCGCAGCAGGTGCGCCGCCTCGGACACGGCGTCGCCCTCGCGCCGCTCGAGGGTGTCGACGCCCAGCACGGTCACGCGCGCGCCCTCGAGCAGCGGCAGCCGCGCGAGCGTGCCGATGGCGTCGTTCGCGTCCGGCGAGCCGTCCGCGCACACCAGCACGTGCTGCACGGGCTCCGTGCCGCGCGCGACGAGCACGGGCGTCAGCGGGCGGTGCGACGAGACGAGCCACTCGGCGGTGCTGCCCAGCCCCAGCCGCTTGAGGAGCCCGCGCCCGCGCGGTCCGACGACCACGAGGTCGGCGTCGTCGTACCCGTCGAGCACGAGGCGCGGGTCGGCCTCCGCCAGGAGGTGCTCCACGTGGTTGTCGGGCAGCTCGCGCGGCGGCTCGGGGCTCCACGCGTGCGGCGTCGCCCGCTCCTCGACGAGGCGGTCCGCGCGCGGCCGCGCCGTCACGGCGGTGACCCGCCAGCCCGGCCACGGCTGCGCCGCGACCCAGCCCCACAGCGTCGCCGACGCCTCGCCGCGGTCGTCGCCGACGACGAGCCAGCCCGGCCCGGTCGCCGCCCGCACGGGCTGCTCGGTGACCTGGTTCTCGACCCTCTGCTCGGTCATGGCCCCCACGTCCCTCACGAGCCGCCGCGCACCGGCAGCCGTCGGGCTGACGGCTCGGGGCCGACACGCGGTGCTGCTCATCTCCGGCCTACACCGCCCCTCAGGGGTGCGCGTGGGCCTTTGATCCCGTTGGTCGGATCTCATCCTGGTGCGCGGGCGCGGGCGGGCGCACGCTGAGGGCATGCCCCTCGACCACGGCTACGGGGTCCTGGTCGGCACGCTCGTCTCGCACCAGCGGGACACGCCCGACGACCAGGGTCGGTGGTTCCACGTCAACCTCCGGGTGCAGGCGCCCGCGGGGGTGTACCGGTGCGCGGTCGACGTGGACGCGGCGGGCTCGTCGGTGGGCGTGCAGTGGCGCACGTTCGGGGTCGACGACGCGGGCCTCGGGCCGGTGGCGTCGCTCGCGCCGGGGTTCCACCTGCTCGCGTCGACGCCGACGAGCGGCGCGGTGGACCTGATCCGGCACCCGGCGTTCCGGCCGCGCCCCGGCTGCGTCTTCGTGACGCGGCCGCCCGCGTGGCTCGAGCGGCTCAGCCGCGCACTGGCGAGCACGTGGACGGCCGGCGACCACCTCGCGGCGTCCACGGCGCTGGAGTCCGTGCTCGTCGTCGGCGCCCGCGTGCTCGTCCTCGGTGAGCCGTTCACCAGCGGTCTCGGCGTGCACAACGTCCACCAGAACCAGGGCGACCCGGCGGGCTCGCCGTGGTGGGACGAGAACGGGACCTGGCAGGACGGCGCGACGCTCGTGCAGCGGGCGGAGGGCGGCTACGCGGCGTTCGTCTCGAAGTTCTCGACGCAGGCGGACCGGACGGACGACGACGGGCACCCCGTCTAGCACGTCACGGTCGGCCCGCGACCGGGTGGGACCTTTCGTGGCACGGACGCACGGTCCGGCTCGTTAGCGTGGAGAGAGATCGCACGACACAGGAGGACGGCGTGCCCGCGGACCCCCGCACCGAGCTGCAGACCCAGGTGGAGAGCCGGCTGCGCGACCTCGCGGGGAACCCCGCGCCCACCGTCGACGCCGGTGAGGTGTTCGCGCGGCTGCGGGAGGTCGGCGACGAGTTCCAACGGCTGCAGATGTACTACCAGTTCGGCATCGACGAGGTCTCGACGAAGATCGCGATCCTGCGTGACGAGTTCGCGACGATGTACGACTACAACCCGATCGAGCACGTCCGCTCGCGGCTGAAGTCGCCGGACAGCCTGCTCGCGAAGGCGCTGCGGCAGGGGGTCGACCTCACGGTGCCCGCGATCCGCGCGAGCATCCGCGACATCGCGGGCATCCGGATCACGTGCTCGTTCGTCTCGGACGTGTACTGGATCGCGCAGATGCTCAGCGCGCAGCCGGACCTCGAGGTGCTGACGACGAAGGACTACATCGCCACCCCCAAGCCGAACGGCTACCGGTCGCTGCACCTCATCGTCCAGGTCCCCGTGTTCCTGTCCCGGCACACCGAGCACATCCCCGTCGAGCTGCAGATCCGCACCATCGCCATGGACTTCTGGGCGAGCATGGAGCACAAGCTCCGCTACAAGTACTCCGCCGACATGCCGCCGCACCTGCGCGCGGAGATCGACGACGCGGCGCGAGTCGCGGCGGACCTCGACGCGCGCATGAGCCGGCTGCGCGACGAGGTCCGGCCGAACCCGGCGGACGACCTCGCCGGCCCGGCCGACGACCTCGCCGCCCCGGCCCCGGACCCGGGCGGCACGGGCGGCGCGCGCCGCACCTACGTGGTCTGAGCCCCGCTCCGGACCGGGGCGCCGACGTACCGGGCGAGGTGCTCGCCCGTCAGCGTCGAGCCGTCGGCGACGAGGTCCGCGGGCGTGCCCTCGAACACCACGCGGCCACCGTCGTGTCCCGCCCCGGGGCCGAGGTCGATGATCCAGTCGGCGTGCGCCATGACGGCCTGGTGGTGCTCGATCACGACGACGGACTTCCCGGAGTCGACCAGCCGGTCGAGCAGCGCGAGGAGCTGCTCGACGTCCGCGAGGTGCAGGCCGGAGGTCGGCTCGTCGAGCACGTAGATCCCGCCCTTGTCGCCCATGTGCGTCGCGAGCTTGAGGCGCTGCCGCTCGCCGCCGGACAGCGTGGTGAGCGGCTGGCCGAGCGTGAGGTAGCCGAGCCCCACGTCGACGAGCCGGGTGAGGATCGCGTGCGCGGCGGGCGTGCGCGCGTCGCCCGCGCCGAGGAACTGCTCGGCCTCGGCGACGGACATGTCGAGCACGTCCGCGATGCTGCGCCCCCCGAGCGTGTACTCGAGCACCGCGGCCTGGAACCGCCGTCCCTCGCACTCCTCGCAGGGGGACGTGACGCCGCCCATCATCGCGAGGTCCGTGTAGATGACCCCGGCGCCGTTGCAGACCGGGCACGCACCCTCGGAGTTCGCGCTGAACAGCGCGGGCTTGACGCCGTTGGCCTTGGCGAACGCCTTGCGGATCGGCTCGAGCAGGCCGGTGTACGTCGCGGGGTTGGAGCGGCGGGAGCCGCGGATCGGCGACTGGTCGACCTCGACCACGTCGTCGCGGCGCCCGAGCGACCCGTGGATGAGCGAGCTCTTGCCCGACCCGGCGACACCGGTGACGACGACGAGCACGCCCAGCGGCACGTCGACGTCCACGTCCTGCAGGTTGTGGGTGCTCGCGCCGCGGATCTCGACGGCGCCGGTCGCGGTGCGCACGTGCTCCTTGAGCCGGGCGCGGTCGTCGAGGTGCCGGCCGGTGAGCGTGCCGGACGCGCGCAGCCCCTCGACCGTCCCCTCGTAGCAGACCTGCCCGCCGCCGGACCCGGCGCCCGGGCCGAGGTCGACCACGTGGTCCGCGATCGCGATGGTCTCGGGCTTGTGCTCGACGACGAGCACGGTGTTGCCCTTGTCCCGCAGCTGCAGCAGCAGGGAGTTCATGCGCTGCACGTCGTGCGGGTGCAGCCCGACGGTCGGCTCGTCGAACACGTACGTGACGTCGGTGAGCGACGACCCGAGGTGCCGGATCATCTTGGTGCGCTGCGCCTCGCCGCCGGACAGCGTCCCGGCGGGCCGGTCGAGGCTGAGGTACCCGAGGCCGATCTCGACGAACGAGTCGAGCGTCTCGGTGAGCGACGCGACGAGCGGCGCGACGCCGGGGTCGTCGATGCGGCGCACCCACTGCGCGAGGTCGCTGATCTGCATGCGGCACGCGTCCGCGATGGAGACGCCGTCGATCGTCGAGGACCGCGCGGTCTCGTTGAGCCGCGTCCCGTCGCAGTCGGGGCACGTGGTGAACGTGATCGCCCGGTCGACGAACGCGCGGATGTGCGGCTGCATCGCCTCGCGGTCCTTGGACAGGAACGACTTCTGGATGCGCGGGACCAGGCCCTCGTAGGTGACGTTGATGCCCTCGACCTTGATCTTGACGGCCTCCTTGTAGAGCAGGTCGTCGAGCTCCTTCTTCGAGTACTGCCCCAGCGGCTTGTCGGGGTCGAAGAACCCGCTCTCCCGGAAGATGCGGCCGTACCAGCCGTCCATCGTGTAGTTCGGGATGGTCAGCGCGCCCTCGTTGAGGGACTTGCTCGCGTCGAACAGCGCGGTGAGGTCGAAGTCGGTGACCGAGCCCATCCCCTCGCAGCGCGGGCACATGCCGCCGAGCTGCGTGAACGAGCGGCGCTCGGTCTTCTTCGCGGTGGCGGTCTCGACCGTGATCGCGCCGCCGCCGCGCACGGTCGGGATGTTGAACGCGAACGCCTGCGACGAGCCGATGTGCGGCTGCCCGAGGCGGGAGAACAGGATGCGCAGCTTGGCGTTGACGTCGGTCGCGGTGCCGACCGTCGAGCGGGAGTTCGCGCCCATGCGCTCCTGGTCGACGATGATCGCGGTGGTCAGCCCCTCGAGCACGTCCACGTCGGGGCGCGGCAGGTTCGGCATGAAGCCCTGCACGAACGCCGGGTACGTCTCGTTGATCATGCGCTGCGACTCGGCCGCGACGGTCCCGAACACCAGCGAGCTCTTGCCCGAGCCGGACACGCCCGTGAACACCGTGAGCCGCCGCTTGGGCAGGTCGACGTCGACGTCCTTGAGGTTGTTCTCCCGCGCGCCCCGCACACGGATGAGGTCGTGGCCGTCCGCCACGTGGCGAGTCGCGGAGGTGGTGGGCTCGTCGGCGCGCGTGCTCGTCATGCGGTCACGCTAACGGGCGGGTCCGACATGCCGGGAGTACCCGGCGCGGAGCCCGCCGGACCCGGCGGGCCTCAGCGGGCCTCAGCCGGCGAGCTGCGCGAGCGCCGCCCGAGCGACGGCCACGCGCCCCTCGGGGTCGCGCACGTCCGGGTGGGTGGTCACCTTGACGCCCAGGTACGCGGCCCGCCCGCCCGCGGCGTCGAGCGTCGCGCGCACCTCGTCGGGCCCCAGCAGGCTCGCGGCGGACGCGGCGAGCGCGGGGTCGTCGCCGCGCGGTGCGATGTGCCCGTCGAGCCAGGGCGCGCCCCAGGCCGTGGCGGCGTCGGTCGCGCCGGACAGCATGACGCCTCCGAGCAGCCCGGCCTCGGCCGCGGCCCGCACGTGCGCGACCGGGGTGTCCGCCGAGCGTCCCTCGATCGCGGAGCGGCCCCAGTTGACCGTGAGCCGCGCGTCGCGCCCGGCGAGGACCGCGAGCTCGTCGTCGACCTCGAGGAAGCCCTTCTCCGGCGCCCACCCGGGCCGCGTCGCGTCGCAGTGCTCGACCGTGACGAGCGCGCCCGCGAGGTCGAGAGCGGCGACGTCGTCGAGCGACCGGGCGAGCGCGTCCCGCGTGGCGCGCGGCGCGCGCGGGGCGGAGTGCAGCTGCAGCGCCCGCACGCGCGGACGGCCGGCCTCGTCGGCGAGCCGGCGGGCGAGCGCGGCGGCCGTGGCGACGTCCGCGAGCGCGGCCCGCCGCCCGTCCTCGTCGTCGGACGCGAGCCCGTAGGCCGGGTCGCGGGCGAGGCGGCCCATGACGGTGGGGATGGCGGTGACGACGAGGTCCCAGTGGTCGGCGACGTGCTCGCGCCACCAGGCGTCGTCCGCGTCGGCGACGGCGAGCGGCACCTCGAGCCCGGCGACGGGGAGCGCGGCGAGCGCCCGGTAGGTCGCGCGCGTCTCGTCGGGCCCGAGGCCGGCGACGAGCGCGTAGGCGCCGAGGAACGGGCTCACTCGGCGGTCTTCCCGAGGGAGCGCATGAGCGGCTCGTAGTGGCGGCGCACGGCGGCGCGGTACGCCTCGACGTCGCCGGCCTCGGCGGCGGCGAGCATCTCGCGGTGCGCGTGGGCGGTCTGCGCGAGGTCGTCGGGCAGGGACACGCCCAGGCGCGGCATGACGGCGGTGTGCACGTCCCAGAACGCGCCGACGAGCGGCGCGACGATCGAGTTGCTCATCGCGCCGAGCAGCGCGGTGTGGAACTCGCGGTCCTGCTCGGCGAACGTCTCGCCGCGCTCGCTGGAGGCCTCCATGGCCTCGACGAGCGCCCACAGCTCGGGGTTCTCGGTGCCGCGGACGGCCTCGGCGAGCTGGTGGGCCATCGATAGGTCGAGGGCCTCGCGGATCTCGATGATCTCGCGCAGGGCCTTGAGGTCGTCGCCGGGGAGGAGCGCGCCGCGGAAGACGAGGGTCTCGACGAGCGCGTCGAGGGACATCTGCCCGACGAACGTGCCGTGCCCGTGCCGCACCTCGACGATGCCGAGCGTGGTGAGGGTGCGCACGGCCTCGCGGACGCTGGACCGCGAGACGCCGAGCAGCTCGCACAGCTCGTTCTCGGTGGGCAGCGGGTCGCCCGGGTGGAGGTTCCTGGTGAGGATGATCTCCTTGATCTGGGCGGCCGTCGTCTCCGAGCGGGACGTCGTGGCCCGCGCGGGCGTGCGGCCGCGCTTCGCTGCCGTGGTGTCGACCATCTGCTTGACCCCTGTGTTCCGGGAAACCTAGAGTGCACAGTACTACGTCAGACATCAGACGTCATGCGTCTACTCGTCCGGCGCGGGTGACATCGTCTCGCGCGAGAGCCCGCCGCGCGGGCGGTTGGGCGAGAACTCCCTCCCGAGAGCGAGTACGAGATGCCGGCCTCGATCACGGCGTCGGGGTCGACCTCCGCCGTCTCGGACCCGGAACCGCCCGTGCTCGTCGTGTCCTTGCTGCTCCCGCCACCGCTGCACGCGGTGAGCCCGAGCGCGAGGACCGTGACGGCCGCAAGGCCCGCGGCGGCCCGGCGCCGCGCTGCGCCGGAGTGGCCGATCTTCATGAAGCCTCCTCTATGACAGATGACGTCTGATGTCTGACGTTGCCCGGCCGACAGTAGAGGGCGATGCGGGGTGGTCAATACCTCGTCGTCGCTCTGTTACCGGCCGGTGACCTTTCGCGCGGTGCGCGCCCGGGCGGCCCTGTCGGAGTGATCCGATCGGTTCTACTATCACGTGCTAGTTCGCACATGGGCGAATCGTGAGGTCAGCCCCGGTACCCTCGCCGCGCCCCGACCCCAGCCCCCACCCACGCCAGGAGCCCGCATGGTCGACGACCACCCCGCCTCGACCCCCTCCGCGGGCGGGCCAGGACGCGGACGACGCCGTCCCACCAGTCGAGACGTCGCCGCCGCTGCCGGCGTCTCGCGCGCCACCGTCGGGTTCGTCCTCAACCGCACGCCGTCCCAGACGATCTCCGAGCCCACCCGCCGCGCCGTCCTCGACGCCGCCCGCCGCCTCGGCTACGTCCCGTCCGCCGCCGCCCGCACCCTGCGCTCCGGCCGGTCCCGCCTCGTCCTGCTGCTCACCCCGCCGTGGGTGCGCACCGAGACGCTGTCCGACTTCACGCGCACCGTCACCGAGGAGCTCGCCGCGCTCGGCTACGTCACCGTCACCCACGTCACCGCCGGCTCCGCGCACCCCGTGCTCGCCGCCATGACCCCCGCCGCGGTCGTCTCCCTCGCCCCGCTCGACCCCGACGACGAGGCCCACCTCGCCGCCCAGCACGTCCCCTACGTGCCCGCCTACCTGGGCGACTACCCCGGGAACCCCCGCACCCTGACCATCGCGCAGCAGGACATCGGCGCCGCCCAGGCCCGCCACCTGCTCGAGCGCGGGTACACCCGCCTCGTGTTCGTCCAGCCCGCCGAGAGCGGCTACGCCGGGCGCACCGACGGGCGCTGGGCCGGCGTGCGGGACGCCGCCGGGACCGCCGTCCCGCGCCTCGTCGTCGGCGACGACCTGCCCGCCCACGTGCGCACGTGGGCGGCCGACGACGAGCGCGTCGGCGTCTGCGCGTTCGACGACGGCACCGCGCTGCCCGTGCTCGCCGCGCTGCGCGACGCGGGCGTCGACGTGCCCGGCCGGGTCGGCGTCGTCGGCGTCGACGACTCCTCCGCCGCCCGGCACACGCACCCGCCGCTCACGTCGGTGCGCCTCGACCTGGCCACGCAGGCGCACGACCTCGCGCGGCGCGTCGCCGCGGCCGTCGAGGGCGAGCCCGCCCCCGATCCGACGCCCATGGAGCACCCCACGCGCGTGGTCGCGCGCGCGTCCACCTGACGGCACCGCCCGGCGGCACCGGCCCTCGGGCCGGTCACCGCGTCACAGGTACCAGTCGGGGCCCATCGGCTCGTCGTGCCCGCGGTACTCGAACGACCGCACGACGAGCGTGCCGCGCTCCGCGACCACACCCACCATGCGCCCCGTGAACCCGCCCGCGACCTCCGTCGACAGGTAGCGCCCGTCGAGCCGGCCCAGCACCCGGCGGCCCTGCGCGTCCTCGACCGTCGCGACGACCTCGTCGGGCCCGCGCCGGATGTCGAAGCGCCCCTTCGGCGACGGCTGCACCGCGATCTCGAGCAGCGCGTCGTCGTCGACGTCCGCCTCGCCCAGCACCTGCGTCAGCGTGCCCACGCGCGCCACGGCGCGCACCCGCGAGCCCTCGACCTCGAGCGTCACCGCGTGGAGCGGGTCGATGCGCACCTCGAGCCCGCCGACCACGCCGGGACCGGCCTCGACGCGCGCGTGCGCCACCACCGTCTCGTGCTCCTGCCGCCGCCCGACGAACGTGCGCCCCGCCGGCTGCGCCGACAGCTCCCACACGTCGCCCGCGCGGCGCAGCACCTCCACGGGGAACACGTGGGCACCCACCCACGCGTCCGTCGGGCCCTGCTCGCGGACCGGTGCGACCTCGTCGGGCTCGATCGGCTCGCCCACCACGGGCCAGCCGCCCACCCAGTCGATCTCCACCGCGTACGTCTCACGGCCCCGCACGTGGAACGCCGGGAAGTACCCGCGCGGCCGCACACCCAGGAACACCATCGCCCACGACCCGTCCGGCCGCTGCACCAGGTCCGCGTGGCCCGTGCTGCGCACCACCGCACCCGTGCTGCGCGCCGTCAGGACCGGGTTGTGCGGGCACGGCTCCCACGGACCCGACGGCGACGGCCCGCGCGCGATCGTCTCCATGTGCCCCGCGGCGGTCCCGCCCTCGGCCGCCATGAGGTACCAGCGGCCGTCCACCTGGTACAGGTGCGGGCCCTCGACGTGCTCGCCGCCCGTGCCCTCCCACACCAGCGTCGGCTCCGTGAGCAGCTCACCGGTCGCCGGGTCCAGCACCGCCTGGCGCAGGCCCTGGTCGCACCACGTCAGGTAGCACGTGCCGTCGTCGTCCCACGCGATGTCCGGGTCGATGCCGCCCGCGCCCTCGATGCGCACCGGCGCGCTCCACGGGCCCGCCGGGTCCTCCGCCGTGACCAGCAGGTGCCCCGGACCGTCCGACACGTTCGTCGTGATCATCCAGAACCGGCCGTCGTGGTGGCGCAGCGTCGGCGCGTAGATCCCGCCCGACGGGTTCGCGTCCGCCACCTTCAGCTGCTCCGGGGTGTGCAGCGCGTGGCCGACCAGCGTCCACGTCAGCAGGTCGTCGGAGGTGAACACCGGCACCCCCGGCGCGTACTCGAACGTCGAGCACGCCAGGTAGTAGGTGTCCCCCACCCGGCACACGGAGGGGTCGGGGTGGAACCCCGGGATCACGGGTCGCGACGGCATCGGCACGACGAGGAGCCTGCCAGACTCGCGGCGGGACGTCCCGCACCCCGAGGGGAGAGCCATGAGTGTCGCCGGACGCGCGTCGCACGACGTGGTCGTCGTGGGGTCCGTCAACGCGGACCTCGTCGTGCAGGTCGACCGGCACCCGCGGCCAGGGGAGACGCTGCTCGGCTCGTCGTCCGTCACGCTCCCCGGCGGCAAGGGCGCCAACCAGGCCGTCGCCGCCGCCCGGCAGGGGGCGCGCGTCACGCTCGTCGGGGCCGTGGGCGACGACCCGTACGCGCACGTCGCGCTGTCCGGCCTGCGCGCGGCCGACGTGGACCTGGCGCACGTGCGGCACGTCGACGGCGCGACCGGGTTGGCCGTGGTGACGCTCGCCGGCTCGGGCGAGAACACGATCGTCGTCGTGCCGGGCGCGAACGCGCAGGTCACGCCGGCGCAGGTGGACGAGGCCGCGGACGTGCTCGCCGGCGCCGCGGTGTGCGTGCTCCAGCTCGAGGTCCCGCTGCCGACCGTCGCGCACGCCGCCCGGCGCGCGCACCACCACGGCACGCGCGTGCTGCTCAACGCCGCCCCGGCCACCGCCCTGCCGCACGACCTGCTCCGCCTCGCGGACCCGCTCGTCGTCAACGAGCACGAGGCCGCCATGCTCCTGGGCGGCGCGCACGACTCCCCCACGGCCGCCGCCCGCGCCCTGGCCGGCCTCGGCGCGCGCTCGGTGGTGGTGACGCTCGGCGCCGCAGGCGTCGTCGGCCACGACGACACCGGCACCTGGACCCTGCCCGCCCGCCCGGTCGAGGTCGTCGACACCACCGGCGCCGGCGACGCGTTCGTCGGCGCCCTGGCCGCGGGGCTCGCCGCGGGCCGCCCGCTGCGCGACGCCGCCGGCCACGCGACCCGCGTCGCGGCCTACGCGGTCACCCGCCTGGGCACCCAACCCTCCTACCCCGCACTGACGGACCCGCTCCCCTGAGCCTCCCGCCCCCCGGCGGGGGCGGGCGTCTGCGGGTAAAGGACGTCGGGCTCGGGCGGACCAGGTCCACCCGTTGCGGCTCAGTGGTGGCCGCGGGGGTGGTCGAGGGCCGGGGGGAGCATCAGCATCGCCACGCCCGGGCCGACGAACGGGGCGAGCACCGCGAGCACGCCCAGCCCGACCCGGGTGAGCCGGATGTGGTGGTCGGTCTCCGCGACGCGCCGCAACGCGACCGCCACGAGGGCCAGGTTCGCGAGGACCACGCCCGTCCAGGCGAGATCCAGCCACGCGTCGGACAGTGGGGTCCCTGTCATCCACGCCTCCTTGCGCACTGGTCCGGCGCCGACGACGGACCGTGACGGGAGAGTAGCCGCCCGGACGCCCGACTGGGGCGAGTTTGTCCCACCTGCCCGCGACGAAACGGGTCGCGGGCAGGTTTCGGCCGGGACGCGGCGGGAACGGGGGCACCCCGGGGGCGGCCCCCGTTCCCGTCACAGCGGCCGGCGGGCGGCGGTCACGCCGACGACGAGGTGGCCTCCGACCCGGAGCGCGGACGCAGCGTCGCGGCCGCGAGCCTCGTGGCCGCAGGCCACGCGACCATCGTCAGGCAGAACGCGAGGGGCCAGGCGATGAGGAGCTGGACCGGCCAGGCGGCGAGCCACTCCCGGGTGAGACCGGAGTGGAACAGGCTCATGAGGCCGGACATCGACGCCGCCATCATGAACGTCATGAAGACCTGCGACAGCAGGGCGAGCTTCTTGCTCACGGACGATTCCTTGTCCGCGGTGACGCGGCGACCAGCGCCGTCCACCGCTCGTTGGTGAGTGGAGGAGACGCCATGGGTTCGCGGACGCGACTTCATCCCGGTTCGCACCGAGGGCCGGAATGACCACACCGGCCTCAATCTTCTTGGCCGCCCGAGCCTACCGGATCGACCCGCCCCGGGCCGGCTCAGAGCCACCCCGGCGAGGCCACCGACTCCCAGCCGCCCCCGTGACGGTCCGGTGACGGGGCGGTGACGTCGGCCCGGTTTGCTCGGCACCACGGACCGAGAGGAGCGGCCATGACCGGGCAGGACGTCATCGTCGACAGGCTCCGCGCTGTGCCGGAGTCAGCACCAGCGGCTTCCGGCGCACCCGGTGTCGTCGAGGTCGCGTTCGCGACGGGTCGCACGGCGCGGGTCGACACCGCGGCCCCGGCGGCGCACGCCTGGCTCGACGCGATGTCGAGCCTGCAGGAGGCCGGGCTCCCGGCGTACGTGGTCGTCGACGCCGACAGCCGGCTCGTGACCGACGTGCTCGTCCCGCTGTCGGTCCGCGTGGTCGGTCTGCGCACCGACGCCCCGGACGCCGTCGAGGTCGAGCTGGCCATATCCCAGGCGCGGCACTGGCTGCCGCGGAGCTCCCCGCGCTTCGACGAGCTGCTGCGCCGGCTCGACGAGGCACGAGAGCACGACGCCCCCGTGCTGGTCACGGAGCGGACCGACACGCACGCGATCATCGACGTGCGCGACCTGCCGGCCGACCTGCCCCCGCCCCCGCTGCCGAGCGGGCGCGAGGCCGCGCGCGAGGCGCCCGAGCTGGCGTCCCCCGTGTCGTTCGCGGTGGCGAGCTCGATGTTCGCGCTCGTGAACGGCCGGACGGCCTGCTCGAGCCAGCCGGTCGCCCCGGGCATCCCGTTCACGTACCCCGACGACGGGTGCTGGGGCCGGGCGCACGAGATGAGCCGGCTGATGGCGCTCCAGGGCGTGGTCTCGGACAAGGTGTGGATCTACGGGGACCTGCGCGTCGCCACGGCCAACAACCCGAGCTGCGAGGTGTATTGGGGCTGGCACGTCGCACCGACGCTCCCCGTGGTCGTCGGCTCGTCGACCGAGACGTACGTCATCGACCCGGCGCTGTTCCCCTCCCCCGTCCCCCGCGCCACGTGGGCCGGGGTGCAGGGAGACCCGTCGCCGACGCTCGTCGCGACCGGGTCGGAGGTGTTCTACCGCTCGCCCACCGGGAGCATCACCCTCGACCCGACCTACAGCCAGACGAACTCCGTGCTGACGACGTACCGCACGCAGCTCCTGCTGCGGTCGGCCTCGAGCAGCGGACCGCCGCCGTACCCGCAGTGCGTGGTGCGACCGCCCGGGACGCAGTGGTTCGGGACGCTCGGCCCGAACCAGACCGGCCGGTGGTTCACGTTCGGGTGGCCGGCCGGGTCCCACATCGTGTGGACGGTCATGCCGACCACCATCTGCCCGGGGACGCCGCAGGTGCGCTGGAAGACCGCGGTCGAGCGGGCGAGCACCACGCAGGCCACGTACTGGATCACCGTCACCAACCTCACCCCGCACACCATCCGGTTCGAGGGGCGCTACGACGTCCTGGCCGCCTGAGAAGGGAGCACGCCATGTGGACCGGAACGCAGTTCACGGGATCGCTGGGCCCGTCCCAGACCGGACGCTGGTTCACGTTCGGGTGGCCCGCGCAGTGGCACGTCGTCTGGTACATGGTGCCGACCTCGGTGCGCACCGGCGCGCCGCAGGTGGACTGGGAGGTCTCGGTCGAGCGCGCGAGCTCGACGCAGTGCACCTACTGGATCACCGTGCGCAACCTGACGGCGGCTCCCGTCACGTTCGAGGGCCGGTTCGCGGTGCTCTCCTGACGCACCGACCCGCCCACCCCGAAGACCGACGACCCGGACGGGGACACCGTCCGAACCGCGAGGAAGGACACGACCATGCGCTTCACCATCCAGGTCGACGAGCAGGTGGCCGCCGAGGCCGCCGGTGCGGCGTCGGCACTCCCCACGTCGTCGGCCGACTTCGACGCCGGACCGGCCGCGGAGAGCGGCCCCGGGCAGGCCGGACCGCAGGCGTCCTCCGACGGGCACACCCCCGTGTCGAGCCCCGGCGCCGGCGGGGGCGCCGCGGACGAGGACGAGTCGTCCGCGCCGCCCAGCCCCGGTCCCGGCGAGTCCGGTGCCGCGGACGGCGGCGTGGAGCAGGTCGAGGGCTACGAGCTCCCCGCACAGGAGTCCGCCGCCACCGTCGCGTTCTCGGTCGACGAGACCCTGCCGGACATCGCCACGGCCTCTTTCGGCGCGCGGGAGGCCTTCACGACGGAGGCCGTCATCGGCATCGACGACCGCGTGCAGATCACCACGACCGCCACGTACCCGTGGTCGGCGCACGCGTCCCTGCGCATCACCGCCAACGACGGGTCGCAGTGGATCGGCACGGGCTGGTTCATCGGGCCGCGCACGCTCGTCACCGCCGGTCACGTCGTGTTCATCAGGAACAGCGGCGTGCCCGGCCGCGACGGCTGGGTGCGCAGCATCACCGTGGTCCCGGGGCGCAACGGTGCGCAGCAGCCCTTCGGCTCGGCCGTGAGCAGCAACCTGCGCAGCGTGACGGGCTGGACCCTCAACGGTGACCAGGAGTACGACTACGGCGCGATCATCCTGTCGTCCGACCTGGGCTCGAGCACCGGGTGGCTGGGGTTCGGGGCGTTCTCGGACGCGACGCTCCTGGACTCCGTCGCCAACATCTCGGGGTACCCGGGGGACAAGCCCGCCGGCACGCAGTGGTACCACGCACGTCGGGTGACGTCGGTCGGACCGCGCAAGGTCTACTACGACGTCGACACGTTCGGCGGCCAGAGCGGCAGCGCCGTGTACCGGATCGTCAACGGTCAGCGCTACGCCGTCGCGGTGCACGCGTACGGCGGGTCGACGTCGAACTCGGGCACGAGGATCACGTCCCCCGTCTTCCAGAACCTGCAGTCCTGGAAGGCCTGATGAGCCCAGCCACGATCGCCGCGGTCGTCCTCGACGGCTCCGGGCGGCCGGTGCCCGACGTCGCGGTGGCGGTCGTCGCCGCGCCCGGGCCGGTCCAGGACGTCGCCGCCCTCACGGGGGCGGACGGGAGGGCCGTCCTCTCGGTCCCGGGGCCCGGCCGGTACGCCGTGCTCGCGACGGCGGCGGACGCGCGCACCGCGCGCGCGTCCGTGCAGGTCGACGCCCCGGGGACGCAGGTCGAGCTCCACCTGGCCGACCCGGAGGTGACCGGACGGACGCGTCAGTCGAGCAGGCCGATCACGTAGCCGACGAAGAACAGCAGGGCCAGCACGACGAACGCGCCGATCACCGCGTACGCGACCCAGTTCGCGCGCGTCGACCCGGAGCCCGGCTGCCGGTCCGACGCGCCGGACGTCGACGACTCGCCGGGCGGCGTGTCACCGGGCGCGACCCCGCCACCGGCCTCGAGACCCGGCGTCTGGTCCGGGTCGGGATCGGGATTGCGGTACGCGTCGGTGCTCATGCGGCCCCTCTCGTCGTCCCTCCAGCGTGAGGGCCGATGGGCCGACCGGCAACCGGCCGACCACGGCAGCAGGAACCACAGAGGAACATCCGTGGCGCGCCGGTCCGAGATCAGGACGGCCGGAGACGGAGGCGGTCGACCATGAGGTCGGCTTCGTCGAGGACCTCGCCTGCCGCCCACGTCATGTCTCGCTTGGACGCGGTGATCGGGCGAAGCACGTCCGCCTCCACGAGCCGTTCGATCGCGCTGTACGCACGCGCCCTCGATGCGCCGGTGAGGCGTTGGACGTCGTACGCGTCGACGATCGGGTGCGCGGTCAGCAGCGGCAGCAGTGCGTACACCGCCGAGTCCCGCCTCGCCTGGACGCGTTCACGCCACTGGTCCGGCAGCTCGACGAGCCGCTGCGCGGACACGGCGGCCTCCTCGGCGGCTCGGACGGTCGCGTGCGCGAGGTACAGCGCGAAGGCCTCGACGTCCCCCGAGCGATACTCGTTCACGAGGTCGAAGTACCGGTCCCGGTCAGCGACGATCGCGGACGCGACCGGCACGGCCATCCGGGTCGTGACACCCCGGTACCGCCAGACCGCGTTGATGAGCGACCGCCCGACACGGCCGTTGCCGTCCGTGAACGGGTGGATCGACTCGAACTGCGCGTGCGTGACCGCGGCGTGGAGGAGCGGGTCGACGTCGGTGCGGGCCATGAAGGTCACGAGATCGTCCATGAGCGCCGGCACCCGCTCGTGCGCGGGCGGCACGTGCAGCGCCCCCAGTGGCGAACGCCCTGAACCGCCGATCCAGTTCTGCATCGTCCGCAGCCGCCCGGCGTAGTGCTTCTCCTCGGCGTCGTCCGCCATGAGGGGACGGTGTGCGGCCAGGATGTCGTCGAGCGTGATGCCGTCGCGCGCACGGTCGACGAGGAGCGCGAGCCCGTCGATGGCCCCCTTCACCGTTCGGGCGGACCTCGGCGCCTTGATGCCGTGCTGGGCGCGGGCGAGCTGGTCCACTGTCGTCAGCTCCTCCTCGATGCGGGACGAGGCGATCGCCTCGGTCCGCAGAAGGAACGGCTCGAGCGTCGCGACCTGCGGCGCGTACGTGCGCTCCAAGACGGCGATGTCCACCTGCGCGACCTGCGACAGGTTGGCGAGCTCAGGAGTGGCTGCGAGCGTCACGTCCGCGATCGACGGAGGGATCGATGCGACGTACTCGTCGATCTCGGAGCGCCGTCCGGTCACCGACGCCCACGGCAGCGTCTCGTGGGCGTGCGCGGGAAAGGTGGAGGTCACGAGTCCTCCGATCCGAGATCAACCTCGCCGCTAGTCTCACTTACAGCCATAAGCGAGACTAGCAGCGTTGCTGGTCTCGCTTATGGCGCTAAGAGCGCCTGCTCGACAGTCGTGTACGAGGCCGAAGAACAGAACCGGCAGATGGTGGAGTTCGCGATCCCCGACTCTCGACCGGCGCCCTGTCGACCCGAGTGCACGTTGGCGCCACAACGGCCCATGAGGCGATCAGCGCATCTCTGCCTTTCCCGCTGCATCGGCGATCGCTGTCCTGAGCTGCTCCCACGGAACCGCAGTGCCCCCGAGGGCAATGACGGTCGACCACCGCATCGAGCCCTGCCCTGTGCGCGCGACCACAGCTCCTGGCAAGACGTGAAACCGCCACATGTTCACGTCGAGGCCGTCGTACGGCTCGTGCTGCTGGATCACGTTCACGGCGAAGACGTACACATCGGCGACGAACCCGGGCACGGTGGTGTTCGTCGCCGCGTCCCAGGATGACTTGCCCGCACGGCCCGGAAGCCCCGCGAACGAGATGGTCGACGACCCTGAACGAGCCCACGACTGGGCGTAGCCGGATGCCTTGACCTCGATCGTCGTCCCGTCGGGAGCGCGCACGTCGGTCGCATCCCATTCGACCCGGTGTCCGGTTGCACCGACGGCTCGCGCGACGAGGTACTCAGCGAGCCACCCCCTCGCAGTGTTCTACCGGAGATCCCCGAGCGCCCAGGCCCAGAAGTCGCGAAGGTTGCCGCCGATGGAGAAGCCTTCGTAGCCGGTCAAGCTCACTGCACACTCCCTCCGAGAGGCCGCGCCGAACTTGCCGTCAGCGATCACCCTGACATCCTGGCCGGGCATGCCACTCCGCAAGCCGTCCGGCACTTCGCTCGAGCGTGGCGCCTGCCTCCGGGGCCAGTCACCACGAGAGTTCCGACGAGAGCAGAGAAGCCCTAGCGTGACCAGCATGGGGTGGCTCTTTGCGGCAGTGGGAACGGCACTCGTCCTCCTGACGGGAACCGCGTGCACCACCGCCACGGACGACCCGCCCGCATCTAGCCCGGCAGCGCTGGAGGTGGACCTCGCAATCGACGCAGTCGTCACCGCCGAGGGAGCCGTGACCGTAGCCGCTGAGACCAACCTGCCTGACGGGACGGAGCTCGGCGCGACGTTGCGAGCGAGCGACGGTTCCTTCACCGCGCAGGACCGCCAGACCGTCGCCAGCGGCACCGTGACATTCGGACCGTTCAGCATGAGGGACGAGCCGCTACCGCCTGGGCACTACGACGTCGACGTCACCATGCCAATCGCGCGAAACCAGCCGGACGCCGTCAGAGCCGTCATCGGCGAGCACGGTGAGAACCTCAGGGGCGCCGCAGTAGGGATCGAGGAGATCACCGGTGACGCCGTCGTCTCCATGTCGCAGGTGCTGACCATCGAGTAGCGACGTCCCCAGGGCCGTCCGAGATGGGCCGGACAGGCGGGACTGTCTGACGAGGGAGCCCCCTCGCGAGACGAGCACGACTCTGCTGACGCGAGCAACCAGCCGCGCTCGCGAGGGTCAGCCGGCCTCGGGCTTGCCCGCGCGCCAGTAGCCCATGAACGCGACGGCCTTGCGGTCGATGCCGCGCTCGGTGACGAGGTGGCGGCGCAGGCCGCGGATGACGGCGGACTCGCCGGCGAGCCACGCGTAGACGGGGGTGTCCTGACGCATGGGGGCGCCGGTCTCGGGGTCGACGGGCACCTCCCACAGCATGTCGTCGGTGTCGTAGGCCCACGGGACGGCGTCGAGGTCCGAGCCGGAGCCGGACGGCAGGACGCGGGCGGCGGCCTCGCGGACGGCGGGGTCGAGGAGCGCACCGTGCGGGGCGCCGTCGCGGCCGAGCCAGTGGACGCGCACGCCGGCGGGGGCGTCGATGTGGACGCGGTCGGCGGACAGCGGCATCTCGATGAGGGCCTCGCCGCGGGCGTCGCGGGGCAGGCGCTCGAGGATGTTCGCGATGGCGGGCAGCGCGGTCTCGTCGCCGGCGAGGAGGAACGCCTCGGTGTGCATGGGCGGGACGAAGTCGACGCCGCCGTGCGGGCCGCACGCGTCGGCGTTGGGGCCGAGGACGACGAGCTCGTCGCCGACCTGCGCGCTGTTGGCCCAGCGGGAGGCGGGGCCGGCGTCGCCGTGCAGGACGATGTCGACGTCGAGCTCCCGGACCTCGGGGCGCACGCGCCGCGCGGTGTAGGTGCGGATGGGGTGGCGCCGGTCGTCGGGCAGGGTGCGCCACCGGCCGTACCAGTCGCCGCTCTGGGTGAGGTCGAGCAGTCCCTCGTAGCCGCAGTCGAGCGGCAGGAAGAACTTGATGCGCTGGTCGAAGCCGTTGTCGGCGAACTTGTGCAGGTCGTCGCCGGTGAACGTGACGCGCAGCAGGCTCGGGCAGACGCGCTGGAGCGCGCGGACCCGGACGTGGAAGGTCCGGAACGGGGCGGCGACGGGCGTCTCGGTCGCGGTCTGCGTCACGGTCACGCGGCCACTGTAGGCAGGTAAGGCTTACCAAACAAGGCGGTGTGACCCAGCGCACTCCGTCACGAGACGGACGTGCCGAACGCGAGCCCCAGGAGGTAGGTGACGGCGGCCGCGCCCCAGCCGATCGCGAGCTGGCGCAGGGCGCGGCGGGCGGGCGACGCCCCGGACAGGAGCCCGACGACCGCGCCCGTGACGAGCAGCGCGATCCCGACGAGCCCGCCCGACCACAGCACCGCGGTCCAGCCGGACGCGCCCAGCAGGTACGGGACCACGGGGATCGCCGCGCCGGACGCGAAGAAGCAGAAGCTCGCGAGCGCCGCACCGACGGCGGTGCCGACGGTCTCGTGCTCGTCGACGTCCTCCGTCGCGCCCTCCACCGCGTCCGCCGCGTCCTCGCCCGCCGACGGCACGACGAGCGCGGTGCCCAGCGCCTCGAGCGAGCCGAGGACCTCGCGGGCGCGGGCGTCGGCCTCGTCGGGCGTCATGCCGCGGGCCCGGTAGACGAGCGCGAGCTCGTTGGCGTCGACGTCGAGGTGCGGCAGCGCGGCGCGCGCGTGCGGGCCGGGGCGGGACGCCTCGAGGAGCTCGCGCTGGGAGCGCACGGACACGTACTCCCCCGCACCCATCGACAGCGCGCCGGCGAGCAGACCCGCGAGGCCGGACAGCAGCACGGTGCGCTGCGCGACGCCGGACGCGCCGATGCCCATGACGAGCGCGAGGTTCGACACGAGCCCGTCGTTCGCGCCGAACACCGCGGCGCGGAACGTGCCGGACATGCGGTTGCGCCCGCGCATCGCCAGGCCCCGCACGACCTCCTCGTGGATGCGCTCGTCGGCCGCCATCTGCGGCGTGGCGTCGGCGTCCTCGTCGTACGCGGACCGCGCCTCGGCCCGCTGCGCGAGGGCGAGGACGAACACGGACCCGAACCGCCGCGCCAGCCAGCCGAGGGAGCGCGTGCGCCAGTCGCCGCGCAGCGGCCGGCCGACCTGGTCGCCCAGCAGGTCGAGCCAGTGCTGCTCGTGGCGGCGCTCGGCCTCCGCGAGCGCGAGCAGGATCTCGCGCTCCTCACCGGTGCGGCGGGACGCGAGGTCGCGGTACGCGGCGGCCTCGGCACGCTCGTCCGCGAGGTACTGACGCCACCGGCGGACCTGGGCGCGGGAGGGCGAGGTCGGGGTGGTCACGGCCTCCATGGTGACAGCCGCGAACCGGCCATCTCCGACTTCTCCCCGAGTTCGCCGACCCGAATCCGCAGGTCCGGGCGCCCGTGGCCGCCGCGCCGGACCGTCGGTCAGGACTCCCAGGGCGGCGTCTCGTCGAGCTTCGCGTAGTACTTGGCCAGGTGGCTCTTGATGCGGTCGACGTCCTTGGCGGGCACGTCCACGCCGCCGCGTGAGCCCTGCATCACCGCCGCGGCGGCGAACACGCCGCGCGGGACGGCCTTCAGGCGCCCGTCGACGACGTCCGCGATCAGCAGCTTGTAGGCGGTGAAGTTCTCCTTGGACCCCGCGTCGTACCAGACGTGCGCGTCCCGGTACTGCTCGTTGGGCCCGTCCTGCGCCTTCGCCCACTCCCGCACGCGCTTCTCGGCGGCCGCGCCGTCCCACTCGCGGTCGCGGTCGGCCAGGGGAAGGTCCCCGAACGCGGTGACAGCCATCGCACCTCCCGGTGGGTCGCGGGCGTCGCACGACGACCGGCCCGGTCTCCGACGCTCGCACCGGCTCGTCGGACGCGCATCTCCGGGCGCCGGGTCACGCCCAGGGCGGCGTCGGGACGGTCACCGCCTCACCGCTGTCGGCCGCCTCGCCGATCGCCAGGCCGAGGCGGTGGTCGTGGATGCCGTCCGCGAGCGGGTAGGGCTCCGGGCCGCCGTCGTGCAGCCACGACGAGCACGCGGCGAGCAGGTGGGCGACCGCGAGCTCGTCGTCGGCGAACCGCGTCCCGACGAACGGGTTCCGGTACAGCACGCGCTCCCCCAGGCTCAGGTGCGTCAGGTCGAAGCCGTCGAGGTCCTGCTCGACGCCGCTGGTGCGCCGGTGCACGCGGCTGGTGAGCACGGTCCGCTCACCGCCCCACCAGGTGACGTCGTCGCCGACGACCTCGCCGTGCGACCCGCGCACGACGATCCGGTTGGTGCGCAGCGGGTTGTACCACTGGTCGTCGGTGAAGTCGTAGAGCGCGCTGCGGCCCTCGCCGAGGTCGAGCGTCGCGAGGATCGTGCCGGCGGGCGTGGGCTCGGTCGCGCCGGTCCAGCCCTCGCGGCCGACGGGCTGCAGCAGCGGCGCGGTGAACCGCTGCGCGCGCACGACGGCCGCCCCGCGGCCCACGCCCAGCAGGTACCGGACGAGCCCGACCGCGTGGTACAGGTGCGTGGACGAGACCTGCACGCTCGTCGGCTCCCCGACGAGCCCGGCGTCGACGACCGCGCGGCGCGCCTGGTGCGCGGGCATGAACACGGAGTGCTCGGCGACCTGCACGAGCCCGGACGCGCCGACGTCCGCCCACAGGCTCTCGAGCCCGGCGACGTCGGGCGCGGGCGGGGTCTCGGCCAGCACGGGCACGCCGGCGGCGACGAGCTCGCGCGTCGCCTCGGGCGTCACGGGCCAGGGCACGGACACGACGACGAGCTCGGGGCGGTCCGGCGCGGCCAGCAGCTCCGCGATGCTGCGCACCGTGGGCACGCCCCACTCGCGCTCGACCTGCGCGCCACGCTCCGCGGTGCGCGTCACGACCCCGGTGAGCGTGAACAGCTCCGGCAGCGCCCGCGCCGCCCGGGCGAAGAACCCCGACCGCCACCCGCTCCCGACGATCCCGAACGGCAGCGCCGTCATCCGACCTCCTCGTCGAACCCGGGCCGGGTCCCGGGCCCGGCCTGGCCCCACCCTAGGGACGCCGGCCCACGGACGTCGCGCACGGCCGCGCGGCGCGCCAGGGTGCCCCCACGCAGGTCACCCGGTGTGGCACGCTGACCCCTCGTCGGCGCAGGTGCCGACCCCGCCGCCCAGGAGGTCACGTGGACGTCGTCGTCGCCCTGTTCCGGTTCTTCGTCGCCTACCTCGCGCTCATGGGCACGCGCGACATCTGGCTGCACGGCGATCTCGACGGGCTCCTGTACTTCACCAACCAGTCGGGCTTCCTGCTCGCCGCGGTGATGATCTGGGGCGGCGTCGCGCAGGTCGCGCACAAGCGGCAGCCGCCCGGCTGGTTCAAGGGCGGCGTCACGCTGTTCCTGACCATCACGGGCCTCGTCGCGACGTTCGTGCTGGATCCCGAGGCGGCGGACGCGCCGGTCCTGACGATCGGGCTCACGGCCGGGCAGATCGAGCACCAGCTCAACCCCGTGCTGGCCGTGCTCGACTTCCTGCTGCTCGACCCGCACCGGCGCACCCGCTGGCGGTACGCGTGGTGGTGGCTGACCTACCTCATCGCGTACGTGGTGCTCACGACCGTGCGCGGCACCGTGTGGGACCTCGACTACCCGTACGGGTTCATCGACCTCGGCGAGCTCGGCTGGGGCGGGCTCCTGCTCAACGTGCTGCTCTACGGGGTCGGGTTCACCGGCCTCGGGCTGCTCGTGGTCCTCGTCGACCGGCGCCTGCCGCGGCGCGCGCTCGTCGGGCACCCGGTCCCGCCGGACCGCTGACCCGCCGCCGCGAGCCGACGACGGTTCGAACCGTTTGCGCGTCGAGACGGTCAGGCATCTCCCAGGCAGGTCGCGTACCGTGCGTGGGTCGTCGCCGTTGCGGCGCGTCCCCGACCCAGGAGCTCACCGTGCGCCGCACGCATCACCGCCGACTGGCCGCCGCCGCGGTCGTCGCGTCGCTCGCCCTCACGCTCGCCGCCTGCGGCGACGACTCCTCCGGCGGGCCGACGCCCACCGCCTCCACCTCCACGTCCCCGGAGGACGCCACCGGCGCGACCGACGCGCCCACCGCGCCGTCCGAGGACGACGTCGCCGCGCTGGAGAGCGTCAAGGTCGAGGGCGAGCCCGGCTCGGAGCCGAAGATCACCCTGCCGACGACGCCGTTCTCGGTGTCCGCCGCGGTCGCGCGCGTCGTGTCCCCCGGCACGGGTGAGGCCGTCGCCGCCGGTGACAACCTCGAGATCCAGCTCACCGCCGTGAACGGCGAGGACGGCAAGGTCCTCGGCAGCACCTACCAGGACAAGGCCACGGGCACCTGGACGGTCTCCGAGAACGGCAGCGGCATCCCCGCGCTCGACGAGGCGCTCGTCACCACCAAGCTCGGCGCGCAGGTCCTGTTCGCGCTCGTCAACGGCGACGTCACCCAGGTGTACGTCCTCGAGCCCGTGCAGAAGATCGGCTCGCGCGCCGAGGGCGAGGCCGTCGCCCCCGTCGAGGGCCTGCCGACCGTCACGCTCGCCGAGGACGGCGCCCCGACGCTCACCGCCGCGACCGGCGACGCCCCGACCGAGCTCGTCGTGCAGCCCCTCATCAAGGGTTCCGGCAAGGAGGTCGAGGAGGGCGACAACGTCCTCGTGCAGTACCACGGCGCGCTGTGGGACGGCACGGTCTTCGACTCCAGCTGGACCAGCGGCCAGCCGTTCCAGGTCCAGAACGTCGGCGCCGCGCAGGTCATCGACGGCTGGAACCAGGGCCTCGTCGGCACGCACGTCGGCGACCAGGTCCTCCTGGTGATCCCGCCGGAGCTCGGCTACGGCGACCAGGCCAGCGAGAAGATCCCCGCGGGCTCGACGCTCGTGTTCGTCGTCGACGTGCTCTGGGCCTCCTGACCCGCACCACGCACCACCGCCGCACCCCCGGCGCCCAGGGACCGACGTCCTGACGGCGCCGGGGGTGCGTCGTTATCGTGGGCGCCAGGTCGCCGACGATCACCGTGGGAACCGCCCTCGCACCCGCCCGGCGGCCGGGGAGACGAGCATGGACCAGGCAACGACGCCCAGGATCCGCACCGTGGCCCTGGTGGGCGCCTCCGGCGCGGGCAAGACGACCCTCGCCGAGGCGCTGCTGCACCGCGCCGGCGTGGTCCCGAGGCCCGGGAAGGTCGAGGACGGCTCGACCGTGTCCGACCACGAGCCCGAGGAGATCGCGCGCGGCATCTCCCTGACGCTCGCGTCGGTCCCGTTCGGCTGGCGGGCGCCGGACGGCGGGACGTACGACATCACCCTGCTCGACACCCCCGGGTCCGCGGACTTCGTCGGGGCGGTGGACGCGGCGCTCGCCGTCGCGGACCTCGCGCTCGTCGTCGTGTCCGCGGTCGACGGCGTGCAGGCCGGCACGCACGTCGCGTGGCGGCTCGCGGAGGCCGCCGGGGTGCCGCGCATGGTCGTCGTGACCAAGGAGGACAAGGCCCGCGCGGACTTCCACCACGTGCTCGAGGACCTGCGCGCCGCGTTCGGCGACGGGTTCGTGCCGCTGGAGCTGCCGCTCGGCGAGGAGCAGGCGTTCCGCGGCATCGCGGACGTCCTCACGCAGGAGGGCCTGGAGTACTCGCCCGACGGCCGCCACCACGCCGTGCCGCTGCCGGACGACGTCGCCGACGAGGAGCACCGCCTGCACGACGAGGTCACCGAGGAGATCGTGTCGCACGACGACGACGCGCTCGAGCGGTACCTGGGTGGCGACGAGCCGTCGGCGGAGGAGCTCGAGCGCACGCTCGCGCACGAGGTGCGCGACGGCGAGGCGTTCCCGGTGCTCGTCGCGTCCGGCGTCACGGAGGTCGGCGTGGACCGGCTCGCGGACCTGCTGTGCGAGCTCGGCCCGGCGCCGTCCGACCGCCCCGCGCACGTGCTCGCGGGCGACACCCCGGTCGAGGTGCAGGTCGACCCGGTGGGCCCGACCCTGGTGCACGCGTTCCGCACCGTCGCCGACCCGTTCGTCGGCCAGGTGACGCTGCTGCGGGTGCTGTCCGGGACGCTGCGCGCGGGCGACAAGCTCGTCAACACCACGACCCGCACCGAGGAGCGGATCTCGGGGGTGTTCCGCCTGCGCGGCAAGGAGCACCTGCCGATCGAGGAGGCGCAGGCGGGCCACGTGGTCGCGGTGGCGAAGCTCGCCGGGACGCCCAGCGGCTCGCTGCTGGCCGACCGCACGGGACCGGGCGCCGCGATGTCGGCGCCCGCGCTGCGTCCGCGGCAGGCCGTGTACGGGCTGGTGCTGGAGCCCGTGACGCAGTCCGACGACGACCGCCTGTCCGCGGCGCTCGCGCGGCTGCTCGCGGAGGACCCGACGCTCCTGGTGGACCGTTCGACGGACCGCACGATCCTGCGCGGCCTCGGCGACACGCACCTGACCGTCGCGCTCGAGCGGCTGGCGCGCGTGTTCGGCGTGCACGTCACCACCTCGCCCGTGCCGGTCGCGTACCGGGAGACGATCCGCCGGCAGGTCGAGGCGGAGGGAAAGGTCAAGAAGCAGTCCGGCGGGCACGGGCAGTTCGCCGTGGTGCAGCTGCGGGTGTCGCCCGCGGAGCACGGCGCGGGGCTGGTGTTCGTCGACTCGGTGGTCGGCGGCGCGGTGCCGCGCAACTACCTGCCGGCCGTGGAGCGCGGCGTCGCGGAGGCGATGGCGCACGGCGGCCCGCACGGGTACCCCGTGGTGGACCTGCGCGTCGAGGTGTACGACGGCAAGGCGCACTCGGTCGACTCGTCCGACATGGCGTTCCGCACGGCCGCCGCGAACGGCGTCCGTGAGGCCCTGGCGGCCGCGGGGACCGTGGTGCTCGAGCCGATCGACCACGTGACCGTCACCGTGCCGACCGCCGTGCAGGGCGACGTCATGGGCGACCTGTCCGGCCGCCGCGGCCGCATCACCACGACCTCGACGGCCGACGACGGGCGCGTGGTCATCGAGGCGGACGTGCCGCAGTCCGAGCTCGCGCGGTACGTGCTCGACCTGCGCTCCCTGACCGGCGGCCGCGCCGAGCTCGCGGTCACGCGCGGCACGTACGAGGTCTGCCCGGACCACCTGGTCCCGAGCTGAGACGCGGACGAGCCGCTGACGGACGCCCCCTCCGGCACCGTCAGCGGCTCGTCGTCGTGCGTCACTCGGAGGCGATCGCCTCCAGAGCGCGCATGCGGGCGGCGCGCGTCGCGGGCCACAGCGCCGCGACGACCCCCACGACCACCGCCAGCACGACCATCGTCGCCAGGCCGCCCCACGGGACGACCAGCCGGTCGAGACCGTCCTCGGCGTACACCGTCGGCAGCGCGGCCGCGAGGCCCACGCCGACGAGCAGGCCGACGACCGTCCCGAACACCGCGGTCAGGACCGACTCCACGGTCACCGTCCCCGCAAGCTGCAGGCGCCCGAGCCCCACGGCCCGCAGCAGCCCGATCTCCCGGGTCCGCTCGATCACGGACAGCGCGAGCGTGTTGACGATGCCGAGCACCGCGATGACGAGCGACAGGCCCAGCAGCGCGTACAGGATCACCAGGAGCTGGTCGACCTGGCCGGCCATCTGGTCCACGAACTCGTCGCGGTCCTGCACGGACACCACCACGTAGGGCGCGACGGCCGCGGTCACCGCGTCCCGCAGCGCCTCCGGGGAGACGCCCGGTGCCGCGTCGACGAACACCGTGTCGATCTGCTGCGCCTCACCGGGCGCGAGCTCGTCGAGCACCGCGGGCGTCACGACGACGCCCGCGCCGAGGACCTGGCTCTCGAACAGCCCCGCCACCGTCAGCTCGCGCGTGCCGGCCGCGGTCGACACCGTGAGGGTGTCGCCGACCGACCAGTCGTCGCTCACCGACGCCGTGTTCAGCAGCGCCGTGTCGTCCGCGAGCGCCGCGGTGTCCCCTGCGGAGACCTCGACCTCGAGCGTCGTGCCGAGCACGCCCGGCTCGAGCGCCATCACACCGCCCGCGTCCTGCGGGCCGGGCGCGACGCCCGGCTCCGGCGAGACACCGGCGTACGTGAACGGGGTCGTCACCGCTCGGCCCACCTCCGGCAGCGCCGCCACGTCGTCCACGGCGCCCTCGGGCACCACGAACGTCGCCGACCGCAGCACCAGGTCCGCGTTCGTCGAGCTCTCGACGATGCTCGCCAGGGACGCCTGCGCGGAGGCGGCGATCACCGAGACGGCACCCACGAGCGCCATGCCGATGGTCAGCGCGCCCGCCGTGTTGGCGGTGCGGCGCGGGTTGCGCACCACGTTGCCGCGGGCGAGCCGGCCGACGGGCTTGAGCAGCGCGACGAACGGCGCGGCCAGCACCCGCATCGAGGCGCGGGCGAGCGTCGGGGACGCCACCAGCATACCGACGAGGACCAGCGCCGCACCCGTGCCGAGCAGCGGGCTCGCCGCGCCGGACTCCGGCCGCAGCACCGCCGCGACGACCGCCGCGGCACCGGCCACCGCCGCCGCGGCGCCGAGCACCGCGCGCAGGCGCAGCGAGCGCTCCTGCACGGAGACGTCGCCGCGCATCGCCTCGACCGGCGCCACCAGGGCGGCCGTCCGGCCGGGGAACGCGGACGCCACCGCGGAGACGACCGTGCCGAGCACCAGGCAACCGACGACGTTCGTCGTGGACAGCGGCACGTCGGCCGTCAGGTCCATGCCCATCTGCTCGAACACGACGCGCAGCCCGGAGACCAGGCCGAGCCCGCCGAGCACGCCGAGCGCCGCACCCACGAGGCCGACGATCGCGGCCTGCCCGACGACGACGGTGAACACCTGCGTGGGCGACGCGCCGACCGCGCGCAGCAGCGCGAACTCGCGCACCCGCTGGCGGACCGACATCGCGAACGTGTTCGCGATGATGAACGCGCCGACGAACAGCGCGATCACCGCGAAGATCAGCAGGAACGTCGTGACGAAGCCGAGCATCTCGTCGATGTCCGACTGCAGGGACTCGCGCAGCTCCGCGCCCGTGATGACGCGGGCGTCGTCGCCGCCGGCCAGCGTCGGCAGCGCGTCCTGCACGACGGCCTGGAGGGCCGCCTCGTCGTACCCGGGCTCGGCGTGCAGCGCGATCTGCGCGACCGTGCCCTCGGGCGCGAACGCCGCCTGGGCGGTCGCCACGTCCATCAGCACGATCGTCGCGCCGGCCATCGGACCACCGAGGTCCACGTCACCGACGACCGTCACCTCGCGGACCTCGCCGCCGACGACGAGGCGCGTCGTGTCGCCCAGCGCGAGACCGGACGACTCGAGCGTCGCCGACTCGAGCGCCACCTCGTCGGCGCCCTGCGGGACGTCGCCCGCCACGAGCGCCAGCCCGGGGTCGCGCTCGTCGTACGACACCGCGAACGACGGCGCCTGCGTGGACTGCACGGCGGTGCCGTCGGCCCCGACGAGGACGACCGAGCCGGAGATCTCCGCGAGCGCGACGCGCACGCCGTCGACGTCCGCGAGCTCGTCGGCCAGCGCGATCGGCACCTGCGTGCGCGACTCGCCCACGCTGAAGCCCGCCGCGCCGCCCGCGACCAGGGTGTCGCCCTGGACGTACGCGTCGGCCGGGGCGGACGCCTCGACGATCCCGTCGAACGTGCTCGACATCATCGTGCGCAGGGAGAAGGTGCCCGCCACGAACGCGACCCCGAGGGCCACGGCGAGCACGGAGAGCAGGAACCGGACGGCGTGCGCCCGGACCCCGCGCAGGGTCACGCGCAGCATCACGCCACCTCGGCGGGCGCGGCCTTGCGCGTCAGCGCACCGAGGCGCTCGAGGACCGAGTCCGGGGTCGGGGCGCGCAGCTCGTCGACGATGCGACCGTCCGCGAGGAACAGCACGCGGTCCGCGTACGAGGCGGCGACCGGGTCGTGCGTGACCATGACGACGGACTGGCCGAGCTCGTCCACGCTGCGGCGCAGGAAGCCGAGCACGTCGCGCGCGGACGTCGAGTCGAGGTTGCCGGTGGGCTCGTCGGCGAACACGACCGCCGGCCGCGTCACCAGGGCGCGGGCGCACGCCACGCGCTGCTGCTGGCCGCCCGAGAGCTCGGTCGGCTTGTGACCGAGGCGGTCCTGCAGGCCGACGGCCCGCACGACGGCGTCCAGGTGGTCGCGGTCGACGGGGCGGCGCGCGATGTCGAGCGGCAGCAGGATGTTCTCCAGCGCGGTCAGCGTCGGCACCAGGTTGAACGCCTGGAACACGAAGCCCAGGCGGTCGCGGCGCAGCTTCGTCAGGCGGCGCTCCGACATCGACGAGACGACCTCGCCGTCGACGGTCACCGTGCCCTCGGTCGGCTTGTCGAGGCCCGCCATGCAGTGCATGAGGGTCGACTTGCCCGAGCCCGACGGGCCCATCGTCGCGGTCAGCTTCCCGCGCTCGAAGTCCACGTCGATGCCGGCGAGCGCGTGCACCGCGGTGTCGCCACGGCCGTAGGTCTTCACGAGGCCGCGCGCGGAGGCGATCACGGCCGCAGGGTCAGGGGTAGGGATGGGGGATGTCACGTGACGATCCTCGTCCCCCGCGGGACCCCGGGTCGATGGGGTTTCCCCCCGGATCCACCCTGAAGTTCTCCATACCGTCGTCAGGGTCCGCCCGTATCGGTGTAGACACAGGTCAGGAGGCTGTAGGTCGTCCGGGTGAGGGCCGTTGCCCTCGCCCACCACCGGCGTGGCACCGCCGCCCGGGCTACCGTGATCCGCATGGCCCGGTACCTCGACGTGCACCCCCACGACCCGCAGCCGCGCCTCGTCGGGCAGGCCGTCGACGTGCTGCGCTCCGGCGGCGTCATCGCCTACCCCACCGACTCCTGCTACGCGCTCGGCACGAGCATGGGCTCGACCGACGGCGCCGAGCGCATCCGCCGCCTGCGGCACCTCGACGACAAGCACCACTTCACGCTCGTGTGCGCCGACTTCGGCCAGCTCGGCCAGCTCGTCGTCCTGCCGAACACCGCGTTCCGCGCCCTCAAGGCCGCGACCCCCGGGCCCTACACGTTCATCCTCCAGGCGACCCCCGAGGTCCCGCGCCGGCTCGCGCACGCGAAGAAGCGGTCCGTGGGCGTGCGCATCCCCGACCACCCCGTCGCGCTCGCGATCGTCCGCGAGCTCGGCGAGCCGATCCTGTCCTCCTCGCTGCTCATGCCGGGCCACGACTGGCCCCTGACCGAGGGCTGGCAGATCAAGGAGGAGCTCGACCACGACCTCGACGCCGTGGTCGACGCGGGCGACTGCGGCACCACCCCGACGACGGTCGTCGACTGGACCTCCGGGTCCCCGGAGGTGGTCCGCGAGGGCGGCGGGGACCCCGACCGGTTCCGGTGAGCACCCCGACGGGGCCGGGCGCGCTCGTCATGCCACCCGGCGACCCCGACGCCGCCGGCTCCCCCGCCCTGGCCGCGCTCGACGCCGACGTCGTCACGTGCCGACGCTGCCCGCGGCTCGTCGCGTGGCGCGAGCAGGTGGGCCGCGAGCGCCGCGCCGCGTTCCGCGACGAGACCTACTGGGCCCGGCCCGTGCCCGGGTTCGGCGACGCGGGCGCGCGCGTGCTCGTCGTCGGCCTCGCGCCCGCCGCGCACGGCGCGAACCGCACCGGGCGGATGTTCACCGGCGACCGGTCCGGCGACTTCCTGTTCGCCGCCATGCACCGCGTCGGCCTGGCGAACCAGGCCACGTCGGTCGCCGCCGACGACGGGCTGCGCCTGACCGGGGTGCGCGTCACCGCGCCCGTGCGCTGCGCGCCGCCCGCCAACAAGCCCACGCCCGACGAGCGCCGCGCGTGCGCGCCGTACCTCGCCCGGGAGATCGAGGCCGTCGACCCGCGCGTCGCCGTGGTGCTCGGCGCGTTCGGCTGGGCCGCGCTGCTCGACACGCTGCGCGACCTGGGCTGGGCGGTGCCCCGGCCCGCGCCCCGGTTCGCGCACGGCGCGGAGGCCGTCGTCATCCGCGGCGAGCGGTCGCTCACCCTCCTCGGGTGCTTCCACGTCAGCCAGCAGAACACGTTCACCGGCCGCCTCACCCCGGACATGCTCGACGCGGTCCTGCGCCGCGCCCAGGCGCTCGCTGCCGGCTGACCGGGGCGGCGGCCGGGACGACGAGGGGCGCCAGCAGCGCCACCGCGAGGGCACCGCCGACCACGGGACCCGCGCGGGCCAGGCCCGGCGGGAGCGTCGGCGCCGGGTCGTCCGGACCGGGGACCGGGCTCGGCGTCGGCTCCGCCGGGTCGGTCGGCGTGGGCGTCGGCTCCCCCGCACCCGCTGAGGCTCCGCGCCCCGGGAATCACGCGCCGCCGCGAGGAGTTCTGCCCGACATGCCGCTGACCGGAGAGTACGAACCCAGCGCCCTGGAGCGCACCCGCAAGCAGGTCGAGCTGTACGAGTCGAGCGGGGGGACCCAGGGCACCACGCTCGAGGGCAAGCCCGTGGTGGTCCTCACGACCGTCGGGGCCTCGTCGGGCAAGCTCCGCAAGAACGCGCTCATGCGCGTCGAGCACGAGGGCCGGTACGCCGTCGTCGCGTCGATGGGCGGCGCGCCGAAGCACCCCGCCTGGTACCACAACGTCGTCGCGCACCCGCTCGTCGAGCTGCAGGACGGGCCGGTGAGGAAGGACTACGTCGCCCGCGAGGTCACGGGCGCGGAGCGCGACGAGTGGTGGGCGCGCGCCGTGGAGGTGTGGCCGCACTACGACGAGTACGTGCGCCGGACCGACCGCCTCATCCCGGTCTTCGTGCTGGAGCCCGTCGAGAGCGCCTGACCCGGGACCGGGGCCCGGGGACGGCACCCGCACCACGGGTCCGGCGGCGCCGCCACCCGACCCCAGCCCCGCCCGGGCGCGGCCCGTCCCCGGACCTCCCGCCGTGCGCTGCGGCGGCCCGCCCGGCGCGTCACCCTCCGGTGCGGAGGTGAGGCCGTCTGACCCCCCGCACCCCATGGTGGCTGCCGTGGCTGACCGTGCTGGCCGTCGCGCTCGCCGTCGGCCTCGGCGCGCCCGTGCTCGAGCGCGCGCACGCCGCCGCCCGCTGGCCCGTCACCGCCGCCGACGTCGCCTCCGGGCACGCCGCCCTCGCCGCGCTCGTCGTCGCACCGCCGGTCCCGGGCGGCGACTACGACCGCGCACGGTTCGGCACCCCCTGGGCCGACGTCGACCGCAACGGCTGCGACACCCGCAACGACGTCCTGCGCCGCGACCTGACCGACGTCCGCCTCGACTCCGACGGGTGCACCGTGCTCGCCGGCCACCTCGTCGACCCGTACACCGGGGACGAGATCCACTTCCGCCGCGGCGCCGGCTCGTCCGACGTGCAGGTCGACCACGTCGTCGCGCTCGCCGACGCCTGGGCCTCCGGCGCCGACACGTGGGACGCCCGCACCCGCCAGGTGTTCGCCAACGACCCCGCCAACCTGCTCGCCGTCGCCGGCGACGCCAACCAGGACAAGGGCGCCGCGGACGCCGCCGACTGGCTCCCGCAGCACGGGTACGTCTGCGTCTACGCGCTGCGGCAGGTCCGCGTGAAGGCCGCCTACGGACTGCGCGTCACGCCCGACGAGCACGCGGCCCTCGGCTCCGCGCTCGCCGGCTGCACCACCGCCGGGTGACCCGGCCGGGAGGCGCCCCGTCCCCCGCCCGCGGGGACCGTCCACCGGGTCGCGTCCGGCGACGGGTGCACAATGGACGGCGCCGCACCCCCGCGGCCGCGCGCCCGGGTCGACCACGGTCACCCCGGAGGCGCGCACGACACGACGACGCGACGCGTCAGGGACGAGGGACAGCGCATGCACGGCATCGCAGGCTGCGAGGTGGCCGCCGCGGCCTGCTCGGGCCTCGCCGCCCCGCGCGCCGTCTGACCGTCCGCTCTCCGGACGCAGGTGGCGCGCCTCAGCCGTGCCCACCCGCAGTGCCCCGCCGCGCGTCCCCGCGCGTGCGGACGGAACCCCGGAGACCCTCATGGAACCCCTCACCGAGAAGCAGGTCCGCGCGTCCTTCGTGAACGCCTCGCGCCGAGAGGCCGCCCAGGCCGCCCTGCCCGTGCTCGCCGACCTCGACTGGGACCGCCTCGACTACCTCGGCTGGCGCGACCGCAAGGCGCCGCTCGTCGCGTACGCCGTCGTCCCGCTCGACGGCACGCCCACCGGCGTGCTGCTGCGCTCGACCGACGCGAAGGAGCGCATCCGCCGCCGCGCGCTGTGCGCGTGGTGCGAGGACGTCGTCGAGACCGCGGACGTCAGCCTCTACGTCGCCCGACGAGCGGGCGCGGCCGGCCGGCGCGGCAACACGATCGGCACGCTCATCTGCACGCAGTTCACGTGCTCGCGCAACGTCCGCCGCCCCCCGACCCGGGCCGAGGCGGGCAGCGACGCGCTGGAGCGGCGCGAGCAGATCATCGCGTCACGCGTCGCCGGCCTGCGCGAGCGGTCGGCCCGGTTCGTCGCGGAGGTCCTGCGCGACGCCTGAGCGCGGGCCCGCCCCGCATCAGGTGCGCCCGGCGTCCGCCCCTTCGGCCCCGGCCCGCTCCGCTCGTCGTGTACCCCACCAGGCGTAGGCGTGCACGACGAGCGGAAGGGCGACCATCCACGGCACGGCGCCCGCCACCAGGGCGCCGCGCTCGGGGTCCACGGGCGAGCAGAACTCGAAGTTGCGGCGGCTGCACTCGTCGAACGCCGGCTCGGTCAGGAACAGCCGGCCGAACGGCAGGAACGCGACGACCACGCGCGTGAGCACGAGGTTCTGGTCGGTGCTGACGCCGAACGTGACCGCGAGGAGCAGCGCCGGGACCCAGGCCAGGTCCGCGAGGAGCGGCACGCGCAGCAGCGCGAGCGCGAGCCACACGGCGCACACCCGCGTGAGCACGCGGGCGACGCGGACGTCCCGCTCGCGGCTCGCGGCGCGGGCCGCCGCGAGGTTGAACGCGACCTCGTCGGACGCCGAGATGCGCGGCGCGACGACGGGCGGCTCGGGGGCGTCGGGGGTCGGGTCCATCTCAGGCGAACCGTAACCGCGCACCCCCGGGCGGTGGGGCCGCGACGGGGAGCTCGACCCGACCGGAGCCACGGCCGGGGCCGTCAGCTCGTCTGCCCCGGCGACAGGGCGTCCTCCGCGTCCTCGTCGGCCCGCTCGTCGTCGGACCCGACCGCGTCCCCGTCCGTGTGCATCCACGGCGTGTGCGAGACCCCGACCAGCAGGCCCTCGGGGCTCTGCAGCCGCGCGGTGGTCTGCCCCCACGGCTCGAGGTGCGCGCCGCGCAGCAGCTCGAGGCCCTTCGCGACGAGCTCGGCGGCGGCCTCGGCCACGGCCTCGTGGGACGCGACGTCGAGCTCGATCCAGGCCTGCGGCACGGGCCGGTCGGCGGGCCACGTCGAGGTGCCGAACGTCGACTCCGCCGCCTGCTCGAGCGGCCACAGCGCGAACGCCTCGACCCCGCCGAGCGTCTCGTTGGTCAGGTAGCCGGGGACGGGCTCGTCGAGCGGGATGCCCAGCCCGCCCTCACCCCAGAACCCCCGGGCGCTCGCGTCACGCGTGATCGGTCCGAAGCCGGCGACGAACGAGATCTCCATGCGCCCAGCCTGCCCCCCACCACCGACACCCACCACCGACGACGCACCGCCCCTGCCACGCGACCTCGCCATCCCTCCGGCCAACCCGCTCCGAACCCGGAGCAACCCCGGGCTCGCCGCCGGACCATCCCCCGAGACCGGGGTTGCTCGCGGTAAGCGGGGCCATGGCCGGAGCAACCCCGGGGTCGGCGCAGGAGCCACCGCCGAGACCGGGGTTGCTCGCGGTAAGCGGGGCCATGACCGGAGCAAGCGCGGGGTCGGCGGCGCGCGCAGGAGCCACTGCCGGGACCGGGGGTGCTCGCGGTATGCGGGGCCAGGGCCGGGGCGAGCGCGGGGGCGCGGCCCGGTGTGGGCGGGGGTCAGCCGGGGTGGGTCAGGGGGTGGGGGGTGGGGTGACCGTGACGTCGGTGCCGGAGGCCGTGATGCGGATGCCGTCCGGGTGGACCACGGCGCTGGTGAGGACCAGGCCCTCGGGCAGGCCGCGGATCGGGACCTCCATGCCGGAGAGGTCGTCGACGCCGGCCCGCGCGAGCAGCGCGGAGTCGAGCGGCACGCCCCCGACGGACACGGACCCGAGGTCGACGAGCAGCCGACCGTCCTCGACGCGCGGCGTCAGCGCCGCGGTCAGGGGCAGCCCCAGGGCGTCGCCGCTGAGCGTGAGCGCGTCGCCGTCGACCACGACCTGCACCTCGAGCTCGGTGCGCTCGGCGACGGCGTCCTCGAGCGACGCGGTCGGCACGGTGCCGAGCACGTCGAGCGTGCGCATCTCGTGCGGCGACCCGGTCGAGACGCCGCCCGCGTCGACGGTCACGTCGGTCATCGCGATGCCGCCGAACGTCGCGCCGTCCAGCGCGATCCCGACGTCGTCGACGCGGCCGGACGCGAGCTGGGTGAGCAGCGGGAAACCGCGGACCTCCACGCGCGGCTCACCGACAGGGTCCTCGACGTACCCGGTGAACGCCTCACCGACGGCGTCCCGCACGCGCTGGGCGGCGACCCGGTCGACGACGACGAGCGCGAGCACGACGACGAGGACGGCGGCCAGACCCGCCGCCCACCGGGTCCCCCGCCGCGCACGCATGCTCTCCACGCTAAGCGCTGCCGCACGACGGCCCGCACCGGGACCGGGTGCTCGGCACCCCGCGCCCGGGCGCCACGCACCGCGCGAGACGGACACCGCCCGACATCTCGCCCACGTCGCGCCCCTCCCACGACCTGTGGGTTCGCCCCCGCCGCGGTACTCGGCCACCTCCGGTGACGGGCCCGCGGACGGCGCCCGGCCTGCGGGAATATCTGTGGCGCACGTCACGGCCCCCGCATAGCCTGGAAGCCAGGGACCGTGCCGGAGGACGCCCGATGACGTGGGTTCTGCTGCTGCTCACCGTTTCGCTCCCGGCGCTCCTCTTCGGCGGGATGCTCGCGCTGTTCCCCGGTGAGGACGAGCCGCCGCGGTGGCGCACGGCGCTGGCCACCCGCCTGGAGCGCTGGGCCCGGACGCTGCGCCGCCCCGAGCCGCCGCCCGAGCCGCCGGCGGCCGACCCGTTCGACGCGCTGTGGCTGCAGCACCGCCTGACCCAGGTCGCCGACCACGTACGCCGGCTCGAGCTCGACACCCGCGGCTACGCGCGGGCCGAGCGGATCATCGCCTCACAGCTCGCGTACGACCAGCTCCTCGCCGAGGCGTGCCGTCTCGCGGGCGTGGACGTCGAGCGCGGCCCCGCCGGGGACCCCGACGAGCGGTTCCGCGAGGAGGTCGAGCTGACCGCACGCGGCTGGTCCTGGTGAGGGTCAGCCCGCGCGGACGGTGAGGGTGCTCGGCCCGTCGCCGGTGCGCCGCACCTCGACCCGGTCGGCGATCGTCTGCTTGAGCGCGTCGACGTGCGACACGACCCCGACGACACGCCCGCCGGCCCGCAGGCGGTCGAGCTCGGTGAGCACCTGGTCGAGCGTGTGCGGGTCGAGCGTCCCGAACCCCTCGTCGACGAACAGCGTGCCCAGGTCGATGCCGCCGGCCTCGGCGGTGACGACGTCGGCCATGCCCAGCGCGAGGCACAGCGAGACGTAGAACGTCTCGCCGCCGGACAGGGTGCGCGGGTCGCGCTGCTGCGCGGTGTGGTGGTCGAGCACGCGCATCGCGAGGCCGCGGCGCCGGGAGCTCACGTCCTCCTTGGCGTCGGAGCGCACGAGCTCGTAGCGGCCGTCGGACATCGTGACGAGCCGGGCGTTGGCGGCCGCGACGACGTCCTCGAACCGCCGGACCAGCACGTACGTGGCCAGGGAGAGCTGGTGGTCGTTGTCGGAGCCGGTGCCGGACGCGAGGCCCGCGAGCCGCAGCACGGGGGCGGCGTCGCCGAGCCGGCGGGCGTGCTCGGCGAGCGCCTCGAGCACGGCGCGCACCGCGGCCTGCGCCGCGTCGGCACGGGAGCGGGACACCCCGGCGCGCGCGGTGGCCTCCTGCGCGCGCCGGGTCGCGGCGCTCTCGGCCTCGGTGACCTCGGTGACGTCGGGCACGCTGCCCTCCGGGACGCCGGCGAGCAGCGGCTCGTCGGCGAGCTCGGCGAGGCCCGCGCGGACGCGCGCGAGCGCGGCGTCGTGCTCGCGGACCGCGGCCTCGAGCGCGGCGGCGTCCCGCTCGGGCAGGGCGGCGGCGCGCGCGGCGGCCGGATCGGCGAACCCGTGCTCGGCGAGCGCGACCTCGAGCTCGCGGGTACGACGCACGAGGTCCGCCCCGGCGGTCGTGACGGCGTCGAGCGCGCCGCGCAGGGCCGCGGCGGTCTCGGCGCGCTCGACGAGCTCGGCGTGCCGGGCCGCGACGGTCGGGTGGTCCCCGCGGGCGCGGGCGACCTCCGCCTCGGCCTCCGTGAGCCGGTCGGTGCGGGCGTCGACGAGCACCGCCGCGCTGTCCCGCGCGGCGGCGGCGAGCGCACGCGCCCGGCGGCGCTCCTCGGTCTCCTCGTCGTACCGCTCGAGGGCGGCGGCGAGGCGGTCGGCCTCGGCGAGCGCCTCGCGCGCCTCCGTCGCGGACGCCTGCGCGCGGGCCAGCGCGTCGCGGGCCTCCTCGGCGGTCGTGCCGCCCGTGGCCTCGCGGACCGCGGCGGCCTCCGCCTCGACGCGGGCGAGCGCCTCGCGGGCGGCGGCGAGGGCCGACTCGGCGGCCTGCCGCGCGGACTCGGCGGCCGCGACCTCGTCGGCGGTCACGTGGTCGGCGCCGAGCGCGGCGGGCTGCGGGTGCTCGGTGCCGCCGCACACGGGGCACGCGCACCCCGGTTCCAGCGCGGCCGCGAGCTCGCCCGCGAGCCCGGCGATCCGGGCCGCACGCGCGGCCGCCTCGGCGGTCACCGCGTCCTGCGCGACGCGCGCGCACCGCGTGACCTCGGCCTGCGCGGCCGCCTGCCGGGCCCCGAGCGCGACGAGCTGCTCGTGCGCCTGCGCGCGGGCCCGGGCGGCCTCGACCGCGACCGCGGCCTCCGCCTCGAGCGCGCCGCGGGTGCGGGCCGCCGCGAGCGCGGCGGCGAGCTCCTGCGCCCCGGCTGGCCGCTGCTCGAGCCACGCGTCGTGCGCGGCGATCTCCGTGCCCCGGTCCTCGACCGCGGCGCGGGCCTCCGCGACCTCGGCGCGCAGCCCCTGGAGCGACGCCTCGGTCACGACGACGCGCTCGAGCCCCGCGGCCAGGCGCAGCGCCTCGTCGTGCGCGGCGACGAGCCGCTCGACCGCGACCTGCCCCGCCTCGGTGTCCGGCAGGAGCGCGTCCGGCAGGAGCGTGTCCGGCGCGAGGCCGTCCTGCGCGAGGACGTCCGGCACGGTGCCCGGGGCGGCCGCACCGGCAGCGGCGGCCGGGGTGCCGAGCGCGAGCACGTCCGGCCCGACGAGCGCGGCGAGGTCGGTTGGGGCGACGTCGCGCGCGGCGACGAACGCCTTGGTCGCCGCGTCCCACGCGGCACCCGCGTCCTCGACCGCCCGCAGCAGCGGGCGCACGGCGCGCGCGGCCCGCGCGGACGCGAGCCTCGCGACGGCCTCGCGCTGCGCGTCGGCGGCGTCCTCGAGCGCGGTGAGCTCGGCGCGCAGCCGGTCGCGCTGCTGCGCGAGCCGGACGGTCCGGCGCGCGGTCTCGGCCGCGGCGCGCGCGGTCTCCAGGGCGTTGCCGGCGGCCTGGGCGGCGGCACGGTCGGCGTCCGCCTCCGCGACGAGCGCCGCGACCGGCGCGGCGAGCGCGGCCTCGACCTCGTCGGCCCCGGCCCGGCCGTCGAGCGCGCGCGCCACCGCGTCGCGGGCGTCGGCGAGCTCGTCGTCCAGCCCGGCCGCGCCCGCGAGCTGCGCGACGCGCTCGCCGACGGTGCGGCGGG
>Ga0207868_1000523_pt1 | contig 39413 bp, 35 predicted proteins | sample Passage237B_FD_187370 | JGI IMG/M metagenome (GOLD analysis project Ga0207868, IMG submission 187370) | Cellulose adapted compost microbial communities from Newby Island Compost Facility, Milpitas, CA, USA - Passage2 37B (SPAdes) (version 3) ... | reverse complement strand
TTCGCGACCGCCGTCGAGCGCAGCGACTTCGACGACATCATCCACCCCGAGGACAGCGAGCCCACGCCCGCTTACGGCGTGCCGATGCACGCAACCCCCGCGTCGGGCGTGCCGCTCAGTCCCTACACGCCGCCGGCGGACGACTACGAACCCGCCGGTGAGGACGTGGACACGCAGCCCACGACAGTTCTCGAGACCCCCGCGCCGCCGCCCGCGACGACGATCGTGCCGCAGGGTGTCCAGGGCCAACTCGAGGACGCGACCCCGTACGTGCTGCCGAGCCCCGACATCCTCGTCAAGGGCACTCCGCACAAGGCGCGCTCCGCAGCGAATGACCGCGTCGTGGCGGCGCTGACGAGCGTGCTTGAGCAGTTCGGCGTCGACGCCGAGGTCACAGGTTTCACGCGTGGGCCCACGGTCACGCGTTACGAGGTCGAGCTTGGCGCGGGTGTCAAGGTCGAGAAGATCACCCAGCTGTCACGCAACATCGCCTATGCGGTGGCGAGTGCCGACGTGCGCATCCTGTCGCCCATCCCCGGCAAGAGCGCGATCGGCATCGAGATCCCCAACGTGGACCGCGAGACCGTCGCCCTTGGTGACGTGCTGCGCTCCACGACAGCGCTCAAGAACGACCACCCCATGGCGATCGGCATCGGCAAGGACGTCGAGGGCGGCTATGTCATGGCGAACCTCGCGAAGATGCCGCACCTGCTGGTCGCGGGAGCGACGGGTGCCGGTAAGTCGAGCTTCGTCAACTCGATGATCACGTCGATCCTCATGCGCGCCACGCCCAACGAGGTGCGCATGGTGCTGGTCGACCCCAAGCGCGTGGAACTGAGCATCTACGAGGGCATTCCTCACCTCATCACTCCCATCATCACCGACCCCAAGAAGGCCGCGCAGGCCCTCGAATGGGTGGTGAAGGAGATGGACATGAGGTACGACGACCTCGCGATGTTCGGCTACAAGCACATCGACGACTTCAACAAGGCGGTGCGTGCAGGCAAGATCAAGCCGCTGCCCGGCTCCGAGCGCCAGATCCGCACCTACCCGTACCTGCTGGTGATCGTGGACGAGCTTGCGGACCTCATGATGGTCGCGCCGCGCGACGTCGATGACTCGATCCAGCGCATCACACAGCTCGCCCGTGCCGCAGGCATCCACCTGGTGCTCGCCACGCAGCGACCGTCCGTCGACATCATCACGGGAACGATCAAGGCCAACGTTCCTTCTAGGTTGGCCTTCGCCACCTCGAGTCTCGCGGACAGCCGCGTGGTGCTCGATATGCCGGGTGCCGAAAAGCTCATCGGCCAGGGCGACGCGCTGTTCCTTCCCATGGGCGAGTCCAAGCCCATGCGCGTTCAGGGGGCGTGGGTGAGCGAGAGCGAGATTCACGCGGCCGTGAACTACGTGAAGCGCCAGGCTGACCCCGAATACCGCGACGACGTCATTGCCGCAGGCAACTCTGCAGTGGTTGCGGAAGACATCGGCGACGACCTCGACGACCTGCTCGCCGCCGCGGAACTTGTCATCACCACGCAGCTGGGCTCCACATCGATGCTGCAGCGCAAGCTCAAGATGGGCTTCGCGAAGGCCGGCCGCCTCATGGACCTGCTGGAGAGCCGCGAGATCGTCGGCCCTTCTCAGGGCTCCAAGGCTCGTGACGTATTGGTCACTCCGGACGAATTGGCGGCCACCTTGGCTATTCTTCGCGGCGGAAGTGCCGATACCTTTAGGGAACCCACACTTTCCGACGACGCTGAGGACGATACATGGGGGACCTCGTAGAGCTGTTCTCACAGCCTGTCTTCATCGTCATTGCCACGGGCCTGCTCGTCGCTCTCGCTGGCTGCGCGTTCTTCTACTTCTGGCGCTCCGCTCGCGCGCGCAAGGCGCACGAGGAAGTCTCTCGCAGGGAGCGGGAGCTGCGTCGTCAGTTCGAGGCCGTTGTCGAGTCGACTCGCGACGGCATTCTGGTCCTCACCGACACCCAAGACATCGCGATGATCTCCGACGTCGCGGCGCGCATGCTCGGCGTGCGTCGCGACGAGGTGATCGGCAAGTCGCTCACTCGCCTGTCCCTGCGAACCGTTGACCCCAACCTGCAGCAGGTGCCCGTCCTCGAGGCATTCGCGCCTACGGCGGAGACGCCGCGCACCGTGGGAGTGCCTGGCCGACGCGGTGAGGACGACGTGCGCTGGCTCCACGTGCGCTCGCGAGTGGTCAACGACGGCCCCGACGGCGGCACGATCACCGTCGTCACCCTCACCGACCCGTCTGGCCTACGCGAAGCGGCAGAGGCGATCAGCCGCTCCGATGCCCAATTCCGCAAGGCGATGGAGAACGCGCCCACCGGCATGGCGCTCGTCGACCTCGAATGGCGCCTCATGGAGGTCAACCGCGCCTTCGCGGAGATGATGGGCTCCACGGTCGCCGCACTGCGCGGAACACCGTTCTCCGCGCTGTCGCACCCGCAAGACCTCGCGGCCGAGCGCGATCAGCTGCAGCGGCTCTACGCTGGCCACCAGACCCGCTTCTCCGTCGAGAAGCGCTATGTGCGCGCCGACGGCAACGTGGTGTGGGCAGTGCTTGACGTTGGCCTTGTCCGCTATCCCGGCGGTGCCCCCGACCACTACATCGTCCAGGTGCGCGACTCGACCGACGACCGCATGCACTCGGAGCTGCTCGCGCACCGCGCCATGCACGACCCCCTCACCGGACTTGCGAACCGCACGCTGCTCCAGGACGTGTTGCAGCAGGTGCTCGAGCAGCCGGACGTCGAGAGCCGCGTTGGCGTCATCGCCGTCGACCTCGACGGCTTCAAGGGCCTCAATGACCGCTTTGGCCACGCCACGGGCGACAGCGCGCTCGTGTATGTGGCCGGAGTGCTGCGCTCCGCGACGGCCGGTCGCGGCACGGTCGCCCGCATCGGCGGCGACGAGTTCGTCATCGTGGTCCAGGACCCCGACTGCTCCAAGGCGCTCTTCGACATCGCAGGGGCCATCCACGCTGGCCTCAAGCGCCCCCTGCAGGTCAAGCGCCACCAGATCCACCTGGGAGCCTCGCTTGGCATCGCGATGGCCGACGAAGAGACCATCGCCGGCGGAGCGCCCGGCCTGCTGAGCGCCGCCGACGCCGCGATGTACCGCGCGAAGGCCACGGGCAAGTCACGCACCGAGGTCTTCGACCCCACTATGCGCACCTCTCGCGACAGCCAGACGGCACTCGCCGCCGACCTCGCTCGCGCGATCGAGCATGGCGACCTCGTGCTGCACTACCAGCCGATCCTCGAGCTCGCGACTCGCGCCGTCGTCGGCTATGAGGCGCTCGTGCGCTGGCAGCACCCCACTCGTGGGCTGCTGCTTCCCGGGGCGTTCCTGCCACTCATCGACGATCGCAACCTCGCGACCGTGCTGGGCAGCGCGCTCGTGGAGCAGGCGGCGAAGTTCCTCACGCTCAGCCCTTCTGACTCCACGTGGGTGTCACTCAACGTCTCGGCTGACCAGCTTGGCGATTCGGAGTTCGCGGACCGCGTGCTCGGAGCAATCGGCGCTCACCACCTCAGCCCGCAGCGCATCGTCGTTGAGCTCACGGAGGCTTCGCTCGTCGCTCCCAATACGCGCATCCGCCACGAGCTCACGGAGCTGCGCAATGCGGGAGTGCCGATCCTTCTCGATGACTTCGGCACCGGCGTCAGCCCGCTGTCGTATCTGCGCGATCTTCCCGTGTCGGGCGTGAAGCTCGATATGTCCTTCGTGGCAGGCATCCCTGAGGACCCCGCTGGCGCTCGCGTCTCCCGCGCCCTTGGCGCGCTTGCTCGCGAGCTCGGCCTCGCGACCATCGCGGAAGGCATTGAGACCGAGGCGCAGGCGCAGTTCCTCAGCGCCTGCGGTTGGCGCTACGGCCAAGGATGGCTGTTCGGCGTCGCCCAGCCGGCCGCCGCCGTTCTCGACGCGAACGCGAATTACGCGGCAAGCCTCATCGACCCGCGCCCGCAGGAGCACGACGACCCGCTTGACATCTCCGGAGCCGCGTTCGGCGCATAATCCGCCACAGCGTCGGGCCTATGGCTGGCGGACGCTCACCTCAAGGGTGACGGGGTGCGAAACGGGAGGCTCCTTGAGCTCCTTGGCTTCCGGGCCCACGGCGTCCTTCACGAGCTTCCAGCGCTCGTTGACCGTCTTGGCGCTGAGCGTTCCTGCCTTGCCGCTGTCCTTGGTGATGGGGTAGACGATGTGCTTGCCCTTGCGGTCTACCGTGACCGCAGTCCACTTGACGTCGACGTCCACATCGCCTTCAGGGGAGACGGTGAAGGTGGCGGTCATCATCACGCCACTCGCGCTCTGTTTGACGCCCACCGTGGTGACGTCCTGATTCGAGATGAAGTTGCCAAGGCCGTACGCGGTCCACATTCCCTTGCCCTGTGGGCCGCCTTCGAGCAGGCGAATGGGCTGCGGAACGTGAGCGTGGTGGCCCACATAGAGATCGACCAGGCCGGACTTGGCGATCTGCTTGGCGATCGAGGTCTGCACTGAGCCCGGCTCCGTGCGGTACTCGACGCAGCAGTGCACGGAAGCCACGACGATGTCGGCGCCGTCCTTGCGCGCGTCCTCAGCCGCCTCGAGGATGGGCGAGACGTCCGCGGCATCCATGTTGAAGGTGTTCACCGCCCACGGCTTGCCATCGGGCTTGGGCAGGCCATTGAGGCCATAGGCGAACGAGATGTTCGCGACCTTCACGGTGCGATCGCCCTGCGTGACGCTGTAGTACTGCACCTGCGTCGACTCGTCCTTGGAGCGAGCGGTGCCGGAGTGGCCCATTCCCTCTGCCTCGAACGCGGCAAGGGTCGCCTCGATGCCCGCGAAGCGACGGTCAACACTGTGGTTCGAGGCCGTGGAGCAGCCATCCCATCCGGCCTCCGCGAGGTCCGTCACAAGCTGGCGAGGGGCCGCGAACATGGGGTACCCGGACGGCTTCTGACCCTTGGGCGCCACCGGCACCTCCATATGGCAGATCGCAATGTCAGCACCCTCAATGAAGTCCTGCGTGGGCTTGAACTGCTTGGAGAAGTCGTAGCCGTTCTTGGTGCGCGCCGAGTTCATGACTGGCACATGCGTGAGCATGTCGCCAGCGGTGATGATCGAGAACACCAGGTCAGGCTCCACCGTGGGCGTGGGGCTGGGGGAGGGGGATTCAGCTTCGCTCGGCGTGACCTTGGGGGTGGCCGACGCTGTGGGCTGCTCAGCCTTCGTCGTCGGCTCTGTGCTCGGAGGCCCGGCGACGGCGACCGCCCCGACGATGCCGAGGATGGCCGCCACAGCGGTCGCTGCGCCCGCTCCGATGAGCTTCTGCGTCGAAGAGGCGTGGGCGGGGTTGCGGCGAGCCATGCGCACATTATCCCGGTCGCAAGACACGTCGCCGGACGGCACTATGGTGATGCCATGGAACGGCTGCCTAACTGGCTGACGTGGGCCAGGCTCGTCGCGGTGCCGATTGTCATGGTCCTGCTCGGCATCGACGGTGGAGACAAGGGCTCTGCGCGAGCGTGGGCGCTCGTCGTCTTTGTCGTCGCCGCAGCCACCGACTTCCTCGACGGCTACCTCGCCCGCCGCTGGCACGTCATCACGTCGTTCGGCAAGCTCGCGGATCCCATCGCTGACAAGGCGCTCGTGCTTGGCACGCTGCTCATGCTCGTCATAACCGACGGGGTGCCGTGGTGGCCGCTTGCGGTGCTGTTCGTGCGCGAAGTGGTCGTGACGGTGGGGCGCATCCAGGTGGTGCACCGGGCCGTCATTCCCGCCTCGAGAGGCGGAAAGATCAAGACCGTGCTGCAGCTGCTGTCCATGTCGCTGTATCTGCTGCCCATCGACAACGAGGCCGTCACCACCACCGCTTGGTGGCTGCTCGTCGCGTCCGTGGCGGTCGCCGTGATCACGTGGATCGACTACGAGGCGCGACTTGCCAAGGCGCGCCGCCTCCCCGAGCAGGAGCATGTCGCAGATGACGACGCCTGAGGAGGTCATCCAGGCCGCGATGGACCGCGGCCTCACGCTCGCTTGCGCCGAGTCGCTCACCGGGGGAGCGCTGTGCACGGCGCTCGTGTCCGTTCCCGGCTCCTCTGAGGTCGTGCTCGGCGGAATCGTCACCTACACCGTTGGAGTGAAGGAAGACGTGCTCGGCGTGGACCCCGCGATCATTGAGGCCCACGGCGTGGTGAGCAGGGAGACAGCGATCGCGATGGCCAAGCGCGTGCGCGAGATGTTCGGCGCCGAGGTCGGCGCCGCGACAACCGGAGCCGCCGGGCCTGAGCCTCACGGCGGAAAGCCAGCTGGGACGGTGTGTGTGGCCAGCGTCGGGCCGAATGGGGAAGTGGCCTGGGAGCGGCACCACGACGGGCCGCGCGGGGCCGTGCAGCGCGCCGCGGTCGCCGACGCGCTCGAGGCCTATGCGCATGCTGTGGGCGAAATCGGGTAAACAACTGTTCCAAGAATGGAACAACTGTGAGGTAATGTGCGTTGCGTAAGTCATGATGAACGCACAGACGATGAGGGGAGGGCGAATGCCTGTTCTGCGCAATGAGATTGGCGATGTCCTCCGTGACGCACGCCTGATGCAGGGCAAGACGCTGCGCGACATCTCCTCCGGCGCGCGCGTGTCGCTCGGCTACCTGTCCGAGGTTGAGCGCGGCCAGAAGGAAGCGTCTTCGGAGCTGCTTGCCTCGATCTGCGAGGCGCTTGACGTCCCGATGTCTGTCATCCTGCACGAGGTCTCCGACCGCTTTGCCGCGGCAGAGGCGATGCAGGACGTTCCGGTGCTCCCGTCGATCCCGGACACCGTTCCCGAGCTGCTCGGCTCGATTCGCGGCCGCTAGTGCGCGTCAGCGAGTTCTGGGAACTCGCCGACGCTGTGTTCGGCTCTGCATACTCCCGCACCTATGCGCGCGAACTGTCGCTGACCGCGCTTGATTCGCTCACGCCCCAGGCCGCCCTCGAGGCGGGGGTGGCGCCGCGTGTCGTGTGGCATGCCTGGTGCGATGAGGCGCAGGTGCCGCTTGCTGATCGCGCGGGCAGGGATCCCGCGAGAATCGTGCCGCCGCGGCGCTGAACCGCACGGCGTGTCGCTTCCCATTCGAACACGCGTTCGATTACAGTCGTATCCACAAGGCGTCGCACCGGGGAGTCGTTCCACAGGTTCGCAGGGCCGGAAGGCGTCGTGTCAGAGGCGGCAGGTAGCGTCACTGACGTAGGTAATTGCGGCAGTGATGCCACGGACGAATGGACATGACATGGCGAACGCGGCAGACCGCTCCAAGGCTCTTGAGGCGGCGCTCGGACAGATTGACAGGCAGTTCGGCAAGGGCTCTGTGATGCGCCTTGGCGAGCACGAGCGCGTCGCCGTCGAGGCGATTCCCACGGGATCCATCGCGCTCGACATCGCTCTCGGCATCGGCGGCCTTCCCCGCGGACGCATCATCGAGATCTACGGACCGGAGTCCTCCGGTAAGACCACGGTCGCACTGCACGCCGTTGCCAACGCGCAGAAGGCCGGCGGAACGGCCGCCTTCATCGACGCGGAGCACGCCCTCGACCCCGAGTACGCGAAGAAGCTCGGCGTGGACACCGACAACCTCATCGTGTCGCAGCCCGACACCGGTGAGCAGGCGCTCGAGATCGCGGACATCCTGATCCGCTCCGGCGGCGTCGACATTCTCGTCATCGACTCCGTAGCGGCCCTCGTGCCCAAGGCCGAGATCGAGGGCGAGATGGGCGACAGCCACGTGGGTCTGCAGGCGCGCCTCATGTCGCAGGCGCTGCGCAAGATCACCGGTGCGCTCAACTCGACCGGCACCACCGCGATCTTCATCAACCAGCTGCGCGAGAAGATCGGCGTGTTCTTCGGCTCTCCCGAGACCACCACGGGTGGAAAGGCGCTCAAGTTCTATGCCTCCGTCCGCCTCGACGTGCGTCGCATCGAGACGCTCAAGGAGGGCACGGAGCCCGTCGGCAACCGCACTCGCGTGAAGGTCGTCAAGAACAAGATGGCCCCGCCGTTCAAGCAGGCAGAGTTCGACATCCTCTACGGCCAGGGCATCTCCACTGAGGGAGGCATCATCGACCTCGGTGTGGAGCACGGCTTCGTCAAGAAGTCCGGATCTTGGTACACGTACGAGGGCGATCAGTTGGGCCAGGGCAAGGAGAACGCCCGCCAGTTCCTCAAGGACAACCCGGCTCTTGCCGCGGAGATCGAGGGCAAGATCAAGTCCAAGCTCGGCATCGGTGCGGTGGCAGTGGGCGAGGAGTCGCAGGCCCCTGCGGTCGCCGCCGAGGACGAGTTCACCAAGGCAGTAGCCAAGGAAGATGCCCCGTTCTGACACGAAGGCTCGCGCTCGGCGGGAGGACACCTCCACGACATCGGTGGACCCCGCCGAGCGCGCACGTGAGATCGCGCTGAGGATCCTCACGCACTCACCCAAGTCGTGCGCGCAGCTGCGCTCCCGCCTCGTCGAGAAGGGCGTGGAGCCCGCACTGGCCGACTCGCTCATTGCTCGCTACGTCGAGGTGGGGCTGCTCGACGACGCCGCGCTCGCCGCGCAGATCGCGCGCACCCGCCATAACGAGCGAGGGCTCGCACCGCGGGCGATCCGCCTTGAGCTGCAGCGCAAGGGCTTCGAGCCCGCCGACATCGAGGCCGCGCTCGAGCCGATTGATGACGCGATCGATGACCGCGCGCGTGAACTCGCGCGGAAGAAATGGGACTCTCTGGGACATCTCGACCCAGCGGTCAAGGTCCGGCGCGTCGTAGGCATGCTCGCGAGGCGCGGATACTCACCTTCGAGCGCTTTTTCAGTCGTGAAAGACTGGCAACGTGCCGATAAGGCAGGTGACGACTACTAGCCGAGGGGAGCACTGTGGAACCCGTTGCAGTGATTCTGCTGCTCCTTGGCGCGTCCCTTGTCGCCCTTTTGCTGGTCTTCTTCGCCCGTCGCGAGGCGGAGGCGATCCGCGAATCCGCGAAGAAGGAAGTCGAAGATCTTCGCGAGGACGCTCGCGCCCGGCTCACTGAAGCGCAGCGCCGTGAAGAGCGCGTCGCGCAGCGCGAGAAGGACGCCGCGGCAGACCACCGCGCGCACCAGCAGTACGCCCGCCAGCTCGACGAGCGCGTCACCGTTGTGGCTCGCGATGAGCGCCGGCTCGCGGAGGAGCGCGCCGCGCTCGAGAAGGAGCTGACGCGCCGAATCGCCGAGGTCGCTGGCCTGTCCGTGGAGGAGGCGAAGGCGGAACTGACGACTCGCCTTCGCGCTGAGATGGAATCGGAACTTGCGATGGAGCGCCGCCGCATTGAGCGCACGGTGCGCCGCGAGGCCGATGCTCGGGCGCGCGAGCTCCTCGTTGAGGCGATGCAGCGACAGGTTGGCTCCACCACCGCGCAGGCCTCTGTCACGTGGATCGACCTTCCCTCCGAGGAGATGAAGGGCCGCATCATCGGCCGCGAGGGTCGCAACATCCGCGCTTTCGAGGCCCTCACCGGCGTCAACGTCATCGTGGAAGAAGGCGTCGACGCGGTGCAGCTGTCCTCCTTCGACGTCGAACGCCGCGAGAACGCAGAGGTCGCGTTGCGAGCCCTGGTCGAGGACGGCCGCATCCAGCCCCATCGCGTCGAACTTGAGTACGCCAAGGCGGTCGCTGGCGCCCATCAGCGCCACATGGAGGCGGGACTCGACGCGATTGCCGCAGTGGGCCTGCGCGGCGTTGACCAGGAGCTGATCGAGACGATTGGTCGCCTTCGCCTGCGCACGTCTTACGGCCAGAACGTGCTGTCGCACCTTGTTGAGACCGCGCAGATCGCCGTGGCACTTGCCGAGATGCTTGGGGCAGACGTCGACCTTGCTCGCCGCGGTGCCTTCCTCCATGACATCGGCAAGGCCTTCACGGGAGAGCGCGAGGGCACTCACGCCGCAATCGGAGCGGAGATCGCCCGCATTCACGGCGAGGACGCCGCCGTCGTCAATGCGATCGCCGCGCATCACGACGAGGTCGCGCCAGAGACCGTCGAGGCCGTGATCGTGCAGATCGCCGACGCCGTCTCCGCATCCCGCCCTGGCGCCCGCCGCGAAGACCTCGACGGCTACCTCGAGCGCATGGAGTCCCTTGAGAAGTTCGTCACCGAGCACACGGGCGTGAGCCGCGCCCTCGCGATGTCCGCGGGGCGCGAGGTGCGCGTGATCGTCGAGCCCAACGAGGTGGACGACGACGGGGCACAGCAGCTCGCACGTACAATTGCCGAGCACATCAGCAAAGAATTCAGCGTCCCCGGAGAGATCAAGGTGACGGTCATTCGCGAACTGCGCGCGGAGGCCGTCGCAAACTAACGCGATGACCACTACGCCCACCTACGTCGTCAAGACGCTCGGCTGTCAGATGAACGTCCACGACTCCGAGCGCATGGCCGGCCTGCTCGAAGGCGCCGGCTTCACCGCCGCGCCCGCGGGCACGGAGATCGCCGACGTCGTGGTCATCAACACGTGCGCCGTGCGTGAGAACGCCGCCAACCGCCTCTACGGCAACCTCGGCCAGCTGGCCCACGCGAAGTCCACGAACCCCGGAATGCAGATTGCCGTGGGCGGCTGCCTCGCGCAGAAGGACCGCGGCGAGATCGTCGAACGCGCGCCATGGGTGGACGTGGTCTTCGGAACGCACAACATCGACGTTCTTCCCGTCCTGCTCGAACGCGCTCGCCACAACGCTGAGGCGCAGGTGGAGATCGAGGAGTCCCTCAAGACCTTCCCCTCGACGCTGCCGAGCCGCCGCGATGCGATCGCCTCTGGCTGGGTGTCGATCTCGGTGGGCTGCAACAACACGTGCACGTTCTGCATCGTCCCCAGCCTGCGAGGCAAGGAGCGCGACAGGAGGCCGGGAGAGATCCTTGCCGAAGCGTCGGCCCTTGTTGCCCAGGGCGCCGTGGAGATCACGCTGCTGGGCCAGAACGTCAACTCCTACGGCGTGGGCTTCGGAGACCGCGCGGCCTTTGCCAAGCTGCTGCGCGCTTGCGGCGACATCGAGGGCCTTGAGCGCGTGCGCTTCACATCCCCGCACCCTGCCGCCTTCACTGATGACGTCATCGCGGCGATGGCCGAAACGCCCAACGTCATGCCCAGCCTGCACATGCCGCTGCAGTCGGGTTCGGATGCGGTGCTGCGCGCCATGCGCCGTTCGTACCGCTCGGAGAAGTTCCTCGGCATCCTCGAGCGGGTGCGCGCCGCCATGCCCGACGCTGCGATCACCACGGACATCATCGTCGGCTTCCCTGGGGAGACGGAGGAGGACTTCCAGGAGACCCTGCGCGTGGTCGAGGCCTCGCGGTTCTCCTCCGCGTTCACGTTCCAGTACAGCCCGCGCCCCGGCACTCCCGCGTTTGAGCTGCCCACCCTGCCCAAGGAGGTGGTGCAGGAGCGGTTCGAGCGCCTGCTCGCACTCCAAGAGCGGATTGGACTCGAGGAGAACCAGCAGATCGTTGGCCGCACCGTCGAGTTGCTCGTGCTCGACACGAGCGGCCAGGTGGGAGGCCGCAAGGATGGCGCCCACGCTCGCCTGAGCGGTCGCGCCCCAGACAACCGCCTGGTGCACTTCAGCGTCCCCGACGGCGCAGAGACTCCGCGCCCCGGCGACTTCGTGACGGTGGACGTCACGTACGGCGCCCCACACCACCTGGTCGCAGACTCGGGCATCGCGGGCGGCACCTACCAGGTGCGACGCACTCGCGCGGGCGATGTGTGGGACTCCGTGCAGGCCGGCGAGCATGAGCACGACGGCGGCGGCTGCGGCGACTCATGCGGCACCGGCGGCTCCGCCGGTCCCGTGAGCCTTGGCCTGCCGACCATCCGGCCCGTTCCCACAGCGTGACCACTCCCGTCATCGCGATCGTCGGCGCTACCGCGACCGGGAAGTCGGCCGTAGCACTCGAGGTGGCCGAGCGCCTCGATGGCGAAATCGTCAACGCCGATTCCATGCAGTTCTATCGCGGCATGGACATCGGCACGGCGAAGCTCACGATGGACGAGCGCCGCGGCATCCCTCACCATCAGCTCGACACGCTCGACGTCCACGAGGACGCCTCCGTGGCCCGCTATCAGGAGGCCGCTCGGGCTGACATCGCCGCCATTCACGCCCGCGGCAAGCGAGCGATCGTGGCAGGCGGCTCAGGGCTGTACATCAGGGCGCTGCTCGACCGCTTCGAGTTCCCCGGCACGGACGAGTCGCTGCGTGCGGAGCTCGAGGAGCGTGCGCGCGTTGAGGGGCCAGGGATGCTGCACCGGGAGCTCGCGGCGAAGGACCCGGAGGCCGCCGCTCGGATCGGAGCGGCCAACGCCAAGCGCATCGTCCGGGCGCTCGAGGTCATCGCGCTCACGGGGGAGAAGTATTCCTCGCACTTGCCCACCCACGAGTACGAGATCCCGGCCGTGCAGATCGGCCTGCAGCTGCCGTTCGAATCACTCGACCCGCGCATCGCTCAGCGCGTCGATCACATGTGGCAGGCAGGTCTCGTCGACGAGGTGCGAGAACTCGAGCGGCGCGGCCTGCGCGAAGGCGTCACCGCCCGGCGAGCGGTGGGCTACGCGGAGACGCTCCGCCACATCGATGGCGAGATCGACGCCGATGAGACCCGCGAGCTCATCGCGAGAAACACGCGTCGCCTCGCGCGCCGCCAAGGCCGCTGGTTCCAGCCCGATCCCAGGGTGACGTGGGTTGAGGGCCCGGCCACAGCGTCGGACCTTGGCAAGGTGGCCGACGCGGTGGTGGCCCTCGCGGAAAGGCCCACGTAATCTAGGGCGATGACCTACCTGCGCTTCACGAAGGGCCACGGCACCAAGAACGACTTTGTGCTGCTCTTCGACGAGCGTGGAGAGATTGACCTCAACGCTGACGTCGCGCGCTTCCTGTGCGACCGCAGGGGCGGCATCGGTGGGGACGGCGTCATTCGCGCGGTGCGCGCCGGAGCACTTGAGGCGGGCAAGGGCTACGACCCGAACATGTGGTTCATGGATTACTGGAACGCTGACGGGTCGCTTTCCGAGATGTGCGGCAACGGCGCACGGGTGTACGCGGCGCTGCTCGAGCGCGATGCTGGCGAGAACCTCAGCGAGGGGTTGGTTTTTGCCACTCGCGGCGGTGCGCGAGCGGCAAAGTCCCTGGGGCAGAACGAGTTCGGCGAGTCGCTGTACTCGATCGCGATGGGCGAGTGGCGGCTGGGCGACTCCCGCGACGGCTTCGACTCCGAGGTGTTCGCTCGCGGCCTTGATCCCGTGCGCCCCGCGCTGAGCGTCAATGTGGGCAACCCGCACCACGTGGTGGCCCTCGCGCACTTGGGTGAGCTCGATGCGCTTGACCTTTCGGCGCCTCCGGTGGTGAAGCCCACGCCGCCCAACGGGTCGAATGTCGAGTTCGTGGTGACGCTTGGCGGCGAGACGCGCGACGGGGTGGACCGTGGCCGCATCCGCATGCGCGTTCACGAGCGCGGCTCCGGCGAGACGATGTCGTGCGGCACCGGTGCGTGTGCCGCCGCGCTGGCCGTGCGGTCGTGGGCGGGCGAGGGCGCGCCCGATGTGTGGGACGTCGAGGTTCCTGGAGGCCTTGTCTCCGTGGTCGTCACCGGATCGCATGTGACGCTCGAGGGACCCGCCGTTCTGGTTGCCGAGGGAGAGGTCAAGTTGCCGTTCTAGGGCACGGGCTGCGCGGGTCGCGCGATGCGCAGCACCCGGAAGCCCTTGGCGCTTGCGACGCGCTCCACATCACCCCAGCCCTGCTCCGCGAGCCACGTCGCCAGCGAATCCGCACCGAGGTTCTTCTGCACCACGAGGAACGCCTCACCACCAGGGGCAAGCCGCGGCAGCCAGTGCGCGAGAAGGTCATGCAGGGCCGCCTTGCCGATGCGAATGGGCGGATTGGACCAGATGGTGTCGAACGCCGTGTCCGCTGCGACGTCCTCTGGGCGTGCGACCGTGACGCGATCTGCAACACCGGCCGCCGCGGCGTTGCGTCGCGCGAGGTCGAGCGCCCGCTCGTTGACATCCACGGCGGTGACACGAGCGTCGGGCGACCGCAGCGCCGCCGTGATCGCGATGGGCCCCCAGCCGCAGCCGATGTCGAGCACCTCGCCGCGCGGCTGCGGAACACTTCTCAGCAACACCTGCGTGCCAAGGTCAACGTGATCGGGGGAGAAGATGCCCGGCGCCACCTCAAGCGTGAGGTCGCGGCCAGCGAGCGTGACCTCGATGCGACGCCGCTCGTCTGCGGAGGCGGGCCGGGCGGTGAAGTAGTGGTCTTCGGTCACGGCATGAGCGTAGCTGTGGACGGGCCGCCCCGTGTGTGGGCGCAGGGTGAGACAATGAGGGGCCATGTCAGAACCAGCCCTCGAAGACGACGCTCCCAGCGACTCGGCACAAAGCCGGGCCGACGCTGTGCTTGAGCGGGTCTTGTCGCGCGCCGGAACGGCGGTTGCGGAGGGCGGAACGCTTGCCACCGAGTACGACGGTGACCAGCTGGAGCGCGAGGAGCGCGCCGCGCTGCGACGCGTCAGCGGACTGTCGACCGAACTCGAAGACATCTCCGAGGTCGAGTACCGCCAGCTGCGCCTTGAGAAGGTCGTGCTGGTGGGGCAGTACTCCCACGGCAACCATGAGGCCGCGGAGATCTCGCTGCGAGAGCTCGCAGCCCTCGCCGAAACCGCAGGTTCCGAGGTGCTCGATGGCGTGCTGCAGCGTCGGCCCCATCCGGACCCCGCCACCTACATCGGCAAGGGCAAAGCCAATGAGGTCAAGGACATCGTCAGGGCGGTGGGCGCTGACACGGTGATCGTCAACGATGACCTCGCTCCAAGCCAGCGTCGCGCGCTCGAAGACGTCGTGAAGGTCAAGGTCATTGACCGCACGGCGCTGATCCTCGACATCTTCGCTCAGCATGCCAAGTCCAAGGAGGGCAAGGCGCAGGTTGAGCTTGCACAGCTTGAGTACCTCCTTCCTCGCCTTCGCGGCTGGGGTGAATCGATGTCGCGACAGGCCGGTGGTCGCGTCGCGGGCGGTGAGGGCATCGGTTCTCGCGGTCCCGGTGAGACCAAGATCGAGCTCGACCGTCGCCGTATTCGCACGCGCATGGCGCAGCTGCGCCGCCAGATCAAGAACATGGCTCCCGCGCGAGAGGTGCGCAGGGAGCGCCGCCTCGCACTGCCCAACGTGGCGATCGTGGGCTACACGAACGCCGGCAAGTCCTCGCTGCTCAACCGCATCACGGGTGCGGGTGTGCTCGTGGAGAACGCGCTGTTCGCCACGCTCGACCCCACCGTGCGTCGCAGCCAGACCCCAGACGGGCGCGAATTCACGGTCTCTGACACTGTGGGGTTCGTGCGCAACCTCCCGCACCAGCTGGTCGCGGCCTTTGCCTCGACGCTTGAGGAGGTCGCGTTCGCCGACCTCGTGCTCCACGTGGTCGATGCCTCACACCCGGATCCCGAAGGGCAGATTCGTGCAGTGCGCGAAGTGCTCGCTGACGTCCCCGGTGCCTCGAAGGTCCCCGAGATCCTCGTCCTCAACAAGAGCGACGTCGCCGATCCGGATGTGCTGACCCGCCTGCGCGGTCGCCCCGAGCCCACCGTCGAGGTGTCGGCGCTCACGGGAGAGGGCATTCCTGAGCTGCTTGAGGAGATCGCGCAGCGCCTTCCCAAGCCGTCGGAGCGCGTCGACGTGGTGCTTCCGTACTCGCGCGGCGACCTCGTGGCCGAGGCCCACGCGAAGGGCGAGGTGCTCTCGGAGCATCACACAGGCGACGGTTATGAACTGACCGCCCTGGTGTCCGAGGCGCTCGCGGCTCGCATGAGGGAGGCGGAAGCCCGCGCTGGCGCCCGCGACAGCGCGTGAGCAGCTCCGCACTCGAGCAGGAGGCCCTCACTCCTGAGCGCACCACCGAACTGCTGCGCGAGGTTGTCTCCGCGCTCGGCGGCGAGCACCGCGACGGCCAGGAGCAGATGGCCGTGGCAGTCGCCAACGCCCTCAATGGCGGCGAGCACGCGCTCATCCAGGCGGGCACCGGCACCGGTAAGTCCATGGCCTACCTCGTCCCTGCGGTCGCCCACGCGGCGCTCAGCGGCGAGCGGATCGTCATCTCCACTGCCACGCTCGCGCTGCAGCGACAGATCTTCACCAAGGACCTGCCCCTCGTGCTCGATGCCCTGGAGCCGGTGTTGGGAAGCCGCCCCGGCGTCGGGCTGTTCAAAGGGAGGTCCAACTACCTGTGCGTGCACAAGATGGCCGGCGGCTACCCGCCAGACGATGACGCGCTTCCCATCAACCTTGGACCCACGAGCGAGCTCGGCAAACAGGTCGCTCGTCTGCACGAATGGGCACAGGAGACGGACACGGGTGACAGGGACGACCTCATCCCCGGCGTGCCTGGCCGCGCCTGGTCGCAGGTCTCCGTCACGGGGCGAGAATGCCTCGAGTCGCGCTGTCCCATGATCGACGAGTGCTTCGCCCAGAAGGCGCGAGACCAAGCGGCGAGGGCGAGCATCGTCGTCACCAATCACGCCGTGCTCGGCGTGCAGGCAACGAGCCACGACATGATCGGCGAGCACGACGTGCTGATCGTCGACGAGGCGCACGAGCTCGTGCAGCGCATCACCTCCGCCGCGACGCATGAACTCACGGTGCTCGGGATCGACAGGGCCGCACGCAACGCTCGGCGAGTGGGAATCGCCACCGAGGAGCTTGACCGCGCTGCCAGGGCGCTCGACACGGCGCTCGGCGAGTGCAGCGTCGGGCGCATTCGAGGGGAGCTGCCCGACGCTCTGGCTGAGGCCCTCGAACTCGTCAGGGGAGCTTCGCGATCGGTGCTGAGCGCGGTCACCAAGGCCACGACCGGCAATAAGCAGGCGGCCGAGACGGCAGGCCCCGCGAAGGTGGCGACCGCCTCACTCACGGAGGTGTTCGACGTGTGCGAGGAGCTGCTTGGCACGTCCGGCGCGTACGTCGTGTGGCTTGCGCCGCGCGACGGAGATTACGGATCGGCTCTGCCTGAGCGCATCGTTGCCGCCCCGCTCGATGTGGCTCGCACCATCAACGAGAAGCTGCTCGCGGAGAAGGCGTCAGTGATGACGTCTGCGACGCTGAGCCTTGGCGGCGGGTTCGATGCGATCGCGCGACACTTGGGCGTCGAGGACCCGGTGACGCTCGATGCGGGAAGCCCCTTCGACTATGGGCGGCAGGGAATCCTGTACGTCGCCTCCCACCTGCCGCGGCCCGGAACGGGCGGGATCGGCGAGGAGGCGCTTGATGAGCTCGCGGCGCTTGTCGAGGCGGCGGGAGGTCGCACGCTCGGCCTGTTCAGTTCGCACAGGGCCGCACAGGCTGCCGTGGACGCACTGCGTGAGCGACTCGATGTCCCCATCCTGTACCAGCAGGATGATCAGCTCTCGACGCTCGTGAAGCAGTTCCAAGAGGAGCCGCGGGCGTGCCTGTTCGGATCGACGGCGCTGTGGCAGGGCATCGATCTGCCGGGTGAGACGTGCTCCCTCGTGGTCATCGACAGAATCCCGTTCCCGCGGCCTGACGATCCGGTGGCGCAGGCGCGCACCGAGGCCGTGGAGCGGCGTGGCGGCAATGGCTTCATGGCGATCAGCGCGACCCATGCGGCACTGCTCATGGCGCAGGGCGCCGGTCGGCTCATCCGCTCCGTGAATGACAGGGGAGTGGTGGCGGTTCTGGACCCGCGACTCGCGACGGCCCGGTACGGCGGCTTCCTTGCCCGCTCCATGCCGCCGCTGTGGCCCACGACGGACCGCGAAGTGGTGCTCTCCGCGCTGCGCAGGCTCAACGCCGAGGCGGGGTCGTGAGGAAGCGGAAAGTGGTCGCGCCACGCCGTAGGCTTATGCCCCGAGGAGGCACACACATGACCGACGCTCAGTCTGAGGAGTTCACCCGCGGCCAGCAGGCCGAAAGGGAGCGTTTCGCCGAATACCTTGCGCACTACGAGGCCGGTAGCCGAGCGCTTGCTGAGAAGGCGGAGACAGACGAGTCACGCGTGTACCAGACCACCATTGCGAACGCCATGAAGGCGATGCGCGAAGCCATCATGGGTGGCTTCCACTGGCAGGACGGCTGGCGCTCCTAAGCGCCGCATTCGCGCTAGATCTTGCGCAGCACCGAGACGACCTTGCCCATGATGCGGGCGTGCGTGCCGTCGATGGGGGTGTAGGCCGGGTTGTGCGGCATGAGCCACACGCGGCCGTCACGCTGACGGAACGTCTTCACGGTCGCCTCGTCATCGAGCAGGGCGGCGACGATGTCGCCGTTCTCCGCGGTGTTCTGGCGACGCACCACCACGAAGTCGCCATCGCAGATCGCGGCATCGACCATCGAGTCTCCGCGCACCGTGAGCATGAACAGCTCTCCCTGGCCCGTGAGCTGACGGGGGAGCGTCACGATGTCTTCCACTGACTGATCCGCGAGGATGGGTCCACCGGCGGCGATGCGCCCAACGAGCGGCACCTCGACCACGCTGTCATTGGCGGGAAGGCTGGTGACCGTCGCGCCGACGCTGGGGCTGGCCTGGGCCGGCGCCTCGCCAGGCAGCACCACTTCGATCGCGCGCGGGCGGTGCGGATCGCGGCGCAGGTAGCCCTTGGACTCGAGCGCGGACAGCTGATGCGTCACCGACGAGGTCGAGGTGAGGCCGACGGCCTCACCGATCTCGCGCATGGACGGCGGGTAGCCGCGCTCGTTCACGGAGGCGCGGATGGTCTCGAGGATGAGGCGCTGGCGCTCGGTGAGCCCCTCGCCGGAGTCGACGTCGGGGAACTCGTGGACGGTTCCGCCACTGATGTCGCTCATGCCTGCTCCTTCTCGCCGGATCCATGTCAGACCCTGCTGGTCTTCTTAAGTCATGACGGTAGGGCACAACGCACGTGAAATCAAACATGTGTTCGATTCTCTTCTTGCGCGTGTCGCACTGCAGTGCTACAAATAGAACAGATGTTCGAACGAACAGGTGTTCGAACCCGGACATCGACGAAGGAAGGTAACCGAGATGGCGATCTACGCTCCCAGGACCCGCAAGGCCCGTCTGCGCCGCACCATGGCGCTGTCAGTCCTCGTGCTCGTGGGTGCCGTTGTTGCGCCCCAGGCCTTCGCAACGGACGACGCTGCCACACCCGCCGAGCTCGACACGTACACGGTCGGAGCCGGCGAATCGCTGTGGTCTATCGCGGCGAACCTGACACCAGAGGGCAGGGACGTGCGCGACACCATGGACGAGATCGTCAAGCTCAACGCCCTGTCCAGCTCGCAGCTGCAGGCGGGCGAGCAGCTCGTCATCCCGGCACTCGGCTGAGCGAGGCCCAACTAACGCTCTGCGCATGTGACATGCCAAAGTAGGGGCATGCACTGCCCCTTCTGTCGGCATCCCGACACTCGCGTAGTGGATTCGCGCACGGCCGACGACGGCGCGTCGATTCGTCGCCGCCGCGAATGCCCCGAGTGTGGTCGCCGATTCACGACCGTCGAGACCGCCAGCCTCACCGTGCTCAAGCGCTCCGGAGTCTCGGAGCCATTCAGCCGTGAAAAGGTCATGTCCGGCGTGCGGAAGGCGTGCCAGGGCCGCCCTGTCTCTGACGATGACCTGGCTGTGCTCGCGCAGAAGGTTGAGGAGACCGTGAGGGCGAACGGCCAGGCGGAGATCAATGCCCTCGACATCGGCCTCGCGATCCTGCCGCCGCTGCGCGAACTCGACGAGATCGCGTACCTGCGCTTCGCGTCGGTCTACCAGGCGTACGAGTCGCTCGATGACTTCGAGCGCGAGATCGCTCGCCTTCGTGAAGAGGACGCCGCGGCAGCGGCTGCCGCCTCGGAGTCCGAAGACGGCTAGCTGACCGACCCGCTACTTGTGGCGGGGCTTGCGCGGCTTGACGCCGCCCGCTGCGGGTCGTCCACCCGTGTGCTTGGCACCGTTGCCGCCCTTGCCCGTACCCTTGCCGCCTACAGGCTTTCCGGTTCCCTTCGCGCCACCCTTGGCACCGCCCTTAGCGGCACCCTTGGCGCCGCCCGCATACGCACCCTTCGCGCTCGCACCCTTCCCGGTCGCAGCCTTCTTTGCTGCCTTCTTCTTGGCTGCGTCCCACTTGGGTTTGCGCTCGGTGCGAGCGCCGGTAGGGGCCTTGCGCGCGGTGTGAGGATCGAGGTCGTCGTCGCGACGCTCGGCTGCGCGGCGATGCGAGCCGGCGTCCTGAGCGCCAGACTCGAGTGCGGCAAGGCGCGCCTCGCGCTCGGCGAGCGCACGCTCGCGAGCGGCAAGCTCCGCTTCCTTGCGTGACAGTTCGCTCGCACGCGCGTCAAGAGCGGGAGCGGTCTCGAACGTCTCGTAGCGGTCGCGTGACTCCGGGCGGGGCCCACGCGCACGGTCGCCGCGCGGCCCGCGGTCGGGACGCCCACGCTCTGGCCTGCCGCGTTCGGGACGTCCGCGCTGCGGACGCTCGCCACGCAGGCGGGGAGCGGGCACGGGAATGCGGCTGGGCTCCGATGCTCCGGTGAGCTTGTCGACGAGATCGAGAGAGTCGGGGTCTTCGCCATGCACCTTGCGGAACTTGGGCGTGATGCCCGCGGTTTCGAACATGCGGTCAGTGGAGCGGCGCTGATGCGGAAGCACGAGCGTCACCACGAGGCCAGAGTCGCCCGCGCGTGCCGTGCGGCCAGCGCGGTGCGTGTAGTCCTTGGGGTCGGCGGGAGGGTCGATCTGCAGCACCAGGTCCACGTGATCGACGTGGATGCCGCGAGCGGCAACGTCGGTGGCCACGAGCACGGGGATCTGACCCGCGCGGAAGCCGGTGATGGCGGCTGTGCGCTCGTTCTGGGGCTTGTCGCCATGCAGCGCCACGGCGAGCACCCCGTTGGCGCGCATGTCTTCAGCGATGCGGTCCGCGGCGAGCTTGGTGCGCACGAATGCGATGGTGCGACCCTGGCGGTTCGCGATGCGCGTCGCCAGCTGGTACTTCACATGCGGCGGGATGTTGAGCGCAATGTGCTCCATCGTCGCGGGAGCGTCCCCGCCGGTCACGTCGTGAGTGACGGGGTCATGCATCCACTTGTCGATGAGGTTCTTGACGTCGCCGTCGAGCGTCGCAGAGAACAGCAGTCGCTGCCCGTCCTGAGGCGTGAACTCGAGGATCTCGTCGATCTCCTCCATGAAGCCCATCTGCGCCATGTGGTCGGCCTCGTCGAGCACGGTGATCTGTACGCGGGTGAGGTCAGCGTGGCCACGCCGCACAAGGTCGGCCAAGCGTCCGGGGGTGGCGACCAGCAGGTGCACGCCGCGCTCCAGCGCGAAGATCTGCTTCGACATCGACAGCCCGCCAGCCACGAGGCGAAGCGACACCTGGAGGGCGTGCGCATACGGCTCGAGGGAGTCGTTGACCTGCATCGCCAGCTCCCTTGTGGGGACCAGGATGACGGCAAGGGGGCGCCGGGGCTCGGGCCGCCCAGCGTCGGCAAGGCGCGCCAAGGAGGGCAGGCCGAAGGCGAGCGTCTTGCCAGAGCCGGTGCGGGCCTTGCCGAGGACGTCACGGCCCGCCAAAGCGTCGGCGATCGTTGCCGCCTGGATGGGGAAGGCTTCGGTGATGCCGGAACGAGACAGTGCCGCCACCAGCGGGTCTGGGAGCCCCAGATCAGCGAAGATGGCGGTTTCCGCGGCTATGAGAGCACCCGCAGTCGCACCGTTTCCGGCATCTGAGACAGCGCGTCAACCGCGTCGTGGGTGAGGCCGGAGGCAATGTCGGAGATCACATAACCCAGTTCACCACGAGTCGCGAGCTGCTGCCCATCGATGTTGACGCCGTGCTCGGCGAACACGTTGTTCACCTTCGCGAGCACACCAGGCACATTGAGGTGCAGGTGGGCGATGCGGTGCGAGCCCTGGGTCGCGTCCGCCGCGAGGTTAGGCAGGTTCACGGACAGCGACGTGGCGCCGTTGAACACGTAGTCGCGCAGGCGAGTGGCGACGAAGATGCCGATGTCGCGCTGCGCCTCCTCCGTCGAGCCGCCGATGTGCGGCGTGAGGATCGTGTTGGGGAGGTTCTGCAGCGGCGAGACGAAGGGGTCACCCTTCTTCTTGGGCTCCTCGGGGAACACGTCCACGGCCGCGCCGCCGATCGCGCCGGACAGCAGGCCCTCTCGCAGAGCGTCGACGTCGACGATGAAGCCGCGCGACAGGTTGAGGAAGATCGCGCCGTGCTTCATCTTCTTGAACTGAGCGGCGCCGAAGAAGCCGGAGTTGCCCGGGCGGCCGTCCACGTGGAGGGTGACGATGTCCGCCTCCGCGAGCAGCGCGTCGAGCGTGGGCATCTTCTTGGCGTTGCCCAGCGCGAGCTTCTCCGCCGAGTCATAGAAGATGACGTTCATGCCGAGCGCCTCGGCAATCACGGACAGCTGCGAGCCGATGTTGCCGTAGCCCACGATGCCGAGCGTGCGGCCACGAATCTCGTGGGCGCCCTCGGCCGACTTGTTCCAGATGCCCTGGTGCATGGCCTTGTTCGCATCGGGCAGGCGGCGGGTGAGCGAGATCATCTCGGACACGGCCATCTCGACGACGGAACGGGTGTTGGAGAACGGCGCGTTGAACGCCGCGATGCCGCGTCGAGCGGCGGCCGCGAGGTCGATCTGGTTAGTGCCGATCGAGAAGGCACCGATCGCGATGAGATCCTTCGCGGACTCGAGCACGCGCTCGGTCAGGTGGGTCTTGGAGCGGATGCCGATGAGTTGGAAGTCGGGAAGGACCTCAATGAGCTCGTCCTCATCCATGGCGCCGACGTGGTTCTCAACGGAGATGCCGGCGTCTTCAAGGATTTCGGTTGCGCGAGGGCTGAGGCTTTCAAGAAGAAGTGCACGCACGGGTCATATCCTCCCGTACTGGATGCCGGTTTCCAAACCAAGGCCCGCACGTGGCACGCTTACGAGCAGTCACGGAGGTGCGAGGAGGCGCGGTGCGGTCGGTGGTGAGGGTGCTGATCCCTGTGGCGATCGTCGCGCTCGCCGCGATCGTCGTCGGCATGTGGCTTGGCGTCACGATGGCCGATGTCCGCCACTGGGGCCAGACCCGCAACGTGCTTGAGGTCGCCGGCCAGCAGGTGCGCATTCCCGGCCCGGAGGGCCCCTCGGAGCGTCGCCTGCCGCAGGTTCCCGTCACCACGACCGGCTCACACGCGTTCATGTTCGATGCGGGCGGCGAGCCGGTTCGCTATGACCCGTGCCGCCCCATCGACTGGGTGCTGAACCCCACCGGCATGCCCGACGCTGTGGAGCCTCTGCTCCATGAGGCGGCCCAGTCTGTGCAGGCGGCGAGCGGGCTCGAGTTCTCGTATCAGGGCGTCACCGATGAGGTGGCGAGTTTCGATCGGGACGTGATCCAGGACAGGTATGACGGCTTTGCGCCGCTCATCATCGGCTTCTCGACCGAGGAGCAGGACCCGGAGCTTGCGGGCTCGATCACGGGGATCGGCGGCTCGAGTTCGGTGTACGGCGCGTACGGCGAGCAGGAGTACCTGAGGGCCGGGATTGTCGTGCTGGACTCTGATGACCTGGGCGAGCTCGTGAGCTCCACGAGCGGGGAGGCGCTTGCGCGAGCGGTGATCGAGCATGAGCTCGCGCACGTCATCGGCCTCGCACATGTTCAGGATTCGGGTGAGCTGATGAACGAGACGAATACTCGCCTCACCGAGTGGGGGCCGGGCGACCTGCAGGGCCTCGCGATCCTCGGCGCCGGACCCTGTGAGGCGCCCTAGGCGTCGATGGCGTTCTCGATGCCGGCAGGCAGCCCGTCGGCGTGCACCAGCACGAGCTTCTGCGTGGGGCGCGTCATCGCGACGTAGAGGTCGCCGGGTCGAGCCGCGATCTCCGATGGCTCGACCACGAGCACCACGTCGAACTCGAGTCCCTTGGACTCTCGAGCGTCAATGACCGTGACGTCGGTATCGGCGAGCGCCTCTCGCAGCTCGGGAAGTCGCTTGTCGTCGGCGATGATCGCGACCAGGCCCCCGCCACTTGCGTCGAACTGGGCCTGCAGGGTCCTCGCGATGTCCGCGGCGCGAGAGTTCACTCCCGCGTCGAACACCACCTCAAGCGAGTCCTCGACCTCTCGCGCGGCGCTCAGCCTGCTCACGGGCAGCGAGTGCGCGGCCGCGAAGGACTGCGCGGCGCGGGCCACCGCGGCGGGGATGCGGTACGAGATCGTCAGTTCGCGCAGCGTCCAGCTCTCACCGAACAGCGGGTCCATCGTCTCGGGCCACCAGCGCGTGCCTGCCGCCGCAGCCACCTGCGCGACGTCGCCAACGATCGTGAACGAGCGAGTGGGGCAGCGGCGCAGCAGCATGCGCCACGCCATGGGGGACAGCTCCTGGGCCTCGTCCACGACCACATGGCCGTACGTCCACGTGCGGTCGGCCCATGCGCGCTCTGCAACGGTGCGACGGGCGACGCCGCCCTGCATGCGGCGGGCGAGCGTCTCCGCATCGACCTTGATCATCGAATGCGCACCGAACGTCTCGAGCACCTGCTTCGCGTAGTCGAGCTCCTCCTTCGAGGGCTTCGCAGGCCTCGCGGGGCCGCCGCCAGGCATGTCACCAAGCAGCTCAGCGGCCTCATCCAGCAGCGGCACATCCGCGTCGGTGAAGGGAGCGTCTGCCGGGCGCCACAAGAGCCGACGCTCGGCATCAGTGAGCTGCTTGGTCGCGTTGGCGAGCAGGTGGGGCTTGGAGAACAGGTCGCGCAGGAGCGTCTCCGGGGTGACGGGCAGCCAGCACAGGTTGATCGCCACGCGGATGTTGCGGTCCTCGCGAATGTCCCGCTCGATCTCGCGCTTGTCGTCGGCATCGATCGTCTCGCCAAGCTGCTCGGCGAGCTGGGTGGCAAGGCGAGAGATCATCTCCTTCGCGAAGACCTGGCGAGCCTCGTTATGGGGCTTGCCATCGCGTCGGGCACGGGCCTGGGCCTCGCGAACGTCATGGCGACGCAGCACCACCACCCGGCCGTCGACCCTGAACTCCTGATCCGCACGCGGAAGGCGCTGGCGCTCGCGAACGGCGGCGCGAACGACGTCGGCCATGACGAGGCGGCCCTTGAGCTCGGCGATCTCGTCGCGCTCGATCGCTGAGGTGTCCGTGCCGCGCACGAGCCCGCCGAGCGTCGTCGACACGGCGCCGGTCTCGCCAAGGGACGGCAGCACGTGATCGATGTAGCGCAGGAATGACTGTGAGGGGCCGATGAGCAGCACGCCTCGCGATTCGAGGATCTCGCGGTGGTGGTACAGCAGGAAGGCCGCGCGGTGCAGAGCGACCGCGGTCTTGCCGGTTCCTGGGCCGCCCTGGACCACGAGTGCGCCCGACATGGGGGCGCGAATGACCGCGTCCTGCTCGGCCTGGATGGTTGCGACGATGTCGCCCATGCGACCGGTGCGGCGCGCACCGAGCGCCGCGAGCAGCGCTCCCTCACCGGCGAGCGTCTCGCCGAGTCCGGACTCTTCGAGCGCCTCAACGTCGAGGACGTCATCCTCCACCGCAGTGACCGTGCGGCCCTGGGTCGTGAGGTGGCGGCGCTTGATCACCCCAGAGGGGTTCGCCGCAGTCGCCGAGTAGAACGCCTGCGCGGCAGGGGCTCGCCAGTCGGTCAGCAGGGGACCGTGGTCGGCGTCGGACAGGCCGATGCGACCCACGTACAGCCGCTCTCCACCCACGAGGTCGAGCCGGCCAAAGCACAAGCGGTCTTCGACGGCGTCGAGTTGGGCGATGCGGTCCTCGTACAGTGTCGCGAAGGCATCGCGCTCCGAGCGGTTCTGCGGGGATCCGGAGGGGCCGGAGCGGCGCACCTCGGCGAGCCGCTGCGTCGCCTCGTCGCGAAGCTCGTCGAGTCGCGCATAGAGGACGTCAACCACGGGCTGCTCAGCCTCAATACCGGCGTGCTGCGCCGTGACTGTCCGATCGTCCTGCATTGGCATACCCCTCGCCCGCCCTGCGTTACCGCATCGGTGCGCAACTCCAACAGGGCAGTTGTCCATTATCGCAGGCGAAGCGCGATGTGCGAACCCCCATGTTCGCGGCGCGCGAGACTTGCGAGGAGTGAGCGCCCGCGCGTGACAGACTGGATCGAAGGAGGAGATACGTGTGGCTAAGTCGCTCGTGACATGGAACCCTGACGGCGTTGCCGCCTGGGCAGAGGTCGCGCCCAAGGAGTCGGCCGTGCTGGTGCACTCCCTGCGCGGCTTCATCGACGCTGGCAAGGCCGGCGCCCTTGTCGCCGAGCACCTGCGCTCTCGCGACCCCATCAACATCGCGTCCTTCGACATCGATGAGCTTCTCGACTACCGCTCTCGCCGCCCCGAGATGACGTTCTCCGTCAACGAGTGGACGGCCTATGACGAGCCGTACCTCGACCTCGACATGGTGACGGACCACGCGGGAACGCCGTTCCTGCTGCTGCACGGCTTCGAGCCGGACCTCAAGTGGGAGCGCTACATCAAGGCGGTGCGCGACATCGTCGAGCGCCTGGGCGTAGGCCTCGTCCTTGGCGCGCACGGCATTCCCATGGCCGCCCCGCACACACGACCCATCAACGTGACGGTCCACGGCACTCGCCAGGATCTGCTCCCTGACATCCCTACGCTGTTCGGCACGGTCACGGTTCCCGCTTCCGCGCAGAACCTCATGGAGTACCGCTTTGGGCAGTGGGACATCGCCGCACTCAACGTCGCTGTGCACGTTCCGCACTACCTTGCGCAATCCGCCTACCCGCAGGCTGCGCAGCGAGCGCTCAAGGGACTCGAGGACATCAGCGGACTCGATCTGAACCCCGCAGGCCTCGACGAGGCCTCCGCCCGCGCGCAAGAGGAGATCAACCGCCAGATGGGCGAATCCGAGGAGATTCAGGCCCTCGTCGGCGTCCTCGAGGAGCAGTACGACGCCTTTGTGGAGTCGCGTGGAAGGGCCATGCCGCTCGACGGAGAGCTGCCTTCAGCTGATGAACTCGGCGCCGAATTCGAGAAGTTTTTGGCGCAACAAAGGTGGGATCAGCCCCCAAACGCGTAAAACGTGCCACAATTGGCACTGGTTGAACGTAGTGTGCAAGAACCGGTCTGAACTGACCCGGGACGAGGCATTGCTAAAACGAGCGGACACGCAGTGTGTCTGCTTCCCGTCTTGGGCAGTACAGATTAAGGAAAGTTCATGGCACAGGGTTCTGTGAAGTGGTTTAACGCTGAGAAGGGCTACGGCTTCATCGCACAGGATGGCGGCGGCGCCGACGTCTTCGTGCACTACTCGGCAATTCAGTCGGACGGCTACAAGTCCCTCGAAGAGGCGCAGCGCGTCGAGTTCGAGGTCACCCAGGGTCCCAAGGGTCCCCAGGCTGAGGCGGTTCGCCCCCTCTAAGTCGTCACCCAGACTTCATTCAACGGCCGCTCTCCCTTCGGGGAGGGCGGCCGCTGTCGTTGTCAGCTCCAGTTGCGCGCCACGCCGGTGGGAAGTGGGGCCGACGCTGCGTAGCGGTCGAGCGGTGCGGTCACCTCTGCCAGGGGCAGGGTGCCGGCGACGAGGATCGCATTGCCGCGTCGCTTGCGCTTGAGAGCCGCGTGCTCGCCTATTGCGAGCAGCTCGCCGAACACCTCGCGGGCGGCGCTCGCATCCTCACGGGCCGCCTCGCTGCCAGGGGTGACGGCGGTGTTTGCGACCACCAGACCGCCGGGACGCAGAACTCGTCGAGCGTGCTCCCACCACGCTGGCGAGCGCAGCGGATCGGGAACCTCCGCCCCAGCGAACGCGTCGCGGACGATGAGGTCGAGAGTCTCGTCTGCGCGTTCGGCCACGGCCGCGAGGCCATCCTGGGCCCTGATGCGAAGGCGAGGCGCTCTTGGCAGGTCCCACCAGCGTCGGGCCATATCAGCGAGCTGCGCGTCGATGTCCACGGCGATATGCCGCGACTGAGGGTGCGCCGCGAGGAGGTGGCGAGGGAGGGTGCATGCCGCGGCGCCCACGTGCAGGGCAAGCCATTCGTCGTCAGCGCGCGTGCGCGACCACGCGGAAATCGCCGCCGCCTCATGCTGCATGTACTCGAAATCGAGCCGCAGCGGATCAGGGTGCAGCGATGAGGACGGCACTCCGTTGACGAAAACCGTCACTCCGCCGTGTGGCTCATCGCGCAATTCGACACTTCCGGTGGAAATGGGAATCTGCACGCCGCGCATGACCCCGGGGGCGAGCGGCGGCGGTGCGGCGGGGGAACGTCGGTGGGTGGCCACTCGTTGACACTAGTCCCAGGGCTGGCCACGCACGCACGTGGCAACTAGACTGGAAAGACCACGCGAAGGGAGGTCGCTACATGCCATTGTCAGAGTACGAGCAGCGAGTGCTTGAGCAGCTCGAGCGCGACCTCGGTTCCGACCCCAAGCTCAGTTCGGTGATGACCAAGACGCCGCGCTCTCGGGGCCGTTGGACGCTCGCATTCATCGGCATTGTGGCTGGTCTTGGCGTGCTGGTCGGCGGAGTGATCGCGCAGATGATCCTCGTCGGCATCCTCGGCTTCGCGATCATGCTTGGCGCGGCGCTGTGGGGTCTGCTGGCCCCTGAGAAGCCTGCCGGTCCCGTCGCTGTGGACGGCAAGGGCAGTGCCAAGGGCGGTGCCACCAAGGCGAAGCGCTCAAGCTTCATGGATCGCGTCGAGGAGCGCTTCGAGCGCCGCCGCGATCAGGGCGACTTCTGAGTCACCTTTCCATTCACCGCTTCGTCCGCTTCCTTCACGACCATCTCTACTGCCGCGCGCAGTCGCTCCTCTTCGGCGTCGCTGCCCGCGGGCGCGTAGCGCTCGTCGCTCACCGCATCGCGCAGCAGGGCCAAGGCATCCGCTCCCTCGTCAGTGAGCGCGCCTCCCGACTTCTCGATCCACGACTCCACGTGCTGCGCTGCCTCATGCGGAGTGAGGGTCAGCGACCAGCGGAGGTCTTCGGGAAGGCGCTCTCGCAGAGCTGACCATGCGGCCTCGGGGCCATGCGCGGCGGCCTTGGCAGCCGAGCGGCGGCGGAGCACGAACGTCCCGGCCACCGCGGCCGCGATGAGCACCACCACCACGACGATCGCCCACCACGGAACCCCTGCCTCGTCCTCCGGGGTGAGGGCGGGATTGTCGAAGGGGTCGTCGGGGTCGATCGGCTGCGCGGGCGTGGATGGTGCCGTGGTGGGAACGGGAATGTTGCCGGGGTTGGGAATCTGCCCCGCGTTGACGTCCGCGTAGCTGGGCGGGTTGCCGGTCTGCACCGCGGGTGTGGGCTCAAAGCGCACCCAGCCCTCACCGGGGAAATACAGCTCGGGCCAAGCGTGAGCGTCGCCGCCGATCACCTGCCACTGACCGTTGTCGCCAAGGTGTCCGCCAAGGAAGCCCACCGCGATGCGCGAGGGAATGTCGAGAGAGCGGGCGAGCATCACCATGGTGGTGGCGAACTGCACGCAGTAGCCGCGGCGGTCGTCGAGGAATTGGGAGACGGAGTCGCCGCTTCCTTGGGGTGACACCGCAGTGTCATACGTGAAGTTCTGGGAGCTGCGCAGGTAGTCCTGGATAGCCATCGCCTGCTCAAGGCGCGTCGTCGAGTCCGCCGTGATCTCCTGGGCGAGAGAGGAGATGCGCGCCAGGTCAACGGAGGCCGGCACCGCGGTGTACTCGAAGCCCACGGCGTCCTCGCCGCGATCGATGCGCGACTGCGCGGCCGTGAGGTTGTCCTTGGTGAAGTACTCGAGGTCCGCGATCACCGAATAGGTCATGCCGCGCGTGCCGTCGCCCTCCGTGGAGATCTCATCGCGCACTCGCGAATACGACCAGTCCCCATCCACCTCGACGGCGCGCGGGACGGGAGGGATCGGCAGATTGCGCTCTGACAGTCCCGTGACGTCGAACTCGAGCAGCACGTGATCGGCATCGGCCCAGCCCTCGACCTGATAGGGCCACAGCGGATCTCCGCCGACGGCCCTGCTGTCCGGCGGGTCTCCCTTGGGGCGGGTCCACGAGGAGCCGTCGAAGTCCGTGTACGTGTACAGGCGCAGCGTGTCGGGGTGGCGACCCGTGGAGACGTAGGTCATCACCACGTTGGTCGAGTTCACGGTGAGCGAGTTGCGCAGGTCAAGCGCCAAGTTCAGTCGCGTCGAGGCGTCGAGCGCGGATGGCGCATTGAAGCGGGGGATGGCGCCCCAGCCGTTGCCGCCGAGCGCGGAGGGCACCACGATGAGCGTCGCGACGAGCGCCGCCGTGGTCGCCAGGATGGCGCTTGGCAGGGGAGCGGTGCGATGCGTGGCCATCGACGAGCGAGCCGCGGCCATCGCGAGCATCCAGCAGGCCGCCGTCGCGAACAGCGCCCACATGGGAACGCGGTACTGGAGGAAGATCGCCGGCGTCCACGGGAGCATGATCACGATTCCGGAGACGGCCACCGCTCGCCAGGACGCCGCAAGGTGCTCCGCGACGATGAACACTCCGACCGCGAAGGCCGTGATGAGCGCAAGCAGCGCAGTGGTCACCTCCGCCGGGGCTGGGGTGCCCACGGCGTACTCGACGCCGTTCTCAAGCGTGCGCCACAGGTCAGCAAGCGAGCCCGGCGTGGGCAGCAGATGCTTCTTGCCCTCCTCGTTCTCGGCGAACATCGGCACCGCGACGATGATCGCGACCACCAGCGCGGCCGCGGTGGGGAGCAGGCGTGAGCGTGAGACTGCCCTGACTCCGATGGCCGTTCCCGCGCAGATCGCGAGCACAAAGAACTGGGTGCGCAGCCAGCCGCTGCCGTCAATGAGCGTCGACAGCGCGAACAAGGCGAAGAACGTGCCGAACGCGATGAGCACGGACACGAACCAGGGCGTGCGGGTGGCGTTCATTCGATGTCTCCCGCGGACAGCAGCGTGGTCCACACCGTCGCGAGGTCACTCGAGCTCGTGACGGTCGCGACTCGCCAGCCGGAGCGGCGCAGCGCGCGCGCGGTGTCGCGAGCGGCCTCGTCGGTCGCCTCTGAGGTCCGCACGAGCGCCCAGGCGCGGCCCGTGTCACCGATCGGCACCAGCGCGTCGAGTGCCTCGCGCTCGAGCGGCTCCACCACGGCCACGATCACCTCGCCGTGGGAGGCATCGTGGCGCACCTGGCGAGCGGCGCGCACCAGCTGGTCCGACGCTGCGGCCTGGTTGACGGGCGCCGTCAGGTCCACCGTCTGGTTCAGCAGGGCCGCCCTGCCAGCTTCCGCGCCGTGCTCACCAAGGTGACGCACAGCGTCGGGATTGAGGCCCGCTCCGAGCAGCCGCACCGGGTGGCCGGAGGTGAGCACAGACAGCGCGATCGATGCGGCCGCGGAGATCGACCATTCGAGGGCGATGGGGTCGCGCGGCAGGTCGAGCAGGACGGTCGCAGGGCGGCGTCCCGCTCGCTCGTCCGAGCGCACGAGCATCGTGCCGCGGCGAGCAGAAGAGGCCCAGTGGACGCGGCGCAGGTCATCGCCTTCGCGGTAGTCGCGCAGCGACGCGTCGTCGGGGGACGGGGTGCGGGCGCCCAGGACGATTCTGTCCGCGTGCCCCATGAGCGCTCCAGCCGTGCCGCTGAGGTCCACGACGGCGGGCCACACGGGGACGAGCTCGGCGTCGCCAACGGCGGTGTCAGCCCACAGCACGCCGAACGGATCGGCAGTGTGCACGAGCGCAGGACCCAGGGGCCAGCGGCCGCGCTTCGAAGGCAGCAGCGAGTACGTCAGCTGAAGCGATGACGCGGTGCGAGAGACGGAGGCCTTGGTGCCCACGCCGCCGGTGAGTTCGGCGGCCGCCTGCTCGCGGATGTCGAGGGACTGCGTCACGGCCCTGCGCCAGCGCGAGCCGCGCGTCCCGTCGGACTGGATGGTCACGGTGACCGTGCCCGGCACCCCCGCGGTGAGCGGGTGGGGGACCACCTCTCGGCGCGCGTACGGGAAGCGAGTGACGAAGGTGTTGACGGACAGCAGCATCCACACGCACGACACCATGAACACGCTGATCATGAACAGTCCGCAGTAGACCAGGATCGGGGTGGCGAGTCCTACGCCGAGCGCGCCGAACACCACCCCCGCAGTGCCGAGGCCAACGCCCCGGGCACTGAAGGCGGTGGTTGTGCGGCGCCCGTCGGGCTCGCCTGCACTCATTGCGTGGGCGCCGCCGAGTGGTGGGTGACGGGGATCTCGTGGTCGACCGCGCGCTCGCGAACTGCGGGGGCGTCCCTGGCCTCCGTGGGAACGGGAATGCGGCCAACCGTCTCGCGCATGATCTGCTGCGTGGTGCGGCCCGCGAGTCGCGACTCGGTGCTCGCGATGAGGCGGTGTGCTAGCACCGGCACGGCAAGCGCCTTGATGTCGTCGGGGAGCACGTGGTTGCGGCCGGCCATGGCGGCGCGCGCCTTGCCTGCGGCGAGCAGCTGGAGCGCGGCTCGAGGCGAGGCGCCAAGCCGCAGCGCGCTGTCGTTGCGCGTCGCGGCGACGAGGTCGACGATGTACTGCTTGATGGCGGGGGCCGCGTAAATGCGGCGAGCGACCTCGATCGCTTTCGCGAGGTCCTCAAGGCTTGCGACGGGAGTGATGGCTGCGAGCGGGTCCACGCCGTCATGCGATGCGAGCATCGCCATCTCGTCGCGGGCCGTGGGGTAGCCGACGGACACCTGCGTCATGAAGCGGTCGCGCTGCGCCTCGGGGAGGGGATAGGTGCCCTCCATCTCGATGGGGTTCTGTGTCGCGACCACCACGAATGGAGAGGGCAGCGGACGGGTCATGCCGTCGACGGTGACCGCTCGCTCCTGCATGGACTCGAGGAGCGCCGCCTGCGTCTTTGGTGAGGCACGGTTGATCTCATCGGCGATGACGACGTTGGCGAAGATTGGGCCCTGACGGAACTCGAAGCGGTGGTCGTCCGAGCGGAAGATGCTCACGCCCGTCACGTCGCTCGGAAGCAGGTCAGGCGTGAACTGGATGCGGCCAACACTTCCGCCCACGCTCGCGGCGAGGGCCCTGGCAAGTGTCGTCTTTCCCACGCCCGGCACGTCCTCAAGCAGGACGTGGCCCTCGGCGAGCACCGTCGCGAGGGTCGCGGTGATCGCCCCCTCGAGTCCAGAGAGAACTGATGAGATGGCCCCCCTCATCCGTGTCGTCAGATCTGCGACGTGGGAGAGGTCGTCTGCGCTCGGCACCGGGTTGGTCATGACGCTCCTTTGCTGTCCGGGTCGAGCCTATGCGACGCGACGCCCCTCATTCCATCCCCCGTGACGCGCTCCACTCCGTGCTGGTGGATTCCGCCCGGTCTGGAGCACCAGACCGGGCGGCGTCCACCACGAGGGGGACGCGGCGGACACCGACTCCTTGGCCAGCCCTTGGGGAGAGCTGGCACACGGCGTCGGTCACAAGAACGTGCCTGGTGGAGGAAACGTTGTGAAATCTGCAGCGAAGTGGAGGGAAGTGGAGTAAAGTGGGGGGAACTGGCGAGTCGTGGCGCTGAAAGGGGGTCCGTGGTGTCGGAATCGACGCATGGACTGGGACCCACTGGGGTCTTCCTCGGCACGTTCACGCCCAAGCTCGATGACAAGGGCCGCCTGATCCTTCCCGCGAAGTTCCGCGGCCGCCTTGCTTCCGGCGTCGTCATGACCCGCGGCCTTGACCGCTGCATCTTCGTGTTCCCCATCGACGAGTTCCAGCAGGTCCACGACCGCCTGCGCCGGGCTCCGCTGGAGAACAAGAACGCGCGGGACTACCTGCGCAACTTCCTGGGCTATGCGAGCGACGAGATTCCCGACAAGCAGGGCCGCGTGCTGCTCAGCGCGCCGCTGCGTGCGTACGCGGGCATCGATCGCGAGGTGGCCGTAGTGGGCCTTGGCTCCCGAGTGGAGATCTGGGACGCCCAGGCGTGGCAGGAGTACCTCGAAAGAGGCGAGGACGACTACGCGCAGACAGCAGCAGAGGTTTTCGGAGACATGTAGCACCCGTGCCTCGCGGCCTCCTCCCGCGCCACTGTGACGGACTTCCCCCCGCCACAGAGCCGGAGGGAGACCGGGAGGCACGGCCCTAGGGAGTGAGGAGGTGGAGCAATGGACGCAGCTGAGCGGCACACGCCGGTGATGCTCGACCGTTGCGTCGACCTGCTCGCGCCCGCGCTCACCAAGCCAGGAGCCGTAGCCATCGACGGCACGCTCGGCATGGGAGGGCACACCGAGGCGATCCTCACGCGCTGCCCCGAGGCGACGGTCGTGGGCATCGACCGCGACCCGCAGGCCATCGACCTCGCCTCCGCTCGCCTCGCCCGCTTCGGCGACCGCTTCCGCGCGCACCACGCCGAATACGACGACATCGCGGGTGCGCTCGCGCTCGCGGGGGCCGACGCTGCTGACGGCATCCTCTTGGACCTCGGCGTGAGCTCGCTTCAGATCGACGAGGCCGAGCGCGGCTTCTCCTACGCGCAGGACGCGCCGCTCGACATGCGCATGAACCCCGAGGAACCCGTCTCCGCCGCGGACCTGCTGCGCGATGCCTCACAAGAGGAGCTCACCCGCATCCTTAGGGACTACGGCGAGGAGCGCTTCGCCGCTCGCATCGCGGAGGCGATCGTGCGCCGTCGGGCCCAGGCGCCCATCACTCGCAGCGGCGAGCTCGTTGACCTTGTGCGCGCGTGCATTCCCGCCGCGACGCGCACTCCCGGTTCCAACCCCGCCAAGCGCACCTTCCAGGGCCTGCGCATCGCGGTGAACCGCGAGCTCGAGGTGCTCGAGCGTGCGCTGCCTCGTGCCATCGAGGGCACGGCCATTGGCGGCCGCGTCGTGGTGATGTCGTACCACTCGCTTGAGGACCGCATCGTCAAGCGCGCCTTCGCCGCGGGAGCGGAGTCCACCGCCCCCGTCGGCCTGCCCGTCGTCCCTGACGAGGACGCCCCCTATCTGCGACTGCTCACTCGCGGCGCGGAGAAGGCGAGCGCCGCGGAGGCCGAGGCGAACCCGCGCTCCAAGCCCGTTCGTCTGCGTGCCGTCGAGCGCGTGCGCGCCACTCCTGCTTCACGACGGAGGGCAGCATGAGCGCCGCGCCCGTCCGTCATCCGCGCCCCATCCCGCAGCCCGCTCGCGGAGCCAACCGCACGAGCACTGCGCGTACGAGCACTGCACGAACGAGCACTGCACGCACAAGTCCTGCCCGCCCCAGCGTCGGCCGTCCTGCGCAGCGCCACCTGCGCGCGGTGCAGGCACCGGAGCAGGCTCGCTCGCTCGTTCCCTTCGCCTGGACCTGCGCGCTGATCGTTATCGGTGCCCTTGGAGCCGTGCTGCTGCTCAACACCTCGATGGCGAGCGGCGCCTACGAGCGCCGCGACCTCAAGATCGAGATCGCCAACCTTCACGAGCAGCGAGCGGGCCTCATCACTCAGCTCGAGCTGCGCTCCTCGCCCGACCAGCTGGGCGCGAGCGCCCGCGCACTAGGCATGGTCCCTGCCGGCACGTTCGGCTTCATCTCCCTCGAAGACGGCATCGTCATCGAGTCGGGGAGGAAGTGAGCATGGCGCAGCAGCCTCACGCCCGCGTTGGCAACCCCGTCACGCGACAGCGCGTCATCTCCCTCTTCGTCATCATCCTGCTCATCGTGTTCGCGGTGCGCCTGGTCTTCATCCAGGGCGTGCGAGCTGCGGAGCTTTCCGACCAGGCACTTGCCAACCGCCTCGTGACCAAGGAGGTCGCGACTCCGAGAGCCGACATCGTTGATCGCGACGGCGTGGTGCTGGCGACGAGCGTTGACCGCTACAACATCGGCGTCAACCAGCAGGCGCTCGCCAAGTGGAAGCGCGTCGAGAAGGGCAATGTCATCGCGGAGGGTCCCATGGGCGCCGCGAAGCTGCTCGCTCCCATCCTCGACCTTGACGAGGCGGAACTCGCCGCCAAGCTCGCCGGCGACAAGACGTGGGTCTACATCGCCAAGAACGTCACGCCGGAGGTGTGGGACCTCGTCAATGCCGAGGAGATCTCTGGCGTCCAGCCGGAGCCGGTCACCGACCGCATCTACCCCAACGGCGCCATCGCAGGCAATGTCATCGGCTTCATGGGCGGCTCCGCCGAAGGCCCCGGCAAGACGGGTCTCGCCGGCCTCGAGCTGTACTTCAACGAAGAGCTCACGGGCACCCCCGGCTCCATCACCTACGAGCGCGGCAACAACGGCACGCTCATCCCCACGGGTGTCCACGAGGAGACCAAGGGCATCCCTGGGAAGAGGATCGTCACGACCATCGATCGTGACATTCAGTGGTTCGCGCAGAACCTCGTGGCGGAGCAGCTGCGCTCCTCCGGTGCGTCGCGCGCCACGATCGTGGTCCAGGACGCGAGGACCGGCGAGATCTACGCGCTCGTCGACTCGCACAGTGTGGACCCCAATGACCCAGGTGCGACCCAGACCAAGGACCGCGGCTCTCGTGCCGTCTCCACCGTGTTCGAACCCGGCTCCACTGCGAAGGTCATCACGATGGCCGCCGCTATCGAGGAGGGCCTCGTCACGCCGCTGACCAAGATCAAGGCGCCCTACAAGTTCACCACCGAGAACGGTCAGGAGTTCAAGGACTCCCACAACCACGGCACCCAGAAGCTCACCGTGGCCGGCGTCCTCGCAGAGTCATCGAACACCGGAACCGTGAAGATCGGCTCCAAGCTCACCCCCAAGCAGCGTTACAAGTACCTCACCGCGTTCGGGCTCGGCACCAAGACCAATGTCGGCCTGCCGGGCGAGTCGAACGGCATCCTCGCCCACTACAAGAAGTGGGACGGCCGCCAGAAGTACGCCGTGCTGTTTGGCCAGGCGCTGTCGGTGACGGCGCTGCAGACCTCGTCGGTGTTCCAGACCATCGCCAACGACGGCGTGCGCGTCCAGCCCACCGTGGTCAAGGGCTATCTCGACGAGAACGGCAACTTCACGCCGCGCAAGCTCGACGAGCCCCAGCGGGTGGTGTCGGAGAAGACGGCAAAGACCGTCATGACGATGCTCGAGTCCGTCACCCAGGATGGCACCGGAAAGCTTGCCAAGATCAAGGGCTACCGGGTTGCAGGCAAGACGGGAACCGCTCAGGCGGCATGCTCCAACGGTCGGCTCGACTGCATCGTCGCCTCCTTCGTCGGCGTCGCCCCAGCTGACGACCCGCGCATCGTCGTCAGCGTCATCCTCTACGACCCCAAGACCTCGATCTGGGGCGGCGAGGTGGCCGCACCGGTGTTCAAAGACGTGGCAACCTTTGCTTTGCAGGAGTTGCGCGTTCCGCCGTCCGAGTCGAAGGCGCAGCTGTACCCGACCACCTGGAAGTGACAATGGCCAACGAGCCGATGCCGACGATGAATTTGCGACCGGCAGCCACAGCGCCAACGCCTCTCGCAGCCATCGCCGATCGGGCCAAGGCTATACTTACCAGGCCCGACGCTGCGAACACCTCGATCTCTGGCGCCACCGTGGACTCGCGTGACGTGCGCGAAGGCGACCTGTTCGGTGCCCTCCCGGGACTCAATGTGCACGGCGCCACGTTCGCCGAGATCGCTGTGGCGAGCGGAGCGTCGGCCGTGCTTACGGACGCCAAAGGCGCCGAGCTGTTTGCCGATCTGGACATCCCGGTCCTCGTGAGCGAGGACCCGCGCAAGGCGATCGGCGAGGCGGCGGCGCTCATCTACGGTGATCCTTCTCACAGTCTCGTCTTCGTCGGCGTCACGGGCACCAACGGCAAGACGACCACGAGCTACTTCATCGACAGCGCTCTCGCGACCGTCCACGAGCGCCGCGGCATCCTTGGCACAGTCGAGCTGCGGGTGCTCGACGAGGCGATCGAGTCGCCACGCACCACCGTCGAGGCTCCCGTGCTGCACGGGCTCCTTGCCCGCATGCTCGACGAGGGGGTGACGGCAGCCGTCACCGAGGTGTCTTCGCACGCCGCAGCGCTTGACCGCATCAGTGGCGTCGAGTTCGCAGTCGCGGTCTTCACGAATCTGCAGTGGGATCACCTGGACTTCCACCACACCATGGAGGAGTACCTCGCGGCCAAGGCCAGGCTGTTCGAGCCCGGCCGTGCGCGCCGCGGCATCATCAACATCGACGACGAGTGGGGGCGCAAGCTCGCGTCCACGGTCGCCATCCCCGCCCAGACGGTGTCCACACTGCCCGACGCTGACCTGGCTGCCGATTGGAAGGTCACCTGGGCGGACATTGGCTTGGACGGGGTGGGGTCTCGCTTCCGGTTCACCGATCCCGAGGGGGTCGAGCACGACGCGGAGAGTCCCCTGCCTGGCCTCGTGAACGTCTCCAACGCGATGGTGGCCATCGCCGCGGCGCACGCCGCCGGCGTGCCCCTCGACAAGGCCATCGACGGTGTGGCGCACGCTCACGGCGTTCCGGGTCGCATGGAGCGAGTGGTTGAGCGTTCCGAGGTGGACCCGCTCGCGATCGTCGACTACGCGCACACGCCGGACGCGCTGGATCTCGCCCTGCGCGGCGTGCGCCCCATCACGCCAGGAAAGCTCATCTTGATCTTCGGCTCTGACGGCGACCGCGACCGCGGCAAGCGGCCGGTGATGGGGGAGATTGCCGCGCGGCTCGCGGACGTCATCGTGCTCACCGACGAGAATCCGCGATCCGAGGAGCCTGCGGCGATTAGAGCCGCCATCCGCGAGGGTATTCAGAAGGTGCGCCCGGATCTCAAGGACGTGCACGAAGTCGAGCCGCGCATGGCCGCGGTCGAGTACGGACTGCGCCTTGGGGGACCGGGTGACACCGTCATCGTGACCGGCAAAGGTCACGAGCCAACACAGGAGATAGCTGGGGTGTTCTACCGCTACAACGACCGCGACGCGTATCTCGCGGCACACGCGAAGATCGTCGCGGAACGCGAGGCAGCGGAGGCTGACTCATGAGGCCCATCACCGCGCAGTGGGTCGCAAACGCCGTTGGCGGCACCCTGGTGGCTGAGGTCGAGGCCAAGGTCACGAGCGTCGTCAAAGACTCCCGAGAGGTGACTCCGGGAGCGCTGTACGTGGCGTTCGTCGGCGAGCGAGTCGACGGTCACGACTTCGCAGGCGCCGCTCGCGATGCGGGTGCCACGCTGTGCCTGGTGCAGCAGCCGGTCGATGCGCCTCATGTGCTCGTCGACGACGTCGAGGCGGCGCTCGGAGCGCTCGCCCGCGCCTACCTCGCGCTGCTGCGCACCGAGGGAGACATCACGGTGATCGGCGTCACCGGCTCGAACGGCAAAACCACGACGAAGGACCTGCTGGCGCAGACGCTTCCCGACGCGGTGGCTCCCGTGGGCAGCTACAACAACGAGATCGGCATGCCGCTCACGGTGCTCGCCGCGGATTCCACCACTCGCCA
>Ga0207868_1000521_pt1 | contig 39494 bp, 36 predicted proteins | sample Passage237B_FD_187370 | JGI IMG/M metagenome (GOLD analysis project Ga0207868, IMG submission 187370) | Cellulose adapted compost microbial communities from Newby Island Compost Facility, Milpitas, CA, USA - Passage2 37B (SPAdes) (version 3) ... | reverse complement strand
CGCAACATCGCATTGAGGTGATAGGTGACGGCGTTGACGTGTTGTTCGAAGAGCCGCTTCTCGCCGCTGCCGCCCCAGATTTCTGACATCGAGAGCACGAAAGTCAGCAAAGCGGTCAGCAACATCGCCATTAATGCGAGCGCGGCGATTAGTTCGATGAGCGTGAAGGCCGCTCGGTTTGGGAGGGCCGAGCTCCGTGTCGGCCGTCTTGGCTGGCGCGGACCGGACGGAGCCGGTCCCTCCCATGATTGCGGAAGGGCATTCATCATTGCCGGCTCCTTTCCAGACGTTGACGGCTGTCGTTGCGCAGGCGGTCGCGTTCGGCAGGATCACTCCACGCGGAACGATACACCATGATGCGAGCCGTGCGTTCCCATTCATCCGGAGCCGGTGAACGCACGGAAAGTTCGATCGCAAACAGATCGGCGAGCGTGGTGGGCTCCACGCGGGCCGTCCACGTGAGCCGGCGATTGCCGGGCACTTCAAAGGTGCCGCCAGACTCGAGTTTTTCGCGGTCACCTTCACTCAAGGCCGCGATGCGCACAAGTGACCACGCTTCGTTGATGGCCCGTTCGCGGTCGCGATTTTTGTAGCCGCCAAGCACATTGAGGTAGGCGGCGGACAAGGCCACCGTGGCCAAGGCGAAGATCGCGAGGCTGACGAGCACTTCGATCAGCGTGAAAGCGCGGGGTGATGAAACGCGCGATTTCATGATTGCGCGGGGCTCAGCATCGGGGCGCAGGTCCACGGATCGATACGAAGCATTCGCGGCGCACCGTTCTCGGCTTTGATTTCGAGCCGAAATGGGTCGCAGGTGCCATCGGGGTAAAATCGCACGCGTGGCAAGGCGTCGCCTTCGAATAGCACGCCGCCGAGCAGAAGCGTCGAAGCGCGTTCCGGCGGCAAAAATCTCAGGGCCAGGCCGTTGAAACTGGCGGAATCGCCTGCGCTTTCCGTGGACCAGTGTAGACGTTTTTCCTCGGAATCAAACCGCATGGAGACTGGTTGATTCTGATCGAGCGCGAGCTGGCGCGCATCGTTAACAGCAGACCAAAACGCATCTTCCGGCCGGCCGTCGCGCTGTTGAAAAAATCCCGCGGTGGCGCTGATCAGCACGGTGGAAACCAAGACCAATAGCGCGAGGGTGAGCAGCACTTCCACCAAGGTGAAAGCTGCGTTGCGTTCGCGCGAAAGGTTACCAGTTGCCGATGTCGTCCTCGGTGCCGGCAGTTTTGTCCGGGCCTTTGGAAAACAGATCATAGCTGCCCTTGTTGCGGGTGCCGGGATAGATGTATTGATAAGGTTCGTTCCACGGATCAAGGGGCAAACGGCCACCGTTCAGCTCTACGTAAGGACCGTGCCAACGCTCGCCGCTGTTGGCGGGTGCGGTGACCAGTGCCTGCAGGCCTTCCGCGGTGGTCGGGTAATCGCCCAGATCAATTTTGTAACGCACGAGCGAAGTTTTCAGCGAATCGCGCACAAACACACGCGCGACCACGTCCTGGCTCTGGCCGAAAATTTTGTCGGTGTTGGTGATGAACAGCGCGGCGAGCATGCCGATGATGGCGACGACCACGAGGATCTCGATCAGGGTGAAGGCGGCGATGCGCGATGAGGTGTTTCGGTGAAGATTCTTCATTGGTTCTTCTGCAAAGCTTGTTGGCGCAACGCGCGGCGGCGGCGAATTTCGTCGGCGATTTTGCTGAGACGTTCTTGTTCGCTAATCGGTGCCTCGGGCTGAGCGGCTGGCGCTGGTGTGGGTTGGCCGGGTGTGACGACGGGTTGGGCGGGGGCCGGAGCACTGGCGATGCGTTTGGCGGAGCCCAGGGTTAGGGTAATGACTTTGCCCTGATAATTGACCGTGAGCTGTTGGTTGTTCGCATCGTAGGATTTGACGGTGAGATTGTTGTCGTAGACATCATCCAAGCCGAGCCATTCCGAACGCGAGTTGGCCGCGATGTAGAGGTTGAAAAAATATTCCCCGCCTTCGGCGAACACGCCGCGGAATTCGAGCGGGTTGTCGGTTTTGGGCGCAGCCGTGTTGGTTGGGGTCGAGCCGAAAGGCGAATTGTCGAGCAAGCTGTTCAAATCCCCTCCCTGTGCGGGGAGAGCCGCAAGTAGGCCGACTGCCATTAAAAATTTGCAGGGGAATATGTTCACAACAGCAGGGAATTATTCGGCGAGGGTTGGGGTTAACGCAATATTGAAGCCGGAATTTAGCGAGAGGTTGAATCTAAAACACACTGAAAATCTCCCGCCGAAATTCCGGTATTCGCGTAGGTGTGCATACCGATGCGCAGAGCAGGGGTTGTGAAGAGTCCGCTATGAATCGGGCGATTTTAAGCAGATAGGGGACGCCAAGCGCGGATGGCGGCGAGTGTCACATCGGGGTAATCCGAGGCGAAGGACTGCACGCCCAGATCGAGGAGTTTGGCATATACGGCTTCGCTGGATTCGCCCCAAGGCAGCGATTGGAAGAGCACGCCGCGCTCTCGCAGTTCTTGCGCGACAGCGCGGAAAAACGCGTCGGACGGAGCGAAGGGATCGACGGTGTCGCGTCGCACATCTGCCAAGGGTAGACGCAGTGAGGCGTGAACTTGCAGTTGGGTTACGCCGGCAAAATCATTCGTCCGCAATTCGGCGAAACGTTGATGAAGGGGTGTTTCGTCGGTGTCATTGCCGATGCCCATCCAATATAAAGTTTGTGCAGTCGTGGGTTGCAGCGCGGTCCAGGCGCGCAACTCGGCGTAATTGTTGGAGGCCACCATCACTTGGCGTTCTACGCCTGCCGCGCTGACGGCGTCGGCCAAACGCTCCATCGCGACATCTTTGAGGTCGAGATAGAGGCGGCGTTCAAGACGGCCCCGCATGTGTTCGAATAATTCGTCCAAACGCGGTACGCGGTGGCCGGCGAATTCCGGGCCGCGCCAACGGCCGACATCGAACGTGGATAGTTCCGCCCAATCAACGTCCGCCACGCGCTTTTGCTGCAGATCCGCGTCGGCATCGGCGACCAAGCGTTGGAAGGTATCGTCGTGAAACGCCACGATTACGCCGTCGCGGGTGGTGCGAACGTCGGCTTCGGGGATGGTTCCGAGCGTCCATCCCAGCGTGAAAGCCTCCAGTGTGTTGTCTGTGGACAGCGCGCCGGCACCGCGATGCGATTGGATGATCAAATTGGCGGGGAGAGCAGATGGATTCATGCGGTGTAATCGGAGCCGGGCTATACACACCGAGAGGCTTACCTCCGTCGAGTCTTGAGTCGTGGCCAATCGAGGGGCGTTCAAATGCGCCTTGCGTGGCGGGCGCGGGGCGTGGCACGGTGCGCGATAGTGAAAATTGGACTACTCGGTGGGAGTTTCGATCCCGTGCATTTTGGCCACTTGATGGCGGCGCAGGACGTTTACGAGCAATGCGGGCTCGATAAAGTTATCTTTGTCCCGGCCGCGCAGGCGCCATTGAAACCTCATGAGGTGCAATCGACGGTGGACGACCGGTTGGCGATGTTGCGGGCGGCGATCGAGTGGGATCACCGGTTTGAGATTTCAGATTTCGAACTGAGGGCCGGGGGAGTGAATTACACGATCAATTCCGTCCGGCATTTCCTTAAACTTTATCCCAACGACAAACTCTACTGGATCATCGGCGGCGATCAATTGCCGAAGCTGCATCTGTGGAATCAGATCGAGGAACTGGCGAAGTTGATCGAGTTTGTCTTTCTCGAACGTCCGGGTCATCCGATCCGCGCGCATCCCGATATCCCGGGATTGCGGTTGCATCGGTGCGACGGTCATTTGCTCGCGATTAGCTCCACGGAGCTGCGGGAACGCGTGCGGAAGGGCTTGTCTTTGGACTATTTCGTGCCGCACAAGGCGATTGTGTATATCAAAGAACACTGCCTCTATCGCGACAGCAACGCATGAAAGCCGATCCCGCCACTACTCTTGAACTGGTCAAAAAATGCACTCGCGCCCTCGATGACAAGAAGGCGGGCGACCTCCGCGTCCTCGATGTGCATGAACAGTCTTCCATCACGGATTACTTGATTCTCGCCACCGGCACGTCCGACCCGCATCTGCGCGCGCTGCGCGTTGAAGCGGAGAAGGTATTGGACAGTGCCGGAGCGCACATCGTGGGCATGGACGCGCAACGCGACAGCGGCTGGATGGTGATCGATGCGTTCGATGTGATGATTCACCTCTTTCTTGAGGAAAAGCGGAGCAACTACGGTTTGGAAAAACTGTGGAGAGACGCGAAGGAAGTGAACGTTGCTTCGCTGCTTGCCGAACCCAAGCCCGCAAAGAAAGCCGCCACCAAAAAGAAGACTGCGGTTAAGAAAAAAGCCGCCGTTACCAAGAAGACGGTGAAAAAGGCGGTCGCGAAAAAATCGCCCGCGAAGAAGAAAAAGAGCGGGTGAGGTTTTCTTGCAGGGCGGGACCGTTGATCCCGCCTTTGTGAACGGACGACACGGAGGTCGTCCCTCCGGGAGGGACCGGCTCTGTCCGGTCCGCAAAAACGGCTTCAAAATGCGTAGCCGATCGAACTGGTGATGCGCTGGTCAGAACGCGCTTCCTTATCAAGGATGGCGTTGTCGTATTCGTATTCGTAGCGCAGGTTAAGCGAGATGCGTTCGCTCATCTTGCCCTGCAGCGTGCTATTGAACCGCACTTTGTAATTCTCCGCCTCGGGGGTGAGTCTGCCGGCGGCACCGACATTGATCAAACGGGCACTTTCGTTGGGCGAATAGAGCGCATTGAGGGATTGGGAAAGCGTCATGCGACCGTTGATCTTGTAGGTGTAGTCTTGGAAGACCTCGCCGAAGTAGGTGAGGCCGGCTTCGAGATTCTCGGCGTCGCGGTATTGGAGGGTGAGTCCGCCACCTAGATTCATGGTGTGCCGCTCAGTGGTGATCACCTGATAACCCAAGCTGCCGTTTTGCTCGAGGTTGAGATCAATCTGGGTGATGCGGTCCTTGGTATAACTTGTCAGCATCTGCGAAAACACGCGTTGCGATATGTCGCGTCGCCAGCGGAAACTCGCGTCGGTGCGATCGCTGGCGAGCGCGCCGTTGTTTTCGCCGTAAAGGTAGCGGCCGGTCAGGCGCAGGTTATCGATGCCGATCTTTTTCTCGGCCTCGGCGCGGATCGAAGTGTTGTTGACTTCGCTGCGGCCGGACTGGTTGAGGAAACCAAATTCCATTTTGCCTTTCCATTTCGGCGGCGGAGGGGGCGCGGGAGCGGCCACCGCAGGAGCAGGCGTGATTGGCATCGCGGCAATAGGAGTTTGCTTCGCTTGCTGCTTGGGCTGCACCTTGGAGGGAACTTTTTGCTGTGGTGGCAAGCCACTCAAGGATTCAACGGGCGTCTCTGGAGTTTCGACGATGGCTGCATCGACTTCGTTGATTACGAGATCGCCGAGGAGTTCGGAGCGGAAATGGATCTTCCCATCAACCCGCATGATCACAGTGCCGGTTACACGATCGCCATTGCTGAGATGAAGTTCAGTGGCGTGCGCAGAGGGATTTATCCCGAAGGCAATGGCTGTCAGGCAGATGAAATAAAGGAGCGGCGACTGCAACCGGTGTTGAATGGATGGAAAATGGAAGGACTGACGTGGCATTACTTTTGGATTAATTGGCAACAGAATGAAGGATCTCGGATAAGCGAGGGTGAAATCTGGGAAAATCCGCCTTTTTTCAGAGGCAAATTGGGATCCCGCCGGGTTCCGCTACCGGCCCTTTTTGACACAAGTTTGACCTTGTCGGTTAGGTGTTAATGCAGTTTTTTATCAACACTGCTCACTTTTGAGCATCGTTAATAATCCTCATTAAAAAATACTACCCATGAAGAACTCCAAGAAGGGCTTCACCCTCGTCGAAATCATGATTGTCGTCGTCATCATCGGTCTCCTGGCCGCCATGGCGATTCCGGCCTTCCAGAAGGTCCGCGCCTCCTCGCAGGACAAGGCCGTGGCGAACAACCTTCGCCAACTCGGTGCTGCCGCTGACCAATACTTCCTTGAGCAAGGCGTGAGCTCGGTGGCTTCCGCGGATCTCGTTGGCACCAACAGCAGCCAATACATCAAGCAGGTCCAAACGGTTGCCGGCGAAACTTACACGACCAACATCCATCAAGGCCAAGCCATCACGGCTACTGCTGTGGCCGGTGCTCGCACGATCACCTACAGCAACTAAGCCTGATTTCGCTTACATTTGCTTCAAAAGCCGTCCATGGAAGTGGGCGGCTTTTTTTTACCCATGGGGATGACACTGCTTAAAGACCGCCGGCTGTGGTTGTTAAGTTTGCTCGGAGTGCTGGCTTTCGCGTTGGCGCGCTGGATTATCCCGGCTAGCCTCGCTTTTGATTTGGTCGTCAAAACCGGCTACTGGGTGATGTTGGTCACGGTCTTGTGGTTTGGCCGCGCTCTGTGGCGGCTAGCCAAGGCGGATCTGTCTAGTAGGCGGATGCAGCGGTCCGATTATTGGGCCTTGGCCTTGATTGTCGCCGCCGCGGGTTTCTGGCAGGCGCACGAAAAACATGGGTTCAAAATTTTGGCGGACGAGGTGCTTTTGCTCGGCACGTCGATGAACCTGCATTTTGAGCGGGAACCAACCTATCCGGTGCGGGCGACCGATGTGCAAGGACCTTATCAGGTGCTGCAAAGCGTATTGGACAAGCGTCCGTTCTTTTTCCCGTTCGTGGTTGGACTGATCCACGACCTGACGGGGTATCGACCGGAAAATCCGTTCTATGTTAACACAGCGTTGAGTGTGATTTTTCTCGGGTTGATTTACGTGATTGCGCGGCGCATCGGCGATTCGCCATGGGCCGGTGCGCTTGGCGTGTTGCTATTTGCCGGGCTGCCGCTGATGGCGCAGCAAGCGGCGGGAGGCGGCTTCGAGTTGCTCAACTTGGTCATGCTCGCGGGTGTGATTCTACTAGGGATGCGCTTTGCATCCAAACCGGACGCACTGTCGGTCGAGGCGTTGGTCTTGGCGACAGTGTTGTTGGCGCAAACGCGTTATGAATCTGCAATCATGATTTTGCCCGTGGCGGGGTTGGTGTTCTGGGGCTGGTATCGCGCTGGCCCAGTTACAGTTCCCGGCGCGCTCTGGTTGGCGCCGGTATTCATGATGCCCTACGTGCTGCAAAACCGGCGTTTTGAGAACGACGCGAGTTTGTGGGAGCTGGCCAGTCATAGCAGCGGTGCTACGGAGCCCTTCGCGCTGCACTACTTGCCGGACAATCTCGGTCACGCGCTGGCGTTCTTTTTCGACACCACTGGTTTTCAACCGAATTCTATTTTGTTCGGCGCTGCCGGTCTGCTGGCGCTGCCACTTTTCTGTATTTGGATCACACGCGTGCTGCGCGGCCAAAATCACGGCAACTCACAAAACGCTGCCTTGGTGGCCACGGGCTTGGGGCTGCTCGCGATCAATATCCTGTTCATGGTGTATTTTTGGGGGCAATTCGATCATCCGGTGATCCGGCGTCTTAGCCTGCCGCTGCACCTGTGCATGATGATTGCGATCGTGTGCGTGTTAACGCACTGGGTGCGCTGGCGCGGTAAATGGCATTTGGCCTGCGCGCTCGCTGTGCTGGCTCTACTGCTGCAGGGGCTGCCCGTGATGGCCAAGCGGGCCTACGAAAAAGATTACACGCCGGGCGTTGAGATGGCGTGGCGTCAGGAGTTCATCAAGCATCACCCAGATCGCGACTTTCTGTTTATCGACCAAGACTCGATTTTCTGGATCACGCAACGTATCCCCGCAACGCCGATCAAGCAGGCGCAGTTGAGCAAGGAGGGCCTCGCGTTCCACCTGCGCAATCACAGTTTTTCCGCGATGTATGTTTTCCAGCGCTATAAGGTGGATGACCAGACTGGTGCGATGATGCTGGATGAAACCGATGATGTTGGACCGGGGTTTGAGCTGGAGCCGGTTTGGGAAAAACGCATCGCCACGCTGCTAATCGGTCGCATCAGCAAGATCACCGCGATCACGGAAGAGGACGGCCGGATTGCGGAGGCGACTGACTTTGTGCAAAGTGCGCAAGCAGAGCTTCGCACGCCTGAGCAGATTGAAAAGGCCCGCGCCGAATATCTAGAGAACTGGATCAAGCAGCTGCCCTGAAGCCGGCAAGAGCGGAAATCCCAAAATGCCAAATCCTGGAAAACCACGTCCTATCAACCCCGAGGCGTTTGGGACCGCCATCAAAGGTGGACGGGCACGTCCCTGTGCCCGTCGCAGCGACGCGGCGCCCTACCTGAGCGACCCGGAGCGAAAGCCGTTCCGTTACGAGGTGGACCGCGCGCTCCGTCGCGCGGTTCTGTTCCGCCCGACATTTCACCAATGAGGGACTGACCATGCGCGCCATTCCAGTCAGGTTGGTTCTGTTCGGCTTGGTGGCGGTCGTGGCAGTGGCGTATGGCTTTCTGGCGCACTCGGTGGATGAAGCGCGCATCTGGGTGCAGCGTTACGGTTATTACACAATCGCGTTTACCTTTGCGTGGGCGGTTTATGCAGCGGTGAAGGCTGGAGCGGGTTGGGCGCAAGTCATGCCGCGGCTCTCGCGCCGTGAAGTCGCCGGCTTAGTCGCAACGATTGCCGGTTTGACCCTCGTGGCAGTCTGCACCGTGCCTTACACTTACAAGGTGCTCTACGACGAGTTCGTGCTGCAGGCCACGGCGTGGTGTCTGCACGAGGCGCGGGAGGTCGGAGCCATCGTGCGCGGTTACGAAGTGCAGGGCGTGTTTGCGACGTTCCAAAACTACTTGGACAAACGCCCGTTCTTTTTCGCGTTCTTAGTTTCGTTGATCCACGACCTGACCGGCTATCGCGAGGCCAACATGTTTGCATTCAATACTGCGCTTATGCCCGTCGTGCTCGGCCTGCTTTATTTGTTGGCGCGGCGGGTGGGAGGTCATGTCGCAGCGTTGTCGGCGGTGTGCGGTCTCGGAGCGCTCTCGCTGCTGGCGCAAAACGCCACTGGTTCGGGCATGGAGATGCTCAACCTCGCGATGCTGCTTTGGGTCATCCTGCTGGCCTGCTGGTATCTGGATGCGCCGGACGAACGTCGTCTGACGCTGCTGTTGTTAAGCGCGGTGCTGCTCGCGCAGTCGCGTTATGAATCCGGCCTGTATATTTTGCCCGTGGCGTTGGTCGTGCTCGAAGGCTGGCGGCGAGCCGGCCGTTTGATTTTGCCGGCTGCCGCGATGCTGACTCCTGCGTTGTTGATTCCATACGCGCTGCACAACACTTACCTGAGCGGCACGCCGATGTTGTGGGAGCTGCGCGAGGGTGACGTGTCGCGTTTCGGCTCGGTCTATCTGGTCGGCAACCTCAAGCACGCGTGGACTTTTCTCTTCAGTTTCACGAGCCGGTTTCCGAATTCATGGTGGCTATCCATGGCTGGCATTCCAGCGTTGCTGGCCGCGACATGGGTGGCGATTAAAGGACTCAAATCATGGCGCACGGCTGCGGCCACGAACTTCGGACTGATCGTGTTTGGCGCTGCGATCTGGGCGAATCTTGGACTGTTGATGTTCTATTATTGGGGCAATTTAGATGACCCGATTGTTTCGCGACTCAGCTTGCCGTTCTGCGCCTTGCTGGCGTTGTGCGTCGCTTGGGGTTGCGGACAGGTGCGTTCCGCATGGCGCGCCGCCGCACCGCGCTGGGCCATCGGCGGCGCGTTGTTCGCCTACCTGACCGCAGGCCTGCCGGCCAACGCTTCATATTGGGCGATGAATACGCAGGCGACTGAGATCGCGTGGGAAGTAGATATGGTAAGATCGCTTTCGCCAGTATCGCGTCTCGTCATTAGCAACAAGTCATCGCTCGTCTGGCTGTTGCACAAGATGCCCTCGATACCCATGGCGCGGGCGCGCATACGCGCAGAGGCGCTGCAATTCCACATGGATCATCACACGTTTAAGGAAGTGTTGGTGACGCAAAAATACCGGCCCACTGGAGCAGAGGGTCATTACCAATTGGATCCGGAGGATCGTTTGCCGGCCAACTTCGTGTTGGAGCCAGTGCGGGAACGGCGCTTCGGCACGTCGATTACGCGCATCAGCCGTTTGGTTGAAATCAAACCCGAGGAGCCTAAGGCGGAGGTTGAGGAGAAAGATCTGACATGAACGTGGCGTGGCAACGCGCGCGCGGGACCGTGTTGTTGGGTGCGGCGCTGATTTTGGTTTTTGTGAGTGTGCTGGCAAAGCCTGGCCTGTTTGCAGTCTTCGGCGTGAATCCGTTGAAGCCGGCCTATGCCGATCTCATCGCGATTCTCGCTGCCGGTGAAGCGCAGCAACTGGGCCGCGATCCGTATGAACACAATCCGCTCGATCCTTACAACCGACCCCATGTTTACGGGCCGTGGTGGCTGGTTACGGGTGATCTGGGGCTGGTGCGCAGCGACGCTTGGTGGCTGGGTTCGCTAATGGCCATCGCCACGACAATTATCGGTGCCGTGTTGCTTGCGCCGCGCAACAAACGCACATGGTTCATGGCGGCAGCATTGCTGATTTCGCCGCCGGTGCTGTTCGCGATGGAACGCGGCAACAACGATCTCGTCGTGCTGTTCTTGTTGTTTGGCGCGGCGTGGTTGGCTACACGGCAACATTGGTTTGGCGCGGCGGTCGGTGGTGGATTACTGCTGATCACGGCGGCGTTGAAATTGTATCCCATCGCCGCGTTGCCGATGCTGACTGCACGAGCCACGTCGCGTGGACGTGCGATTGGCTGGGTGGCATTGACGGCGATTGGTTGCGCCACGGTGCTACTAATTTCGTGGGCGACCTATCGCATGGTGGCCGCAATGGCGCCGGAACCGCTCACGATCTTTGGGTATGGCGCAAAGCTGACCTATTACGTTTTTCTGACGATTTCGAGCCAACGTCTTTGGCTGGTCCTTGGCGCGACGACGATATTGGTCATCACCGCTTGGCTGGCGTGGAAACATCGCGGCGATCTTTGGCGATTGGTGCCGCCTATGGGGTTTGACGCTGCTTGCTACTTCGCAGGCGCATCGTGCTGGGCACTCTGTTATGTGAGCACCATCAATTTCCCTTACCGCATGGTGCTATTTTTGTTGCCGGCTCGTCATTGGTTGTCGGCATATCCAAACCCTGCCGCGAAGTTGCAACTGGGCGTGGCCATCGCGTTGGCGTGGACACAGTGCTTGAAGGGGAATCTATTTAAGTTCGATGCGAGTGAAAACGTGTTCGGCGGATCTCCGGTGGCGTGGCTGGGCTATGGGGCTGAACAAGCTCTCGCATTTGTCCTGACCATGTTGTTGATCATTTCACTGTTTGGCAGCGTGAGTCGGCGTTTCGGCTTGGTGAAGAATGCATCAACCAGCGAAACGGGGAGTGAAAACCTGCCGGCGTTGGCGACTACGCGATGAAGACGACGCGACTGACAGAGATGCCTCTTGTAATGTTTGGCGCCGCGGCGCTTGCGTTGTTGTGGGCGAATTTCTGCACGGCGGCGGCGGTGCCGTGGAATCCCGCGCGTCTGGCGGCGTCGGCCGCGTTGGCGGAAGGATTGCCGCTTTACGTGCTGCGTGATTCCGGAGCGCATCTCGGCTGGTTTTATGGTCCGGTTTTTCCGCTCTGGCATCTGCCGGCGATGCTGCTGCCGAATATTTCCGCGCTGCACTTTGCCGCGTCGGTGTGGAATGCGGTGACACTACTTGTGTCCATCGCGCTGCTGCTTTGGGCGAGTGGTGTGCGACGTGCACAGCTGTTGTCGGCGCTGATACTCGCGGTGTTGTTGCTGCTGGGGCACGACGTGCTCGCGCGCAATTTTTTCTTCATTCATGTCGATGCGGTGTGTCTCGCGCTCGGTGCGTTGGCGTGCTTTTCCTTGCACGGCGCGGTGCGCGGTCGTGGCGTAGTTTGGTTGCACGCTGCGGCGGTGTGTGCAGTGCTCGCGGTCTGGACGAAGCAGATTGCTGTGGCGTTGCTGCCGGCGTTGCTCACATGGCTGTGGCGCGAGTGCGGTCGTGCGATGGCGGCGCGCTTCGCGTTCTGGCTCGTCGTGCATGGTGCGGCAGTAACCGTGCTGTTTTTCGCGGCCTTCGGGATCGAGGAGATTTTGTTCAATACTGTTTTAATTCATTTACGTAATCCAAATGAGGGTGGGTGGCCGGTATTTGCGGCGCGACTTGGTCAGCTCGGACTCACGACGTTGTCGTGGTTGCCATTGATCATCGTTGCGCTGTGGGTGACACACCGCGAGCAGGGACCACGTTTGCCTGATGAGGCGGCGAGTTTGATTCGGTTACTGCTGTGGTGTGCGGTGTGGCAATTGCCACTGGGGTTGAGCGCTAGTATCAAAGTGGGCGGAGGGCTGAATTCGCTTCATTCGCTTCACTACGCGTTCGTCGCCGCACTGATCTGGCTTGGGCATCAGCATTCGTGGTGGCACGCGATGTGGCCGCGCACACGTGTAGCAACGTTTGCTTTGCTCGCTTGGCTGGTTCCGCTGATTTCTGCATTTGGGTTGGCGCACAAACACGGCTTGCGCTGGCAGCCCGCGAGAGAGCAGGAGCAATTGGTGAAGTTGGCGCGTGAGACGCCGGATAAATTCTACTTCCCTTGGAATCCGTTGGTGACGATCCGAGAAGAAGGACGCGTGCAGCCGATGGATAATGCGCTGTTCTGTTTGTGGCTCGCAGGATTGGAGCCGCCGGCGGAGAGCATTCGCGCCGCGGTGTTTCCGAATCCGGTGTTGGTTTACGAAGAGCCGTCGCAAAGCAAATTCGCGCTGCGGTATTTCCCGTCGCATCGCACCGACTCAAAATGAACGAAACCGATTCGCCGCCGCAACCTGTGGAAATGCCGTTGAAAACGAATGCATCGCGCTTGGCTGACAGTCGTTGGGGATGGATCGTCGCGTTGATCGTGACGGCACTGGGGATGCATGGTTTCTATCATCTCACGCCCAAGCTGGCCGACATGGTGGGACTCGGCGCGATGTATGGCCGATATATTGATTGGGCCGCGTTGTTGGCGGCGGGTGAGGCGTGGGTGGCGGGTTTTGGCGATCTGATCTACTTCATGAATCCGCTGGATATCTTGAAGCGACCGCACAGCTACAGCAATTGGTGGCTCGTGCTCGGCTCAATGGGCTTTACGCGGGAAGACACCGGGTGGATGGCGCTGACTCTCGTAGTTGCGTCGATCGGGCTCGCTAGTGTGGCCGCATCGCCGCGTTCGAGGCGTGAATACCTTTACCTCGCTTTGCTGCTGTGCTCGCCAGCGCTGCAACTGGGTTTTGCCCGCGCCAACAACGATCTCGTGATCTTCCTTCTTGTTGTCGCGGTCGGTTGGTGTGTTGCGAGTCGCCTGCCGCTTGCACAGTTTTGCGGAGCCTTCGTCGTGGCCTTCGCTACAGGTTTGAAATATTACCCGATCGTTGCCGGCGGATTGTTGCTAGCGGGACCGACGCGGCGGTTGATCGTGTGGCGTGGAGTCGTGTTCCTTGCTCTGGCGGTGCTGGTGTTGCTTAGCGTATATGAGGATACGCTGTATTTCTCGCGTTCGTTGCCGGCTCCGGATGGTTTAATGAGCGTTGGCGCGGCGGGGGTGTTAAAGCGATTGGGCGTAATGAGTGGCTTCGCGCATGTGGCACTTGGCGGCATTGTCGGCCTGGTCGGTTGGTGGTGGATTGACGGGCGCGCGGAAAAACTTCCGCGCTCTGGCGCGCAGTTGAATCTCGAATCGGCGTGGTTGATCGCGGGAGCTTTGATTCTCGCCGGTTGCTTCTGGGTGGGGATGAGCTGGGCGTATCGCTGGATATTCGCGTTTTGTCTCACGCCGGCGTTGTTGCATCCGGAAACGGCGAGGGAGTGGATGCGTCCAGGCGAACGACAATTGATCATCTGGTTGTTGCCCGTGGCAATGTGGTCGGACGGAATCGGTGCGCTGGTGTTGAATCTACTGCGCCCCGTGCTTGATCCGATGCACTACGCCGAGGCGGTGTGGCTCGCATTTCAACCAGTGCAATGGATTGTGATGGTGGTGCTGACGGTAATTGCGGCGCGTTTTGCCGTGCACGAAGCGGTGCGATTTTTCAGACGGGAAATCTAAGGACGTGAATTCTTGATCGATAGCGGTCGTGAACGCGCCCAACCGATCACGAGAAGGATCATGCCGCCGACAGCGATAGCCGGACTGATTGAAAACAGGAATCGAACCATTTGCGCCGTCAGGCTGGGCGGCCGCACGGGCAGAATGTCGGGGCTGAGCAAGGCCAATGCAGGCAATGGGGTTGCCGCGATGTTGATGGCGACAGTTGGCGGAATGGCGAAGCGCCCCACGGGATTGTCGAAAAATGAGTAATCCCGCGCCATGAGTTGTTCGTTGATCCGCATGGATTCCGTGCGGAATGCGCCGGAAAGCAGCGCGTCGGAGTAATGCTGCACAATGGCATCGCGCTGGTTGTGCGCGGTCTGCAGATCCGGCCAACTGATTCGATAAAACTGAGCCAAGAAAGCTGCGCTGATTATCACGATGATTCCGACGCTGGTGAGGCGAAGGGTTGGACGCGGTCGAAACCCTGCTGCCAAATTGACCAACAAGATTATTATGCCAAGCGGCAACCAACCAATGGTGTCCCAATGCCGTGGATGAAAGTCGGCCGTGGTGCGATGCAAGGCGAGCATCAGGGCATTTCCAGTGGCATACACGCCGACAGCAAAGGCAGCGATCATCCCGGCTGATGACGAATGTCGACGACTCCAAATGAAGAGCGCAATCCCTCCCGCCAACACTGCGAGTCCCCAGAATCCCCAAGGCAACGGCCAGGCCAGCAATTGAAGGAAGAAATAAATCGACTCAGTCGGTGTAGGCGAAAAACCGCTGCCCGTGCTTCTTGGCAGAAGCAGGTAAGCCAGACCAAGAGCCAACGTCAGAACCCATGCGACTGCAAAGCCCGTCCGCGGGCGACGTTCCAATAGATGCCAAGCCAAGGTGGCCGCCGGGATGGCCAAGGCCGATGCCATGCTGCCCAGCCCCGCGATCATTAATCCCGCCAACGCGATGCCGCTGCGGTATCCCGTCCATTGTTGCAGGACGAGCAACGACAGAAGCATGGCGAGATCGGCCAGATAAAAACTGATCTGCATGCCGTTGAGCGCATTGAAGACGGACCATGGCAGACCGAAAAAGGCTGCACAAAATAACCAATGCCAGCAGCGGGCGCTTCGGTTGGCCTCTTCGGCAAATAGCAAGCAGGCGACGATCGCGCAGGCCGCGCGCGCCAAACCCGAAGCAAGGGCCAGGAATTTCACATCCCAATAGCCGTTCAGGAAGAAGCCGAGCATGCTCACCACTTTCATGGTGATGGGATAATGTTCGTTGTGCGGGATGAGCCAGATGTCGAAAGGTGAGTGCGCGACAGTGCTGAGCAAAAACAGGTTGTTGAACTCGGCCAGCCATTGATCGAAGTAAGGCAAAGGCGAACCGGCATAATCGAACGTCATCCAACGCAGACCCGCGACCGTGAGCCCGAGTGATAGAAAATAGATCCATCTCGGCACAGATTGATCGGATGTGGCGGTCGTGAGTGTCATGCTTGTCTAGGGAGTCGGATTATGTTCAACACTGGCCTTGTTTCGTGCTTCACTTTCACGACGAATGTAGATGCGAGCTCCGGCCACGGTGGCATCTAATCGGTAATGAGTTTCGATGTAGTCTCGCAGCGCGGGGAAAATTTCATGCCGCGTGGTGTCGTGACTGTTAAAGTAAAAGAAATCCGCTGGGCCGGTGGTGTCGACGAACACGACGGGTGGCTGCTCGGTGAGCGCTTGCAAGTAACGCATGCGATAAAACTCCTGCCAAGGCGATGGCGCGATTTGCCAGAAGACGACGAGGTCTGGCGTCGCTGCGATAGTTTGAGTCATGACGTAGAGAGCGGGTTGCCATCCCCAGACTGCAAGCGTGTCACCCGGTGTGGTTCGTTGCTGCAAGGCCTCCACCAGCACGCGAGGGATCCGCGGACTCCAACGCGTCACGATATAGCGCAGCGCGTCAGGCTGCTGGAGGTTATGTGCGATCGTGAACCCGCAAAGTCCAACGCTTACCATACCGATCAACAGCGTTCGACGAATGGTAGCTGCTCCGTGCATCAACTTCTCCACTGTCGGACCGGCGGTGGCGCCTAACAGAAGCGTAAGCGGTCCGATTAGCAGTAGAAAGTAATGAGGGAAGGGTTTCTTGGGCGTGTAAACCGCGACAAATGCGGCAATCACCAATCCTGCGGCGAGCAGTAACTCGGTTTTCGATTCATGCCTGCACCGCGAAAGAAAAAAGATACCGCTGATAAAAATAGCGACGACCACCGGCCAGAAAAATTGGCTGAATCCGAAAAATGCCTGCAGCGAAGGATACTCGCTGACGAAGTGTGTTGCGCCTTGGGCCACATAACCCAGCAGGTTTATTTCAAGATAGCGGATGCGAAAATCCGCCCAAGCCCCGTGCGTGGCGGCGTGACCGACGAAAATCAACGTGGGAATCGCTGTCCCCAACGCCAGACTGGTGAGTAGTTTCCATCGTGATGTCGAATACCACAACGAAATGGCGGCGAAACCCAGCACCCATGCGGTGAGCGGAGCGATCTGCAATTTGGCAAACGGCGCCGCACCAGCCGCCAAACCGATGAGAACGTATCTCCAACTCGAATCCGCTGTTTGAGGCCGGAGCGCCACGGCACCGGCGACCAATAGGCTGGGCACCAGTTCAGTGGAGTATTGGGCGGCTTCCGGATGCTGATTAAAAATGAACAGCGTCCATGCCGGCAGCACGAGTAGGCGCGCGCTGCCGTCTTGCAAATAACGCGACAACGTTGCTTGCAGGAACACCAGAAGCATTACGGTGAACCCGGCGGCGATTACCCGCGCTGAGGTGTAATCAATCTGAGCGCCAAACAGAGCGGGTATTATCAACGGCCATTGATTGAGCGGACCGTGCGTGTGCCCGTCCGAATCCAGCCAGAACACATGACGTTGTTGCAGCGTTAGTGCGCCGGCCAGCATCTGGCTCTCGTCTGGATTCCATAGTTGGAAATTGGCCCGGATCGCGTCGCGCTGGAAAATGCCCAACGCCAGTGTCAACAGGAGCGCAAACACGATACGATGCGTCCACCACGGATTCCTCTCCGGCCAAACCGAGCGGTAAAAAACGGTGGCGAGTGCGCCAAAAAGAGCGGTGAAGCCGAGCGCACTCATGATCGGGAGGCTTGAAGTGGCGTTAGATTAGGTGACCGCGCCGCGCAGTCTTTCGCAGACGTAGTCGCATTGGTCGCGCGTCATTTCAGGGAACATCGGCAGCGACAGGATCGTGCACGCGGCTTGTTCGGCGTTGGGGAACGCTCCGGCTTTGAGGTCCAAATCTGCGTAGGCTTTCTGCAGATGAATCGGCACAGGATAGTGCACGCCGGTTTGAATGCCGTCTTCGAGCAGACGCTTTGCGATGACGTCGCGATCATGCTCCGGGAAACGCACGACGAACAGGTGATAGACGTGCTTTCCGCACCACGGCATCTCGCGTGGCAGCACAATGGCCGGGCAGTCCGCGAGATTCTCGCGATACCAGCTGGCGATGGTGCTACGGTTGTCGTTCCAAGCTGCGAGGTGCCGCAGCTTCACGCTCAGGATGGCGGCCTGCAGCGTATCGAGGCGCGAATTGTAGCCTTTGATGTCGTGGTGATATTTCACGACGGAACCCCAGTTGCGAAGCAGGCGAATTTGTTGCGCAAGATTTTCGTCGTTGGTCGTGATTGCGCCGCCGTCGCCGAAAGCGCCGAGGTTTTTGCCGGGATAAAAACTGAAGCCAGCGGCGATGCCGAGTGTGCCGCAATGGCGGCCGTCGCTGAGTTGAGCGCCGTGGGCTTGGGCGGAATCTTCGATTAAGTGCAGACCATGACGACGGCAGAGCGCTTCGATCGCCGGAATGTTGGCGGGCTGGCCATAAAGATGAACGGGCATCACTGCTTTAGTGCGCGGCGTGATGGCGGCGGCGAGTGCGTCAGGATCGATAAGATAATCGTCGAGTCGGCAATCCACCAACACGGGTTGCGCGCCGGCGTAGGAGATAGCTTCGGCCGAAGCGATGAAAGTATTGGCGGCAGTGATGATTTCGTCGCCGGGTCCCAAGCCGAGGCCGCGGCAGATGAATTGCAGCGCATCGGTGCCCGAACCGACGCCGATGGCGTGAGCGGCGCCGCACGAAGCGGCGAACGCCTTCTCAAACTCGGCGCACTCTGCGCCATGAATAAAACCGCAGTGATTCAGCACACGATCGATCACGGGATCGAGTTCGGGGCGCAACTGGCGCGTTTGGAGCGGCAGGTCTTGAAAGGGAACTTTTAAAAGGGAGGCCATGGGGTCAGGCGCAGCGTTCTCGCCGCCAGAGTTTCCAAAAAGAAATCAGACCGGTCAACGTCCGCCACATCACGCGCATGCGCGACGCGGAGGCGACACCGCCGGCGCGGAGTTTCATTTCGACATCTATCTCGACGAAGCTCGCGCCGAGATCGCGCAAGCGCACCAACGCCTCGACGAGCATCGGAATGCCGCGCTGGGTGAGTGTCACGCGCTGGAACAGTTCGCGGCGATAGGCGTGAATCCAATTCACGTCGCGGAGGCGCAAATCGAAGAGCGAGCGAACGAGGCGCGGGTAAACCCACGCGTTGAGCCGCATGAGCGGATTATAACCGAGGCGTGCGCGGCGAACGCCGACGATAACGTCGGCCCGACCGAACTGTTCGACGTAAGGCGCAATGTCTTGCGGCTCGGCCGGCATGTCTGCCGGCCAGAGAATGATGTAGTCGCCGCGTGCGCGTTGCGTGCCGGTGCGAAATGCGCCGCCAATGCCTTGGTTGGGTTGATGCACGGCGACCACACCGATGAGTTCGGTGGCGAGACCGTCGGCGATGGTGGGCGTGCCGTCGTGACTGCCGTCGTTCACGATGACGATCTCTGCATTTACGCGGAGTTCTGTGAGTGTGCGATGCAACCGGCGCACGCAATCGGCGAGCAACGCCTCTTCGTTGTAGGCCGGAAGAACGACGGTAAGTTGCGGCGTTTCGCTCATGCCGTCGGACGCACGCGTGCCGGCACGCCGGTTACGGTGGCGCCGGCCGGAACGTCGCGCGTGACTACCGCGCCCGCGCCGATGACGGCATTTTCGCCGATTGTCACACCCCCGAAAATGAGCGCGCCCGAGCCGATAGAGGCTCCACGCCGCACGAGGCAGCGTTCCATTTTCCACGTGCCGTCGAGTGCGGTTTCGACGCTGGGGTGACGGTCGTTGATGAACATCACGCCGTGGCCGACAAACACATCGGCCTCGAGCGTTACGCCGGAGCAGATGAAGGTGTGGCTTTGCACGCGGCATCGCGCGCCGACGATCACGTCGCGCTGAATTTCGACGAAGGTCCCGATCATCGCGTCGTCGCCGATGCGGCAGCCGTAGAGGTTGACGAACGAATTCAACCGCACGCGTTCGCCGAGGATGACGTCCGGGGCAATGCGGGAGAACTCGGGCAACGGCGCACTCATGACGTGCTACGCACTTTCGCGGCGCGGCCGTGGTTTTTCATCGATTCCATGGCCGCTTCCATGACTTCGACAACCGCCAAGCCGCAGCGCGCATCAGCGGCGGGCGTGCGACGCGAGCACACATTCGCGATGAAATCCGTGTCTTGTCGCTGGAGCGGTTCGAACATCTTTACTTTGGGAATCGTGATCTGACCGTCGCGCAGGATGAGGTGAAACTCGCCGAACGAAGAATAGTGGTCGGCCGTCACGCCTTTGTCGTAGTAGCGGATCGGCTCAAGGTTGTTCATGTCATCCCACACGGCCATCTTGTGGTCACCGACAACAGTGAACTGACGAACCTTGCGCGGATTGAGCCACGAAACATGTGCGTGGCAGACGATGTTTTGCGGATAGTAGAGCGTCAGGAACGAGACGTCTTCGATGCCGTTTTGCAGCACGCAACTGCCGGTGGCGGAAACTTCCACCGGCTGCGTGCCGAGCAGAAAGTTAAAGATGGAGATGTCGTGACTCGCGAGGTCGTAGGTAGCACCGACATCACTACGAACTGGGCCAAGGTTCGTGCGGACGGCGTCGATGTAGTAAATGCGCCCAAGTTCGCCGCGATCGAGGTCGGTTTTCAGGTGCAGCACGCCGGGGTTGTAGAGAAACACGTGACCGACCATCAGAATGCGGCCTTTCGCGGCGGCAAGATCGGCGAGTTCGCGGCATTCGTCTGCCGTGCGCGCGAGCGGCTTTTCGCACAAGACGTCTTTACCGGAAAGAAGCGCGGCCTTCACGAGCTCGTAATGGCTTGCCGTGGGCGTGGCGACGACAACGGCGTCGATATCCGCCGACTGCGTGATTTCGGCGGGGTTGTTGGTGACGGCGATGTCGCGCAAAAATTTCTGCGCGGCCTTCAAGCGTGCTTCGGAAGCGTCGCACACGCGCACAACTTCAACGTTGTCCAGATTGCTGAAATTGCGGACGTGATTCGGGCCCCATTGGCCGAAGCCGATCACGCCTACTCGCACGGTGTTGCTGCTCATGCTGGGGAAGACTTTTCAGGTTCCACGCGAGGCGTGTCGAGGGTGAAGTCCATTGGTGAGAGCCTTTACCATTTTTTCAGAAGCCGTTGCAACCGGTTAGCTTACATCCCTTTCGTTTGGCTCGACGCCATGGCGATGTCCTCTTCGGTCAGGCGGTATACTAAGATGCTGTTGGCGATGCTGGCGGTAGGCGTGCGTTTATCGAGGTAGTGGCAAAGCCGGGTGAAGCGAAGTTCGCCCAAAGTATGCTGTTCGATCAGAGACAATGTCGTGTCGCGCTCCTTGGTTTCGAGGTGACGTAGCACGATCTCGCGTTCCTCTGTCCAAGGTCCTTTCGCATTGCTGTAAACACGACGAAACATCGTCGCACTGATGCAATAGAGCCCGGCTTTCAGCGGAGGGTTTGGTATCACGTTTGGCGCGGGATTGAAGAGATGATCGCCCAAGCGCGTCGCCTTGATGCCGAATCGCTCCGGTGCATCCGTGCCGAAGTAGGATAGGTAAATGGATTCGTCCTTGGCGTGTTGTTCGATCCAAGACGCGAGGTCGGGAAGACCTTGCCCCCAATCGAGCGAGCTATCGACAAAGTAGCGATGAGCGCCGGTGGGCCCACCGGCCAAGGCGTTGAAAAAGGTAAGATAGTGCGGGCGAACGCGCCATGAATCGACGACGTGCCAAGCCAGTAACACTATAACCAGCACGCGGAAGCAGCGTGTGGCCGAACGCCAATTCAAAGCTACGGCACCAACCATGATGTATAGCGCCGGATAAATCGGAAGCAGGTGGCGGTGGCCGAGGTTGAGATGACTGACCATGGCGAATGCTCCGTAAATCAACACAAGCGCCATCAACGGAAAGAGCCGATAGACCAGCCGGTGCTTTTGCAACAGTCTGGGGAGGATGATCACTGCGCTTGCCGTTAGCAGCGCCAACATGGGCAAAGTCGTTTTGAGCACGAATGCCGCGGGGAAAAATGTCCGCCAGCCGGTCAGGCTGTATTCGCCCGCGAAAAACGCGGAGCGCATCCGCGAAAAGTAATCTGTGTAAGTGAGCCCGTAGAGATAGGCCTCGGGTAGGAGTTGCGCGCTTCGGGCCGCGCGCACAAAGATCTGCACGATGCCGGGTTGATGAGAGGTATCGGTTGATTGCTCCATCAACACCGTGCTCCACGGCAGTTGAAAGCGATCAACCCCGTCCGGTGTCGCGGAGTAGCGCCATCCATAAGCCGTCCAGATGATCGTCCACGCGATGACACAGACGGCTACGCCGCTCGCGAGTAATCTTCCTGCTTTGGTTCTTCCACGCGCGAGGCCAATGCGACCATTGGGCCAATGGACGATCAGCGGCGCGCGACGCAAGATACGTGCGAGCAACAACACGACCGCGATCGGCGCGAAGATCACTGCGGAAAATTTCGCCAAAGCTAGCACACCAGTCGCAAGCCCAGCGGCCAACACGCGTGTCCACGACACCTGATGGAGCAGTCGCCACCACGTCAGCGTTGCGATCGTGAAGCCTGCAGCGGCGACCAGATCTGACGTTGCCAATCCCGCGTGAGCGAGGAGGTGCGGGCAGAACACCGCGATGACGAGCGCGATCATCCCTCCGCGTTTGCCGAATAAGCTGCGTGCCCAGCAAAACACAAGCGCTGCCAGTCCGCAGCTCACGAGCGCGACCATCAACCGCGCGCCCATCAACAGCCGCGGCAGATCGGTCGTTGATGTGAACAAGTAGGCGCGGGCCAAACTCCACACATCCTCGTTTGCCGAGGCGCGTTCCGGAAACGGCGTATCGCGCAGCGTCGCCGGCAAACCGACCAAGCGTTGCGGCAGCAGGCCATTTTCCGGCTGCAGACTGAAATCGTTGTGTTCCCAATAACCGCGGCCGGCCGTGAGGTGTGCCGGTTCATCAAAGGTCAGACCAACGCGTGGTGAAACGGAAATGGCCATCGCGCCATGTAGCACGATGAGCACAAGCACGAGAGCGGTGTGCCACCATGAAAAGCTGCGAGAGTTAGGCAGAGCAGCGTTCATCACCGCCGCACTTATGGTGCGGGACCATATAGCGCATTTGCGACTTCGTTGTCGCTCAATCGAAACACGAGCAGCGAACCACCCACAATTTCGAGAGGCTCATGCTGCTTGAGGAAGTGCGTCAGCCTGCTGAACTGCATGATCTCAAGGTCCATCAAATCCTGCACCAGTTGTGCCTGCTCGTCTGGCGTGCGTTCGGTAGTTTTAGCGGCTGCGTCTCGTTTCGAAAGCAACGATTGGTAAAGCTCCTCCTGTGTCGCGGTCCACTCGGGTCCGCGGGTTTTCAAGTAAACGCGGTGAAAGTAGGTTGCGCTGATGACAAACCAGCCGCCTCGCACCGGTGCGGGAAAGACGCGCTCTCCGGTGTCGTTCAATTCGTCGCCGAAGCGGATGACTTCGAACCCTCGGGCGCGAGGAGAGTCCGCACCGAAATAGGTGAGGAAAACCGGAGATGTATCCCCGGAGGCGCCCAAATCTTGCAGCCACTTTTCCAAATCAGGCAGCCCTTGGCCCCAATCGAACGAACTGTCGACCAGCAGTTTGTAGCCTCGCTCTTGTCCTCCGGCCAGCGGTTGAAAGTAGGAGAGATAAAACGGGCGGCTCAGCAGCGACTCCATGGCGTGCAAGGCGCACGCGCCGAGAATTCCAATCGCCACATAACGTCGCAACGGCTTGCGCAGCATGGGCCAAAGCGCGGCAGCGCTCGCGATCACATAAAATACGGGATACGTGGGCAGAATGTGACGATGGCCGATGTTGAGATTCATGTTTATCGACATCGCCCAATAGAAAACGAAGAACAGTCCGAGTGGCGTCGCGCGATACAGCCAGCCTCGCGCTTCGGGGCGCCGTCGTGCCCAGAACAACGCGCAGACGCCTGCGCCGATCAACGCCAATGCGGGCAGGGTGGTTTTAAGCAGAAACGCGATCGGGAAATAGCTGCGCCAACCGGTTTCGCTGTATTGGCCTAAAAAGAAAGCAGGGCGATAGCGCGAAAATTTATAGGTGTGAGCAAACCCCCACAGATACGCTTCCGGCAACACGCGGAAATCGCGCAGCGTGCCAATGAGCCGAGTCATGGTTGTTTCCTGCACGGGGCGCATCATTGGATGTAGCACGTCGAGCGAAGTGCCTGCAGGCTCGGGAAGAGGTTCGCGATCGAGAATCACATCCCAGCTCAAATAGTAGTCCTCGGCATCTGAGATGGCGCGGTTGAATCCTTCGTAACGAAATCCATAGCCGCCCCACAGCACGATCAAGCTTCCTGCCGCGACGCCGAGCGTCACGACACTTGTGGCCGCCGCGATGCGCAAGCGGCCGCGCAGCCAGCGTTCACGTCCGAGCGCGACCACTAAAGGAACGCCCCGCCACCAACGCACCAGCAACATGCCGGCGAGAAGCGGCACGAGAAATACGCCGGACATTTTTGCGAGAAACGTTAGTCCGCACACCAGCGACGCGCCGATGAGCCGCGGCCAAGTCACGCGATGATACAGTTGCCACATCAGCGAGAGCGCGCCGAGCAAACATGCGGTCAGCGCCATATCCGATGTGGCCAAACCGCCATGCGCGAGTAGCGCGGGACAAAATACTGCCAGCACGAGTGCGATGAAGCCGGCGGTGCGTCCAAACAAGTTTCGCGACCACCACCACGTCAGCCAGCAGGTGAATGCACCGAACAGTGCGATCATCGCGCGTGCGGCTAGCAGTATGCGATCGACGGGGTTTCCGTGCTGAAAGAAGAATTTCTCGCCAACGAGGTTCACCTTCGAGTTCAGCCAGTGCGGATCGTCGAGCGGCGGGAACGTGAGATCCATCGCGAGCAACGGCAGCGTAGCCACACGCATCGGCAGCGTGCCGTTTTCCGGATGCATGCGATAGTCGTTGAATTGCCAATAACTGTAGCCGCCGGTGAGATGCACGACTTCGTCGGCGGTGACACCGAGGCGCGGGGAAACGCTGACGGCCATCACCCAATAAAGCAGCAGCGCTGCGGCTACGAGCAGTGCTTCCTGTGTGGCAATGCGTCGCCCTGTTCCGCTCATTGGTCCGGCGTGCGCGGCGCGCGGGTGAGGTAGAGCGGACGGCGTTTCACCTCATCGTAAACGCGCGCGAGATATTCACCGAGCACACCGATACCGATGAGTTGCACGCCGCCGAGAAACAAAATGAGTGCGGCCAAGGTGGTGAATCCAGTGGGCGCGGTCTCAATGTTGATGAGACGTTTCACGATATAATAGAGCCCCAAAACAAACCCGCATCCACCGACCACCACGCCGGTGTAGGTGAGCAGGCGCAATGGCAGATAGGAAAAATTGAACACGCCGTCGAAAGCATAGCGTGCGAGGCGTCCCAAAGTTTGCTGGGGCCGTCCGGCGGCACGTTCGTGTCGGTCGTAGAGCACCTCGTCGGTTTGAAAGCCGACCCATGCGCGCAAGCCGGGGAAAAAGCGGTGGCGTTCCGGTAGTTGTTGCAGAGCAGCCACGGCGCTTTTGCTCAAGAGACCAAAGGTTCCGGAGTTTGGTTCGATGGGGAAATCACTGATCAACGAGAACAGGCGGTGAAACAAATTCATACCCAATCGTCGCAGACCTGTTTCCTGTCGACTTCGCCGCACGGCCCGCACCACGTCGGCACCGGCTCGCCATTTTGCCACTAGTTCGGGAATGAGCTCGGGCGGATCCTGCAAGTCGGCATCCATCGTTACCACTGCGTCGAATTCCGTGGCGTGGTCGAGGCCGGCCATGAGGGCGGCTTGAAAGCCGAAGTTGCGCGAGAGGGCGATCAAACGGAAACGCGCGTCGCGCCGGGATTGTTCCGTGATCATCGCGGCGGTCGCATCGCGGCTGCCGTCATCGACCATGATGACCGACCACTGCACGTCGGGTTGGGTCGCGAATACTGCAGTCAGACGTGAGAACAGCTCCGGCAGCACGGGGGTCTCATTGAAAGCGGGGATGACGAGCGCGACCTTGGACGGGTTCACGTGGAAAGATTGGGGCGTGAAGGTCTGGACGTGAAGCGCGTTCTTCGCGCCGTCGCGTCAACGGAGTAAATTGTATTTAAAAATCGCCCAAAGGGCGCGGAAACCGTCCCGCCATCCGATCTTTTTGCCTTCTTCGTAAGTGCGGCCGTAGTAACTGATGCCGACTTCGTAAATGGGCACGCGAAGCTTGGCGACCTTGGCGGTGATCTCGGGCTCGAAACCGAAACGCGCTTCCTCGATGGTGATTTTCTGAAGCACCGAGCGGCGGAAGACTTTGTAGCAGGTCTCCATGTCGGTGAGATTGAGGTTGGTCAGCATGTTCGAGCAGAGTGTGAGGAACTTGTTGCCGACCATGTGCCAGAAATAGACCACGCGGTGCGCATCGCCGCCGCTGAACCGTGAGCCGAATACGACGTCCGCTTTACCGTCGGCGATGGGTTTGAGCAGCTTGGGATATTCGTTGGGATCGTATTCGAGGTCGGCGTCCTGAATGATGACCACGTCACCCGTGGCGGCTGCAAAACCGGTGCGCAGCGCGGCGCCTTTGCCTTGGTTGACTTCGTGGAAGATTATTTTGTCCACCAGCGGCGTGATTTGCGTGCGCAGAAGATCGCGGGTGCCGTCGCGCGAACAATCGTCCACGATGATGATTTCCTTCTCCTTGACCGGTGCGGCGCGAACTCGCTCGACCAATGCCCGGATGGTCTGGGCTTCGTTGTAGCAGGGAATCACGATGGAAAGTTTCATGGGCGGGTTCGGTCACCGTAGTTTTCGGCGGAATGAACGGAAGTCTTTTTACCATCCAAGGTGTTCGCACGGTGGCCTTGACGCTCGCTCGCACGGTGGCGCAGGCTGGTTTCATGCAGGAACAAGCTCCATCGCGCCGCGGCAAAAAACTCATCGCGCTGGCCGTGATCGGCCTCGTGGGATTGGCGGCCGCGTGGTGGGCGTATCGTAATTACGGCACCGATTTTCGCATGGTGATCGATACGGGCTTGGAAAAGATCCGGCATTTCGGCGCGCTTACCTTTTTCGTGTTAATGTCAGTGCTGCCGGCGGTGGGTTGTCCGTTGTCAGTATTCACGCTGACCGCCGGGCCGGTATTTGCGCCGACGTTGGGCATGCCGATCGTATTGCTGCTGGTCGGGCTGAGCTTGGCGGTGAATCTGTCGATTTCCTATTGGCTGTCGCGCTACGCGCTGCGGCCGTGGCTCGAACGCTTGGTCAATTGGATGGGTTACAAACTGCCCGAAGTGAAGGAGTCCGATCATCGCGGCATGGTAATTCTCGTGCGCGTGACGCCGGGGCCGCCTTACGTGCTGCAAAGTTTTCTGCTGGGTTTGGCCAAGATTCCGTTCGGCACGTATTTCTACATCTCGTGGATCATTTCCTCACTCTATGCGTGCGCGTTCGTGCTGTTCGGTGACGCGCTGGTGCAAGGCAAGGGCAAGATGGTGCTTATCTCGATTGGGTTGTTCGCGGCGCTGACGGTTGGCGTGCAATTGTTGCGTCGGCATTATCGCCGGCGTCGGGAAAAGGCGGCGGCATGAGCAAGCGCGACGAGGTGCTTTTCGGCGAAGCCGAGGATCGCGTGGAATCGGTCACCGATTTCACGCGTCGCGTAAAAACGCTGCTCGAAACCGGCCTGCGCGCCGGCTGGGTGCGTGGCGAGGTTTCTAATCTGCGGGCGCAGGCGAGCGGTCATATTTATTTTTCACTCAAGGATGCGGGCGCGCAATTGGGCGCCGTGCTGTTCCGCGGCGATGCGATGAAGCAAACCGTCAAGCTGCGCGATGGCCTTCAAGTCGTCGTGTTCGGGCAGGTGAGCGTTTACGAGGCGCGCGGGCAGTATCAACTCATCGTGCGCGCGGTGATCGAGGACGGCGTGGGTCGGCTGCAACGCGAGTTTGAAGAGTTGAAACGAAAGCTCGCGGACGAAGGTCTGTTTGATGCGGAGCGCAAGAAACCGATTCCGCCGATGCCGTCCACGATCGGCTTCATCACTTCGCCGACCGGTGCCGCGGTGCAGGATTTTTTACGCATTCTCGCGCGGCGCGACTGGCGCGGACGCGTTGTAGTGCTGCCGGCGAAAGTGCAAGGCGAGGGCGCTGCGGCGGAAATGATCGCGATGCTGCAAACCGCGCAGGAGCTCGGCATCTTCGACTTGCTCGTGATTGGACGCGGCGGCGGCAGTATTGAGGACTTGTGGGCGTTCAACGAAGAGCCCTTGGTGCGCGCGGTCGCGTCCTGCACCGTGCCGATTATTTCGGCGGTGGGGCACGAGATTGATTTTACGCTGTGCGACTTTGCGGCCGACGTGCGCGCGGAAACTCCGAGTGCGGCGGCAGAGTTGATTTCGAGTCACTTTGTCGAGGCGATGGAACGCGTCTCCCAAGCCGGTGAAAATCTCCGCTTTCATTTGGTCGATGCCGTGGCGAAGGCCCGGCAACGGCTCGAACACGCACAAAGCCGCCTGCGGTTGCTGAGTCCCTCGGCGCAGATCGAGCAGGGCTATCTGCGCTTGGATGATTGCGCGAATCGGTTGGCGGCGAGTTTGCGCGCCGCGGTGCAGGAGCGGCGGCATGAACTGGCCGCCTTGCGCTCCGATTTGCTGCGGGTATCGCCGGAATATCGGATTCAAAGCGAGTCGCAAAAACTCCTCTCGCTTTGGAAACGCCTGCAATCGGTCAGCCCCGCGTCGGTCTTGCAGCGCGGCTTCGTGATCATGCGCGATGAAAACGGACAACCCGTGGCGCGACGCCAGGGTGTGGCCGCCGGTCGCAAGCTGCAGGCCGAATTCGGTGACGGCACTCTGCCGGTTCGAGTGGAATAATTCCGCGAATTGGTTACTCTTACCGGCATGAAACCCTCCTTGTTGGCCGCCGGTGCGCTTGTGATCGCGTGGACGGCTTCGGTCACTCTTTTTGCCGATATGAAAAATCCCGACACTTTTGCCGCCAAAGACGCGCTCGAATGCCAGCCGGGTGAAATCTCCGCCTGCGGCCTGCCTTCCAATGTCGTCATCGACATGAGCAAGGCCAAGGTGCAGCGCACCGAGGCCGAATGGCGCGAGCGCCTCACGCCGCAGCAATATCACGTCGCGCGCGAACAGGGCACCGAGCCGCCATTTCGCAACGCGTATTGGGATAAGAAAACCGACGGCGTGTATTTCTGCGTCGGCTGCGACACGCCGCTGTTTGATAGCGCGACCAAGTTCGACAGCGGCACGGGCTGGCCCAGTTACTACAAACCGATCGAACGCTCATTCGTTGGCGTTGAGCGCGATTACAGTCACGGCATGATTCGCGACGAGGTGCACTGCACCGTGTGCGGCAGTCACCTCGGTCACGTGTTTGATGATGTGCCGCGCAAAAAGGGCCGCCGTTATTGCATCAACTCCGCTTCGCTGCGTTTCATGACACGCGAAAACTACAACGCGTGGGTCGCGAGCGGCCACGATTTGGTTAAAGAGTAAATATCCTGTGGTTATCGGTGGTGCTCTTCTTGAGCGCCGCCTTGCCAGAAGTGTAGGGCGGGATCGCTGATCCCGCCTTTCGCATTTCGATCCTACGAGGGCGGGGTTTGGAAATCCCTCCCTGCAATAGATACGAAAAATCTCACTTACCCTTCGGCGAAGGCCTCGTCGCGGCCGTGCGGCGCGTCGAGTTTCAGGACCGGGCCTAACGGCACGATTTGCGTCGGGTTTATCTCGGTGTGCGTGACGTAGTAGTGCCGCTTGATGTGATCGAGATTTACCGTGTCGGCGATGCCGGGCTGTTGATATAGATCCTGCACATAACCTTGGAGATTCGGATAGTCGGCGATGCGGCGAAGGTTGCATTTGAAGTGGCCGTGATAGACCGCATCGAACCGCACGAGGGTGCAAAACAACCGCCAGTCGGTTTCGACCGGCACGGGGCCGAAGAGATATCGCTGGCGCGCCAAGCGTTCTTCCAGCGAGTCGAGCGTCTCGAACAATCGTCGCACCGCGCGTTCGTAAGCGGGCTGCTTGGTGGCGAAACCGGCGCGATAAACACCGTTGTTCACGCGCGCGTAGATCAACTGGCTGAGTTCCTCCTGTTCGTGCGCGAGCCGCTTAGGAAACAAATCGGGCGTGCGATCATCGCCGCCCGGAAACTCGTCGTTGAACATCCGGCAGATGTCGTCCTCGGAGTTGTTGACGATGCGCTTGGTTTGTTTGTCCCAAAGCACCGGCACGGTCCAGCGGCCGCGGAATTGCGGGTCGCTGGCGAGATAAGCCTCGCTCAGAAATTGGAAGCCGTTGATCGGATCCGCGGAAAACCCATCGCCGTTGCGAAACGCCCAGCCACGTTCATCGCGCACCGGATCGACAACGGTGACGCCGATAACCGATTCGAGGTTTTTGAACCGCCGCGCGATCAGCGTGCGGTGTGCCCAAGGGCAGGCGAGCGAGACGTAGAGATGATAGCGATCAGGATCAGGAGTGAAGGGCGTCGATCCGTCGCGCCGCACCCAATGCCGGAACGCGTCTTCTTGTCGCGCAAACTCGCCGTCGGTAGTATTTTCGTCGGGGAACTGGCCCGGGTTGCTCATATGGGGTAGGAAATAGTGGTCTGTGTTGGATAGCAAATCCGTGGCGGAATCAGCGATCCCGCTCTACATCGTGACTGAAACTCACTTCCCTAATTCGTGGTGCGAATCGCGATTGCGTTTGCGACACGGTCCGGCTCGGCTCGCGGGCCATCCATGAAGGTAGCACCGCGTTTGCTGACGAATCTTTCTTATTTGGCGATGATGAGCCTGGCCATCGGGCTCAATCTGCTGCCGGTTTTTCTGACGACAATCGGTCAGCTTTATGGCGGGGAAACGGGTCTGACGCAGGAACAGCTCGGTCGGCTCGGTGCCATCACGTTCGCGGGACTCGTGATGGGTATTTTGGTGACTGGGCCGCTGGCAGATCGGTTGGGCGCGAAACCGTTTGTGCAATTAGGTAACGCGCTTGTCGCACTCAGTCTGATTGGCGCGGCCTTGACGACGAGCTACACGATGCTGGCGCTGGCGTTGTTCTGCCTCGGTTTAGGCGCGGGTATTCTCGACATGGTGTTGAGCCCGGTGGTCGCGGCGTTGAATCCCACGCGGCGCGCGGCGGCGATGAATTGGCTGCATTCGTTTTACTGCGTGGGCGCGGTGTTCACGATCTTGATTGGGACGGTGGCGTTGACGGCTGGTCTGGGCTGGCGCGGCACGTGTCTCATCCTGATGATTTTGCCGCTCGGTCTGCTGGTGGCTTTCGCGCCGTTGCATTTTCCCTCCCTGCATATCGAAGGCGGGCGGTTGAAACTTCGCACCCTCGTTCGGCGTGCGTGGTTTTGGGTCGCGTTGATCGCGATTCTGCTCGGTGGCGCGACCGAGGCGGGCATGGCCCAATGGTTGCCGGCCTATGCGGAAACCGCGCTCGGTTTTCCCACGTGGGTGGGCGGCACGGGGTTGCTGCTGTTTTCCGTGGCGATGGCGGCGGGTCGCATGGTTGTGGGTGCGGCGGGCGCGCGTTGGAACGCCTATCAAGTCATGGCGATCGGTTGCGGGTCCTCCGTGCTGCTGTTTATCGCGGGATCGTTTTTGCCGAGTCCCTTGCTCGCGTTGGCCGCGTGCGTGTTAGTGGGCTTTACCGGCAGTTGCCTGTGGCCAACGATGCTGGCCGTGACGGCGGATCGCTATCCGGACGGCGGCGCGAGCATGTATGGCATGCTCGGCGCGTTTGGAAATATCGGCGGCATTTTCATGCCGTGGCTCGTCGGTGTGATCGCGGACCGACATGACCTGCACTGGGGGCTGGCGATTTCGGCGCTCGCCCCGCTGCTTATGCTGCCGCTGGTGTTGGGATTGCGCCGCACCGCGTAAATGTTCGAGCGATTCGGCGTGAAGTTTCGCAGCTAATTCTATCACTTTCCCCATCCCCTCCATGATCTCCAAAACTGCTTTCACCAAGGCGCAACCCGTATGGCCGCAAGGCCTCGCCGGACAAATGAACACGTGGGTCGGCTTTCACGCCCGCGTCGAACTCAAGGCCAAGGCCCGTGCGACGCTGCGTTTGGCCGCGGCCACGATATATCGGCTGTGGGTCAACGGCGAGATGGTTAGCCACGGCCCCGCGCGCACCGGCCATCAACACGCGCGCATCGATGAGCATGTGCTCACCACGCCGACCAGTGGCGTGCTTGAATTGATAATCGAGGTTTCGGATTACGGTGTGCCAAATTTCGCGGCGACGCATGAGCCCGCGTTCTGCTGCGCGGAATTGCTTACTGGAAAGAAGGTGCTCGCGCACACCGCGACACGCGGCGGCGGTTTTTTGGCGGAACGACGCGAGGAACGCGTGCAGCGCATCGAACGCTACAGTTATCAACGCGGCTTCAGCGAAGCTTACCGATTTGACGCGCGCGGCGTTTACTGGTGCGCGCCGGGCTACGCTCCGACCCAACCGCTGCCTTTGGCTCGCGTGACTTACAAGCGCACTTGGCTCACGCGCGGTTTGGACATGCCGGATTATTCCGTTTTGCGGCCGAAGCCGCGCAGCACATTTGGCAAGGCCGGATTCAACGCAAAACGCGCGGCAAAGTATCAGCCAATGACCTATGTGAGCGACGTGCCGAAAACCTCGCAGGGCTGGCCGTTGAGTGAAATCGAATGGCCGTTCTTCGGCTTGCTGGCGGGGTTGTCGTATCGCGATGTCGGTGCGGACAAACTGGTGTCGTTTACGCTCAAGGCGCGCGAGTGGCGGCTGTTTGATTTCGGCGCGATTCAAACCGGATTTCCCGCGGTGAAGTTGCGCGCGACCAAGGCGTCTCGGCTCCTGCTGTTATTCGACGAAGTGCTGACCGACGGCCACATCGGCGTGACGAAGACGGCGATCGTGAACGGCATTCGCCTCGAACTCGCGGCCGGTGCGGAACTCGATTTCACGGCCTTCGAACCACACACGCTGCAACACCTGCAAATCCTCGTGTGGGAAGGCGAGGTAAGTTTCGCCGACGTCCGGCTCGTCAATTTCATCAACGGCCACGCCATCAGCGACGGTCCGAAGAAACTCGGCGCAACCGAGCGCATGGTCCGTCGCGCGGCAGTGGCGACGTTCCGCCAAAACGCGCTCGATATTTTCATGGATTGTCCGTCGCGCGAGCGCGCGGGCTGGTTGTGCGACAGCCTGTTCACCGCGCGGGCCGAGTGGCATTTCTGCGGCGATAATCCGATCGAGCGCGCGTTCTTGGAGAACTTCCTGCGTCCTACGAAATTCGAAGGCCTGCCGAGAGGAATGATTCCGATGTGCTATCCGGCCGAGCCGCTGCACGGACAGTTCATTCCCAACTGGGCGATGTTCTTTGTCATCCAGCTCGACGAGGCGCGGAGGCTGCGTCGTTTGCCAAGGGATTGGCAGCCATTGATCGAGCGACGCGTGCGCGGGCTGGTGGATTATTTCCGCAAATTCGAAAACGATCTCGGGTTGTTGGAAAAACTGGAGAGCTGGGTGTTTGTGGAGTGGTCCAAGGCGAACGAGTTCGTGCAGGACGTGAATTTCCCGACGAACATGCTCTACGCAGCGATGCTGCGTTCGGCCGCGCGACTGCTGAACGATCCGCGTCTGGCGAAGCGAGCCAACTGCGTGAACACGGCGGTCCGCGCGCTCGCGTGGCGCGACGGCCGTTTTGTGGACAACGCGGTGCGTGAAAAGGACGGCACGCTTACGGTCACGAACAACGCCAGCGAAGTTTGCCAATACTACGCGCTGTTTACCGGCCAGATTCGTCGAGAGGAGGCGCCTGCATTGTGGCGCCGACTCGTGCGCGCCGATTATGGCGAATTGCATCCGGCCAATGCGTTTATCGGCAAACTCGTGCGACTCGAATTGCTGATCGACGCGGGTGAATTCGCCGCGGCGCGCCGCGAATTGCTGGCGAGCTTTGCGCCGATGGCGCGGCAGACCGGCACGCTTTGGGAGATGCTCGATTCCAGTGCGAGCCGCGACCATGGTTTCACTTCCTACGTCGCCGTGATGATCGACCGGCTGGCACAGAGGCAGAAGCGGCGTTGAATCCGTCGCGAATTGGCCGCGGTTGATTTTTAGATCAGGCTAGCGGTCCACGGTTTTGCATTGCAGGGCGGGGTTCGGAGACCCCGCCCTACAATTTTCCTTACGCACGGTGCGTTAGTTTTTCGCAGTCGTTTTTTCGCCTGCCGCCAAGGTCAGGTGATGCGCGATGCGCCAAAGATGATACGCGGCGGTATCCATCCAGCGCACGGCGTCGAGCAAGCAATCGGCCTCGGAGGGCGAGAGTTCGGCTTCGGCGGTTTCACGCAGCAGCGCATGGCGACCGGTGCGCCGCAACGTGGCGAGATCCTGCGTGAGCTGCTCGATGCGCGCCACGGCATCGGGCGTCGGCGATTTGCTCCACAAGGTCTCAACGATGTCGAGCAGCGCATGCAAAATTCTACCGGCCTCGGTGAGCCGTCCGGAAACGTCGCGTTCCGGATAAGGCAAGGGAGCGGAAAGATCGCGGACCAATTGATCCAAGTGATCCATCGCATGGATGAGCGACAGTCGCAGATTCGGTTCGTCCTGCTTGAGCGGCACCGTGGCCGGCACGTGGGTGAGAAAGGTGTAACACTCTTCGAGAGTCGTGCGGAGGACTTGGGGCGACATTCCTCGCTCGGGAGAATTCGGCGTGGAGCGATGCCTGATCCAGGCGACCAACGACGTGGTGGATTCAACGAGTGCGCGGCGCAGCGCTTCCAGCGCGACTTCGGGAATTTGAGCGAGCGAGTTGTCGAGGTGGTTGGTCGGCGCGGGCTTTCGCTCGGGGATCAAGCGCATGATCACGTTGGCAAAACGTTTCACGCCGGGCAGCACGATGGCGGCGCCCAGGATGTGAAACAGCGTATGGAAAACCGCGAGCGACCACGCGCCGGGCACGCCGCCTTCGGGTGTGGCGAAGCGCACGACTGCCCATACAAAGAGCGGCAGAATCGCGAATCCGATCGCGGCGGAGAAACAGTTGAAAAAAACGTGCACCAGCGCGGTGCGGCGGGCCGACACGCTCGCGCCGATGGCAGCGAGACCGGCGGTCAATGTGGTGCCGATGCTGGCGCCGATGACGATCGGAAGAGCTTGGGCGAGATCGAGCGTGCCCGAATGGTAGGCGGTGATCGCGGTGGCGACCGCCGCGCTGGATGCCTGCATGATGACGGTGAGCACGATACCGATCAGCACCAGTAAGAGTCGGCCCGTCACAGTCGGTGCAGGAAACGACTCCGGCTGCACGTGCGCTGCGAGGCCGTTCATGCCCTGCTGCAGTGTGTCGATACCGACAAAGATCAAACCGAAGCCCGCCAGCGCGAGACCGATGGACGCGAGGCGATCCTTGAGGATGAGACGCATCAATGCACCGATGCCGACCAGCGGCATTGCGATTGCGCCCATGCTGAATTTCAGACCGAGCATCGACACGATCCAGCCCGTCGTGGTGGTGCCGACACTGCTGCCGATGATCACCCCGATCGCCTGCGAAAAGGTCAGCAGACCCGCGCTGACAAACCCGATGGTGGCGAGCGTGGTCGCGCTTGAGGACTGCACCATCGCCGTGATCGTCATGCCCGAGAAAAACGCGGAGGTGGTGCGGCCGGTGAAGCGGGACAGGATGCGTTTCAAGGCCTCGCCGGCCGCGGATTTCAAGCCGTCGGTCAGGAGCAGGATGCCGAGCAGGAAAAGGCCGATGCCGCCCAGAAGTTGCGCGATCATGATGCAGTCGGGAGCCGCCGGGCCGGAATCAGCGGCCGGTGTCGCGGCGGCTTTCCAGCGTGGCGTTGATCGTGATCATTTCGCTGATGTTTTCCAAGGTCAGCAGACCGGTGAGCTGATCGGCGCGCATCACGGGCAGGGTCGCGCATTGCCGGGCCTGCATGGCCTCCACGGCCGGCCGGAGCGGGGCGGATTCCTGCACGGCCTCGCAATCGCGGCACATGAATTCCGCGACGGTGGCGTCGCGGCGGCCTTCCTTGAGCCCGCGCACGAGATCGTTGCGGCGGAGGATGCCCGCGATGCGGCCGCCGGCGAGCACGGGAAAGTCCTGTTGCGAACCGGCCAGCAGTTCATCCACGGCCAGGCTCAGCGGCGCCGCGGCGTCAAGGGTGCGAAATCGCGTCATCATGCCGTCATGCACGCTCAGGCCCTCGAGCGCGGACTGCATTTCGACGAGGCCGGCCTCGCCCTGCGCGCCGAGAAACACGAAGATGGCGATGAAGATGAGGAACGGGTTGTAAAGAAAGCCGGCGATGCCGAGCAGGATGGCCATGCCCTGGCCGATGTTGGCGGCGATGGCGGTGGCCCGGCGGCGCCCGATCCCGGCGGCAAGCAGCGCGCGCAACACCCGGCCGCCGTCCATCGGAAAGGCGGGCAGCAGGTTGAAGGCGACGAGAAAAAGATTCACGATCATCAGCCGTTGCGCGACGGAGCCGCCGGTCACGGCGAGCTCATCGACGGGGGCGAGGCCACCGGTGAGGCGCAGCCAGAGGAACAGCAGCGCGGCGATCACGACGTTCACGGCGGGGCCGGCGAGCGCGACCCACAACTCCTGCAACGGGTTTTCCGGCATTTTCTCCAGCCGGGCCACGCCGCCGATCGGCAGCAGGGTGATGTCGCGGGTCTTGATGCCGTAGCGCCGCGCCATTAGCGCATGGCCGAACTCATGCAGCAGCACGCAGGCGAACAGCGCCAGGATGAAACCCACGCCACCGAGCGCAGCGTCCACCCGCTGGGTGGCGCGCCAGTAAACGAAGCCGATGAAGGCGAGCAGAAGCAGGAACGTGAAGTGCACCCGCACGTCGATGCCGAAGAAGCGTCCGAGTTTGAGGGACCATTTCATAAAGATAAGGGGCTCAGGTTAGGGTTCAGGCCGGCGGGTGCCAGTCCGCATGGGGCCAGTTGTAAATGAAGCGCGCATCGGCGATGTTCCATGCCACCGTGCGGGGATGCGGCCGGCGCACGCCGGGAGCGTCGGCGGGCTCGTCGGCGAGGCCGGTATAGGCGTATTCGACCGACACGTGAATCGGCGCGCGCAGCGTCCACAACCGCGCTGTCGCGCGTTGCGCCAGGGCCGCGGCGACATCGCGGCGGATGGCGGCGCGCACTTGATCAAGATCATAAAGTTCGCACGTGGCCCAGCCGGTGCCGCGCTTGGTCGGCGTGTGTTTCACCCAAGGAAAAAGTCGCGCGGTTTCGGCGCACAACGCCTCGTCGCCGGAGACGTGCAGCAGCGGCACGCCGAACGCGCCGCCATGCAGCACGAACTGGCTCAATTCGCCGTGCTCCGCGCCGTTGATGCAATAACGGCAGACTTCCTTCGGGCATTGGGTGTGATCGAGAAAGCCGTGCAGCGTGCCGGCCATCGCGTGCTGGCCGACCATGAGCACGCCGTCTAGGGTTTCGTCGAGTCCGTCGAAAATGATCGGCGCGCCGCGAATCACTTTTTTGTGCACCGCACGCGGATCGAGTTGCACACGCGTGAACGCCTGCTGGGCGTTGCGACCGTGGCCGTCCCATACGATGACTTCGGTGGCGCCGGCATCGAAGCAGCCCGCGACGGTCGCATTAACGTCGGCGGCGAGTTGAGCGAGCCCGTGCAGATACTCCGGCGCGTCGTCGTCGGGCGCGTAGCATTGATCCCAATGATCCACGCCCGCGAGCCCTTCCATGTCCGTCATGATGCCGATGCGCATCGAAACAGATTGAGCGGAACGGCGCCGCTTTTCGAGCTTTCAGATGACGCCCGGGCGGAAGAATAAATCCCGTTGGCGAATGCGCGGGGGCGATGCTAGCTTTCCGGCATGGCGAATCGAATATTTCTGGTGTTGCTGGCGGGCGCGATGGTGTGCGGCGGCACGCTTCGCGCGGAGGAGCCGGCGGATGCTTATGCGGCGGAAGTGGAACAGTGGCGCGCGGAGCGTTTGTCGCGGCTCGTTTCGCCAAGTGGCTGGCTGGCGCTGATCGGACTGCACTTTCTGGAAGAAGGCGAAAACGATGTCGGCTCCGATGAGGATAACGACATCGTGCTGGCGGCGGGGCCTAAGAATCTCGGCACGGTGGTGTTGGAAGAGAGCGGTCGCGTGATGCTGCGGGTGACGCCGGGCGCGGGCGTCAAGGTGAACGGCAAGGAGGTGCTCTCGGCCGAATTGGTGCCGGAAGGTCGCGGTGCAACGACGACTGTTTCTGCGGGCACCATGAGTTTTTACGTGGTGGTGCGCGGCGATAAATATGGACTGCGCGTGAAGGACAGCGAATCACCGCGTCTGAAAAATTTCGCCGGGATCGATTACTTTCCGATTGATGAATCGTGGCGCATCACTGCGGATTGGGTGCCGTTTCCGAAGCCGCGCGAAGTGATGATTGGCAATAGCCTCGGGCAGGAGTCACCGGCGTTGGTCTTGGGCAAAGTGGTGTTTGAGCGCGATGGTCAGACCTATGAATTGCTGCCCTTGCAGGAGACTTTGGGTGAGCCGCTGTTTTTGATCATCGCCGACGAGACGAGTGGCAAAGAGACCTACGGCGCGGCACGGTTTGTTTACGCGGATCCACCGGTGGACGGAAAAGTGATCATCGACTTTAATAAAGCGATCAACCCGCCGTGCGCCTTCACGCCGTTTGCGACCTGCCCGTTGCCGCCGAAGCAAAACGTGCTTCCGATCGCGGTGACGGCCGGCGAAAAAGATTACGCTGGCGAACATTGAGAGACGCATCGCTTCGCGATTTTCGTGATCCGCTTTTCCCTGAACTTGGGAACTTAGGAATGTTCGTATTACGAACATTCGGTTTGGGCGCGAGTTTCAGGAGGAGTGGGCGACGTTGGAAACAGGCGCGGGCGTTTCGGTGAGATCGGGCCGCGCGTTGAGCAGCAGGAAATCGTGTTCGCAGGGCGGTTCGATTTCCGGTGTCGGTGTCGGGCGCTGAGGCGCTGATCGTCGCGGCTTCTGGCTCTGCGGCCAGAGGCGGTGAAACGGAGTTTCGGCAGTGATGGGATGCATGATGTGGCTTGGTTGGTGCCACTCCCTGTCATCGTCCGGAGAACAAAAAACCCTCCGGCTTGTGACCGGAGGGGCGGATTCGAATGATTGCGATCAAACCCCTCGCGGCGCGTTGGCGATGACAACGACGGAGACTACGACCACGGATGCGTGGACGTTGCTCGAGGCGATCGCTTTAGCGGAGAGGTTCATATTGCGTGGGCGAGAAAGACGGTCGCGGTCGCGTGTGTCAAGATTGGGAATACACCGCCGCGGGGAACCAGTCTTACAACAAGTCGTGATATTCGCGGTGTCGCTCGATGAAACGCGCGACGTAGGAACATTGCGGCACGACACGGCGATGCGCAGCGCGTGCATCCGCGAGACCGCGACGCACCAACGCCTCGGCCAATCCGCGAACGCGCAAGGCCGGCGGCACGAAGGTGTGGGTGAAGGTCACGACGTCTCCTGCGAGTTCGTAATCAAGCACCGCCTCGGCGCCGTCCACGACGAGCGAGTAGCGTCGTGCGGCGGCATCGTGTTGCACCGTCGGTTCGCTCATGCGTCGAGCACGTTGTCGGGCAACTGCGGCGGCAGGCCCTTAGGTTGGGTGAACTTCGTTTTGATGCTGACGTAGCGGCCGGATTTCGACGCCTGCTCAAATGCGCTCATAACCTCGACGACGTGCGTGGTCAGTTCGCCGTTGCAGCGAAAATTGCGGCGACGGCGCAAAACCGAGTAAGCCATGTCGGCCACGCCGGTGCCGCGCAGTCGTTCTTCGGAGTGCGTGAGCGGCGCGGCGGCGAATTCTTTTTCGCCGGCGCGTTTGATCTGCACCGGTCCGGTAAACGTA
>Ga0207868_1000520_pt1 | contig 39547 bp, 41 predicted proteins | sample Passage237B_FD_187370 | JGI IMG/M metagenome (GOLD analysis project Ga0207868, IMG submission 187370) | Cellulose adapted compost microbial communities from Newby Island Compost Facility, Milpitas, CA, USA - Passage2 37B (SPAdes) (version 3) ... | reverse complement strand
ACGCAGGGCCGTAACGGCAAGATTTTGCATCCGGATGGGATAGCTGTAGCGCAGGGTGCGCAGCGCCGTCCAGACGGTTTCGTTAAAGGTATTGTCATCCGCGGCATCGGGCGTCAGGCGGCGGATGCGCACATCGTATTTGCCGCGCGGCACCTTGAACGTGACGGCATGGCGCAACGCCGATGTTTGCTTGGCCGACAGGATCAGGCCGGGGTGGCGCAAACCACCCGGGGCGATCTGGACCGTGTTGCCCGTGACCGTGCTGACGGCGAAATCGCTGCCGGTTTCGAAAAGCCCTTCGGCAATGGCGGCATCGCGCTCGCTCACCACGGCTTCGGGCGGGATGTGAAAACCGTCGCTCGATTGGCGCAAAATCCGCGCCAGCGGCACTTTGCCCGTGGGCGCGGGCGGCAGGGCGGGCGCTTCGCCGTCATGGCCCAGCCGTTTGACCGGCCCCGAAACATAGGAAATCGCGCCCGATGCGGTATCCAGAAAAATGCGGTCATAACGCTGCATGGTATTGATATTCCCCTGCTGGTGGTATCCCGCAGGGCGCGCGGGCAGGGTGATGTTTTTGCCGGCGACGGATTTGTAGGATGTCGCGGACGCGCTCCAGTCATCCGCACCGGCAGGGCTGTATTGCACCTCCAGCTGCACTTCGGTTGCGCGCTTGGTGCTGCCGCTGAAAACGACCAGACCGCGGGGCAAGGTGATATCGACGGAAATCTCGTCGGCATCGGTTTCGGTCGAGCGGACGACATAGCCGTCCGCGGCGCGCAGGGTGACGTTCATGTCGGTTTGCATGACGCTGTTGGTGTAAAGCGTCAGGGGCGGATCATCGGGATATCCCTGCCGCGTTTCGATATCCACGCCGTCAAAGGCCTCGATCGGCGTTTCGCCGATTTTGATATCGCTGATATGCAGCGGCCCGTATCCCCAGACGAAAATCATGCGGATATACTGGTCATTGCCCGCCGTTTCGGTATAGGGCAGCGCGCCCAGCGGCGGCACAAAGCGGTGCTTGCCCAAAACCTTCGGCACGCGGGCGAAGGGATAGGCCTGATTGCGCGCGCCTTGAATGAACAGCGTCGGGCTTTCCTGCAACCCTGCACCAAACCGGGGCTTGCCGGGCGGGGCTAGGGCGTTCAGCGCCAGACGGCCCAGCAAATTTACCCCTGCGGTGATGACCCGCGCGGCGCTGATGCCCATCAGCGTCGTGCCGGCCGTGACCCCCAGCGCGCCTGCAATGCCTGCCGCAATCATCGGGCTTGCCGCGATCAGCGCCAGCGACAAAACGGTGCGCAGCGGGTTTTTGCTGCCCCCGCCGCCCATGGGCACGACGCGCAAGGTCAGCACCGTGCCTGCCTTGGGCCGCACCGCATGCCATTTGTCGCGCGGGACATAGGCGCCGTCGATATAGGCATGGGCATGGGGCAAAACGGCGGCATCGCCCGCAAAACGGGCCAGAATATCCGCAACTGTGCCGCCTGCGGGCAGGCGGGCCTGAATACGCTCCACGGCAAAGGGATGCGGGGCCAGACTGACGGTCAGGCTGTTTTGCTGCCGTGCGGGCAAGGTTTGCGAAACGGGCATTAAAAAACCTTCCTGTAACGGTAAAAGCCGAACACGCGGTCTTTCCACCGCGTGCCGTCATAGCGTTCGATCGCGCTGTTGATGCCGGATTCGATATGCAGCATATGCGCATCGCCCAGCACCGTGCCGACATGCAAAGGCTTGCCGCATAAACGCAGGACGATCACATCGCCCGCGCGCTCCGCCCCCGCCTGCACGGCATCCCAAAGCGGGATTTCGCGCAGGATGACATCGCTGATTTTTTCCGTCGCGCGGCTGTGCGGATATTCCTGCGCGAAGGAGGGCAGCATGCAGCCGAATTGTTCCGACAGCACCAGCCGCACCAGACCCCAGCAATCCAGCCCGCTGCGGTCGCGGCCATGGTCGCGGAACGGCAGGCCGATATACCGGCCCGCCCAGAGCGGAATGGGCATGGGGCAACCTCGCATCTGCTGGCGGTGGGAAAAACGGGCAAGAAAAAACCCGCCGTGTTTTGCGGCGGGTTTTTTCTTGAAGCCTGTTGTCAGGCAAATCTTGCGGTCAGGCTATCAGCCTTTCATGCCGGAGCCGAGCGTGTTGCGGCGTACGGCAGACGGCGCGACCGGTTTCGGCGTGTCTTCGGTCTTCAGAACCTTGTCGGCCCAGCCTGCGGCGCGTTCTCCAAAGGGGCTGTTGTCCTTGATGAACTTTACTTCTTCGGTGAAGGCAGCGGTAATGCCGCCGCGCGTATCCGTGCTCATAGCATTGAGGGAGCGCGTCAGAAAATCCGTGGCTGTCGGTGCGCTGGTATCCATGAACTGCGATTTTGTCATTGTAGCCCCCTAAAAACCTTGGCCTTGCGGCTGCGGTATCGTTTGCCGTTGGTGAATCGAGTTTGTTAACTGATTTTTAATATCCTAACCCGATTTTTTATATCTTACCATAAGAAAATTGAACGAAGTCTTAAAAACGGCTGATTATGCTTCATTTAAAAGGGGTTTTAAAACAATCCGGGGAAGAGGCTGGGCGAAAAACCGGCCGCCGGATAGGGCTCTGCCGTGAAATCCTCCACCGTCAGGTCCCCCTCTACCCGGTGCGAATCATAGGTAATATTCGTAAAGCGGAAGTCCTCGAACCGCGCCTCGACCGTATCGGGGGCGGCGGCGCGGATGATCTCGATGGTCACGCTGGGGGAGGAGGTCAGGCTGCGTACCGCCTGTACGATCTGCCGGTCCACGTTGTCGATGGCCAGGCGGGCGCGGGGCGGGCGGTTATCCTCGTCATCGGGCAGGGTCAGCTGGAAGGGATAGGCAATAAAAATCTCCCCCCGGCTGGTGATATCCGCCCCGTTATTGCAAACGCGGACGGGAACCGGCATTTCCGCATGGTGCAGGGTCAGGAGGACCAAAAAAACCTCCGACGTTTCGGGCGCATGCAGCGCGGCGCGCGCGGCGGGGGAAATATTGCGGCTCACGGCAGCACCTCCAGCTCCAGCATGACCTTGAACCGTTCGGACGTAACGGCAAGGGGCGCGGGCGGTTTGATAAAGCGGCAGGCCACGGTTGCGCCGCCGACGGGATGCGGCATGTCAAAACGCAAACTGCCGCCCGCCAGATCGGTTTGATAAAAATTTTTCAGCACCCCATACTGCGCTGCCGTCAGATGATAGGCGAGCAACAGTTTGCCCACGCCCGCCGTGCTGCGCGGGCGGGTTTTGGCGGGGCCCATATCGGTCTGGCTGCGCAGCGTCAAATCGGGCCATGTTTCCTGAAAACCCTCGGCCAGCGGCGCGGCGGGCAGGTCTTCGGGCCATTGCGGAGAGGACATCGACGGCTCCTTTATGTCTTAACGTATGTCTTAACGGCCCAGCAGGCTCGGCGCGATGCCGAAAAGGCTGCGCAGCACGCTGCTGGTCTGGCGGCCGCGGATCAGGCTGTCGGCCACCATCTGGTCGATCGTGATTTCAAGATATTTGCGGTCGAAAACGCCTGCCGTTTCCCGCGCCGTGACGGCGGCGGCGGCGTTGTTGTGGATAATGACATTCACCCCGCCCGCCATGCCGCCGGCATGGCCGATCACGCCTTTGAAGCTTTCCAGCAATTCGCGTTTGATAAAACGCGTCAGCTCGCTTTTGACAATATCGCCCGCGCTACTGTCCCGTGCGGGCGCGGCGTTTTTGGGGTGAACGGCTTTTTCAAGGGCGGCAAATCCTTCCCGCGCCAGTTTTTGCAAACTGTCGTTCAGGGCGCGGGTTTTTTCCTCCATCCCTTCTAGGGTGCGGGAAAGATCTTCGGTGTCGTTTTCAAGGCTCATGGCTTGGCTCTTTCTTTTCGCAATCGGGGAAACGCCGCATCATTTCCGTCATAAAATCGCGCGGCGCAGGGGCAAGCGGTGTTTCCGGCAAAGGTTTCGGGTGATAGCGGTGAAAGGCCGCATAGGCCTCCGCCATATCCGCCAGCGGCACGGCGCGTATCACGGTGGGCGGCCAGTGCAGCAGGGCGGCGCAAAACCCGCGCAGCCGCGCAAGATTCAGGCAGGGGCCGCCTTGTTCTGCCCCTCCCCCGGGGCACCGCCTTTCGCATCTATCGCGTCCATATCGTGCAGCGGGGCCAGAATATCGATCAGGATGTCAGACAGCAGCGCCACGGGCGAAGGCCCCGCATCGCGCCACAAGAAAGGGCGCAGGGTTTCATCGGCCAGTTTGCAGCCCGCCTCGGCATAAACAAGGCAAAGGATATCCAGCACGCGCGACAGCGGCAGGGTTTTTTGCACCAGATCATCGGCCAGTTTCAGCAGGCTGCCGTAACGGTCTTCCAGCCGTTCCACCAGTTGCAGCGTGGGGGTGAAAAACAACATGCCTTCGGGCAGGGGCAGACGGCGGGGCATCAGGCCTCCGCCGGCGTAAAGCTGCCCGCGCCGCTGCGGCGCAGGGTGCAGGCAAAGCTTTCCAGCCCGTCATAGCTGCCCGCGCGGCTGTATTGTTCCACGGCAAAGGCCGCATCGTAACGGTCGCCGTTCGGGAAGATCATGCGGTAACGGGCAATCGTGCGGGCAAAGGCCTGCGCGCGCAGCAAGGCCTCCGCCGCGCTGTCCTTGAACAGGCCGTCAAGGCGCAGCACCATGCTTTGCACCCCGCCCGCGGCATCCAGTTGCTGCATGCCCGCGGAATCCATCGAAGTCGCATCCAGCGGCTGGTTGTCGATGCTGAGCGAGACGATGCGCGCGGCGCCGAGGGTCAGAAAATTTTCGCTTTCCTCCCCGTCACCGATCTTGAGCAAAAAATCGCGGCCTTTATGGCTGGGCATGGCGGTCTCCTTTTACAAACACGGATGAAACAAATGACGCGTGCTAGGCGTTCTCGGGCTCGACCAGCACATGCAGCCGCTGGCGCGCGCGCCATGTGGCGGCGTCATGTACTTGCGTGATTTCCGTTGCGATGATGCGGCAAAACACCAGCCGGCGGCCCGCCACGGCCAAATCGGCTTCGTGCAGCACCGCTTCGATTGCGGCGGCAATGCGCTGGCATTCCTGTTTGCCTGCCGCGCGGCTATAGGTTTCAATGTCCAGAAAAACCGCCGTTGCCGAAAATTCCCGGGTCGCGGCGGCGGGACGGGCGGCCATATCGGTCAGCACGATATAGGGAAAAGCGCTGCCCTGCGGCACCTGATCGTAAACCGAGGCGGCGCCGGCGAGCAGCGATGTCACCGCGCCCGCGCCCGAAAGACGGCCGTAAACGGCGGCCTGTACGTGTAACAAGGTTTCTGCGGACATTTTCCTGCTTTCGGATTTTATGTTCTTGCTGTTTGAAAATCGGCGCGCAAGGGATTATCCTTAAAGGATAACCTGCCGCCGCGCGTTTTCCGCCCCAGCGGCTATCTGAAGGAGTGTTACCCCCCATGCGTATTCTTCTTGCCGCCCTGCTGTCGTTGTTTTTTGCGGCGATGCCTGCCCGTGCCGATTTCAACCAGGGCAAGGTTGCCTATGACACGCGCCAGTGGCGGGAAGCCATTGCCAACCTGCGCCCCGCGGCGGAGCGCGGCGATGCCCGCGCCATGATCCTGCTCGGCAATATGTATGCGCAGGGATTCGGCGTGGAACAGGACGATGTGGAGGCCTTTGTGCTGTTCCGCCGCGCGGCGGAAAAGGATAACCTGGAAGGCATCCGCGCCGTGGCAACCTTTTATCAGGCGGGGCGCGGCGTCTCGGCCAATACGCGCCTTGCCATCGAATGGTTCGAACGCGGCGCGAAAATGGGCGACCAGACCTGCGCCTTTTTCTATGCCGTGCATCTTTATCAGGGCAGCAAGGGCGAAACCTTCGATTTCAAGCCCAATCACGCCGAATCCTATAAATGGTTCCTGATCGCCAGCGAAGGCATGGCTTTTCCCAATATGGCCAAGGTGGCCGAAAACATGGCCAAGCAGGTTGGCGAAAAGCTGAACCCGCTGGAACGCGCGGCCGCCGAACGCGGCGCGAAGGAATGGCGCCCCATGTCGGCCTCCCAGCTCGGCCCGCCGCCCGATCATGAACTGATCGAGAAAAACAATGCCGCGCAAACCCCCGCGCCGGGAAAACCGGCGGATGATGCGGCGAAACCTGCTGAAGACAAAAAGGCCGAGGATGCAAAAGCCGAAGAAAAACCGGCGGAACAACCCGCCGAATAATCGTCAGGGAATTTTATCCTCGTACAAATGATGGGCGCCGATCAGCACGTGAAACATGCGGTCGGCGCCTTTTTCCATCTCGATGCGCAGCACAAACCAGCGCAAATATAAAAACCCGAGATAACAAACCGTCAGCACCGCGCTTTGCAGCCAGACCATCATCACGACGAGCGCCAGCACCGGCACGGCATAGCGCCATTTGCCTGCGCGCCCCACGGGCTCAAAGGCGCGTTTGATGACCAGCCGCTGCGGTGTTTGCGCCACCACGCGCCAGTCCGTGCCGGCAATGCGCTGTCCTGCCGGCGGCGCGTCCTGCGGCGTGATGGCGGCAAGCTCGGCGGGCAGCGCCCTGTGCTCGGCGCGGTGGAACAGGGCAATGCCCCAGATCACGATCATGAAAACGACGAATAACATGCCGTTATCATAGCGCGCGTCCCGCGCCCGTCAAAGCGGTTAAATCCCGCGCGCGGCCGCCGTCAGATGCAAATAACGCTCCGTCCCGTCGGGGTCGGCGACGTGGCGGATGTAATAAACCCGACCGCTGCCCAGAAGGCGCATGCCTGCCGTTACATCGCGGCGGTAATAAATGCGCAGGCGGTACAGCGCGGCGGGAATCTCCTGCCGCAGGGCGGTGTGCATATCGCCGGACAGCGCGGTGATTTCCGCGAAAACCTGCGGCGTGGTGGTCAGGTTTTGCCAGCTGCGCGCAAAGCCGCCGCCTTCGGTCGGGGTCAGAATTTCTTCCTGCACCGTCAGCAGGTGCCGCATCGCGCCGATCATGCCAGCCTCATTTGTTGGAAGGGGCGGAACAGCGCCGCCGCGCCCGATGCATGCAGCGCCGTTTCCGGCGCATCGCCGCGCTGGCGGTACAAATGCGCGATCATTTGCAGCATGCCCTGCCGCAGCGGCGCGGGGATGCTGTGCGGGGTGGCGCCAAAGCCCGCGGTATAGCGGATCTCGATGCCGTTGATGTTGCGGCCCGGCACGGGGGCGTTCGCGCCCTGGCGCAGCACAATGCGCCCCGGCTTGCGGATGGTATCGGTATGATAATTCTCCGCCGCAAAAACGGCAGAGGTGCCGTTATCGGCATAAATCAGAATGGTGCTGACGGCCAGCAACGGCGGGCGCGGCAGAAAAACGACTTCGCCTGCGGCGGCGGCGATGCCGTCGCGCACGCCGTCCCACCATTCGCGCTGCGGCGCGGCGGGCCAGCTGTCCAGCCACAGGCTGTAGCCGCGGGTGATGAGCGCAAGGCCCGTATCGGCCTCGCAAATCAGCCGCGCCGTCATGATCAGCGATGCCAGCAGCGCGTCTTCATGGTCATGCGTGATGCGCAAATGCAGCTTCACTTCCTCCAGCGTCACGGGCTCCGCACCCGGCGGCGCCGTTTCGATCAGGTGGTAAGCAGGTCGTGTCATTATAAAGCTCGCTTTCGGCAATAAAAAACCCGGCAACAGCCGGGTTTTTGGATTCTATGGAATCAACGCTTATGCGTTCACAAGTTCTTTGTAAGAAGGTACTTGTTTCACAACTTTTCGTATCTTCGGGTCATGTTCAGCTTGCCACAGATTATAGGTCGCTTGCATATTCCACCATAAACGGCCGCCGTTGCCTGCAAGCTTGCCTACTTTCAGGCACATCTCGACAGACATGGGTACGTCTCCGTCCAAAAGACGGTAAAGATACGCACGCGAAACACCCAGCAGATCGGCTGCCCGCGATTTCGTCAAATTCAACGCAGGGAGCACGTCTTCTCTTAAAAGGATGCCGGGGTGGGTCGGACATCTTTTGCCATTCATTGCTAACTTCCTTCCATCAATTTTGATGGTAATTTTCAAAGTCGACCTCGCTTGCATGGCCGTTCTCAAAGGTGAACGTAATACACCAAGGCCCATTTACATGTATTGTATACCGTTTAGGTTTAAAACCCTTTAATCCGTGGAAATTAAATCCTGGAAGATTTAAATCCTCGGGCTCTTCAGCCGCATTCAGCGCATCCAATCGTCGCAGGATCCGCGCGTGGAGTTTTTTATCAATTAATCGGGATTTACCGGTTTCAAAAAGTTCTTTTAAGCCTTTGTTTTTGTATTTTTTTATCATATAGCTTCGCTCCGGATAACATTGACTCGTCCTCCTTTTTTCCTGCTATGAGCCGACGGTATAAAACTCAAAAACAAATGTCAACTAATTTATTGACAAATTGTTAACTAATTGGTTGAAAAGCAGCCGGTGCGACGCGTGAAACGCCGCACCGGCCGGAGGAGGGGAGGAAGCGGCGGGTCAGCCGTTATCCACGGGTTTTTTCGCGGCAAGGCCTTTCAGCGCCAGCATGGCGACGGGGCCGCCGGTGGCAAGCGACACGGGCGTTGCCGTCACCTTGACGAAACGTTTGCCGCCGCAATAGCCGATGACGCAGCGGGTATTTTCCTTCGCATCATCGTCGGCGGAGAAAAACACGCCGCTTTCCACCGTATCGGCGTTCAAAACATCGTCTGCCGTGCAGGCGGCAAAGGCATCGGGCGCGCCCGTGCCGTCGTCATCGGCATGTTCGATTTTAAGATCAATACGCTTATCCGCATCCAGCGGATCGCCGATGGCGCCGATCAGAACGGCTATGGCCAGCGTTTCACAGCCCTGCATGTCGATGACGCCGCTGTCGCAGGCCTCGGCCTGAAGGGTTTGCGGGGCCAGCACCTGCGTGACCTCGATGTTGTGGATGATATCGTGCATCTGTTTTGTCCTTTTGTGGTATCGGTGTTGAAAAATCCCCCGAAAGGCCGCCGCAGGCGGGCGCGGTCTTAAAATCCGCGCCGTCAGGGGAGGCGGGGTGTGCAAGGCGGCAGGGCCTTTCGGGGGTTTTGCGCGGGGGTGCAGCCGTTTAGGATGCGGAGAATTTCATCAGCTTGATGGCTTCGAAATTCACCACATCACCGCCCACGCGCTTCGTCGTATAGAATTTGACGTAGGGTTTGGCGGTGAAGCTGTCGCGCAAAATGCGGATGCCCTGGCGGTCCACAATCTGGTATCCCGCGTTGAAATCGCCAAAGGCAATGGACAGGCTGTCCGTGCCGATGGCGGGCATATCCTCCGCCTCGATCACGTTAAAGCCTAAAAGCGTGCCGCCCTGCTGCATCTGGAAGTCCGGCTGCCAGAGGTAATTGTCGTTCCCGTCCTTCAGCTTGCGCACTTCGGCAAGGGTGGAGCGTTTCATCATGAAAACCGCTTTTTCGCGGTAGGCGGATTTCAGCGCATAGACAAGGTTGATCAACGCATCGCCGGGATCTTCTGCGGCAAAGGCGCCGGATGCGCCGCTCGGCAATTGCTCGATGACGTCAAAGGCCGAAGCGCCCGGCGTACCGGCCGCATAGGTCAGGAAGCCGCGCGGCTTTTTCACGCCGTTACCGTGGATGAAGCTTTCGTTTTCCATCCGCGCCAGACGCTCGGCGATTTTTTGCGCCAGCCATTCCTCGATATTGAACAGGCTGTCGTCGAGCAGTTTTTGCGTTGCGCGCGGCTCCGCATATTGCTCGTGGACGGGAATGCGGTATTCACCGATTTTGGGCGCGGCGGTTTCCGTGCGGGCTTCGGTTTCCCCCACCCAGCCGGAGGTCGCCTCGTTCAGGTCGTGAATGCCCTCCAGCGCATCGGTGCCGATGGTGATGACATTCGCCACCTGCCGCATGGGCGATGTTTCACGCACCAGCGCCGCAATGCGGCCCGACATATCGGGCGTGACGGTATAGCCGCCGTCGGGGTCGGAGCCGACGGAAAGCGCCTTGATCTCGTCCACGCCGCTGCCCGCATTGTTTTTGCGCAAATAGCCGCGAAAGGCGTTTTTGTACTGGCGATAGGCATCAATGCCGAGATCGCCGCTGATAAATCCCTTGCGTTCCAGCATAAAGGCCTCGGCCTCTTTCCAGTCGTCGCCGCCGCCGCCCACGGGGCTGCGGTGCAGGGCGGTTTCGATCTGGTCCACGCGGCGTTTTGCGGCATCGGCGGAATCAAGCGCGCGGGTGATTTCCGCGTTCAGGCGGTTGACCTTCATTTCGGTCAGCGGGTCGGCGCTGCCCCGGCGCTCGATTTCGCGCAGGCGCTGGTCATTGGCTTCCTTGAAAGCCTCGAAAGCGCGGCCCAGATCATAGACCGCGGAGCGGATGTCGTTTGTCATCTGTTATTCCTTGTCAAAAGAGTGGAGGGAGAGGGTAGCGGCGGCGCGGCGCATATCCTCCGCCAGCCGCCGGATGGCGGTGGAAAGGTCGCTGTCATCCGCATCCGCCGTCGGCGCCGCATCCCGCGCGCCAAGGGCTTTGCCGCCGTCAGGGACGACGGCCTTGTAGCCATGGGCGATGAGCCCCTTGGCCTGTTTGCGGCTCAGGCCTGCCTCGCGCAGGAAAGCCTCAAATTCGCGCTCGGACGGAATTTGCCCGTCCGCCAGCAGGGATTTCACATGCCGCACCCGCGCCTCGGCATTGGCGGGGAAAGTCACCATGGAAACCTCCAGCAATTCAACTTCGGTCAGCAGCCGCGCGCCGCTGTGCGGGTCGCGTTCCGCCTTGACGGTGCGGTAGCCGATGGAAAGCCCCGTCACCACGCCTGCGCGCATCAGCTTGTAAGCCTCGCGCGCCTGCGCGATGTCGTCCACAAACAATTCGCCGCGCACAAAAAGCCCGTGGCTGTCCTCGAACATCTCGTGCCAGGCGCCGATGGGTTTTTGCGCGTCGTGTTGCCAGAGCAGCGGCGGCAGGCGGTTTTCGGCGCGGGCGCGGGCCAGCGATTTGTGAAAAGCCCCCGGCTGCACGCGGTCATTTGCGCTGTCGGTGACGTTGAAAACGGAGGCATAGCCTTCAAACAGGCCGCCGCCTGCAACGAATTTCAGCTCCAGCGGCGATGTCAGATGCAGGGACATGGAAAAACCTCCCGGAATGTTCAGGCAATGACGGGCGCAACGGACAGCGGCCCTTCGGCCACGACCTGCGTCATGTCATTCAGTGTCAGTGTCAGCTGCCCCCAGAAATCGCCGAGCAGCGGTTGGCCTTCTGCCGCCAGCTCCGCCGTATTCAGCGTGACGGTGGCGGTGGCGGCGGCAAGGGTGATGCCGTCTTCCTGCGTTTTGACCAGCAGCGCGGCATCACCCGCGCGGCGGGCGATTTTATAAACGGCCGCCGCGTCGGAAATGTCGAGCGCGGCCCCCGCCGCATTCGTGATGTGGAAGGCAAGGGCGATATCCTCCCCGCTATGGGTCCGGATCAGGGCATGGGGAATGCAATGCATGGCGGCAGCCTTTTGTTTTTATTCAAGGGGAGTCACGATAACGGGGCGCAGCGGCGCAAAACATGCGGCGTGCGGTCGCGCGGGCGCAAAACGGCCTGCCAGCGCGAAATACCGCGCGCCGCCGGCAAAAAGCGCGGCGGTATCGGGCGGCAAGGCGGCGCCGATGGGCGCGGCAAAAAGCGCAGGGCCCGTCATGCGCCCAACTCCGCAAACAGGCCCTCGTAATCGAGGTAGAGATACCGCGCCCCCGAGCCGAGTTTTTTCTGGATCGCGGCGGAAACGGCGTTATAGGCGACATAGGCGGGCAGGGTGCCGATGCTGGCGACTTCCGCACCGTTGATGGCAAGGGTGATGACGGCATTGCTCTGGTCGCTGTCGCCCTGCACGGTCAGCAGCATGTCGTACCAGACATCGGCTTCCACCAACACGCCCGTATCCACGCTGTCGGTGACGGAGGCAAGACGGCGGCGCAATTGCCAGTTCGCGCTGGTTTTATCGTAGATCCAGTAAACGCCGACCGTCGTATCGGGGTTGGTTGTGGCCGCCGTGCCGGTACTGAGCCCGCCCCAGGCGAAATATTCCTGCGATCCTGCGGCAATCAGCGTTGCCAGCTGCACGCGGCTGGCGAGCCTGATGATCTTGCCGTCCGCATGCGCGACCAGCGTGGCTTGCCCAAGGCCGCGCAGCGCCGCGCCCGTTGCCGTCGTGCCGCAGGACAGGGAAATAACGCCGCAGGCATCGGTATTGCGGGCGTAATCGGTATCCGCCGTGCCGGCATTCGCGCCGCTGCCGCTGACCAGACCTGAAAAAATCGTGCCCGAAAGATTGCCCGCCAGATGATGAAAAGCCGCAAAATGCGGCGGCGAAAACCCGCCCATGCCCAGCGCCGCATCGGTGGCGGCCAGCGCTTCTTGCACGTTGTCGCCCGTTATCACGCGCAGCGCGGCGGTATCGGCGGCGATATTTTCGGCCGCCGCGCCTGTCGGCAGGGGGTGAAAGCCTTTGTCGCCGTTCGCATCGGTACCGTAATATTTGTTATTGCCGGGCGTATCCGCATCCCCCGCCAGTTGCAGGCTGCGGTCGGCGGAAAGATCGCCGCCCCCCGTCACGCTGCCCGCACCGCCGATTTGCCGCGCGGCCGGCACGTAGCCCGACAGCGCATCGTCCAGATCCGTCACATCCGCCGCGCGATGCGTATGCGCGGCATCGGCCTTGCCCGCAAGCGCCGCCGAAAGCCCCGTCACATCCCCGACCGTATGGCCATGCGCCGCGGCCGCCTTGGCGGCAAGGGCAGCCGCAAGGCCGGTGACCTCTTCCATGTCATGGCCGTGCGCCGCATCCGCCTTGGCGGAGAGAAGATCGGCAAGATCCGTGATATCCGCCGCGCCATGCGTATGCGCGGCATCGGCTTTTTCGGCCATTTGCGTGGAAAAATCGCTGATATCGGCGCAGCTGTGCGTATGTTCCGCCGCGCTTTTTCCGTCCAGTGCCGTTTGCAAGCCGTCAATATCGCCGATGGCGGGGGTTTTCCATTGCAGGTTATCCGCCGTGCTGTGCAGCATCTGGCCGTCTGTGCCGCGCGGCAGGCGTTCCCATTTGCTGCCGTCATAGCGCAGCAGGTCGCCCGCCTGCGGCGCGGCGGGCAGGGATAATTGCCGCTCGGCCGGAATATCGTTCACGACATCTTTCATCCCCGCCGAAAAATCCACCGGCGCGCCGCCGTTGCTGGAGGCAATGACCGTATCGCGCACCAGCGTTGTCGCATCCAGCAGATGCCCCGTGCCGACTTCCCATTCGTCCAGCACCTGATGGCGCAGGGCATAAAAAAACATGTCATTGCCGCCCGTGCCGAAGGCCGCGTAAAAACTGCGGTATCCCGCAACGGGGGAGAGGATGACAGGGCCCGTCCCCGCCGACTGGGTTTTTTGATAAACGATATTTGCAATGGATGTCATGTCCGCTCGCCTTTAGGTGTCAGAAGGATGAAGGGGCAGGTGCAACAGGTCGAAAAAGCGCAGAACCGCGCGGTGGCATTCCGCCACGCCCGTTTGCAGCACCAGATTGCCAAGGGCGTGGTAATCCAGCGTTTTGCCCGCGTGTTGCAACAACATGTGCAGCAGGCTGACCAGATCGGCAAAGCGCCAGAGGCCGGCGCGAAAATTCGCCGCCAGCGCGGGCAGGGCGCCCAGTTCATCCTCGATTTGCAGCAGCAGCCGCGCATCGGGGCGCACGGCATAGTGCACGCCGCCCAGCGTCAGGCGCAGCGCGGCCATCAGGCTTTGCCTCCGGCATGCGGCAGCACGTCGCCGCCTTCCAGCGGCGAGAGGCCGAGCGCCACGCGTTTTTCATTCACCGTCATGAAATCGGCATTGCAAATCCGCGCCCAGGCTTTTTCGCGGCGCGGGGCAAAAGCCTCGATCGCATCCACGTCGTAGCCGATGCTCAGATCCTCGCCAAAGGCGGGGCAAAGCCATTTGTTCAGCTCGTCCTTTACATGGTCGAGCAGCGGGATGACGGCATCGTCGAAAAGGGCCAGCCGCGCCTGCTCGAAATTCGCAAAGGTGAGCGAGCCTTCAATGCCGATCAGCTGCGGCGGCACGTGGAAGGCCAGCGCGATTTCCCGCGCGGAAACATCCTTGCCCGCCAGCCAGTCCATATCCTTGGGCGAAAGCGACATGTCGCGCCAGTCCAGCCCGCCTTCCAGCACCAGCGGGCGCCCCGCGTTATCGGGGCCCTGGAAAAAGGCCTCCAGCTCGCTTTTCAGCGCCTGCCGCTGTTCATCCGTCAGCGTCGCCGTGCCGTCGGGATGCACGGGTTTATAGACCAGCGCGCCCGAAGGCCGCCCGCCCGCCTGCAACAGCGCGGCATTCCAGCGCGCGGCATCGTTATGCTGGTCGATGCTGGCGGCGGCGGATTCCAGCGGGCTCATGCCGTACCAGTCGTCCAGCGGGTGAAAGGATTTCAAATGCAGCACGGCAGAGGCGCCCGTCAGCGCATCGACGGGAAAATCCATCGCCTCTCCGCCGATCTGATAGCGATAGGCGATGGGCACGCCGTGTTTGCCGGGAATAACCCGCATGCGGTCGGGGCGCAGGGTCCACAGCTCGCGCGGCGGCGCGCCGGCCGCGCCCACGGCTTCCAGATAACTGTTGCCCGCGATCAGGTAAAAACCGAACAGCGCCTCGAACAATTCCGCGCCGCCCTGCATGGGGTTCGGGTTTTCCAGCAGGGATTTGAGCGGGTGGTCTTCCAGCCGCGTGCGGTTTTCCCCCTTGCCGCGATATACGATCCACGGCACGGTCGCCGCATTCTGGCTGACCAGACGGATGCAGCGATAGGCGATCACGTTTTTCTGATAGGCCTCCCGCGCCAGCTGATCATACTGGCGGGGGGTAAAGCGCGGCTGCCCCGCGCCCCATTGCACCAGCAGCGGCGCGGCGGCGCTGGCTTTTTGTTCCTTGCGGCCGAACAGCGCGGCGAGCGGATTTTTAAAACCCATCCGGATATACTCCATCATGAAAGAAGTTTTTTGTTTAACGCCAGATGACCGGCTGCGCGGGCGCGGGGCGGCGCAGCAGCAGCTCCGTCACCGCCCAGATGCGCGCATCCACGCGGTCGGGGCTTTTGGCGTTTTCAACGGGGTCAAAGGCGCACATCTGGTCTTCCAGCTGCGCAAAGCGGCCCAGATGATGCACCATGCCGCGCGTATCCAGCGCCGCCACCGGCTCCGCCCGCGCGATTTTGCCGCGGCTGGCATGCACGGATTTATAGGCGATGGAGGGGTCAAAACTGCGCAGCGTATGTTCCACCAGATCGCCGCCCTGGTTGACTTCCGCCACCACGCAATCGGCGGCATGGGTGTAATAGGCATTGACCGCCTGCGAGGCCCAGGCCGCCGGCGCATATTTGCCCGAAAGATCGGCCAGAATATAGACATGGTCGTCCGTGCCGAGGCCTGCGACGATAATCCCCGTCTCGTCGCTCTGGCGATTGGCGGTAACGGCGGGATCGACGGCGATGACGATGCGTTTCATCTCCGGCGCGTCATCCGCGTGGCGGCGGTTTTTCTCGATGGTTTCGCGCTGCCACAAGGCGCCGGGGCGGTCGCTGTGAAAGGCTTCGTCGGGCGTGCTGGGATATTCGCGGCGGAATGTCCAGATGCCGCCCAGCGCGGCGATTTTCAGCCGCCGCCAGTAAATCTGCGCATCGTCCAGTCCGAAGGTTTTTTTGTATTCGGCTTCATCCGGCGTCAGGGTGAAATCCCCGGGCGGCGGCGCGCGGTATTCATCCTGCCAGAACCACGGGATGAAGACGAAAATGAATTCGGAGCGGCCTTTGATGGCCTCCTGACACAGCTGGTAAAACAGTCCCGTCGCGCCGGCGGAGGTGCTTTCCAGTATGACCTCCGTGCCCTTCGCATCGGGCACCGCCTGCAAGACGCCCGCGATATGGTCTTCCGCATGCTGCCAATAGGCGACTTCCGATCCGTGGAAATACTGGATGGTATGCGAGCGCCCGATGCCTTGCGATTTCGCCGTGCCGACGCTGTAGCCGGAATCAAGCCGGCTGAACAACAGGCTGCGCTGGTTGGCCAGACCCGTTTGCGGGCGCACGGCGGCGGGGCAATTGTCGTGAAACCGCCGCACGATCTGGTACAGGTTTTGCGAGGCTTCATCCAGATGCGTCAGGATAAAGGCGCGCACGCCGCGGCGGTGCGTTGTTTTCCAGTAAAACCGCGCCTGCACGTAAGTGGAGCATCCCTGCTGCCGTCCTTTCAGCACCAGCGCGCGCACGCGGCCCGTGGTGACCAGCTGTTCCTCCAGCCTCTCGTGCAGGTGGCGTTGCGCGGCGTTCAGGTGAAGGGGCGCAATCGCGCCGCTTTTGCTGCGGATGAAAAGGCATTTTTTCGCGTAATGCGCGAAATCATGCATCAGCCGCGCGCGGATGCGTTGTTCTTTTTCGTTCATCAATCTTTTCGGCTGTGGTTATTCCAGCGCCTGTAGCGCGTCTTCGTGGCTCAAGACGGCGGACGCGGGGGCCTCCGCCGTTTTGCCGGCGGTGGCCGCAATATCGGGCAGGGTTTTTTTCAGCAGCGCCAGCGCGGCGCTGACCTGCGTGGCCGTCATTTTCTTTTCGCCCAGCACATGCTGTTCCAGCGCCTCGATCAGCGCCAGCACGTTGATGGCATCGCGGATATTCTTTGCCGTGCGGCGGCGCGCGGGGCGCTTCACGCCCGTGGTTTTTTTCGCGGCGGTTTTTGTGCGGCTGGTTTTTCTGGCGGTCATGAAAAAAGCGGCTGCCCTTCGGCGCCGCCCCATACATTTGTCCGGTTTGTTGTGCCGGTTTTTTTACCGGTCCTGCCCGGCGACACTTCGCGAGCATGTTCAAACCCTAACGGAAATGATCCCCGCCGGTCAAGCAAGCGGCAAAATCGCCCAAGCCATCCCGGCGCGTCGCGGCGCCGTTGCCGCAGGATTTCAAAAGCTTAGGCGTTGTGCACGGGCGCGTTTTTTCCGCGCGGCGCGGCGGGACAAGACGCAAAAGCGCGATTGTTTCACCGCGTTTCATTTCCCGTGCGGCGGGTGGGGCGGTTTTCGGCAGGGCCACAAGACGGGCCGGGACGGTGACAGGGCGCGGCGGCATAGCAGGTTGATTTTGAATAGAAAATAACAAAAAAGCGGAAATTTTTGACATTTCCATATATAAGACGTACAGTAAACCCCTGTATCAACGCGCGCCGCCCAGGGGCGGTGCTGATTCGATTCGCACCGGAATGCCATGACCCAGACGGGAAACGATGCCGCCAATCTGCAATTGCTCCACGCTGCAAAAGCGGGCGATCTGCCGCGCGTGCGCGAAGCGCTGGAAGACGGCGCGCGCATCAACAAAACGGATCATGAAGGCAATACCGCCCTGCTCATCGCCGCCAAACGCGGCGATACGCAGATGTTCGCTTTTCTTGTCGAACGCGGCGCGGCCATCGATTTCATCAACGAGGAAGGCAACGATGCCCTGATGCTCGCCATTGCCGCGCGGCAGGAAAAGGTGGCCGCCATGTGCCTCAGCCTGCCGTTCAATCTGGCGGCGGCGAACCAGTCGGGAAAAACCGCCTTTTTGCTCGCGGCGGAAAAAAACATGCCGCATGTCATGACGGCGCTGGAGAAAAAAGGCGCCGATCCGCTGGCGCGGGATGGCACGGGCGCCACGGCGCTGATGCTCGCCGCCGAAAACGAGGGCTTGCCCAAAGCCTTTGTGCGCCTGCTCCGCCGCAGCAAGGTGGATCTGGAAGCCAAGGACAATAACGGGCGCACGGTTTTGATGCGCCAGCTCAATCAGGGCGCGGTGCGCAAGGTGGAGGCGCTGCTGAAAGCGGGGGCGGATGTGTCGCAAATCGACCATCGCCAGCAAAGCGTGCAGGATATTGCCCGCCAGTGGGGTTTGCAGGATCTGGTCAAGGATGCCTTTGGCAGATACGATGTCAAACGCCTGACCGAAGGCTCCGGCCAGCCCGTTGTGCTGCTGAAAAAAATCCAGCTGCATCATCTGAAGAAATATAAACCTAAATAATCAGGCTCGCATCAAGCGCGCCGCGTCAGGCCTATTTCTTGTTGCCGATTTTTTTGGGGGCAAGGCGGTTTTCTTTTTCCTCCCGTGCCTTTTCGGCGCGGGTTTTTTCCTTTTCCTCGCCGGTGGTGTCGGCAGCGGCTTCATCGGCTGCCGCCTTTTCCGCTTCTTCTGCGGCGGCGGCCTCAGCCGCGGCCTTTTCCGCATCTATGCGGCGCTGGTCGGAGGCGCGGATTTTTTGCTGCGTGCCGTAGGTATCCTTGCGGTTCTTCTGGCCGTTTTTCATTTTCTCGATTTTCTGGATGCGGTCCTGACACAGGGTATAGCCGTCAAAGTTGTCCAGATAGGCGGCGCAGGGATCATCCGCCGTGTCGGCGGCGGTGCCGTCCTCGTTCAGCGCCACAGGCGGCTGCACGGTTTCGAAAACGGGCGGCAGCTGCGGCTGTGCGCGCTGCATTTCATCGTTGAATTCCTGTTCGTTCAATTCTTCCAGCGGCCGCGGTTTTTTATCCGTCGAACCGACGAAGCCTTCCGACGACCCCGTATAGGAGGCCTGCGCGAAAACCGGTGCGGGCGCAGCGGCGAAAAGCAGCGCGGCGGCCATGAAAACAGCAAAAGGGAGGGGGCGGGTCATGCAAACAAACTCCGGAAGGGTGAAAAACCTGCTTCTTTTATTTTACCACAATCCCGCCGCAGGCGACAGGGGCCCTTAGCGGTTGTAAAGATCGGGCGTTTTTTCCCGTTTGACGGGCATGGATCCTTCTTTTGCACCCACAATCGGCGCGGCGGGCGCGGGGCGCGAATCCTTTTGCACGCGCACGAAATTGCGCGGGCTTTCCGCCTGTTCGGGCGCATGCTCATCATCCTTTGCGCCTGCTTTCGCCCGCTTGATCGCATGGATTTGCAGGCGGCGCTGGCATTCCTGATAAGGTTTCAGGTAACGCGCGCGCACTTCCGCCGCTTCCTCGGGCGGCAATTGCTCGAGGCAGGCGTTAACGGGCGTCACCGATTTGACAAACCCCTGCGGCGGCGGTTCGTTCCCTGACGGCATCACGGGCGCATCGGACAGGCCCTGCGTGGTGGTGGTTTTCTGCCCGTTGGAAATATGCATCTGCGCCGCCGCGGGCGAGAGCACGGCAAGGCAGAGCACGGCAATCATCACGGTCGTTTTTTTCATCTTCCCCTCCGTTTTTTTTTTGACGGCCCTTTCCGGATTACGGGCCTTTCGGCTTCGGCGTGCGCGGCTTTGGGCGGCCTTTGTCTGCCGCCTTGTTTTCCGGTTTGTCCTCTTGCGCGGGTTTTTCCGGCGCCACGTTTTCCGCCTTTTTCATTTGTTCTTCCATCGCGCGCGGCATCAGGGCGGAGAAAAGACGCGGGTTCTGCGTCTCGATTGCCAGTTGCAGCGGCGTTTTGCCGTCCCTGCCCGCCGCCAGCACGCTGACGTTTTCCTGTTCCGCCAAAAACGTCGCCGCATCGAAATGTCCGGCGCGTGCGGCGATGTGGATCGGCATATCGCCCTCCGCATTCGGCTGGGCAAGATCGGCGCCGGCTTCCTGCAAACGGCGCAGCAGCGAAGAAAGGTTCTGCTGCGCGGCGGCATGCACCGGCGTATTGCCGTTATTATCCGCCAGCGCATCGGGGCTGATGTTCTGTTGCGCCATTTCCTTCAACAGCATTTCGGCGATGTGAATATTGCTTGTGGCAATGGCCAGATGCAGCGGGCTTTCCCCTGCCGCATTCGCGGCGCAAAGATCGACGCCCAGGTCGAGCACGCGGCGCACCTGCATTTCCGACCCGTGGCGCACGGCCAGATGCAACAGGCTTTCCTGTTTTTCCGCCGTGCGGGTGTTCCAGCCGGCTTTCCCGCCGTAATGCGCGGTGAAAACGGGCAGTATATCGGCATTGCCCATGAAAATGCCAAGTTGCAGCGGCGTAAAGCCGTTTTTGTCGAACATGTCCGTATCCGCCCCTGCGGCGAGCAGCACCTTCGCCGCATCGTCTTTTTCACGCAGGCAGGCATGGTGCAGGGCGCTGCGGCCAAAGGCATCGGGGGCATTTACATCCACCCCGTCTTGCGCCAGCAGCAATTTGACCAGTTCCGCATTGCCGTTATGCGCGGCCAGATGCAGGGCATTGCGCCCCTGCGCATCGGTTTTCAGCGGGTTCGCGCCTTTTTTCAACAGCGCGGCGGCAATCTCCGTATGTCCGTGTTCGGCGGCGTAGAGCAGCGGCGTTTTGGGCATGAATCCGCGCGAATAGGCATCGACCATTGCGTTATGCTGCAACAGCAGCTCGACGCTCTGGCGGTGGCCGTATTGCGCGGCCAGATGCAGCGGGCCCTCCTGAATCTCCGCCACGGGAGAGATGTCGGGGTTCGCGCCCTTTTGCAGCAGCGCGGCGACCAGTTCCGGCGCGTCGGTCATGCGATAGGTGTAATTGTCCATCAATTCATCCAGCGCGCGCTGGCCGAAACTGTTGATCAGGTTCGGATCGGCGCCGTAATCCAGCAGCGTACGGATTTTGTCGCCCTGCGTCATGTCGCAGGCGCGGTGCAGCGCGGTATTGCCCATGTTGTCGGCCGCATTGATATCCGCACCGGCGGCGGAGAGCACGGCCAGAATGTCGCGGAAATGCGTGCGGTCGATGTTGTGCAACAGCGGCGTATGGCTGCCCTGCGGCAGCTTGCCCTTGCCCGCATCCGCGCCGAGTTGCACGAGTTTTTTGGCAGCCGCGACGCTGCCCGCTTCGGCGGCGATGTAAAGGCTGTTGCGGTTGCGGTTGTCGGTCTGGTTGATATCCGCGCCGGCCTGGGCGAGTTTTTCGATGATCTCGGGGAAGTTTTTATGCGCCGCGATCATCAGGGGGGTATAGCCGCTGCTGTAATTCGCATGGCTGTTTACTTCCCGCGCGACATGGGGCAGGGCGAGCAGCAGGTCCACGCCTGCGGCAAAGCCTTTGTCCGCCGCGACGTACAGCGGCGTTTCGATGTTGGTATTGCGGATATTCGCATCCGCCTTCATGTCGATCAGTTTTTGCATGGCGTCCGCATGCCCGCCCGCGGCGGCGAGATGCAGGGGCGTATTGCCTTCCTTGTCGCGGCTGTTCACGGAAAGCCCGCGGCTTTCCAGCACCTCGAACAATTCCGCGCGGCCCGCGGCGGCGGCGGTATGCAGCGCGTTCTGGCGCGTTTTGGGGTTCGGCTCCAGCCGCGCGCCGAGATCATGCAGCGCGGCCAGCATGTCGGGCGCGGCGCCCGTTTCAATCGCCCAGTCCATCAGGCTGCGGCCCTGATCGTCGCGGTGGTTCAGTTGCCCGCCCTTGGCGGCCAGCGCCCGGAGGCCGGAAAGATTGCCGCTTTTCACCGCGTCGAACAGCGGCGTCTGTCCGTATTTGTCGCTCTGGTTGGGATTGGCGCCGATGCGCAGCAAACGATGCAGGGAAACGTCATCCTTGTCGGCGGCGGCAATATGCAGCGCGGTGCGCAGGGCGTCATCCAGCGGGGCGTTGATGCCCTTTCCGACGGGCCGCGACGATTTGTTGAACGATGGGAACATCAGCACGTTTCCTTGACGTTAAGCGGTTTTAACAAAAACACCCTCTGTTTTTGCACGCCTTCTTAATGTCCGAAGAAGTAGGGCGGTTGCGGTCTTGCCGTCTGGTTTTGCGTCACGCGCGCCGCGCCGTCGGCGAGTTGCAGGCGCGCGACAATCGGGTTCTCCTGCCCGAGTTTGGCGATGGCGAATTGCAGCGGCGTCGTGCCCTCTTTGTTCGGGCGTAGCGGATCGGCATTGTGACGCAGCAAAAGATTGACGGTATTCGGCCGGTTGCGCTGTACGGCGGCATGCAGCGCAGTGCCGAATTCGTTCGACATGTTGTCGGGGTTCGCGCCTTTTTGCAGTAAAAGGTCGATGATCTCGTCGTCCACGCCCGCCAGTACCGCGCTTTGCAGCAGCGGCCTGCCGTCGGACATGATGGCGTTCACATCCGCGCCGCGGCGGATCATGGTTTCAGCCAGATCCTTCCGCCCCGTGCGCAGGGCCGCCATAAAAGGGGTTTCGCCAAAGGCGCGTGTCTCCGTATTCGGGTCGCCGCCTGCGCGCAGCAGGGCTTCGATAATGTCGGTTTTGCCGTTGTGGCGCACCGCCGCGATCATGGGCGGCGTTTTTTCCTGCGGCAGGCCGTTCGGGCGTGCGCCCGCTGCCAGCAGCCGCTCGACAATCTGCACGTGTCCGGCCGTGACGGCGTAATAAAGCGGGGAAAGCAGCGCCGACGGATTCAGCACATTCGGATCGGCGCCGGCCAGCAGCGCGGTATCCACCGCGCGGTCCATGCCCATGGAGGCATAACGCGCCAGCACGGGCATGCCGTGACGGTCATAGGCCTGCGCCTTTGCGCCCGCATCCATCAGCATGACGGCGATGGTTTCTTCGGTCGGGCTGTATTCGGTTTTGGCATCGGCAAGACGGCCGAGCAGCGCGCTGCCTGTTTCCGCTTCGTATTTTACAACATCCGCGCCGGATTTGATCAGCAGCTTCACCATGTGGCGGTCGTGGTTTTCCACGGCGAGCACCAGCGCGGTTTTGCGCTGCGCATTTTGCGCGTTGATGTTGACGCCCATGCCGATCATGCGCGCGGCATCATCGTATTTGCCGTTTTCAACGGCGGAAAGAAACAGCGCGGGCAATGCCACGGGCGGCGGCGCCGTATCATTGGCGGGGGTGGCCGCGCGGCTGCCGTTTTGCTGGTTGAATGCGGCGGCAAGCTTGTGCCCGTCTTCTTCCATCATCTCCACGATCCTTCATGCAACGCGCCCCTTGCGGGCTTGCGGAAAAACCGTCCGGCGAAGGCGCGCAAACCGGCGCGCGGCAGGGCGGTGAAATCTTGACATCTTCAATGTCTAGATTCTTGACATATTGTTACAAGAGGGTCAATGCCGCAGGCGGGCAAAGCGCCTGTTTGCAAAGGCGAAAAGCGCAAAAAACAAGAATGCTTCAAGATTATGAAAGGCTGCGCGGCGCGATGCTTTTATTGCGGCGGCGCAGCAGGTTTATGCGCGGGTTTCAGCGCAATCGGTTTGCGCACCAGCACGGCATCATGCGTGGCGGTATCCAGATCCAGCGGGCGTTTTTCCAGCGCGGCGAGCCAGGCATTTTTCAGCCTGTCCTTCGTTTCGGGTTTTTCCCCGCCGATGTGGAAAGCGTTTTGCCCCTTCGCGTTTTGCAGCATGATATCCGCGCCGTTTTGCAACAGGCAGGCCAGCACGGTATCGAAACCGCGTTCCGCCGCGATCATCAGGGGCGTGATTTTCTGGTGGTCGGTCGCATCCACGCGCGCGCCAAGCTCCAGCAGCGTGTTCACGATCGTGGAAAAACCGCGCTCCGTTGCGATATGCAGCGCGGTGCGGCCGCGCGGGTCGCGTGCATCGGGATTGGCGCTTTTATCCTCGATGTAATAGCGCACGGCGTCAAAATCGCCCTGCCGGACGGCGTCCAGCAGTGATTCGTCGGCGGTTTTGCGCTTTTTGGCGTTGCCCATCGCGGCATCCTTTTGCGGTTTTTTATGTGCGGGTATCGTAACCAAAGTTACGGATTATGTCTATAATTAATAAATTCCCGCAATAAAACAACCGCTTACATATAACCCCACGGCGGGCGCGGCGGCTTGGGCCTGTAGGGCGGCGCGGCCTTTTTGGCCAGATGCTGGCGGAACAGCTCGGTAATCACGGGTTTGCGCATGTTATGCGCCATGTCATAGGCATTGGTGCCGTATTGATCTTCCTTCAGCGGATCGGCCCCTTTGGCAAGCAGTTTGCGGATCGCCTCCGTCGATACAAAACCGTTTTGCAGCGCGTTCATCAGCGGCGTGCGGCCCATGTTGTCGGCGGCATTGGGGTCCGCGCCCTTGTCGAGCAGCAGGCCGACTTCGCGGTCCAGCCCCGATTGCGCGGCGATGTGCAGCGGCGTGATTTTGGAATAGCCCGCCGCCGCCGTCGCATCCGCGCCTTTTTCCAGCAGCTTCGCCACCAGTTGCAGGCTGCGGAATTGCAGCGCGAGATGCAGCGGCGTAAAGCCCTGTCCGTCGGTCACTTGCGGATTTGCGCCCTTGTCGAGCAGCATTTCCGCAATCGCCATGCGGCGGTCGCGCATGGCGGTCATCAGCGGCGATTGCCCCCAGTCGCTGATCTGGTTCGGGTTCGCGCCCGCATCGATTATTTTTTCAAGCAATTGTTTCGGCACGGCGCTGTCGCAGTAATGCAGCACGTTGTGTTTTTGCTTGTCCAGCACGGCGGGATCGGCGCCGCCGTCCAGCAGCGTTTGCATCAGCGGAACATCGCCGTTTTTCGCCGCGACCATCAGCGGCGTGACGCCTTCATGATCGGCGGCGCTGGCGCTGGCGTCATGTTCCAGCAACAGGCGCACGATATCGCGGTCGCCCTTTTGCTGGATGGCGAGAATCAGCGGCGTGATGCGCATGCCCGCCGTGGGCTTGCTGATATCCGCGCCGCTTTCGATCAGCAGCTTTACCGTTTTCACGTCATTGGCGGCAATGGCATCGTGCAGCGGCGTATAGCCCTTGCGGTCGGGCAGGTTCACATCGCCGCCGGCCTCCACCATGATGTGCAGCAGCTTGCGGTTCTTGCGCTCCGCCGCGAGATGCAGGGGGGAGCGGCCATCCAGATTCACCGCATTCACCATGCGCGCGGCTTCGGTCTTCAGCAGGTACTCGGCAATGTCGTCGTCCTCGCGGCGCACGGCGTGGTGCAGGCAGGTATCGCCGTTGTGATCGGCGCTGAAAACGGCGACGCGTTCGAACAAAATCGTTTGCACAACGCCAAGGCTGTTGTGCATGGCGGCCAGATGCAGCGGCTGCGCGCCCTTTTTATCGGGACGGTTCGGGTTTTCGGTATGTTTCAGCAGGCGGCGCACGATAAAGCGCGAAGCCTTTTCCGCCGCGGCATGCAGCGGGATGCGCCCGTCCTTGTCGGGCAGGTCGGCATTTGCGCCCGCGCGCAGCAGCGTGGCGAGAACGCGGGACGGCTGCGGCGCCTCCAGCGCGTCGAACAGCGCCGTGCGGCGGTCGCCGTCGGGCAGGTCGATCCGCGCGCCGTAATCCAGCAGCAGGTGAATGGCCGCCGTATTGCCCAGCCGCGCCGCGTAATGCAGCGGCGTTTTGCCGTCCTTTGTTTGCTTGTTGGCGGAAGCGCCGGCCTTCAGCAGTTTCTGGATCTGCGCAAGGTCTTCTTTCAAAATCGCGTCGATCAGCCGCGTGCGGCCCGTTTTGGGGTCGAGGATCTTATCCGGTTCGCGCACGTGATGGGCGTTGAAACCGTCGCGGGCGGCGGGGACGGCCTTTTTCGGCTGCTTTTTACCTGTCATCGCATGTCCTCCCTGACGTCTGCCGGCACGTACCGGCGGTTTTTAGGGTCTGTGGCCTTTGTATTTCTTTTCAAAGAATGCCTGCGCGGCCTTTTCCTCCGCCTCGCGCAACAGCGTGACGGCGCGGGCTGTGCCGCCGCCGTAACCGTAATCGTAATGGCGGTAATTGTTTTGCTGGTACACGGGGCTTTCCTCCGCATATTTCGCGGCGGTTTTATTGAAATCATCGGCCAGCAGGGGATTCGCGCCCGCTTTCAGCAGCGCCTCGACGCAGGCGGCATCGCCCTTGTGCGCGGCTTTCATCAGCGCGGTCGCATGTTTGTCGCCGGCCTGGCGGCGGTCGATGTCGCGCACATAGGGCAGAATCGCACGGATGGCCGTGGGCTGCCCTTCCTCTGCCGCAGCCATCAGCGGCGTGCGGCCGCGCGCGTCCAGCGCCTCCGTATCCGCGCCCTTGCGCAGTAAAAATTCCAGCGCGCGCAAACGCCCGCCGCGGGCGGCCAGATGCAGCGCCGTTACCTTCTCGTGCGTGGCTTTTGCGTCGATATCCGCGCCAAGGCGCAACAGCTGCGCCATGGGCACGGTGGCTTCGCTCTCCGTCGCCATTTGCAGCGGCGTCTGGCGGCGGTATCCGCCTTCCGCGTTCACATCGGCACCGGCAAGCACCAGCTGTTCCATCAAATGGTAATACTGTTTTTGAATCGCGGCATGCAGCGGCGGCGTGTCGTCGTAATAGCCGTTATCCAGCGTGCCGCCCTGTTGCACATGGGCCGCGCCGCCGTGTTTCAGCACGGCCTGCAAAACATCCGCCCGGCCCGTTTGCACGGCGGCATGCGTTGCGTTGAAAAACTTGTCTTTCTCGACAGGGAAATAAATATCCGCGCCTTTTTCGATCAGATAGGCGACAACCTCCGGCGCGGTTTTTTGGATGGCAATGGCCAGCGCGGGCGTTTTTTTCTTGTTCAGCACATTGGGATCGGCGCCGAGTTTTTCGACAGCCTCGCGCACGACGGGCAGCGGCGCGCCGCGCGCGCAGATCAGGTGCAGATAGGTATTCCCGTCCGTATCGGCGGGTTCGTTCACATATCCGCGGCCCGGCTTTTGGATACCGTCATAATGGTTGGGCGGCTGCACGCGTCATTATCCTTGTGTCTTTAAAAATGCGCGTTGATTATGGAGGATTTTCATAGCCTTTGAAAGGCGGTTTTTTGCGCCGCTGTTCGCGCAACAATTCATAACGCGTCTTGGGGCGGTTGCGGTTGCGAAAGCCGGTTTTGGCATGGCCGCGCTTTTGCAAAAGTTTCTGGCGCTGCAACACAAGGCTGCGGGTCGTTTCCTGCACGGGCGCTTGGCATAACGCATCCGGCGTGCGGCCGCGGCGGTCGCGCAGCCACGGGTCGGCGCCCGCGTCCAGCAGGGCTTTGACCACATCGCGGCGGTTTTTATGCGCGGCGATGTGCAGCGGCGTCTGGCCCGTGCGGTCCTGCGCATTGACATCGGCGCCCGCGTCCAGCAGCGCGGTGACGGTGGCCACCGTGTAATGCTGGCAGGCGAAATGCAGCGCCGTTTCGTCGAAATGATTCGCGCGTTTGGGATCCGCCCCGTGATCGAGCAAAATGCGCACCGCCTGCGCAAAATCGGATTTCGCCGCCAGCATCAGCGGCGTTTCGCCCCATTGGTTGACGGATTTGTCGCCGTCCGCGCCCTGCTGCAACAGGAAATGCACAAAGGGCAAAGCCTCCGCCCGCGTTTCGCGGTATGTCAGCAGCCAGGTCAGCGGCGTCAGCCCTTCGGGGTCCTTGGCGTTCATGTCGATGCCGTAATCGGCCAGCAGCCGGACAACGGGCATATTGCCCGCGCGCAAGGCAAGGCGAAAGACATCGGCATGAATATTGCGTTCGGCACAGCGGTCGTGGATATGCACCGCATCGGGGTGGCGCAGCAGCGCGGCCATGATCTCCGGCGCGGCGGTCGCGGCATCGTGATAGGCGTTTTTGCCCTCCGCCGCACCCTTCGGATGACGCGCGGCGGGAGAGGCATCATGTTGCAACAGCGCCTCCACACTGGCCGTTTGCGCATACATCACGGCCAGATGCAGCGGCGTTTCGCCATGCCCGGCGGCGGCGGCATCCATTTCCGCGCCGTGGCGGGCAAGGGCGGCGATGCTGTCGGTCTGGCCCGTGACGGCGGCGACATGCAGCGGCGTCCAGCCGTCCAGATCCTCCAGCGCCGTTTGCGCGCCCGCGCGGATGGCGGCGGGGATCAGATCGGCCCAGCCCGCCGCGGCCAGATCATGCAAAAGCGCGCGGCCGTTATCGTCCTGCGCATTGAGCGCGGCGCGGGTTTCGTCATCGGGGCTGGAAAGTTTTCGAGCAAGCATGTCCTTGCGGCCAAGATCGACCCATAACTGCAAGGCGCTCCGGCTCGACGGCGTGGCAGGTCCCGGCAGCGGTTTCGGGGTTACAGATCCCATGCCTGACCCTTGACGGTCTTTTTCTTTTGCGGGCGCAGGGTTTTGTGCAGCGCCTCTTCCAGCGCGGCGACAATCTCCGCCTTGTTGTCATGGGATGATGCGCGGGCATAGGCAAGGGCGGATTTGTCCGCCGCGTCATAGCGCATCGGATCGGCACCGGCCTCCAGCAGCATATGCACGGCGGCAAGATCGCCCTTTTTCGCCGCGGCGATCAGCGGCGTGGCGGCATCTTTCATATGGCGTGCATCCGCCTGCGCGCCCGCATCCAGCAAAAGACGCAGGTTCTGCGCATGGCCGAGCGCGTGGAACACCGCGTTCATGCCCTGTTTGTCGCAAAGGTCGCGGTCCACGGGGTATGTCAGCAGCGCGGCCAGCGTCTTGGCGCGGTTGTCCATGCCGGCAAGACGCATCAGCGGCGTTTCGCCCGTATCGGCATGGGGCCTGTCGGCATCCGCGCCGTAGCGCAGCAGCGTGTCCACGACTTTCGCGCGGGTTTCGTCGCTGTCGATTTCCGGCGTGGCGCAGGCGAACAGCAGGGGCGTGGCGCCATCGGGCAGCGCGGCATTCACATTGGCGCCTGCGCGTACCAGCACGCGGATCATATCCGTATCGCCGCGGGTGATGGCATGTTGCAGGGGTGTCCAGCCCTCCGCATCGCGCACGTTGGGCAGAATGCCCTTGTCGATCATTTTATCGACCAGTTTCGACATGCCGCGCTCCACCGCCAGCTGGAAGGCGTTGCGCTCCTTGCTGTCGGTTTTGGTGAACAGGTTGTTCAGGCCGCTGACGACATCGGGGTATTCCAGCAAAATCTCGGCCACATCCGCCTGCGCGCGCATGACGGCGATCAGCAGGGGCGTGGCGCCGTTTTTCGTCGGCTCGTTTCCGTTCGCGCCCGCATCCAGCAGCGCCTTGACCAGACGCGGCTTGCCTTTTTCGCAGGCGCGGTGCAGCAGGCTCCAGCCGTCGATGGTATTGCTGCCCGGCAGATAGCCGCCGTTGCGGGCCAGAAACTCCGTCATCTCCGGCTTGCCGAAATTGACGGCATCGTCGAGCGGCAGGTATTTGTCGTCATCCTTTTTGCCGCGGCGGGGATCGGCGCCCGCATCGACCAGCAATTGCGCCATTTCGACGTTATTCGCGCGCGCGGCGACATGCAGCGGCGTATCGCCGCCGGTATTCCAGGCATTGGGATCAAATCCCGCCTCGAGCATTTTTCGGACATCGGCGGTTTTGCCGGTTTTGACGGCACGGAAAAAACGGTCGACTTCGGTGGGCTTGCGGGTGAAATCGATCTGCGTGACCTTGTTGAACATATCCGTCACGCGGCCGAGCGCGCGGTCGATGCCGTCGCCTTCCTCGTCGCCGCCCGGCGCAGAGCCCTTTGCCGGATTGTTCTTGTCGTTTGTCATCGCGTTACGGTCCTGACCAAACTTGCGCGGGTTTTCGCCGCCTGCCCGAAGGCGCGATGGCGGCAGTGCCGGTTTCAAAAATGGATCGTTATTCCAAAGGGTATAGCACGGCGGCGGGGGTGGCACAACCGCTTATGGTAAGATTATCCGGCGCGAGGGCCTTGAAATCCCTTGGCTTTTTTAACAGCCGCTGGCGTATTTCCGTAACCCTCCAGCGCTGCCTGCAAAAGGGGCGCGAGATTCGTCCGTCCGCGCAGCTGCGCAAGATCCAGCGCGTTGCGCGCATAGCGGTCCTGCAAGCGCGGATCCGCCCCGTGAGCGAGCAGCAGGGAGACCAGTTCCGGCTTGTCGCTTTCGATCGCTTTCATCAGCGGCAGTTCATCCGATGCGGGCAGGTTGGGATTGGCCCCTGCCTGCAACAGCCGCGCGACCATTTCCGCATTGCCGCCGCCGACGGCGCACATCAGCGCATGCGCGCCCGCGGGCGTGACGGCATCGGGATCGGCCCCTGCGGCCAGAAGCTTTTCAACCATCTCCATATCGCGGTTGCGCACGGCGGCATGCAGCATGAAATCCGCCCCGCGCACGCAGATGTTCACATCCACCTTGCCGCTGTCCAGCAGGTAATGCGCGGTGTCGCGGTGCTGGTAAAAAATCGCATCGTAAAGCGCGGCGGCGCGGCGTTGCGCGGCGAGGGTTGCGTCTGTTTCCGGCTCCACTTCCTCCAGAAAATAGCGCGCGGCTTCGGTGCCGCCGTTCCAGCCTGCCACGCAAAGCGGCGTGCGGCCCTGGTCATCCGGCTGGTGCGGATCGGCGCCGAGGCGGATCAGGGCGCGCGCGGCCGCCGCATTTTGTTCAAAGGCGGCGGTATGCAGCGGCGTGTAAAGACAGGTATGGGACACCTTGTTGATATCCGCATGGCCTTCCACCGTCAGGATGTGGATCATGCGCAGGTCATTCGCCATCACGGCGGCATGCAGCGGCGTTTGCATCAGGCTGTCGGGGATATGCGGATCGGCGCCTGCGGCCAGCAGTTTTTGCGCGGCCGCGTGGCTGCGCGCACGCACCGCTTTCATCAGCGGCGTATCCTTGCCGATTTTCTTTTGCCGGTTGATATCCGCCGCCGCGCCGTGCGCCAGCAGCATGTCCAGCGCGACGATATCATCCTGCATGGCGGCCAGATGCAGCGCGTTTTCATCATTGATGCGCCGCGCGGCGGCATCCGCGCCGCCTGCCAGCAAAAAGGCCATCATGTCATGCTGTTTTTGGAACTGCGCGGCCATCAGCGGCGTGGTGCCTTCCTTGTCCGCCGCATTGATATCCGCGCCGTGCGCCAGCAGCAGGGCAGCCATATCCCTGTCACCGTTTTGCGCGGCGATCATCAGCGCCGTGCCGAAGGCGCTTGTTTGATCGATGCCGTCGGTAGAGAAGGACAGGATCAGCTCTGCCGCCGCCCTGTCGTTTTTTTCGACGGCATAGACAAGGGCGCTGCGGCCCAGACCGTCGGGCGCGTAGATATCGGCGTTTTCCGACAGCAGGTCGCGCAAGGCGGCCAGATGCCCCGCATCCATCGCGGCATGCAGCGGCGTTGTCAAAGCCTCCGGCGGGTTTTTCGCGTTATGGCTGCGCGCGCGGCGGCGGAAAATGTCGGAAAGCTTGCTCATGCCTGCGGGCCTTTCGGTTGCGGCGCGGGGGCGTTGCGTTGCATGGCGATCTCGGCAAAGCTCGGCGCCTGCCATGCGGCCGCCGACGCATTTGCGGGGTTTTGACGGCGAATATCCTGCACCTGACGGACGATATCCAGCGCGTGCGCGCTGACGGCGCGGAACAGCGGCGCGGCCAAATCCACATGCGCTTTGTTCTTTGCAAGATAGGCCATGCTATGCGCATCGATATCGCGCATCAGCGCTTCGGGCGCGGTGGCGTTTTGAAAATGCGCGGGGTTTTGCAAGACATCGGCATCATAGGCGGCGAGCTTGCGCAGGATCACATTCTCGTACGTCATGCGCAAACCCGTATCGCCGTAGAAACCTTTGAAACAGGCGGCCATGAATTTGTCGGTTGCAATGCTGCCGTCCTCGATCTTCGGGCGGGCGTGCCGCAACAGGGCCTGCACAAAACGGTTTTCGCTTTTCGCCGCCGCCATATCAAGGATATGCGGAAAGGCCAGCGGCGCGGCTTTGGCATCCGCCGTTGCGGCGGCGGGGAAGGACAGTTCCGCCGCGATCTGCATTTCATGCGCGCGGGCATCGGCCTCCATTGCCAGCAGTTTGAAAATGGCGTTGAGCGGCTGGTCGTGCCGCACGTTCACATCCATGCCGCCGTTGACCTTCTGGCTGACATGCGTCAGCTCATGCCCCAGCGTGAGGGCGAGCAGGCGCGGATCGGTTTCCTTCGCCAGAAAAATCAAACGCTGTTCATGATCGACATAGCCGCGCAGTTTTTCGGCGGGATCGTCTTCCATCATCACAATCACGTATGCCGCATTTTGCGCGGCATCGGCCAGACGGCGCGCCGTGGGGCTTTGCGACAGGATGAAAATCGCTTCCTCGATCACCGGCTCGAAGCCGTGCAGCGCCGGCGTGTCATAGACATCCAGCGGCAGGATCTCTGCGGCCTTGCCTTGCGGGCGCGCATAGGCGGGCAGGCGGGCGGTCTCTGGGCGGTGGCCGTTGAAATCATCGGGCAGCGGCATGGTTTCGCTCTTGCAGGGTTGAAATCTGACATAACGTAGCACAGGGCGAAAACGATACCAAAGGGTCTTTTCAGAATGCGGCGAGAGGCGGAAAATATAGTTATATTAATCAATGGTTTAGAATTTCGCGCGATAATGAAAGAAGCGTGCAAAACGGCTTTGGCGGCGGCGCCGAACCGTTCGCCGCTGGAGGCGGCGGAGAAAAACCCTAATTTATATTGTATATACATAAAGCGGAAAAACCGCGTTTCACGCGGGGCCGCAGGCGGCAGGCGCGAGAAGGTTGTTGCGGTATGCCGTTGAGTCACATAGTATTTCAGAGGTCGTATTCTTGGGGACAGGCGGCGGATTCTCCGCCCGCGGAACAACTGTCCAGCTATGAAGCCGCAAAATTCCAGGGGCAACGGCATATTGGGGCGTTGCCAAAGAACATGCGAGGGGATGAAAAAACATGTCTGATGCCGGTCGCGATAACGAAGAAAACGAAAACGGTTTGGAGACACAAACCGCAGACGTAAACGCGCCTGCCGCCGAAGAAGTTCCCGCCGCCGCGACCAGCCCGCTGGCCGGCCTTGCCAAGGTATTGGGCAGCAAGCCTGTCGCCGCCGCGGCCGCTAAACCCGCCGCCAAGCCGCAGGGCGGCAAGGGCGCCGGTGTCAGCCAGGACGGCAAGGCGCCGCCGGTGCAAATGCCCTCCGGCCCGCTGGTTTCCGTTGTCACCCGTAACGAGTTTTACCGCGACGGCTTCCGCAAGATGATCAACCTTGCGATTTTCGAGGCCATCATCATCGTCGGCCTGATTCTGACGCTGATTGTTTACATCAGCAACTCCAAGGCGCAGGACCGTTATTTCGCGACGACGGCGGACGGCCGCATCATGCAGCTTGTGCCGCTGGACCGCCCGAACATGTCCGAAGCCGCGCTGATGTCCTGGGTATCGCAGGCGGCGACGGATGTGATGACCTTCGGTTATCACGACCACGTCAAGGAATTGCAAAGCGCATCGCGCTACTTCACCAAAACGGGCTGGGACAGCTTCACCTCCGCCCTGCAGCGCGCGCGTATTGTTGAATCCGTCAAAACCCTGCAACAGGTCGTCACCGCCGTGCCGCGTTCGGCGCCCGTCCTTCTGCGCCGCGGCGTTGTGGGCGGCCGTTTCCGCTGGGAAGTGCAACTGCCGATTTCCGTGACCTATAAAGGCGCGACGGAAGGCCGTACGGACAACATGCTGCTGACCTTGCTGATCGAACGCGTCTCCGCGCTGGAAAACCCGGACGGCGTCGGCATCGAACAGTGGATCGCCGAGCAGCGCTAAGGCCCATCCGGTTCCAACAAGAAGGGACAAAAACACAAGCCGTGGCTGACATCGCACAAAAAACATCTGCCGTGAACGCGCCGGAAGTCATTGCCTACCGGGAAGGGTTTTACAACCTTGTCTGGGTGGTGAAGATTCTGGCCTTCATCATCACCGTGCTGACGGCGGTTCTGTTTTATTACGTCAGCAACGTTCTGCCGGAAGACCGCTATTACGCGCTGACCGGCGTGGACGGCGAGGTCAAGATGCCCATGGTGGCCATGCCCACGCCGAACGTGACGAACGATGCGTTGCTGGCCTGGGCGATGCAGGCGGCGACGGATGTGATGACCTTCGGTTTCCACGACATGGACGAACGTTTCGCCAAATCCCGCCAGTATTTTTCGGATGAAGGCTGGCTCAGCTTCGGTGTTGCTTTTGCGAAATCCGCTTTCTACGACAACGTCGTCAAGTCGCAACAGATCGTGACGGCCATTCCGCGCGGCACGCCGGAGATTCTTTATTCGGGTCTTTATAAAGGCCAGTTCCAGTGGATTCTGGACGTGCCGATGCTTATGACAATCCGCGCCGGCGGCAAGCAGCGCGTGGAACGCACAAGCGTGCGCATGTATATCGTGCGCATGCCCACGCAGAACAATCCGATGGGTATCGGCATCAATACCTGGCGGCAAATGTAAGGGCGCGGGCGGCGGCGATGCCGGCCCGACTTTGGGCGGCGTAAACGTATAAGGGATTGTCGCGCGTGGGGTAACTGGGGTATAAATGTTTTTGTTAAGGGGTTTGGCGCACATTGTTTTTTTCAAGACGTACATCTCCCGCACAGGTTTTTAAGGAGTTCCTAAAGATGAAGCATCTGCTGCTTTGCATGGTGTCGGCTCTGGTTTTGACAGCGGCTGCGGGGGGTGCGCAGGCGCAGCCTGCGGCGGATGATCCGCTTGCGGCCTTCAAGGAAAGGCTGCCTGCCGATGACGGCATCGGCGGACGCAATGAACTGCTTCCCGGTGCTGCGGGAAATCCGCTGGGCGCCAATCCGCTCGGCGTCGGCGGCGCGCTGCCGACCGGTATTCCGGGCGTGCCCGCCGGCATGCCGCAAACGCCCGAGGAAATGCAGGCGCTGATGGAGGAAGAAGCCGCCGAACAACGCCGCAAGCTGGAAGAACAAACCTTCGAGGCCGCGCTGAAGCAGTTGATGCCGCTGAAGCCCGAACAGATCCGCCGCACGCTGGAGGAATTCCAGATCAGCCGTGAAGCGGCCGAAACGCCGATCACCGTGCCGGAGCCGAAACAGGTTGTGCAAACCGTTTCCCTTGATACGGCGGATGCGCCTGTTGTGATCAAAATGGCGCCCGGCTATATCACCACCGTTACCATTCTGGATTCCAGCGGCGCGCCCTGGCCGATTCAGGATGTGGGCTGGGCCGGCAAATTCGATGTGGTGCCGCCGGAGCAGGGCGGCCACGTCATCCGCGTGACGCCGTCCAGCGCGCACGGCATGGGCAACATGTCCATCCGCCTTGTCGATCTCATCACGCCGGTTGTGGTCCAGATGCAAACGAACATGGAAGAAGTGCATTACCGTTTCGATGCGCGCATTCCCAAGCCCGGCCCGCTGGCGAAAACGCCGCTGATCGAATACGGCGGGCTGAAAGCCGTTGCCGGCCGTGATGACAACCTGATGTCCTTCCTTGAAGGCACGGCGCCGTCCAGCGCGATCCGCCTGACGGTCGAGGGTGCGGACGGCCGTACCGCCGCGTGGAAAATCGAAGACAAGATCTATTTGCGCACGCCGCTGACATTGCTGTCGCCCGGCTGGGATTCCAGCGTATCTTCCGCCGATGGCATGACCGTATATACAATTCAAAACGCGCCTGTTGTGCTGTTGTCCGACAACGGCAGAATGGTCCGCGCCCATATTACCGCAGAAGAGGTAACGCCATGACGGATCAAAACGACGATTTCGATCTCGACACTCAGGAAGAATTCGAGGCCGATGTTCCCGCGCAGGGCGCCTCTTTAAAAGACGCATGGGATAACAACCCGCTGATGAAGATCGGGGCCATTGTGCTTGTGATCGCGCTCGGCGTGGGCGGCTATCTCACGTTCTTTGGCGAGGAAAAGGAAGAAAACATTTCCAAGGTCGGCAGCCTGGGCTCCAAGGACATCAAGGTGACGCTCGGCAGCTCCATGGAAGTGGACGAGGCCTACAAGCAGGCGCTGGAAGCCGAAAACCAGCGCGAGCTGGAAGCGGCCAAGCAAACGGGCATCTCTACGATTCCGAAACCGATTTCCAACGCGGGTTCGGACGAGGTTGTTCTGCCCAAAGCGCCGGATCAGGCCAAGGAAGATCCGCTGGACGAATGGCGCCGCGCGCTGGATAGCACCCAGATTGCGAGAGAAGATTCTCTGCCCTCCCAGACGGAACTGCCGCCCGATGCGCCGCTGACGGCCATCCAGCGTCCGGCACCGCCCGCACCGCAGGCGAAAATGGATCCTGAAGCGGCCAAGCGCCTGTCCGAACAAATGCGCGTCATCATTGCCGCGCAGACGCCGGCGCCGGCCCGCGTGATCACGACAACGGGCGTGAAGTCCGAATACATGCTGATGCAGGAAAACGTATCCAGAAACAGCCGCACGGCAGCCGGTGGCGGCTTCGGGTCTGACGCTACGGATCCGCCTGCCGAGGCCGAAGTCATTGTTCCCGCCGGTAACATCGCCTATGGCCAGTTGCTGAACGAGCTGAACTCCGACATTCGCGGCCCCGTGCTGGTGCATGTCCTCTCCGGTCCCTTTGCGGGCGGCCGTGCGCTGGGCAGATTCTCCTTGCAGGACGAATATCTGGTGTTGACGTTTGATGCCATCGTGAAAGATGCCGTTTACTACAACATCACCGGTATCGCGCTGGATGAAAACACGACCCTGACCGGTCAGCAATCCGATGTGGACCGCCACTACTTCACCCGCATCATTCTGCCGGCGGCGGCGAAGTTCATCTCCGGTTACGCCAGTGCGGCGGCCGAGACGGGCACGACCACCACCACCACGGGCGGCGGCGGCGTTGTTCAGGACAAGCCGAAGCCTGATGCGGAAGAACAGGTCTATAAAGGGGTCGAATCCGCGGCGGAAACGGTATCCGAAATTCTGGATGAAAATGCGGACCGTCCGATTACCGTCAAACTGCATAAAGGGACGACCATGGGGATTCTCTTCATGCAATCTGTGACAACGAAGGATGCAAGATAAGCCATGACCAACAACGACGAATTTGATGTGGATCTCGAGCTCGAAAACGACGTCGCGGAAGATTTCGCGGAAGAAGCCGGGTTTGAGGAAGAACAGCCCGTAAAAACCAAAAAATCGGGCGGCGGCTTTGGCGGCTTCCTTGTCAAATTCCTGTTGCTGCTGGTGCTTATCGCGGGCGGTCTTTTCGCCAGCGTGAAATACCTTGGCGTGCAATTGCCCTTTGACGTGCCTTACCTGAACGAACTGGCCGGCGTGCAGCCGGCACCGGCGCCCGCGCCGAACAAACCTGCCGCGCCGCAAACGGCATCCGTGGATTTGTCCGCAGAGACGCCGCAACCGGCGGCGATGGAAGCGGTGGGCGGCTGGGAAGATGATCCGACCGCAACGGCCGGCGCGGATTCCGCCCATGTCATGACCGGCGATGTCGGTATGTTTGACGACGCGACAGCCGGCGCTTCCCCTGCGGGCGATGTCGGCGTGATGGATGATTTCGCGGCGGATAACAGCACAACGCAAAACACGGGGCTGGATGAATTCGGCCTGCCGCCTTCCACGGAAGGGGCAACGGATCTTTCCGCCACGACGGGAACCGGTTTCACCGACGACTGGGGCGTGACCCCGGCGGCGCCGCAGGACACGCAGCAGGCGGATACCTCTGCCGTCGCGGCAGCCGATGAATTTTTCGGCACGCCGGCCACGCCGGCGGATACGCCTGTGACCGCGCCCGTTGTTGAAACGGAAGTCGCCGCGCCCGTAACCTCCATCAAAGCGCCTGCGGAAACGGCCGCCGTTGCCGCGACAGCCGATACCGCCGCTGTAAAAGCGCTGGAGAAAAAAATCGGGGATCTTGAAAAATCGCTGGCCGATTTGCGCAAGAACACGGCGACCAAAGCCGATATCGATGCGCTGAAAGCATCGCTGGCAAAGATTGAAAAAGCGGCTGCCGCCGCACCGGCCGCGACGACGAAAACGGAATCCGTGAAAGCGGAAAAAACCGAAACCAAAGCCGCCGCAACGGAAGAGGCCAAGCCCGCGCCCGTGAAAAAAGCGACGACAACAGCGACCAAAACGCCCGTTGCGCGCAAGTCCTGGGTGCTGCGCTCTGCCAAGCCCGGCATGGCCTGGATTTCCGAGAAAGGGTCCGGCGAGATCAAAACGATTGCTGTGGGGGATACCGTCACCGGTATCGGCAAAGTCACGGCCATTGCCAAGGACGACAGCGGTCGCTGGGTTGTCAGCGGGACACAGGGTAAAATTAACCAATAGGTAACTTTTTGAGAATCATTCTTATCTGGATGGTTTTTGCCGAAAATTTATCTCGAATTTTATCTTGTTTCAGGGGAACATCTTGCGGGGAAAAATGCCTTGAATTCAACCGGATAAAACTCTGCTGCCCCCTGCGGCGGCGGAGTTTTGTTTGCAGAGATTCCAAAAAGATGGTGTAATTATAGTAGGGCTTTCTTCCATAAGAATAATAATGAGGGTGTGTCCGATGTGGTACCGTCATTTGTTTACGATAGCATTCCTGACCGCGTTGTTCGTGGTCGGCGCACCTGATGCAGCCCATGCCGGCGGCAAAATCAGCACCGTTATTAATAACGTCGTCGCTTCCTGGAGCGGCGTGACGAATATCCTGTCCGCCTTTGCCTGGCTGGCGGGTTGTTTCCTCGGTGTTGCCGGTATTTTCAAATTCAAGGATCACGTCGATAACCCCTCCCAGACGCCGCTGTCGGCGGGCGTCAAGCGCATGCTGGCGGGCGGGATGTTCTTCTCCCTGCCGTTTATGATCCGTGCGGTACGCGGCTCGCTGTTCGGCAACCTTGGCGTGGGGGATAACAGACATACGACAACGGGTTGGAACTCCATGACCGGCGCGACCTTGTCGGCGGGCGGTCTCGACAAAATGGTTGTCGATTTCATTTCGGATATCGCGCGGCCGGCGGAACTGATGCTGGTGGCTTTCAGCTACCTGTCGGGTATTCTGTTGCTGATCGTGGGGATTTCCCGCCTGACCAAGCGGATGGAAGAAGGCCCGCGCGGCCCTGCCGGTATCGGGACGATTATGACGTTTATTGCGGCGGGTGCGCTGTTCTCCTTCGGTGATTCCATCGGTACTTTCTCCTCCTCCCTGTTCGGGAACGCGCAGGTCATGACCAACTCGGCGATTTCCGAGGAGATCATTTCGGATGAGGAAGACAGGGGCCGTGTTCAGGCCGTTATCGAAGGCGTGATGGTCTTCGTGATGCTGGTCGGTTATATCGCCTTTATCCGCGGCTGGTTCGTCCTGAAGGCTTTTGCCGACGGCCAGCAGGGTGCGACAGTGGCGCAGGGATTGACATTCCTTTTAGGGGGATCGCTTGCGATCAACCTTGGGGAGCTGGTCAACGCCTTGCAAACAACGGTCGGTATAGAAGGGATTACGTTCAGTTAGCGCAGAATCGTTTCCGGTCGGAAACAGGCGGGCGCGGCGGAACGCAAAGGAATGGCCTGGTTTTGGAAAACTTGAACAGAGGCATGAAAGTCTTTCAAAACCAGCCTGGTATGGGAATTATGATAGACCCGAGGGTACGTAAGTCTCATATTTAAGTAGTACGACAAAAAAAAGCGTGCTAACATATACTATGTGTGTAAGTAAAAGGAGGAACTACATAATGAAACGGTCAAAAATCTCTCACAAACTCGCAGCTGTAGCAACGATGGGCATGATTGCCGGTACGGCAGGCTCCGCTAAAGCAGCTACCACCTTTGCAACGATGTCCAACAACATCGTGACGGCATCTTCCGGCTTCAACAACCTGATCTCCACGGTTTGCTGGCTTGGTGGCGCCGGTCTTGGTGTTGCCGGTATCTTCAAGCTGAAACAGCACGTGGACAACCCGGGCCAGACCCCGATGAAAGACGGTCTGGTACGTTTGGGTGCCGGTGGCGGTCTTCTGGCCTTCCCGTTCATCCAGCAGGCAATGCAGGGCTCCATCGCTGATACGAA
>Ga0207868_1000519_pt1 | contig 39625 bp, 45 predicted proteins | sample Passage237B_FD_187370 | JGI IMG/M metagenome (GOLD analysis project Ga0207868, IMG submission 187370) | Cellulose adapted compost microbial communities from Newby Island Compost Facility, Milpitas, CA, USA - Passage2 37B (SPAdes) (version 3) ... | reverse complement strand
GTCTGGATCACGGAATACTACACAGGCGTGAATTTCCGCCCCGTGAAGTCTGTTGCCGCTGCCTCGGCAACGGGTCATGGCACCAATGTCATTCAGGGTCTCGCCATCTCGATGGAAGCGACGGCGCTTCCCGCGCTTGTCATCGTGGTTGGCATTCTCGTGACCTATGGCCTTGCCGGTCTCTTCGGTATCGCCATCGCGGTGACGACGATGCTCGCCCTTGCCGGCATGGTCGTCGCTCTCGACGCCTTTGGTCCGGTTACGGACAATGCTGGCGGCATTGCCGAAATGTCGGATCTGCCTGCGGATGTCCGCAAGACGACCGACGCGCTTGACGCTGTGGGCAACACCACAAAGGCCGTCACCAAGGGCTATGCAATCGGTTCGGCGGGCCTCGGCGCGCTGGTGCTCTTTGCGGCCTATACGGAAGACCTGAAGTACTTCACGGCCAATGCTGATACCTACACCTACTTCGCCGGTATCACGCCCAACTTTTCGCTTTCCAACCCTTATGTGGTGATCGGCCTCTTCATCGGCGGCCTTCTGCCTTACCTGTTCGGCTCGATGGGCATGACTGCCGTTGGCCGTGCAGCGGGGTCGGTGGTGGAAGAAGTCCGGCGTCAGTTCAAGGCCGATCCGGGCATCATGGCGGGCACATCGAAGCCCGACTATGCGCGTGCGGTTGACATGCTGACCAAGGCGGCGATCAAGGAAATGATCATTCCTTCGCTGCTGCCGGTTCTGTCTCCGATCGTTCTCTACTTCATCGTTCTCGGCATTGCCGACAAGTCCGCCGCCTTCTCTGCGGTCGGTGCCATGCTGCTCGGCGTGATCGTGACGGGTCTCTTCGTCGCGATCTCCATGACCTCCGGCGGTGGCGCATGGGACAATGCGAAGAAGTACATCGAGGACGGCAATTTCGGCGGCAAGGGCTCTGAAGCTCACAAGGCTGCCGTGACAGGCGATACGGTTGGTGATCCCTACAAGGACACCGCCGGTCCGGCTGTGAATCCGATGATCAAGATCACGAACATCGTGGCGCTGCTTCTTCTTGCGGTGCTTGCGCACTAGGAGAGGGCAGCCTCCCAAGAACAAAGCCCCGCAGAGCGATCTGCGGGGCTTTTTGTTTGAGGCCGTTGCGCGAGGGCGCTTGTAGCCCGCGCCTCCGGTCCGGTCAGCGGCGGCCGGACGGGTCCGTCGGCATCGCGCCAACCGGATTGTTGAAGCGGCCGAGATTGCCGAAGATCTGGCCGAGGACGGTGAGTTCCTTGCCGCGGGTGGGCGTCTTGCGATCCACGAAATTCACGATCTGGCCGTCCTCAAGTCCGTAATAGGCGACTTCCTGCACCACTTCGGTCTTGTCGAAATAGATGGCCGCAACCGTGCGCTCGACTTCCTTTGGCTCGAAGAAGGCCAGCGTCTCGAACTTGCTTGAAATGTAGTACCAGGCCTCGCCTTCAACCGTCGAAATGGTGGAGGGGGAACCCATGATGCTGCGGACCTGTTCCTTGGTGGCGCCGGCCTGCAATTTGGCCAGGTCATCCACCTCGAAAATATAGCCGCGATCCACGACCACCGGCTTCACCAGTGGGGCGCAGGCGCCGAGCGTTCCTGCCACCGAAAGGCAGGCTGCGGCGGCCGTAAGCCGGGCATGGCGGTGCAAGCGGGGCAGTGTCATGGTACGGGTCTCCTCGGACCTGAAAAACTTCAATCGTTGACCTACCCTTGTCGCCCGGTAAATTCAATCGGCATTCGAGGGAGGTTCACTAGGCTACACCGCGAGGATTGAGCGACGCTATGGTATGGAAACGGTTTTTTGGCGGCGCGCCTCGTGATGATGCTCCTTTTGCACTTTATGGGGCCGGCGTGCGGCAGGCCAGATCGCCTGTCTTCTATCTGGAGGGCAAGGTCGCCGACACGGTGGAGGGGCGATTCGAGCTTGTGGCGCTCCACACCTATCTCCTGATAAGGCGGCTCCGGCAGGCGGGCGCGCCGGGCAAGGAGACGGGGCAGAAGCTTTTCGACATTCTGTTTGACGATATGGACCAGACGCTCCGTGAAATGGGGGTTGGCGACCTGTCGGTTGGAAAGAAGATCAAGGCGCTTGCCTCGTCCTTCTATGGTCGGATGCAGGCCTATGACAAAGGTCTGGCCGAGGAAGGGGACGAGTTGGCGCAGGCGCTTGCCCGGAACGTCTATGGTGCCGAGGCGGCAGATGCGCGCGCCGTGGCACTTGCGGACTATGTGCGGCGCGCCGATGCAGCGCTTGAGGCGCAATCCGCAGATGAGATCATAGCGGGGCGCGTCACGTTCGATGTTCACTTTGCGCCCGAAGCTGGCAAGGCTGGTTGAGATGACAGAGAAAATACAGCCGGAGTTCAGCCTCTTCATCGCGGTGTCCGATGTGCCGCCGTCAGGCCGGGAAGTGCGTTTCGAGGCGGATGAGGCCTCGCGGCAGCGTCTTGCCGAGCGCTTCGACATTGTGGAGCTTACCCGCCTCGTCGGCACGGCACAGGTCCGCCCCTATCGCAAGGAGGGGCTGACGCTGGAATGTCGCTTCGAAGCGGACCTCGCGCAGAGTTGCGTCGTCACGCTTGAGCCTGTCAGCGAGCATGTCAGCGAGGAGTTCCGGCAGCGTTATCTCCCTGAAAAGGCGATCGAGCGCGCGGCGCGCGAAGTGCCAGGTGCCGAGCGCGAGATCGCCATAGACATTGAAGCGGAAGATGCGCCGGAGCCGCTGGAAGATGGCGGCATCAATATCGGTGAGGCGGTGGCCGAAAGGCTCGCCCTTGCGATGAACCCTTATCCCCGCAAACCGGGCGTGAATTTCGAAACGCAGCCGGAAGAAGAGGATGACGCTTCGGAAGACAAGCCGAACCCCTTTGCGGTGCTGGAAAAACTCAAGAAAAATTATTGAGTTGGCCCGATTCGTGGCCAGAAGCAGCTATTGTCTGGGCCTATCAACCCTGTATCTTCGGGACGCGCCCGCGAGCGATAGCTTCGCGGGGGAAGGCAGTATGTACAGGGGGTCTGGCTGGTGACACGGGCTTTGACGATAGCGCTGGATGGAATGGGTGGAGATCATGGTCCGGCGACTGTGATCGGCGGCGCGGACATTGCGCTGATCCGACATCCGAGCATCCGCTTCGTCATTTTCGGCAATGAAGCTGTTGTCGGACCTGTCCTTGCAAAATATCCGCGTGTCGCTTCCGCATCGGATTTCGTTCACACGGATGTTGCCGTGGCGATGGATGACAAGCCGAGCCAGGCGCTTCGTCGTGGCCGCAAGGTTAGCAGCATGTGGCGCGCCATTGATGCAGTGAAGGAAGGTCGCGCGCAGGCGGCTGTCTCTGCCGGCAATACGGGCGCGCTGATGGCAATGGCGAAGGTCATCCTCAAGACGATGCCGAATGTGGAGCGTCCGGCGCTCGCCGCTATCTGGCCGACAGCGCGTGGCGAAAGTGTTGCGCTTGATCTTGGGGCGACAGTGGGAGCGGACGAACATCAGCTCGTGCAATTCGCTGCGATGGGCGAGGCGTTTGCACGTGTCCTTTTCAATCTGAAGCAGCCGACCATCGGGCTTCTCAATATCGGTGAGGAAGAGGTCAAGGGGACGGAGAATGTAAAGGGCGCGGCACAGATACTGCGCAGCTCGCATCTCGCCAGTCAGTTCCACGGTTTCGTGGAAGGCGACGACATCGCCAAGGGCACGGTCGATGTGGTGGTGACGGATGGTTACACCGGTAACATCGCGCTCAAGACGGCAGAGGGCACGGCGCGGCTCGTGGTTGATTATCTGCGTCAGGCAATGGCGAGTTCTCTCCTGTCGCGCATCGGATATGTTTTTGCGCGCAGCGCCTTCAAGGTACTGTCGAGCAAGCTCGATCCGCGGGCATCCAATGGTGCGCTCTTTCTCGGCCTGAACGGCCTTGTCGTTAAGAGCCATGGCGGCACTGATGATGTGGGCTTTGCTTCCGCAATTGATGTGGCAGTGGAAGTAGCCTCCGCTGATCTCGTGGCAAAGATCGAGGCGGATCTCGACAAGCTGAAGCAGCTTGGCGGGGCAGGCGATAATGAAAAAACAAAAACCCCCGAATCCGAGGCTGTATTGTCGTGAGTGTTATCCGAACCGTAGTGGCCGGCGTTGGCAGCTATCTGCCATCCCGCGTAATGACGAATGATGATCTCGCAAAGATTGTCGATACAACGGATGAATGGATTGTCGAGCGCACCGGCATTCATAATCGTCATATCGCGGCAGACAATGAACTGACCTCCGACCTTGCCCTTGCTGCGGCGAAGGCGGCGATTGCCGATGCCGGGATCGACGTTCAGGAGATCGACACGATCATTCTGGCGACCACGACACCGGACAACACCTTTCCGGCAACGGCGACGACCGTTCAGGCGGCGCTTGGCCTCTATCACGGGGCGGCCTTTGACATTCAGGCTGTTTGCTCCGGCTTTGTCTATGCGCTGACGGTGGCCGATACCTTCATCAAAACCGGCCAGTCGAAGACCGCGCTGGTGATCGGGGCGGAGACTTTCTCTCGCCTGCTCGACTGGACGGACCGCACGACCTGCGTGCTCTTTGGCGACGGGGCGGGCGCCGTGGTCGTGAAGGGCGAGGCAGGGACAGGCACGAATGATGACCGGGGCATCCTGACCGCCCACCTTCATTCGGATGGCCGCTACAAGGACAAGCTCTATGTGGACGGCGGCCCGTCTTCCACCGGCACCACGGGCCATGTGCGGATGGAGGGCAGGGAGGTCTTCCGCCACGCGGTCGTGAATATCGCCGAAGCCATTACCGAGTCGCTCGAAGCCACGGGGCTTTCCGTTGATGCGATCGACTGGTTCGTGCCGCATCAGGCGAACAAGCGCATCCTTGACGGCACGGCGCGCCGCATCGGCCTGCCGCCTGAAAAGGTGGTGATGACGGTGGGTGACCACGGCAATACTTCTGCCGCCTCCGTGCCGCTGGCGCTCGACAGCGCCGTGAAGGACGGGCGGATCAAGCGCGGCGATCTCGTGCTGCTGGAAGCGATGGGTGGTGGCTTCACCTGGGGTTCGCTGCTGTTCAGATTTTAGGTTAAGTCGGAGTGTCGTGCGTTTCCGCGAAATTAGCGGATATCCTGAATCTCTTACCTAAGAGAAATGAGCCATCCTGTTGATATTGACGGGTTTCAAGGCTCACAATAGGCTTCGGGTCAAACTGCAAAGGTGGAGGCCATGGGGGAAACTGTTACGCGTGCTCATTTGAGCGAGGCGGTCTATCAGGAAGTCGGACTGTCACGGAACGAGTCGGCGGAGCTGGTTGAACTCGTGCTGGCGGAGATTTCCAACTGTCTGGCTCAGGGCGACACGGTGAAGCTTTCGTCTTTCGGGTCGTTTTCCGTGCGCAAGAAGGGCGGCCGCATGGGACGCAACCCCAAGACAGGCGAGGAAGTTCCGATCAAGCCGCGGCGCGTTCTCGTGTTTCGGCCGAGCCATGTTCTCAAGGAGCGCATCAATAGCGCGCTCAATGGCAAGCAGGCCGCGGCGGATTGAGTTCAGGGATAGAGGACCGCTTCAGAACCGCTCTGTGTTGAGATAACGGATCGGGGAAGACCAGCAGAGGCTTAATTTGTCTGTACAAAAGTCACCGGATGCCTTTCGGACCATCAGCGAGGTCGCGGCCGAGCTTGATGTGCCGCAGCATGTGCTCCGGTTCTGGGAAAGCAAATTCAGCCAGATCCGCCCGCTGAAGCGTGGCGGCGGGCGGCGCTATTATCGCCCCGAAGATGTGGACCTGCTGCGCGGCGTCCGCACGCTTCTCTATAAAGACGGCTACACCATCAAGGGCGTTCAGAAGGTCTTTCGCGAACAGGGTGTGAAGTTCGTCGCGGAGACGGGGCGCGGCACGGTTGATACCTCGCTTGCGGAGCTTGCCCGCGAGGCAGTGGTGCGCAGCGAACAGGATGAGCGCGAAGCACCCATGCGGCCGGTCAGCGCCGCTGGCCGCAAGCGGCTCGAAGCCATTCTCGAAGATCTCGTCTCGCTCAAGGACGAGATTGACGAGACGCTCTGGGAGAGCGAGGACGAAGAGGGCTGAGCCCAAGCCTCCGCTCCCGAGCCTTTACCGCGATCTCACGAATCGACCAGGAACGAGCGCGGAAGCTCCGTGCCGTTTCCGTGGCGTTTTTCGTGCCGGAACAAGCCTAATCAGTGTGGGATATGCCGTTTTGGTCTCCGAACGCCTTTTAGTGCTTGCGGAAAAATCCAAGGATATATAAGGGTTTCGGCGTTCGGAGCGTAGCGCAGCCCGGTAGCGCACTTGTCTGGGGGACAAGGGGTCGTGGGTTCGAATCCCGCCGCTCCGACCATTTATCGCTTTCTTCGCCCGCCGGGCGGAAACAAGTCTTGGGAGCCCGTACCGATGGTTGGCCAGATTCTTCCGATCGTGATCTTTCTTGTCGTGATTCTGGTGCTGAACAAGGCTGTCACCGGCCGCTTCGGCTGAGACGCCGCCTTTGGGCGGCACACCCGCCTCGTGCGGGGTTCATGCCTCGTCGGGACGGACCATCCAGGCGATGAGGTATTTGGCGGGAAACGCCCAGATCACGCCAGCGGTGATGTAGTAAAGAAACTGCACCAGCCCGTGTTCCGGCAGGTGCCCGCTCACCGCGATGGTCATAATCAGAAACGAGTAGAGCACGAGGAAGGTCAGAAGCACGATTGTGCCGATGAACTTGCGGGTGCGAATGCCAAGGCGCATGGGTGGCGATCCTTTTTTCGTCTCTGAACGCGCCTTGCATAAGCCATTCTCCCGCCGGGCGCAAAGCTGCGCGGCTGTCTGTCGCGGGGAAAGCGGGCTAGGCTTGGCCAGCCGGGCAGGGTAAGAGGGTTTCCATGAGCGTTCTTCCTCGCATCAATGCGGTCGAGACAGCCGATGCCAACAAGCGGGCGATTGCCTGGTGGCTGTTTGGTGTTGCCTCGCTCGTTTTTATCATGATCGTTGTGGGCGGCCTGACGCGGCTGACGGAAAGCGGGCTTTCCATCACCGAATGGCGCCCCGTCACGGGCACGCTGCCGCCGCTCAGTGCGGAGCAGTGGGAAAAGGAATTCGATCTCTACCGCCAGATCCCGCAATACCAGCTCATCAACAAGGGCATGTCGCTGGATGAGTTCAAGACAATCTACTGGTGGGAATGGAGTCACCGCCTGCTTGGTCGGCTGATCGGCTTTGCCTTCATTGTCCCGTTCGTCTGGTTTGCGGTTCGGGGCCGGATCGAACGGTCCTTGCTGCCGCGTCTCGTCTTCCTGCTTGTGCTTGGCGGCGCGCAGGGCGCGCTTGGCTGGTGGATGGTGATGAGCGGGCTTGTGGACCGCACGGAGGTGAGCCAGTACCGGCTCGCGGCTCATCTCGGCCTTGCGACGGTAATTTTCGGCGCACTGTTCTGGACGGGGCTTGATCTCATCCGCGGCAGGAGTTCGCGCTTCCTCAGCGGCGTGGCGAAAGCGGCGCTGGCGGTGCTGCTGCTTGTGTTTCTGCAAACGATCCTCGGAGCCTTCGTCGCTGGCATCCGCGCGGGGTTCATCTACAACACCTGGCCGCTCATGGAGGGTGCCTTCATTCCTGAAGGGCTCTTTTCGCTCTCGCCCCTCTGGCACAACTTCTTTGAAAGCCCGCTCACGGTGCAGTTCCAGCATCGCATGGTTGCCTATCTGCTGCTGGCGCTGACCTTCTGGCACTGGCTGGCATCGCGGAACAGCGAAGCCGAGAAAGGCGCGCTCATTCTCTTCCTTGCCGTTGTGGGGCAGGCGGCACTCGGCATCTGGACATTGCTCTGGGTGGTGCCGATTGCACTTGGCGCATTGCATCAGGCGGGCGCGATGATCGTCTTCGCCATCGCTCTCTGGCATGCGCACCATCTCGCGCGGTAGCGCGAGCATATTTTCGCAAAAGAAAAAGGCGTCATCCCGAAACTGGAATGACGCCTTTTCTTGTTCTCTGCCGAAAGTGTTATGCGCGCAGCGCCTGATCGAGATCGGCGATGATGTCGTCTGCATCCTCAAGGCCGACTGAGATGCGCACCACATCCGGGCCAGCGCCTGCGAGCGTCTGCTGCTCATCGGTGAGCTGGCGATGCGTGGTCGATGACGGATGGATGATGAGGCTGCGCGTGTCGCCCACATTGGCGAGATGGCTCAGAAGCTCCACCTTGCTCACGAGCTTGACGCCTGCCTCATAGCCATCCTTCAGGCCGAAGGTGAAAACGGCGCCCGCGCCCTTGGGGGCATATTTCTTCATCAGGGCGTGGGAAGGATCATCTTCGAGGCCCGCGTAGGAAACCCAGGATACTTTCGGGTGGTCCTTGAGGAACTTCGCCACCTTCAGCGCATTCTCGCAATGGCGCTGCATGCGCAGGTGAAGCGTCTCGATGCCGGTGATGATCATGAACGCATTGAAGGGCGAAATGGCAGGGCCGAGGTCGCGCAGGCCGAGCACGCGGCAGGCAATGGCGAAGGCGATGGCGCCGAATGTCTCGTGGATTTTCAGCCCGTGATAGCTGTCGCAAGGTTCGGTCAGGGTGGGGAACTTGCCCGATTTTGACCAGTCGAACTTACCGCCATCAACAATGATGCCGCCCATCGAATTGCCATGGCCGCCGAGGAATTTTGTCGCCGAATGGAGAACGATATCCGCGCCATGTTCGATAGGGCGGCAGAGATAGGGCGATGCGAGCGTGTTGTCCACGATGAGCGGGATGCCCGCTTCATGTGCGATTTTCGCGATGGCTTCGATATCGGTGATGAGGCCGCCCGGATTGGCGACACTTTCGATGAAGACGGCTTTCGTTTTCGGGCCGATGGCAGCCTTGATCGTTGCCGGGTCGGTCACGTCTGCCCAATCGACTTCCCAGCCGAACTTCTTGAAGGCATGGCCGAACTGGTTGATCGAGCCGCCATAGAGCTGGCGGGCTGCCACAAAGCGGTCGCCCGGCGAGAGCAGCGTGTGGAAGGTGAGCATTTGCGCGGCGTGGCCGGAGGCAACGGCAAGCGCGGCGGCACCGCCTTCAAGGGCTGCGACGCGCTCTTCCAGCACGGCGGTCGTGGGGTTGGTGATGCGGGTATAGATATTGCCGAAGGCCTGAAGGCCGAAAAGCGAAGCGGCATGGTCCACATCGTCAAAGACGAAGGATGTCGTCTGATAGATCGGCGTCACCCGCGCCTTGGTGGTGGGGTCGGGCTGCGCGCCTGCGTGAATGGCGAGCGTGGCAAATTTGCGGTCGGTCATTTCCTGCCTCTTTCGGTCCTGCGTGTTGTTGCTGCTCCGGGCGGGCCGGAGTCACATAATTTCAATTCTGCTTGTCAGTATCCTGATCTTTGCGGCGCGGGGCATGGAGAAAAATGTCACAGGCCCCGGTTTCGTATCTCGACTTTCGGACAGCGGTCCATCACGACCCTTAGCCCAGCGGCACGCGCACGCGCGGCGGCGGGCTCGTTCACGACACCTTGCTGCATCCAGACATATTTCGCACCAATGGCAATGGCTTCGTCCGAGATGCCGCCTGCCGCTTCCGAATTTCGGAAAATATCGACCATGTCGATTTTTTCAGGAATGTCGCCAAGTGACGCATAGACTGTCTCGCCATTGAGCTGCTTTCCCGCAAGGCCCGGATTGACCGGGATCACGCGATAGCCTTTTGACTGGAGAAAGAGCATCACTTCATGGCTGTCGCGGTCGGGATTGGCGCTTGCGCCGACCAGCGCCACAGTTTTCGTGCTTTTCAGAATATGCTCGATATCGTCGGCTTCGCCCTTCATCAGCAGTGCTCCCATTTCGGCTCGCGTTTTTCGATGAAGGCGTTGATGCCTTCTTCCGCGTCGCGGGCGAGCATGTTGGTCACCATCACTTCACTCGCATAGAGATAGGCCTCGGCAAGCGGCTTTTCGAGCTGTTCGTAAAATGCCTTCTTGCCGATGGCGACGGTGAGGGCAGATTTGGAGGCGATCAGCTCAGCAAGTTGCATCACCGCCGCATCAAGCGCGTCATGCGGGACGACGCGGTTCACAAGGCCGAACTCTGCCGCGCGCTCTGCGTCGATCATCTCGCCCGTCAGCAGCATTTCCATCGCGTGCTTGCGAGACACATTGCGGGAGAGGGCGACCATCGGCGTTGAACAGAAAAGCCCGATATTGACGCCGGGCGTCGCGAACTTCGCGCCTTCGACGGCAATGGCGAGATCGCAGCTTGCAACAAGCTGACAGCCTGCTGCCGTTGCAATGCCGTGAATACGCGCGATGACGGGTTTCGGGCAATTCACGATGGCCTGCATGAGTGTGCTGCATTGCTGCATGGTCTGCTCGAAGAAGGCGCGGCCGCGATCTGCTTCCGCGCGCGCCGCCGTCAGTTCCTTCAGGTCATGGCCTGCGCAGAAAGCGGGGCCGTTCCCCGCCAGCACCACGACATGCACGGACGGATCCGTACCAATCGCCTCGATCTCTCGGGTGAGAGCAAGCATGAGGTCGGTGGAGAGGCTGTTGCGCTGCTTTGGCCGGTTGAGCGTCAGCCATGCCACGCCGCCAGCATCCTTACGGAGAAGGACAGGCTCTGCCTCTGCCGATTTTGCGATTGGCTCACTCATGGCGCTCTCCTCTTTATTATTGGAGGTGAGCATAGCCGGGTGGCGGGGCGGTGTCAGGTAGGGAGAAGGGCCGCTTATTTCGTCGAAATCCGGTAAAGCACATGGCGGCGCATGGGGTGGCCTTCCGGCACGCGGGGGTGTTCGAAATCGCCTTGTTCGTCGCGTGTCATGCCAATGCGGCGCATCACGGCCTGCGAGCGCGCATTGGCGGGGATGGTGAAAGAGACAATCTCGGAAAGACCGAGCGGGCCGAAGCCATGCGCAAGTGCCGCCCGCGCCGCCTCGGAGGCATAGCCCGCACCCCAATATTGCGGGGCGAGCCGCCAGCCAATTTCAACGGCAGGCGTGAAGGGCGCTTCAAAGCTCACATGAAGCAGCCCCGCAAAGCCGATGAAAGGCGCCACATCCGGCACTTCCAGCGCCCAGAAACCGAAACCGTGTGTGTCGATATGCGCCTTGAGGCGCTGCGCCACGGCATCACTTTCCGCGCGTGTGAGCGTTGAGGGGAAGTGCTCCATCACTTTCGGGTCTGCCGACATGGCGGCGAAGGGGATGAAGTCATCTTCTCGCCAGGGGCGAAGGATGAGCCGGTCCGTGCGGAGCGTGGTCATGGGGCATCCAAAGAAGAAAGCTGAATGGCCCGCCGATGCTGACCGGCGGGCCATGAAGATCGTATCAGAAAGTCGAGCGCGCCACAGCGGCCCAGTCGCGCGTCGTGCCCGGCTTGCGGTCGGACTGCATGCCGATCATCCAGTTCGGATATTGGGGCGTGATCGCGCTTGCCGCATCAATGGCGGCAAGGTCTTCCGCATCGAGCGCAACATTGACCGAGCCGAGATTGTCCTGCAATTGCGCTTCCGTCTTCGCGCCCATGATGACGGTCGTCACATAGGATTTGTGAAGCTGCCAGCCTAGCGCGACCTGCGCCACGGTGACGCCATGCTTGCCCGCAATCACCTTCAGCACATCCACAAGGTCATAGACCTTTTCGACATTGAGCGGCGGAAAATCGAACTGGGTGCGGCGGCCTTCATTTGCCCGCGCATCGCGGGAGAACTTGCCGGAAAGCGCACCGCCCGCAAGCGGGCTCCATGTCATCAGGCCGAGTTTCTGATCTTCCAGCATCGGCACGATCTCATGTTCAAGGTCGCGTCCGGCGAGCGAATAATAGGCCTGAAGCGTGGCAAACTTTTCAAGTCCGCGCCGCTCGGAAATGCCGAGTGCCTTCATGATCTGCCAGGCGGCCCAATTGGAAACGCCGATATAGCGAACCTTTCCCTGCCGGACGAGGTCGTCCAGTGCGCGCAAGGATTCTTCCATGGGCGTCACTGCGTCCCAGCCGTGGATCTGATAAAGGTCGATATAATCCGTACCGAGACGTTTCAGACTCGCCTCTGCCTGCTGCATCAGGGCAAGGCGGGAGACGCCGACTTCATTGGCGCCCGGTCCCATGCGGCCAAAGGCTTTGGTCGCAAGCACGACATCCTTGCGCTTCGCGCCGAGTGCCTTGCCTGTGATGATTTCGGATTCGCCTGCGGCATAGATATTGGCTGTGTCGATGAAGTTCACGCCGGCATCAAGCGCCATGCCGACGAGCCTGTCTGCTTCCGACTGGTCAAGCCCGCCCATCACACCGAAGAGCGTGTTCTTGCCACCAAAGGTCATGGTGCCGAGGCAGAGACGCGAGACGAAAGTACCGGTAGAGCCGAGTTGCGCATATTGCATGGGTAGCTCCTTCTAAGGGTGTCAGGTAGAGGTACGGTCTTGTGGTCGGGTCGAGATCGCGTCCCAGCAGGCATCCATCACATCCAGCAGGGTCGCAGGGGAGGGCTTCACCACGCCGCCCAGCACGCGCGTGACAAGCGCATTGAGCGGACCGGAAATCAGCGCGGAGAGAATTTGCGGCGGCAGCGGCTTGAACAGCCCGTCGCGATAGCCGTCTTCATAGAAGGCGAGAATTTCTTTCGGGAAGTCGATCTGGATCGACTTTCTTATGTCCGCGAGAAAGGGCGAGAAGCCATATTGCTCGGCAAAGCGAAACTCCCGCGGATGGGCAAGGCAGTATTCGAAGATGTTCCGCCACAGCGTCTCAAAGCGGGTCCGAAGCGGCGCATCGGGATCATAGTCTTTCAGCAGGGCGGCGAAGCGGGCGCGCTTGATCTCGATGTAGAGCGCGTGGATCAGCTCTTCCTTGCCCGCGAAATGCCGATAGATCGTGCCGACGGGCAGGCCCGCCTTCTTGGCGAGCGCCGCCATGGAGGTGCCGTGAAAGCCTTCCTCGCTGAAAAGCTCCAGCGCCGCCTCCAGTATCTGGCGGCGTTTGGGATCTTCGGAAGGATTGTTGGAATGAACGTTCATTCATAAAAGGTGGGGGCAGCGGCGCTCCGCTGCAAGGGGGCAGGCAGATTTTTTTATGGGCGGGCCGGGGCCGGCGCGCTATGGAGGGCAAAAAGGAGGAAGAAATGGCCGAATTGAAGCCCGTCATGAGTGTCGAGGAACTTGAGCGGTTCATGGAGACTGCCTTTCCGCAGATGCGGCAGGGCGCGGATACGACCAGGATCGAGGAGGTCGGCCCCGGCTTTGCGCGGCTCCGCCTCGGCTTCACCGAGCGTAATCTGCGGCCCGGCGGCACGATTTCCGGCCCCGCCATGATGGCGCTTGCCGATTACGCCATGTATGCCGCTGTGCTCGCCCATATCGGGCCTGTGGCGCTTGCCGTGACCACGAGCCTTCACATCGACTTCATGCGGCGGCCCGCACAGGCCGATATTCTGGCCGAAGCGCGGCTTTTGAAGCTTGGCCGTGTGCTGGCGGTGGGGGCGATCGAACTCACGCAGGAGGGCCAATCCGGGCCTGTGGCCCATGCGAGCTGCACCTATTCGGTTCCGCCCCGAAAAGAATGAGGTATCTAAATACCCCATCCATAAAGTGACGCATATACAGCGCTTTTTCAGCCGTTATCCGGTTCAATGTTGTTGACAGGAAAGCGGTGTCCCCCTAGAAGCAGCGCTGAACCGGGGCCGCATCACGCGGCCTCAGCCATTTGGAGATGTTCGGGATTTTCGCCATGAAGACCTATTCCGCGAAAGCCTCCGAGATCGAGAAGAAGTGGATCGTGATCGACGCCGAAGGCGTCGTCGTTGGCCGTCTCGCATCCTTTATTGCGAACCGTCTGCGCGGCAAGCACAAGCCGACCTACACGCCCCATCTCGATTGTGGAGATCATGTAATCGTCATCAATGCCGGCAAGGTGCAGTTCACCGGCAAGAAGTATGACGACAAGCGCTATTATCGCCACACGGGCCATCCCGGCGGCATCAAGGAAACCAGCCCGAAGCGGATTCTCGAAGGCCGTTTCCCGGAGCGTGTTCTTGAACTGGCTGTGAAGCGGATGATTCCGGCGGGCCCGCTTGGCCGTCGCCAGATGACGCATCTCCACATCTACAGCGGTGCGGACCATCCGCATGAGGCGCAGCAGCCCGAGAAGATCGACTTCGCTGCCCAGAACCGCAAGAACGTCAGGATCGCATAATCATGTCCGAAACAACCACGCTCGAAGACCTGAAGGGCGCGATGGAAGGCGCAAGCGCGCCGGACGCGAACGCGACCCCCGCCGAGCCGAAGCTCGACAAGTTCGGCCGCGCCTATGCGACCGGTCGTCGTAAGGACGCCGTTGCCCGCGTGTGGATCAAGCCGGGCTCCGGCCGCATCAGCATCAATGGCCGTGAGCTGGAGCGCTATTTCGCGCGCCCGGTTCTGCGCATGATTCTGAACCAGCCGCTCGTCGTTGCGGCTCGTGAAAACCAGTACGACATCACCTGCACGGTTACGGGTGGTGGTCTGTCCGGTCAGGCGGGTGCCATTCGTCACGGCATTTCGCGCGCGCTCACCTATTATGAGCCGGCGCTGCGCGGTGTGCTCAAGAAGGCTGGCTTCCTGACGCGCGACAGCCGTACGGTTGAACGCAAGAAGTACGGCAAGGCGAAGGCCCGCCGCAGCTTCCAGTTCTCGAAGCGCTGATCCCTTTTACGGGTTCACGGGAAAAGGCGCTTCGTGGAAACGAGGCGCCTTTTTCGTATCTTGCCTGTCCGCTCGCGCTTGCAGGGGGTATCCTGCAGAGCGGCTGTATCTGGAATGGATTTGAGACATGACCACCAAGGTTTTCATCGACGGCGAAGCGGGGACAACGGGGCTCGAAATCCGCGCGCGGCTCGATGGGCGCGATGATCTCAGCTTCATTTCGCTGGGCGATGACAGGCGCAAGGATCCTGCCGCACGGAAAGAGGCGCTCAACGAGGCAGACATTGTGATCCTCTGCCTGCCGGATGATGCTGCGCGCGAAGCCGTGTCGCTGATCGACAATTCCACCACGCGCGTCATAGATGCCTCGACCGCGCATCGCGTAAGCGTGGGCTGGGTTTACGGCTTTCCCGAAATGTCCTCCGAGCAACGGGCGGAGATTGCGGGCGCTACTCGCGTCACCAATCCCGGCTGCTATCCGACAGGTGCCATCGCGCTTGTGCGCCCGCTCGTCATGGCGGGGCTGATGCCGGAAAGCTGGCCGGTCACGATCAATGCCGTGTCGGGCTATTCGGGCGGCGGCAAGCAGATGATTGCCGAGTTCGAAGACAAGGCGGCCCCCAACTACACGCTCGAAGCCTATCGCACCTATGCGCTCGGCCTTGCGCACAAGCATATTCCCGAGATGCAGCAGAATATGGGCCTTGCCCATCCGCCGCTTTTCGCGCCGAGCGTTGGCCGCTATGCGCAGGGCATGATTGTGGAAGTGCCGCTGCAGCTCTGGGCGCTGCCTGCCGCGCCCAGCGTTGCGAAAGTGCATGAGGTGCTGTCGCGTGCCTATGAAGGGCAGCGTTTCGTTTCCGTTGTGCCGCTTGAGGAAAGCGCTGCCATGACGAAGCTTGACCCGGAGGGGCTTAACGGCACGAACAACCTCAAGCTTTTCGTCTTTGGCAATGAGGCGACAAAGCAGGTGAGGGCGGTGGCGCTTCTCGACAATCTCGGCAAGGGCGCATCCGGTCAGGCCGTGCAGTGCCTCAACATCATGATCGGCGCGGATGAGGGGCTGGGCGTCAATCTCTGACGCCTTCTGCATCGTTATGGCCCCGTTCGCAAGACACGGGGACCGATTCCGCAGGCAGATAATATCCCCGCTTGAAGAGCGCGGCGCTCCGCACCATCTGCGAAGCCATCTCCCGGATTACATCTGAACCTTGAGCAGCACGACGCCCGCGGCCACCACGCAGGCGGCGGCGACGGCGCGCCAGCCAAGGCCTTCCTTCATGAGAAAACCGGAGATGAGGGCTGCGAAGACAACGCTTGTTTCCCGCAGAGCGGCCACCGGGCCGAGCGGAGCGAGGGTCATTGCCCAGATGACAAGCCAATAGGCGACAACGGACATGACGCCGCCCGCCGCGCCGATGGCCATTGCCCTTTGCGGCACGAGAAAGGCGCGTCCGCGACGCCAGAGCACAATGAGGAAGAAGATCAGCCCGTCAAAAAAGAAGAGCCAGATCACATAGACATGCGGGCTTTCCGCCACGCGCCCTCCCACGCCGTCGTTCAGCGTATAGGCCGCTATGAAAAGCGATGTGCCCAGGGCATAGGCGAGTGCGCGCGGGTCATTCGGCAGGCCCGCGCCATTCGTGCGGCGAAAGGCGAGGCTCACAATGCCAAGCGCGATGAGCGCGATGCCGATAAAGGCTTCGGTGGGCAGGATTTCACCAAGCCAGAAGACGCCGACAATCGTGACGATGGCAGGCGCGAGGCCGCGCGAGAGCGGATAGACCTGTCCGAAATCGCCATGCTCATAGCATTTCACAAGGAAGAGCTTGTAGCCCGCATGAAGCACGAAGGAGAGGATGAGGATTTTCCACACATCCCCCGACGGCAGCGGTACGAAAAAGAGGAGGGGCAGCGCCACAAGCCCGGTTGCCCCGGCAAGCCAGCCCATCGTCATCAGCCGGTCGGCCCCGTTTTTCACAAGGGCGTTCCAGCTTGCATGGAGAAGGGCGGAAAGAAGAACGGCGAGGGTGACGGTCAGGGTCAAGATGGCGTATCCGGCAGGCGCCGCAAAATGGCGGCAAGGCAAGCTAGCCTGTGCGCCTCAATCTGCCGAGAGACTATTTCGGCGAAGGGGTTTGCGCGGGGCCGCTCCGGGTTGCTTCGCCTCGCTCGCAATGACGAGTTTGGTGACGCGGCTCAATCCTCGCTCTTCACCAGCACATAGGAGCCCGGTGCTTCCTCCAGCACCTTGAGCTTGCCGCTGCCGGGAATACGGGCGGGAACCATCGGGCCGGATTTTTCGGAGAGCCAGTTTTCCCAGTCGGGCCACCATGAGCCTTTGTGGTCGGTGGCACCTGCGAACCATTCATCGGGCGTCGCGGGCAGGGCGTCGTTCAGCCAGTGATTATATTTGCCGCTCGCGGGCGGGTTGATGACGCCGGCAATATGGCCGGAGCCTGCGCAGATGAAACGCACCGGGCCGCCAAAGAGGCGCGTCGCCTTATAGACAGAGCGATAGGGAGAGATGTGGTCCTCACGGCTTGATTGCAGATAGACAGGCACCTTCACCTTGCCGAGATCGAGCGTCTCGCCTTCAAGCACCATGCGGCCTTCGGCGAGTTTGTTCTCGAGATAGCATTCGCGCAGATAGAACACATGCATGGCGGAAGGAAGTCGCGTGGCATCTGCATTCCAGAACAGAATGTCGAAAGGCATCGGCTCGCGGCCGAGCAGGTAGTTGTTGACGACGTAGTTCCAGATGAGGTCGTTCGAACGCAGCATGTTGAAGGTGGAGGCCATGGTGGACCCCTTCAGATAGCCGCCTTCCTCATGCATCTGGCGTTCAATGTCGGAGATTTGCTCTTCATCGATAAAGACCTTGAGTTCCCCCGCCTCGGTGAAATCCACCTGCGTGACAAGGAAGGTCGCGGATCTGATGCGCTCATCCCCGCGCGCGGCCATATGGGCGAGAGAGCAGGCGAGCAGCGTGCCGCCGATGCAATAGCCGACGGCATTGACCTCGCGCTCGCCGGTCGCCTTTTCCACGGCATCAAGCGCTGCATAGACACCTTCGGTCATGTAGTCGCCGAAGGTTTTGAGCGCGAGGCGTGCATCCGGGTTCACCCAGCTTGCCACGAAAACGGTATAGCCCTTGTCGAGGCACCATTTGACGAGCGACTTATCGGGCGTCAGATCGAGGATGTAATATTTGTTGATCCAGGGCGGGAAAATGACGAGCGGGCGCTTGTACACTTTCTCCGTGGTCGGCTCATACTGGATGAGCTGCATCAGATCATTCTGATAGATGATCTTGCCCGGCGTGGTTGCAACATTCTCACCAAGGCGGAAGGCGTCCATATCCGTCTGCTGGATCTGGATGCGGCCGCCGCCGCGCTCGATATCCTCCAGCAGATGCTCCATACCGGCGACGAGGTTTTCGCCATTCGACGCAAGCGTCGTGCGCAGGATTTCCGGGTTGGTCAGAAGGAAATTTGAAGGCGAGAAGGCATTTGCCATCTGGCGGACATAGAAATCCGCCTTGTCGCGCGTATGCGCATCCACATCGGCAGCAAGGCGCACGCGGTCCGTCATCCATTTACTGGTGAGCAGATAGGTCTGCTTCATCAGGTCGAAGATGATGTTTTCCTGCCAGTCGGGATCACGGAACCGCTTGTCGCTGCGGCTCGGCGTGGCGACAGGCCCGACTTCTTCGCCCAGCAGACGGCGCGTGATGTTGGTGGCGAGGTTGAGATACCCCTCAAGGAGGGCGGTTTGCGCCTCCACGATCTTTGCGGGGTTGCGCATATAGCTGGCGGCAACATCCATCAGCGCACGGCCCACACGCTGCAAGTCGTGCATGGCGTGGTTGGCGTTTGTGGCGGTGTTCTCGTTCTGCATCAGCAGGCGCGCCGCCTTCTGGCCGAGATTGGTGGCGCGGAGCAGGTTCGTAGCGAGAAGGCCGAGATCCCGGATCACATAGTCGCGGGGCCGCTCTTCCTGAGCGGGAGGCGGCGGGGGGGCTGCTTCGGGCTTTTCCGCCATGGCCGGCTTTGACGGTTTTGGCTTTTTCGGGGCCGACTTCCGCTTCTTCGGCTTGCTGTCACTGGCGGATGTCTCTTTCAGGCTCATCTGGTATTTTCCCGAACTTCCCTCTGATCTGCCGGGCTGATTTACCGAAACCACGGCCCCAGACCCCATTGTTGCTGCCTCTTGGCAGCGACAAATGGTTTCGTGTTATCAGCCTATACTATAGGCTTGCCTCTGTCCGCCCGGGGGCAGGCGGGCAAGCCCGAATCTCGGTATAATTCAGAGCGGAATATCGCCGGAAGGCGCAACAGGACAGGAGTTCGGAATGTCGTACCCGACATGGGATCAGACAGTGCATCGCGAGAGCAGGTCGCTTGCCGCAAAGGCGCGCACCGGTGTCGCCGCCGCTGCGCTTCTCATGGCTGGGACGATTCTGCTGGCCGGCTGCTCGGCTGTCTCGGATGATGCGAAACCGGAAGCCATGTATGGCGGCACGCCTTCCCGCGCGGCGGCAGATGCCGTTTTCCCGGATCTGCGCAGTGTCCCGCAGCAGCGTCCGGCGGCCTCGACGCCCGAGGAACGGAAGGAAGTTGCGCGCGAACTCGCGGCCGATCGGGAAGAGGCTGCCCGGGCGGAAGAGGCGCTCCGCAGCGGCGCGCTGCTCTCGCCGACCGGCCTTGCGACCTCCGTTACCGCGCGCCCGACGCCTCTGCCGGAACTGACTGATATTCCCGCCGAGCTGGACAGGCAGGCTCTCTACAAGGACGCGCCTGTCATCCCCATGCCGACAAGCAGGGGTGGGCATAGCGATTTTACCAAGGTGCTTCCCGAACGCCTGCTGAAGACCGCTGCCGCCAAGGCAGAGGCTTCCGGCACCGTGACCGAAGACGGCGCACCCGCCGCCACCCCGTCATCCAGCGCTTCGGGCGAGGACAAGGGGCCGGAGGTAACGGCCGCCCCCACAAGGCACATCACGGTAAAGCCCGTTGTCGGCGCCCCGTAGGGGCAAAGTGATCAACAAGGGGTATGCGGCGTCGGACGCCGGCTGCCCGCCACAAATCTGCCACGCCACATAGCGCAAATTGGGGCCTTCCGGCCCGTTTTCGCGTGGCCCGGCAACCCCTTTGGCGTTATAAGACGCCGTGAACCGGCGGGGCGGCGGTTAGGCCGACCTCCGCGCGATTCAGCGTATCAGGATCTGGCCATGAGCGAAGAGTTTCACCGCATAAAGCGACTGCCCCCTTACGTTTTCGAGAGCGTCAACAAGCTCAAGGCTAAGGCGCGGGCCGAAGGCAAGGACATCATTGATTTCGGCATGGGCAATCCTGACATGCCGACGCCGCCGCATATCGTGGAAAAGCTCGTCGAGGCCGTTCGCGACCCGAAGACGCATCGCTATTCCTCGTCGCGCGGTATTCCGGGGCTGCGCCGCGCCCAGGCCGCCTATTATGAACGGCGCTTCGGTGTGAAGCTCAATCCGGAAACGGAAGTCATTGCCACGCTCGGCTCCAAGGAGGGGTTGGCCAATCTCGCCCAGGCGATCACCGCGCCGGGCGATGTGATCCTGTGCCCGAACCCGAGCTATCCGATCCACGCTTTCGGCTTCATCATTTCCGGCGCGGTCATCCGCTCGGTGCCGTTCGAGAGCGAGGAAGGTTTCTTCGACATGCTGGAGCGCGGTGTGCGCCACAGCGTGCCGAAGCCGACGGCGCTTGTCGTCTCTTTCCCGTCGAACCCGACAGCGCAAATTGCCGATCTGGATTTCTACCGCGAGGTCATCGCCTTCGCGGCGAAGCATGATCTCTATGTGATTTCCGATCTCGCCTATTCGGAAATCTATTTTGACGGTAATCCGCCGCCCTCGATCCTGCAGGTGCCGGGTGCGAAGGAGCGGACCGTCGAATTCACCTCGCTGTCAAAGACCTATTCCATGCCGGGCTGGCGCATGGGTTTTGCGGTGGGTAATGAAAAGCTCATCAACGCTCTTGGCCGCGTGAAGTCCTATCTCGACTATGGTGCCTTCACGCCGATCCAGGTGGCGGCGACGGCGGCACTGAATGGTCCGCAGGATTGCGTCGAAGAAATTCGCAACATCTACAAGCACCGTCGCAATGTGCTGGTGGACAGCATGGCGCGTGCGGGGTGGGATATTCCAAGCCCGCCTGCAAGCATGTTTGCCTGGTCGCCGATACCGGAGAAGTTCCGGCATCTGGGTTCTATGGGATTTGCAACATTGCTGCTCGAACAGGCAGATGTCGCCGTCGCGCCGGGCATCGGCTTTGGCGAGTATGGCGACGGCCATGTGCGCATCGGTCTTGTGGAGAACGAGCAGCGCATCCGGCAGGCTGCGCGCAACGTAAAGCGCATGATGCAGAATGCCGATCAGATCATTGCGGAATATGAGGAGCGTGTGGGGATCACCGCAAGCATCGTGCCGCATCCCAGTTCAACGAGGGTCAGCCGGACGTGACACAGGCTCTTCGCATTGGTATCGCCGGCCTCGGCACGGTCGGGGCGGGCGTGGTCAAGATTTTGGCTGCACGCGGGAGCCATCTCGCTGCAGCCTCTGGCCGCGCTGTTGAGCTTGTGGCCGTTTCCGCACGCGACAAGACTAAGGATCGTGGCATTGATCTGTCCGGCGTGCGCTGGGAAGACGATCCGCTGGCGCTTGCGCGGGCGGGTGACATTGACCTCGTAATCGAACTGATTGGCGGCTCGGAAGGTGTTGCGCGGCAGCTTGTCGAGGAAGCGCTGAAGAGCGGCAAGCATGTCGCCACAGCCAACAAGGCGCTGCTCGCCCATCATGGCACCGCGCTTGCGCGGCTTGCGGAACAGAGCGGCGTTGCGCTCAACTATGAAGCAGCGGTTGCGGGCGGCATTCCCATCGTCAAGACGATGCGCGAGGCGCTGGCAGGCAACGAGATCCGCAGCATCCACGGCATTCTGAACGGTACCTGCAATTACATCCTCACCGAGATGGAAACGACGGGCCGCGACTTTGGCGATGTGCTGAAGGACGCGCAGGCGCTTGGCTATGCCGAGGCCGACCCGACCTTCGATGTGGGTGGAATAGACGCGGCGCACAAGCTTGCCATTCTTGCGAGTCTCGCCTTCGGCACGGAAGTCGATTTCGACAATGTGCATATCGAAGGTATCGACAAGATCAGCGCGACGGACATCGCCTTTGCGGCGGAGTTCGGTTTCAGGGTGAAGCTGCTCGCCATTGCCGAGAAGGGCGAAGGCGGCATCGTGCAGCGCGTGCATCCCGCACTCGTGCCGGCGGGAACGCCGCTTGCCGCTGTTTCCGGTGTCTATAACGCCGTAGCGGTCAATGGCGACCGTGTCGGCCATCTCGTGCTTGAAGGGCGTGGCGCGGGCGAAGGGCCGACAGCTTCTGCCGTCATTTCAGACGTGGTCGATATTGCACGCGGCACCATCGTTCCGCCCTTCATCGTACCTGCGGCGCAGTTGAAGCCGCCCGCAAAGCCGCTGATGGATGCGCATAAGAGCTCCTTCTATCTGCGGCTTCGCGCGGTTGACCGCGCGGGCAGCATGGCCGCCATCACCAAGGCGCTGGCGGATGCGTCGATTTCTATCGAACGCATCGTGCAGCGTGGCGGCAAGGGCGATGAAAGCGGCAGGATGCCGGTCGTCTTCATCACGCATGAGACGGATGAAAGCACGATGGCCCGCGCCCGGGCCTTGCTTGCACACCATGAAGATGTGGCGGGAACGCCGCTCGTCATCAGAATTGAAGATGGTGAGCTTCGTTAAGCTGCTGCCATGAACAAGACCGGCGATGCCGGATGAACGAAACGTGATGGGGAAAGAAATGAGCGAGAAGACATCGAGCCTGAACCGCATGCTGGCGCTGGAAATGGGGCGCGTGACAGAGCGGGCGGCTGTCTGCTCAGCGCTTTGGGTTGGACGCGGTGACGAGAAATCCGCCGACCAGGCAGCCGTTGATGCGATGCGCCGCGAACTCAACGTGATCGACATTGACGGCACGGTGGTGATCGGCGAGGGCGAGCGCGACGAAGCACCGATGCTCTATATCGGTGAGCAGGTTGGCACGGGCAAAGGCCCGAAGGTCGATATCGCTCTTGACCCGCTGGAAGGCACCACGCTGACTGCGAAGGCCATGCCGAATGCGATGGCCGTGCTTGCGGCTGCGGCCGGTGGCACGCTGCTTCATGCGCCGGACACCTATATGGACAAGATCGCCATTGGCGGCGGCTATGCCGAAGGCATTGTCGATCTCGATGCAAGCCCCGCTGACAACATCAACGCTCTTGCCAAGGCGAAGGGTGTGAAGCCCTCTGAAATCACGGCCTGCATTCTCGACCGGCCGCGCCATGCTGACCTCATCCGCGCCGTGCGCGAGACGGGTGCGCGCGTGACGCTCATCACCGATGGCGACATTGCCGGCGTGATCGCAACCACGGACCCGTCAACGGGTGTGGACATCTATATGGGGACAGGCGGCGCGCCGGAAGGTGTGCTTGCCGCTGCCGCGCTTCGCTGCATCGGCGGCCAGATGCAGGGCCGTCTCGTCACCTCGAGCGATGCGCAGAAGGCGCGCGCGGAAAAGATGGGCATTGCAGACTTCAACCGGAAGTACTGCATGTCGGAGATGGCTTCGGGCGACGTGATCTTCGCGGCGACCGGTGTGACGGATGGCTGGCTGCTGGATGGCATCCATTATGAGCGCGGCGGCGTGACGACGCATACGCTCGTCATGCGCTCGGCAACGGGCACGGTGCGCCACCTCAAGTCGTTCCACGCCTCGCCGGACAAGTTCAAGTAAGGCTTGTCCTCCGGTCGCCTCTCGCCTTGATGAAGGGTACTCTTGGCGTCATGGGCGATTCTCTGGCGGTAGAAACAGGTTCGCGGGCGGCCGCCTCCGGCCGCGCCTTTCTTGGCGTGGAGCGTTCGGCCACGGGCCGGGCATGGGTGAGCCGCCTTGCCGATGACCGCCTTGCGCTTGCCATTGCGCAGCGCGAGGGACTGCCGGAGATCGTTGCGCGGGTTCTTGCGGGGCGCGGCGTTGCGCCGGAAGACTGCGCGGCCTATCTCGCGCCCTCGCTCAGAACGCTGCTGCCCGACCCGAGCACGCTTGCTGATATGGACAAGGCGGCGGCGCGGGTGGCGGATGCCATCATTGCGGGCGAGAAGATTGCCGTCTTTGGCGATTATGATGTTGATGGCGCGACCTCGAGCGCGTTGCTTCACCGCTTTTTCAGGGAAGTGGGGCGCGAGCTTCGCATCTATATTCCCGATCGCATCAGGGAAGGGTACGGGCCGAACGCGCCTGCGCTCAAGCGGCTGAAGGATGAGGGTATCGACCTCGTCATCACGGTTGATTGCGGCACCATGGCGCACAAGGCGCTGGGGATCGCGGCGGATTATGGCCTTCCTTCCATCGTGATCGATCACCATCAGGCAGAGCCTGCGCTGCCGCCCGCCTTCGCGCTCGTCAATCCGAACCGGCTTGATGATGATAGCGGGCTTGGCCAGCTTGCCGCTGTGGGAGTGACCTTCGTTTTTCTTGTAGCGCTCAACAGGGCGCTTCGTGACCGCGGCTTTTATGGCGCTGATCGCGCGGAGCCGAACCTGATGCAATGGCTCGATCTCGTGGCACTGGGGACGGTGTGCGACGTGGTGCCGCTCCAGGGGCTCAATCGCGCGTTTGTGGCGCAGGGGCTGCGTGTCATGGCGCGGCGGGGGAATGTGGGGCTCAGCGCGCTTGCCGAGGTTGCGCGCATGAATGGTGCGCCTGCGCCCTATCATTGCGGTTTTCTTCTCGGTCCGCGCGTCAATGCGGGCGGACGTGTCGGACGCGCCGATCTCGGCGTGCGTCTGCTCACCACGGAAAATGAACTCGAGGCGCGCGCGCTTGCCGAAGAGCTGAATGTCATGAATGCCGAGCGGCAGGCAATCGAGGCGCAGGTTCTGGAACAGGCACTGGCGCAGGTGGATGAGCGGCTGTCCGCTTCACGCGCAAACACGCCGCCGCCGCTGATCATTGCGAGCGGCAGGGGCTGGCATCCGGGTGTCATCGGCATTGTGGCGAGCCGTCTCAAGGATCGGTATGAGCGGCCAAGCCTTGTCATCGCGCTGGATGAGAAAGGCGAAGGCAAGGGTTCGGGGCGTTCGCTCACCGGTGTGGATCTCGGCCGTGCGGTCACGGCGGCGCTGGAGGCGGGGCTTCTCATCAATGGCGGCGGGCACGCCATGGCAGCGGGGCTTACGCTGCGCGAAGAAAAGATCGAGGCGCTGGATGCTTTCCTCTCAAAGCGCCTTGCGGATGATGTTGCCATTGCTTCCGAAGCGCGGGCGCTGAAACTGGACGGGGCGATTGCCGCGCGTGGTGCCACGCGCGATCTTTATGACCTGGTGCAACAGGCGGGGCCTTACGGGGCGGGTAATCCGGAGCCGCGCTTTGCCGTGCCTTCGGTTCGTGTCGTGCGAGCCGATATTGTCGGTAATGCGCATGTGCGCTGCATCCTTGCGGGGGAGGATGGCGGGCGGCTGAAGGGCATTGCCTTCCGCGCAGCCGAATCGCCGTTGGGTGCCGTTCTGCTGGATAAGGGGGCGGGGCTGCTTCATATAGCAGGCCGTCTTTCCGCAGATGACTGGCAGGGACGGCGCGAAGTGCAGCTTACAATCGAGGATGCCGTGCCTACGCGGGACGCGCAGCCGTGAAAAGGCGGGAATCCGCCGGTTTTCGTGTGGGCGGGGCTTGCCACAAACGGATTGTCCGCTTATAAGGCCGCCGTGAGCGGGTTTCCCCGCTGGGCCTTGCGCCCCACGAAATGTGCGCCCTTCGTCTATCGGTTAGGACGCCAGATTTTCATTCTGGAAAGAGGGGTTCGATTCCCCTAGGGCGTACCATTTCTTTCATGTCGGCTGCCGCGCGCAGCGGGCACGCAGCAGCCTCCATATCCTTCACCAATGGCCGATATTCGGCATGGAAGCCCATGGTTCCTGTGCGGGCAGGGGCGCGCCTGCCTGCAGCAACTCGATGGAGATGTTGTCGGGCGAGCGGACAAAGGCCATGCGTCCGTCGCGCGGCGGACGATTGATGGTGACGCCCGCTTTCATGAGCCGGTCGCATGTCTCGTAGATATTTTCGACCTCATAGGCGAGATGGCCGAAATTGCGGCCTTCGCCCAGTTCTTCCGGGTCCCAGTTCCAGGTGAGTTCCACCTGCGCTTCTTTCTGGCCGGGCGCTGCGAGGAACACGAGGCTGAAGCGGCCTGCCTCGATGTCGAAGCGACCGAGATTTTCGAGGCCGAGCTTGTTGCAATAAAAGTCGAGCGATTTGTCGAGGTCGCTGACACGCACCATTGTGTGCAGATACTTCATCACTGATCCTTGATGTATGCGGTGTTTGCCGCATGATTCCCCATCCGGGGCGCCGGGTCAAAGAAGGGCGGAGAAAGAATGTCGAAGGAGTTGAAACGGGCCATTGAGGAAGCCTATCGCGTGGTGGTGTTCACCGGCGCGGGCATCAGCACGGAAAGCGGCATTCCCGATTTCCGCAGCCCAGGCGGACTCTGGACGAAAATGGCGCCGATAGACTTTCAGGATTTTGTCCGTTCTCCCGATATTCGCGCGGAAGCGTGGCGGCGAAAATTCGAGATCGACAGGACAATTGCGCAGGCAGAACCCAACAAGGGTCACATGGCCATTGCGAAGCTGGTGGATGAGGGGAAGGTCTCTCACGTCATCACGCAAAATATCGACAATCTGCATCAGAACTCCGGCATTCCTGCCGAGAAAATCATAGAGCTGCATGGCAATGGCACCTATGCGAAGTGTCTTGATTGCGGTGAGCGGCACGAGCTTTCCTGGGTGCGGGAAATGTTCGAGACGTCCGGCCTCGCGCCGGACTGCCGCTCCTGCGGCGGCATCGTAAAGTCGGCGACGATTTCCTTCGGGCAGGCCATGCCAGAAGAAGAGATGAACCGTGCGCATGAGGCGACGCTTGGTTGCGACCTTTTTCTCGCCATTGGTTCGTCGTTGCAGGTCTATCCGGCGGCAGGTTTTCCCATTCTCGCAAAGCGGAACGGCGCGATGCTCGTGATCCTCAATCGCGAACCGACGGAACTCGATCAGATCGCCGATCTGGTCATCCATGACGAGATTGGTGCGACGCTCGCTCCGATCGCAATGTTGAACTAGGAGGGTGCAGGTGGCAGGGGGAAAGGTCGAGTGGTGGAAGGGCGCGGTTGTCTATCAGATCTATCCGCGCAGCTTTCGCGATACGAATGGCGACGGCATTGGCGATCTGAAGGGCATTGAAGAAAAACTCGATCATGTCGCCTCGCTCGGCGCGGATGCCATCTGGCTGTCGCCGTTCTATCCGTCACCCAACAAGGATTTCGGCTACGACGTTTCCGACTATTGCGATGTCGCACCGGAGATGGGAACGCTGGCGGATTTCGACCGGCTTGTGGCCGAAATTCACAAGCGCGGGCTGAAGCTCATCGTCGATCAGGTGCTGGCGCATACATCCGAGCAGCATCCGTGGTTTCAGGAGAGCCAGCTCTCTGCCGATAATCCGAAGGCGGACTGGTATGTCTGGGCGGATGCAAAGGAAGACGGCACAGTGCCGAATAACTGGCTGTCTGCCTTTGGTGGCCCGGCCTGGTCATGGAACCCGATCAGGCGCCAGTACTATCACCACAAGTTTTTGAAGAGCCAGCCGAAGCTCAACTTCCACAATGAAGAAGTGGTAGAAGCCTGCATGAATGTGCTGCGCTTCTGGCTGGATCGCGGCGTGGACGGGTTCCGGCTCGATGTTGCCAATGCCTATCTGCATGATGCCGAGCTGAAGGACAATCCGCCGCAGCCGCGCGACAGACGCACCTTCATGGACTGGGCTCATGCGCCGCGCCTGCAGCAGCACATCCATGATGCGAACCGGCCAGAAAACGAATGGGCGATGAAGCGGGTGCGCGCCGTCATGGAAGAGTATGATGCGCGGCTCGCCTTTGGTGAGTTTTCGGAGCGGCCGGAAATGCTTGGCCTTTATGCGGGCGGACTGGAGCGGCTGCATACGGGCTATACATTCGACTTCATTGAGGACTGGAGTTTCGAGCCGCCGGTCTTCCGCGCCTATTATGAAAAGCTGCTGGCACCGCTGGATGATCTCTTTCCCTGCGTGACCTTTTCAAACCACGACGTGCCGCGCCCCGTGACGCGCTGGGGCGGCGGGCAGGGCGATGATGCGCTGGCGAAAATTGCACTGACGCTGCTGCTTGCGCTGAAGGGTAATGTGCTGATGTTTCAGGGCGAGGAACTCGGCCTTCCGGAAGTTGACCTTGAGCGGCATCACATCAAGGATCCGGTGGGCGATCTCTATTTTCCCTGGGTGAAAGGGCGCGATGGCTGCCGCACGCCGATACCCTGGGAGTGCGCGCCGCAGGGCGCAGGCTTCACCAGTGGCGAGCCGTGGCTACCGATCCCCGACTATCACAAGGTGCGGGCCGTGGATGTTCAGGAGGCGGATGAAAATTCGGTTCTTGCCCATGCGCGCCGCATGATCTCGCTGCGCAAGGCGCATCCGGCTTTGCGGCTCGGTGATATTCGCTTCCTCGATGCGGAAGGAAAAGTGCTTGCCTTCGCGCGCGAAGGTGAGGATCGGCTCGTCTGCGTCTTCAATCTCGGAAGAGACGCGGCGTCGTTCACGCTGCCCGAAGGTGCAGGTAAGGCGATTTTTGAGTTGGGTGAGGTGCGGCGCGAGGGTGCGGTGCTCTCGCTCGGGCCGCGAGGGGCTGCATTCTTTCCTGCCTGAGGCGGGGGTCTCTCAGAAGCCGACAAGCCAGAGAAGCAGGATGAGGGCGAGGATCAGCAACGGTCCCCAGAGCCAGGGGGAGAGGCTGAAACCTGCTTCTTCATCCGGCAAAAGCGGGACGCCTGTTGGTGAAATGGGATCGCTGTCAGGGGATTTGACGGGGATGCCGCCGCTCATCTCCTCGACGATTTCGGGCAGCTCTGCGTCTGTGCCAGTACCCGCGCTGGTAACGAGCTGCGCGATATTTGCGAAGAAGGCTTCGGTCTTGGCCGTTGTCGCATCTTCGATTGGGCGCTGACCGATCTGCGCGAGCTTGCCGCCCATCTGCGCGTCGATGCTATAGGAAAGCAGCGTTCCCTCGGGGATTTCCTTGAGAGTGATCCGGGCCGTGCCTCTGGCGAAGCCCGCCGGGCCGCCATCGGTTTCGACATTCACTGTCCAGCCATCTGGCGCATCGATGTCTGTGAACCTCACCTTGCCGCGGAATCGGCCGCTGACGGGACCGGCTGCGGCGCTTGCCGTTACCTCGAACTCGGTATCGGCGGTCTGTACGACAGATTCCGCGCCCGGAATGGCTTGACGGAGAACATCCGGGTCATTCAGGGCCGTCCAGACTTCTTCTCGTGACGCCTGAATCTTCCGTTCGCCGGATATTTCCATCGGAGAGCCTCCCGCTCTGTCTGCCCGCCTCTTAAATGTAGGTCAGCACGAGGGTCATTCCTAGCAGAACCGCAATCCACAGCACCATGGAGCCGGTGGGCCAGGTGCGGGCCAGCGGGCCGAGAGGCCCGTGGGCGCGGTAAATGCCGGAAAGCAGGTTCGCCACGCGCCTTTCCGTGAGGCGCACGCCAAAGTGCCATGTGCCGCCGATGACGTGGCTCAGAAGGCGCAGGATGGCAGGCGCGAGGCGGCGATAGGTCCAGTCGAAATCGAGCAGGATGCCGCGCTGCGGGGGCGCCAGCAGGTCGCGCTTCACCATGAGCGCGAAGCCGAGCGCCACGAAGGCGAGGAGTTGCACCTGCGTGATGATATGCGCCGTGGTGTAAGGCTCATAGGTGAGTTCATAGGGCAGCAGATCGTAAAGTGCTGCGGGATAAAGCCCGATGCCGACGCAAAGAAGCGCGGTGAGCGCCATGGCGATGAGCATGCCGGGCGGCGCTTCCTTCGGGCGGAGACTGCTATTCGCGCCGAAAAAGGCGAGATAGGGAAGCCGCAATCCCGAATGGAGGAAGGCACCCGCAGAGGCGAGCAGCAGGGCGAGCCAGACATAAAAATATTGCTCCTCACCCGTCGCACTCAGGATCAGCGATTTGGAGACGAAGCCCGAGAAGAACGGGAAGGCCGCAATCGAGGCACCACCCACGAGGCAGAAGAGTGTGGTGAGCGGCATGGTGCGGTATAGCCCGCCAAGCGCTGTCGCCCGTGCCGTACCGGTGCGGTAAAGCACGGCACTGACGCACATGAAAAGAAGCCCCTGATAGAAGATCGAAGCGACCGCATGGGCGGCCGCACCGCTGATGGCGAGGGGCGTGCCTATACCCGCACCGACCACCATGAAGCCAAGCTGGCTGTTCAGCGAATAGGTGAGCAGGCGGCGAAGGTCGTTTTCGAGCAGCGCAAAGAGGATCGGAAACAGCGCCATTACGACACCGACATAGATGAGCAGTTCCGTTCCCGGAAAGCCGCGAAGCAGCGCATAGACGGCAAGTTTGGTCGTGAAGACGGAGAGGATGACCGTGCCGGTGACTGTTGCCGAGGGATAGGCGTCATGCATCCAGTTGTGGAGCAGCGGGAAGGCGCATTTGATGCCGATGGCGGTGAGCATGATCCATGTAGCCGGGCTGCCAAGCTCCATCGCGGTGAAGGCGATACTGCCTGTCTCGCGGTAGTGCAGCACGATGCCAGCAAGCAGGATGACGCCGGAGCCGACCTGTACGATCAGATAGCGCATGCCGCTTGCAAAGGAGCCTTCCGTGCGCCGCGCCCAGATGAGAAAGACGGAAGCAATCGCCGTGCCTTCCCAGAAGACGAAGAGGGTGATGATGTCTGTCGCGAATACCGCGCCGATGGCCGCGCCTGCATAAAGAAGTGCTGCGACCTGCTGGATCGTGTCCTGCACGCGCCAGGCATATAGCGCGATGATGAAGGCGGCGAACGAGAAGGCGAGGCCGAAAAGCGTGGATAGTGCATCTATCCGCATCAGGCCGATCTGCATGCCCATCACGTTGAAGGCATTGTACTGGCCAGGCATCAAGCCCCAGAAAATGGCAATGCCCGCAAGCGGTGCGGCAGCCATGAAGATGTTGCGCAGCCAGCCTTGCGGCAGGAAGGGGATGAGGAATGCCGCAGTGATATAAGGAAGGGCGGGTGTCAGAAATTCAGGCATCGGCCTTCTCCCGACCGAGATCACTTTCCGGGTGCTCTTCCGATGCGGTGGCATGCGGCGCGTAATAATCCTCGTTCCGCCGCAGGAACGGGGCGACGAGGCGCGCCACGATCACAAGGGCGACAGAGCCAAGCAGGCCGAACCAGCCATAGAAAATCCGCCCGTCTTCCAGCGCGAAGGCACCATGTTTATGCAGCGTGAAGTCCAGCGCCGTCAGCGCGGCGCAGCACAGGATGAGGAACCAGGTTGCCCAGCGGCCAGCGCGCTTTGAGGTGAGGCCGGTCATGGCAGGCTCTCCGGCAGAATGGGGATGCTCAACAGATATTCGTAGAAGCCGCCCACGATGAAGAAGAGCGCGATGCAGCCAAGCGCCGCAAAACAGATGGGCAGCAGGCAGAAGAGCGGTGCTTCCTTGCGGATCGCGTCTTCGTCACCCTGTTTTGATGGTGCGAAGAAAGCGCGGGCCGGGATCGGCAGCAAATAGGCGACATTCAGCAGCGAACTCAGCATAAGCACGCCGATGATGATGAGGTGGTTCGTATCGGCTGCGGCGATCATCAGATACCACTTGCTCCACGCGCCACCGAAGGGCGGCAGGCCGATGATGCTGAGTGCGGCGATGGTGAAGCAGATGAAAGTGACGGGCATGCGCCGCCCCAGCCCGTCCAGCTCGCTTACTTTCGTTTTGTGTGCGGCGACATAAATCGCGCCCGCGCACATGAAGAGCGCGATCTTGCCCATGGCGTGGGTCGCGATGTGCATGGCACCGCCCACGACACCCATCTGCGTTGCGAGCGCCATGCCGAGCGTGATGTAGGAAAGCTGGCTGACGGTGGAATAGGCAAGCCGCGCCTTCAGGTCATCCTTGGTGAGCGCCACGATGGAAGCGATGAGGATGGAGGCAGCGGCAAGCCACATGAGCCAGTCGGATGCGCCCGTCTTGCCGAGGAAGCCGACGCCGAAAATATAGGTGCCTACTTTCAGCATGGTGAAGACGCCCGCCTTCACAACGGCCACGGCATGAAGCAGCGCGCTTACCGGCGTGGGGGCGACCATCGCGGCGGGCAGCCAGCGATGGAATGGCATGAGCGCCGCCTTGCCGATACCGAAGGCAAAGAGCGCCAGCAGGAAGGGCACATAGACGGGATCAATTCGGCCCTGAAGAATGCCGCCTGCGCGGAAATCCGTGGTGCCGGCGATGTTCCAGGTCCAGATGATCGCGACCAGCAGGAAGACAATCGAGGTCGCCATCAGAATGGCGAGATAGGTGCGAGCGCCGCGCTTTGCTTCCGGCGTTTCCTTGTGGGCGACGAGCGGATAGGTCGAGATAGTCAGCGCTTCATAGAAGATGAAAAGCGTGAAGAGATTGGCGGAGAAGGCAATGCCGAGTGCGGCCGCAATGGCGATGGCAAAGCAGATATAGAAGCGTGTCTGCTTCTGCTCGCCCGCGCCGCGCATATAGCCGATGGAGTAAAGCGCGGTCGGTATCCAGAGGCCGGAAGCGACAGTTGCGAACAACATGCCGAGCGGCTCGATCTCGAAGGCTATGACGAGGCCGGGCATCATTTCGAGCAACGAGATGGCGGGTCGCGCTCCATCCATCACCTTGCAGAGCAGGGTGATGACGGCGGCAAAGGTCGCCAGCGAGGCGATAACGCTCGCCCCGTCGCGCAGGTTCGGACGGTTGCTCAATCCCGCAATGAGGACGGGTGTCAGCGCCGGAACAGCAATGGCGAGAAGAAGGATATGCGCGTCACTCATGGTCGCCTCAATCCTTCCAGAGCATGTGGGATGAATTGATCAGCGCGTGTGCGGCGCGCCCGGCGGCGGTGCTCGACATCATGGCGTTCACGCCGAACCAGATGATGAGGCCCACAAAAATCCATGTTGGGAGCAGCATGGAGAGCGGCGCTTCCCGTCGTGTCACGCCTTCGGGGGCGGGCTTGAGATAGGCAATCTCGATCACGCGCCAGATATAGATGATCGCGAGAAGGGACGATGCCATGACCATCAGCGCCACGGGCCACCAGCCAAGTTCGAGGGCTGCCAGCACGAGATACCATTTGCTGACAAAACCGACCGTCAGCGGCAGCCCGATGATGCTGAGGCCTGCAATGACGAAGGCAGCGGTTGTCCAGGGCATGTCGCGGCCGATGCCGCCAAGCCTGGAGAGCGAGCTTGTGCCTGCCGCGAACACGAAACAGCCTGCCACCATGAAAAGCGCGGCCTTTGTAACGGCGTGGTTGAAGAGGTGAACGATACCGGCGGTGAGGCCCGTATCGGTCAGGAGGGTGAAGCCGAGCAGGATATAGCCGATCTGCGCGATGCTCGAATAAGCGAGCATACGTTTCAGATCATCCTGAAAGATCGCGACAATGGAGGCCGCGAACATGGCAATGATCGCGAGCGGCAGCGCGACAAGGCGGAGCGTGTTCGCCTGAAACTCATAGTCGAAGCCGAACACGGAGAACATGAAGCGCAGCATCACATAGACCGCGACCTTGGTGGCCGTTGCGGACAGAAAGACCGTCACCACGGATGGCGCAAAGCTATAGGCGTTGGGCAGCCAGAGATGTAGCGGGAACATGGCAAGCTTCAGCCCGATGCCGACAAGGATGAAGACGAAGCCCATTTGAACGGTGCTGCTGCTGCCATGTGCGGCGATGCGCGTGGCGAGGTCCGCCATGTTGAGCGTGCCCGTGACCATGTAGAGCATGCCGATGCCGATCACGAAGAAGGTGGCACCCACCGTTCCCATGATGAGGTAATTATAGGCGGCGGTAAGCGCGCGTTTGTTTACCCATGAGCCAGCCGCAACAAGCGCATAGGTCGAGAGCGCCGAGATTTCGAAAAACACGAAGACGTTGAATGCGTCGCCCGTGATGGTGACGCCAAGAAGACCCGCAATGCAGAGCAGGAAGGCCGTGTAAAAAAGCGGCTGCCGTTCGGCCGGGATTTCGGCGTCGATGCTTCGGCGCGCATAGGGCAGGACAATGGCGGCTACGCCGGAGACGATCAGCAGTACAAAGGCATTGGCGATGTCGATCCGGTATTCGATGCCGATGGGCGGTGCCCAGTTGCCCATATGATAGGTAACGACCGCGCCTTCATAAGTCTGCGCGAAAAGCGAGATGGAGATGGCGAAAGTCGCGAAGGCGATGAATGTTGCAAGCGCCCAGGCACCCGAACCGCGCCCGAGAATGAGGCAGAAGGGGGCCGCGGCGAGCGGCAGCATGACCTGCAAGGCAGGCAGATTGGCTTCGATGAGCGACATCATCCCTGAGCGCTCCCCGGAGCTGCGTCCATCTCCTGCTCGATCCTGGTGAGTTCGTCTTCCTCGATGGTTCCGTAGGTCTCACGGATGCGCAGGATGAGCGCGAGGGCAACAGCCGTTGTTGCGATGCCGACCACAATGGCGGTCAGAATGAGGACATGGGGCAGGGCGTTTGAATAGACCGCGTCAGGGTCTTCGATCAGAACGGGCGCGGTGCCGCCCGTGATCTTGCCCATGGAGATGTAGAGCATGAAGACGGCGGCCTGAAAGATGTTCAGGCCGATGACCTTTTTGATGAGGTTGCCACGGCTCACCGTGATGTAGAGGCCCGTCATCATCAGGATGACGAACATCCAGTAGTTATAGTGTCCGAGCACAAACCGGAGATCGAACTCAGGCATCACCAGTCCTTGTCGTCGAGTTTGGGGGTGTGGCTCGCAAAGGCGATGAAGAGCGACAGCATGACAGAGGCGACGGTGACGCCGACACCGAACTCGACAATGAGGATGCCCCATTCCTGCGCGTGCTGCGGGTGTTCGGCGAGTGCGTAATAGCTGAGAAAGGGCTCGCCGAGCAGCATGGTCGCAAAGCCCGTGCCCGCATAGATGAGTACGCCCAACGCCGCGCAGACATGCAGCAGGCGGGGCGGCACGATTTTCGTCAGCGCATCAATGCCGTGAAGCAGCGAATAGAGAATGAAGGCAGAGGAGAAGACGACGCCTGCCTGAAAGCCGCCACCGGGACTGTAGTCGCCGTGGAACTGCACATAAAGCGCATAGACGAGGATCGGCGGGATCAGCAACTTTGAGACGACGCGGAGAATGGAGTGATGTTCCATGCGGTTACTCCTTTCCCTTGTCATTGACGGCGCTGCGCTTGCGCCCCGTTGTTCCGAGCAGCAGTAGAACGGCGATCATGGCGGTGAAAATGACAAAGGCTTCGCCCAGCGTGTCGAAACCGCGATAGGAAGCGAGAACGGCAGAGACGATGTTCGGAATACCGATCTCGACAGGCGTGCGCTGGAGATAGTCAGGTGCCACATGGGTGTGGATCGGATTATTCGGCGCGCCGAAGGGCGGCATGTCGAGCGTGCCATAGATGAGGGCGGCACCCGTCACGAGGCAGACGAGCAGCGGCAGGAAGGCCGAATGGGCGGGCTTTTTTTCCTCGCGCGGGGTGAGCGCGAGCGTCGCCAGCATGAGAACGGTCGAGATGCCCGCGCCCACAGCCGCTTCGGTGAAGGCAACGTCCATCGCATCCAGCGTGACGAAGAGCCCTGCTGAAAGCAGGCTGAACACGCCTGCCAGAATCACCGTCGTGAAAAGGTGACGCACGCGCGCAATGGCAAGGGCGGTGACGCCGAGCAGCGTGAAGAACACCACATCCACAATGGCGATGCCGATGAGATCGGGAGTCACTTCTGCGCCTCCTTCCCGGCATTTTCGCCGATGACGGATGCGGTTTCATTGCGCTGAAGGCGGAGGGGACGCAGCCCGGCGATGAAGGCGGCATTGGCGACCGCATGGCTTGCAACGGGGCTGGTGACAAAGAGGAAGAGCGCGATAAGCGCTAGCTTCAGCGTCGTCTGCGTCAGACCCGTCTGGAACATCATGCCGGTCAGCACCAGTTCGGCGCCGAGGGCGTCGATGACACCGGCTGCATGAAAGCGCGACCAGACATCCGGCAGGCGGATCATGCCGAAGCTGCCTGCCAGAATGAAGGCGCCGCCGGCCGTGAAGGCGATGATGCTCGCAATATCAAGGGCGAGGTCGAGAAGGGCGCTGTCCATCAGCTTTCCTCCTCCGGATTGCGCGGCGCACCGAAGCTCCGGTAGCGGAAGAATTTGAGAATGGCGATGGTGCCGATGAAATTGATCAGCGCGTAGAGCATCGCAATATCGAGGAAGTCTGGCCGTCCCGTGACGAAGCCAAGCGCGCTGAGGATGAGCACGGTGAGAGTGCCGAAGCTGTTTACCGCGAGGATACGGTCATAAAGCGTCGGCCCGCCGAAGATGCGCACCATCACCATCATGACGGAGACGAAAAGGGCTGCCGTTATTGCGAGGAATATCGCCATTTCAGCGCTTCTCCACCGCGGCCACGCGCCGTGCCATGTCCTCAAAGCCTTCAGGGCCAGCAAAATCTGCTGTCAGGGCATGGATGAGGAATTTGCCGGGGGCTGTTTCTACCGTCAGCGTGCCGGGGGTCAACGTAATCGAATTCGCGAAGATGACATGACCCATTTCGGATGTAAGCGGGCTGGGCACGGCGATCAGTTGCTGGCTGATGGGCATGTCGCGGGACAGGATGATCTTGCAGACCGCGATGGAGGATTTGAGGATCTCACGACCAAGCCACCCCCAATAGAGAAAGAGGGAGGGGCTAAGCTGGAGGGGAACGGCTTCATCGTCCAGCAGCTCCATGCGCCGCGCGAGATAGACCGTGAAAAGGCAGGAAAGCGCGCCAAGCGTGAGCAGGAAGGGCGTGAAATAGCCTGACAGGGCGAGCCAAAGCGCAAACAGTGCAACAAACAAACCGAGTGCCTTGCCCATTTTCCCCTGCTGATCCCGGCTTGGCAGCCATGATGGTTCTGGCTGCCCGGTTCAGGCGAGCTTGGGGCCCGCCTATGGTTTTTATCGGAACAGGCTGCCCCTTGCGACGCGGCCCCCTTGATTTGGGGGCAATATGCAATGGCAGAAAAACGAGGGCAAGGAAGACCGAAAAATGAGTAGATAAACTCCGCGTGAGAGGATGACTTTCAAAGTCATGGCTACGCTGTTATAGTTTTCATAATTGAGGTGGGGACCCTGGGAGGGAGGAACCACGGACCAGTGAGGGGTTTCGGCGCGGTCAATACTGACGTTCGATCAATATTGGCCAGACCGAAAATTGATCGTGGTGGGGATGGAAGAGCGTTTGGAAAGTCTGGCGGATTCCGTCGATGTGTCTTTCGAGGTCACAGGCGTCGTCAAATGGTTTGATGCGGTCAAGGGTTATGGCTTCATCATTCCTGAAGATGGGCGAGATGATGTTCTCGTGCATCTGTCCTGCCTGAAGCAGGCTGGTCGTGACGTGCTGGAGGAAGGCGCGACGGTCGTATGCGAGGCGGTGCGCCGCCCAAAAGGCAATCAGGCCATCCGTGTTATTGAAGTGGATGACACGACAGCCGTGAAGCCTGCGGGTGGCGGGGCGCGTCCGGCTGTTCGCTCGGGAATGAGCGGCGTGGTACCGGTTGGCGATTTCCAGACCGTGACCGTCAAATGGTTCAATCGCGCCAGAGGCTATGGCTTCGTGACACGCGGTGAGGGCACGCCGGATATTTTCGTCCATATGGAAACGCTGCGGCACTACGGCATTCGCGATCTGGTGCCTGGCGAGCAGATGACGGTGCGCTTTGGAGAGGGGCCAAAGGGCCTCATGGTTGCCGAAATCAAGACGAACGAGAACGGCGGCTGACCGTTCCATTTTTCGGGCTGTCCGTGCTATAGCGCCTGCAGCCGCGTCTGCGGACCCATGACCTCGTTCCGCTTGAATCCATGACAGATATTGAAGACGACAACCCGCCGGAGGGCTTTGTGCCTTCCACAACGCGCGGTCCCTACACCACGCATAACGGGCCTTTCTACCATAAGGTCACAGAGGACGGCTTCGCACATGGCGTGCGCGTGAAGAAGCGCCATTGCAACTCGCATGGCATCACGCATGGCGGCATGTTGATGGCTTTCGCGGACGGATTGCTGGGCACGGCAGTCTGGCGGGAGACGAAGACCGTGGCGCTCACGGTGCGCATGAATTCGGACTTTCTCTCCTCAGCCCGCCCCGGCGACTGGCTGGAAGGCACGGCGCGCGTGACGCGGGCGACGAAATCGGTCGCTTTTTGCGAGGCGGAGCTTTATGTGGGCAGCCGGGCCGTACTCAAGGCCAGCGGTGTCTTCAAGCTGATGCCGAGGCACAAGGAGACGGATTGAGCCGGATGGCCCTTCCCTGGATAGTTGCGGGAGCCGGCTGATCAGGTGTATTGCAAGCGGCAATGTCGGGGCGTAGCGCAGCCTGGTAGCGCATCTGCTTTGGGAGCAGAGGGTCGGGAGTTCGAATCTCTCCGCCCCGACCATTTTTCCACCCGTCTCACGCCGCCGCCGGTATCTCGCTGACGATCTGCGCCTTGAGGGCCTGCCGGTCGAGCCACCAGGCGCGGGCGGCGATTCGCTCCAGCAGCTCGGCGGACCACATTTCTCCATGTCCCGTTCTTTTCGCAGGTCCGGCGAGGTCTAGCACGCACTCGATATCCAGCCGGTTGAAGCCGTGCCCTGTGAGTAGGGCGGCGGCGGTGTCGCGGTTGATATATCGGGAGGAAAGGCTCATGGCTTGGATCCTCGGGCCGTCTGTGGAGGGCTGACTGGGCGATGGCCTTGATATGACTTGCCATTTCGTCACTTTTGGGGCGATAAGAACATGATTTTGCGACGTTCCCCATAAGGTGGGGACAAGTTTCAGGCGGCCCCGCAAGGCGGGGCAAAGGTTTCAAGGGGATCGATTTGGCACGCGCCCGTATCTACAAACCGGCCAAGAACGCCATGCAGTCCGGCCGGGCGAAAACCCGCAGATGGGTTCTGGAGTTCGAGCCGAGCAGCGCGCGTCGAGTGGAGCCGCTGATGGGCTGGACCAGCTCCGCCGACACGAATGCTCAGGTGACCCTGCGTTTCGACACGCAGGAAGAAGCCATCGCTTACGCCGAGAAGCACGGCATCGACTATCAGCTCTATGAGCCGAAGAAGCAGCCTGTTCTGCTGAAGTCCTATGCGGACAATTTCAAATTTGGCCGTTCGGAACCCTGGACCCATTGATGCCGGTTTTCCGGTCCCGTAGCTCAACCGGATAGAGCATCGGCCTTCTAAGCCGAGGGTTGCAGGTTCGAGTCCTGCCGGGATCGCCACTGTGCCCGCAGCAGGGAAGCCGACCGACGCGGGCTGGCTCGTTCTTTCGCCATATTCTCGGCCTCTTTCGTGACCAATCTTTAATTGGGTTTTTTCCGCGCCTTTCTGAAAATGGCAGGCAGGGAAATGATACTCGTCAAAAGAGGCCGCCAAGGCCTGATTTGGCGGAGAGTGGAGGGAGACGAAGATGCGCGGCAACGGGCTGGCTGAGGCCGGAAGTACGGGAAGGCTTTTTTCGACATGGGTGCGCAACAGCGCAATGGCTTGCGCGCTTGCGCTGGCCGCGCTGACCGCTCATGCGGTGTCGGCACCGGACGCGGTGGCTGCGGAGATGGCCGATCCGACAAAGCCTGATCCTTCAATCAAGGGACAGCCCAATGAGGCGTCCGGCGAAGACCTCTATCAGCGCGGCTTTTACCCGGAAGCTCTGGCGGAGTGGAAACGCGCGGTCGAGGTGAACAAGGATGCGGGCGCGGCCTTCCGTCTTGGTGAAGAATATTTCGACGCCAAGGTCGTGGAGCGCAACGTCGGCGAGGCGTTGAAATATTTC
>Ga0207868_1000514_pt1 | contig 39709 bp, 32 predicted proteins | sample Passage237B_FD_187370 | JGI IMG/M metagenome (GOLD analysis project Ga0207868, IMG submission 187370) | Cellulose adapted compost microbial communities from Newby Island Compost Facility, Milpitas, CA, USA - Passage2 37B (SPAdes) (version 3) ... | reverse complement strand
CGCCATCTTACGCCGCCCCCCTTGTGTCCAGCCGCGCCAGCGCCGCCATCAGCGCCGCATTGTCGAATTTGTTCAAAAAACAATCAAACCCGGCCGCGCGCGCCCGCGCTTCGTCACGGGCGGAGGCATAGGATGACATGGCCAGCAAAGGCATATGCCGCCCCGACGGCAGCGCGCGGATTTGCGCGGCCAGTTGCAAACCGTTCATGCCCGGCATTTCAATGTCGCTGATGATGGCCCCGAAAGTTTCGCCCTGACGGCAAAGCGCCACGGCCTCCGCCGCGCTTTCCACGCTGACGACATCATATCCCGCCGTTTGCAACAGCGGGCGCATCAAACGGCAAAAGAACGGGCTGTCGTCGATAAGCAGCACGCGCTGGCCTGCCGGTGTTTCGGGCGGCGCGATGCGGTTTTGCGGCGCGTGGAAGGATACATCGATCAGCTCCGCCAGATTGTCCTGCCACACAAAACGGTGACGGATACCGCGCGCCGGTTCTCCCGCCTGCAAGGCGCTCTGGCGCACGGAAACGATATCCAGCACCTGCGCCGCGCCCAGCGCGAGCAATCCGTTGCCCGTACGGGCGATCACCGCCTGTTTCGGCGGCGTTGTCGCATCGCCGTGCAAGAGCACAAAACGGTCATCCTCCAGCCGCAGAAAATTGTCGCCGTCGCTGCCCTTTGCCAGCCTTGCGGCCGCCTTGTCCACCAGACGCGCGACATCGGCGAGCGGCAGGGCCTGCACGCCCGCCGCCCCCATCGGGCGGAACAGCAAAACGGCAAGGCTTTCCGCCGCATCCTCCGCCCCGGGTTGCGGCGCGGGCGGTTCGATCGCCGCGCTGCGGGCGGGCATGTGTTTTTCCATCAAACGGTTGGCATCGATGATCAGCGCCAGCGCGCCGTCGGCCAGCACCGCGCTGCCCAGAAAACAGCCCGCATCCCGCACGATTTCCGGCAGGGGTTTGACGACAATATCTTCCGTCCGCGCAATATCTTCCACCGCCAGCGCCAGTAATCCCCTTGCCCCTTGCAACAGCACCGCCTTGCGCAGCGGCGCGCCGGTTTTCGGCAGGGACAAAGCCTCCGCCAGCGGCAGCAGCGGCACGATATGCTGCCGCACGCGCAAAACAGGCTGTCCGCCGATGGTTTCCACATCTTCCCGCAAACGCAGCATTTCCCGCACGGCGGTTTGCGGCAGGGCGTAATGCTGCCCGCCTGCGGCCACAATAACGCAGGGCGCAATCGCCAGCGTCAGGGGCAGGCGCAAGGTAAAGGTCGTCCCCCGTCCTTCCTGTGATTCCACCGCGACGCTGCCGCCGGTTTTTTCGACAGCCGCGCGCACCACATCCAGCCCGACGCCGCGCCCCGCCAGATGGTCGGCCTGTGCGCGTGTCGAAAAACCGCCCGCAAAAATAAACCCCCATATATCCGCCGCCGACATGGCGGCAATTTCATCGGGCGTGGCCAGCCCCTGCGTCACCGCCTGCGCCGCGATTTTTGCAGTATCCAGCCCGCGTCCATCGTCCGACAGTTTCATCACCACGCAACCGCCGGTATAGGCGGCGCCGAGATGCACCGTGCCCTCGGCGGGCTTGCCGCATGCCTGCCTTTCTTCCGGCGTTTCGATGCCATGGGCCACGGCGTTGCGCAGCAAATGCGCCAGCGGGTCGCGCACGGCTTCCAGCACCAGACGGTCAAGCGCCGTATCGCCGCCCGTCATGACCAGCCGCGCCTGTTTGCCCGCCTGCGCCGCCGCATCGCGCAGCAAGCGCGGCAGCGCGCGCCAGCCCTGCATCACGGGCTGCATGCGGGATTTCAAAACCTCGGCCTGCAGGGCGGCGATCAGATGATGCAAATGTTGCAACGGCACGGGCCGGCCTGCGGCATCAAAAACCTCCCCCGCCTGCGCCAGACGGTTACGCAGCAACACCAGCTCCCCCGTCAGGGCCATTAGGTTTTCCAGCACGTCTATGTCCACGCGCATGCCTTGCGTGCGCGTGTCCTCCACCGCCTGCCGCGCATCGGGCAGATCGAAACTTTCCTGCCGCGCCGCCTGTTCCAGCGCGCGGATGATATCAAGATCATCCCCTGCGGGTTCCGCGCCGCCATCGTGCATGCCGGCCAGAATGGCGCGCAACCGGTCGAAAGCCGCCAGCAAGAGCGTGCCCAGGACGGGTGTCACGCGCAGCCTGCCGTCGCGGCAGGGCACCAGCAAAGCCTCCAGCGCGTGGGAGAGATGCTGCAAGCGCGGCAGATGCAGGAAACCGGCGCTACTTTTAAGATTATGCGCCGCGCGGAAAATGCGGGCGAGCGCCGCTTCCTCCTGCCCGTTTTTTTCCAGCAGCAGAATATCCTGATCCACGGTGGCGAGACGCTCCGCCGTTTCCGCCAGAAAATCTTGCAGAATATCGTCCATACCCAAAGCGCTCCCTCGCGGGCATCCCTGCCGCCCGCCTTTATATGATGCGCGGATAAATTTAAGGTTTTATGACGCCAAAACCGCAGCGCAAAACGCCTGCACACAAAGGCATGCGGCGGAAAGCGTTTATCCCTTTCGGAGACAGGCTTTCCGCCGCATACAAAGCGGTTCAGAAAATTATTTCTTCAGATCATACCGTGATGCGGAATTCGATACGTCCGAAATCGGGTTGCGCCTCCCATGTGAGGCCGATTCCGAAGTGCGCGGCAAAACGCCCCGTGATATAGGCATGCACGGAACGCGGGTCGAGATCATCGGCCGCCGTATCACCTTTCAGCGCGGCCTCCGCCCCTTCGCGGAAACCGGCGTGGTTGCCCGTAACCATGACACGGATGCCCGTATTGCCCTCCAGCGCGGAAACGGCGATTTTGCCTTCCCCGTGGTTGCACTCCTCGGCCAGCACCAGCAAATTCAGCAGCACCTTGAAAAACCCGCGCGGCGGCATGGAGAATTTGACGCCGAGATCAGGCTCGAATTCCGCCTGAATGCGGCCGCTGCCCAGAAGATCGGTGAAGGCTTCGCGGATATCCTTGAAGCCGATGTTTTTATCCGTTCCCGCCGCGCCGTAGGACAGGCGGAAAGCCTTGAGACGGATGGAGGCCTGCTGCGCGCTGGAGGCGATCAACTGCACGGCTTCCGCGCCCGCATCCTCGCCCAGTTCCTGCATCAGCTCCACGCCGTTGTTCACGGCGCCGACCGGGCTGACCAGATCGTGGCAAATGCGCGAGGCGATCAGCTCCAGCACCCGCGGATGCAACATATGTTCCGTCATCTTCTAACCCCTTTTCCCCTGTTGGCTGTTGGATGAATGTTTGTTTTCAAAACGGCGCGGCGATGCCGCTGGCCGCCAGCTGGTCCGCCAGCTGTTGTTTCAGCCGCGCCAATCCCTCGGCGGTGAAGCCTTCGGCGCGGATGGTCAGCACGTCTTCGGTATTCGAGGCGCGCATCAGCCACCAGCCGTCGGGCGTTGTCACGCGCACGCCGTCGATGTCGTTGATTTCGACGTTCTTGTCGCCTTCCGCCTTCAGCCGCGCCAGAATTTCGGGCGCGATGGCGAATTTGCGCTCCGCCGGCACGTGGAAACGCAGCTCCGGTGTGTTCTCCATTCTGGGCAAATGCGCGACAAGGGCGGAAAGCGGCTTTTCCGCGCGGCTGAGAATATCCAGTAAACGCACCGCGCAATAGGGCGCATCGTCAAAACCGTAATATTTATCGGCAAAGCAGATATGTCCCGCAAGTTCACCCGCCAGCGGCGCATTCAATTCCTGCATGCGCGCCTTGATGAGCGAATGCCCCGTATTCCACATCACCGGCCGGCCGCCCAGACGCGCGATTTCATCGAACAGCACGCGGCTGCATTTCACATCGGCAATGATATGCGCGCCGGGGTGGGTTTTCAAAACCTCCGCCGCGTAAACGGCCATGATCAGATCGGCCCAGATGATATTGCCCTCGGCATCCACCGCGCCGATACGGTCGCCGTCGCCGTCAAAGCCGATGCCGATATCGCAGCCGTTTTCCCTGACCGCTTTTTGCAGATCGACAAGGTTCTTCGCCACCGTCGGATCGGGGTGATGGTTGGGGAAAGTACCGTCGATGTCATCGAACAGCAAAACATGCTTGCCCGGCAGTTTTTTGACAAGGCGGCGAATGACTTCGCCCGTCGCGCCGTTGCCGATATCCCACGCGACGGACAAATCGCGCGTGCCGTGGTAATCCGCCAGCATGCGGTCGATGTATTCATCGCGCACATCCTTTTCCGTCACGCTGCCTGCACCGCTTTCAAAATCCCCCGCAGCGGCAAGACGGCCGATTTCCTGCACCATATCGCCGTAGAACGGGCCCGTCAGATAGGCCATTTTAATACCGTTATAGCTGAGCGGGCTGTGCGAGCCGGTCACCATCACGGCGGCATCCAGCTTTTGCGATTTCATGGTGTAATAGACCATCGGCGTCGGGCCGAGGCCGATATTGGTCACGGCAAGGCCGCAATCGACCAGACCCTGCATCACGTTTTTGGCAAAGGAAGGAGAGCTTTCGCGTCCGTCAAAGCCGACGGCCACGGTCTGGCCGCCGCGGCGCTTGACCAGCGTGCCGAAAGCGCGGCCGACGAAATAGCAATCCACATCCTTCAGCGTATCGCCCACCGTGCCGCGAATATCGTATTCGCGCAAAATGCTGGCGTGAATGACATGGGTTTGTTTTTGTGCGGCGGCGGCCTGTTCTGCGGTCATTTGCTGTTCCTGATATATAGAAAAGGGCTTTCAAAAGCCTGTGGACAGTTTTATCGCACCCCCGCCCCTTCGCACAAGACTTTGAAATCCTTAAAAGTTTTCATATTGCATCCTGCGCGGGATATGTTAGGATAAGCCCCTGACCCGTAAAGGAAAAACCATCCATGCGCCGCCTGACGCCGCAACAAATCCGTGAGGAATTCAACGTCCGCCGCGATAAATTTGCGGCATGGGGCGAAGCCACGGGTTTTGACAAGGCGCTGGAAAATATCAGCCTTGCCCTGCGGGACATGCGGGACAGCGGGCTCGACATCCGGCTCGACATCACCGGCACGGCGGGGGAGAATGCCTTCGCCCTTTTCCCGCAAGGCGGCATTACCGTCCCCATCTGCGGCGTGCTGCATATCAATAATATCCAATATCTGCTGGCGCTGGCCGTCAGGCATCAGGGAAAGGACTGCCTGAAGCTGGCCGTGACGGAATTCGACATCCGCTTTCAGGGCACTGCCGCCACCTTGCAGGATGACCGCCGCCTGCGCGCCAATATACGGGCGGAGATTTACGACCTGAAACATGATCCCGATGCGCTGGTAAAATTTCAGCAATACGTGATCAACCAAAGCGCCCGCAATCAGGTCGTGGCCGACCATGACATCGGGGGCAGCATGAACCACGGCGTGCCGGAGAAAAAACCGGTTTTGAAAATGTCGCGAAACAAGTAATCTCGGCGCATGTTCGGTCTTGTCCCGCCACAATCCGTTTATCTCGCCGCCGAAGGTTTCGTGCAGGATCTCTGCCGCGAGCTGGGCGATGATGTGGAGGATGTTTTTTACGACCGCCTTGTGTTCAGCAAAGCGCCCGCCCGCCCCGTCATCTGGGCGGATAACGTGTGGAAAAACCCGCAGTTCATCGAAATCGGCTCCATCGGTGACGGCGCCAAAAAGCTGAAGGCCCTGCAACGCAACTGGGCGCATTGCCCGCTGGATTTCCACCGCCGCAGCCGCTTGCTGGCCGAAAAGCTGCCCTATGTTTCCGCAAAGCCGCTGAAGTTTCCCTCTCCCCTGCCCACCGCGCCGCTGGGATCATGGACGATGCTGCGGGAGGATCTGCTGCTCGCCGCGACCGATTGTTCCAGCCCGCTCGCCAACGGCGCCTATGTCTTTGCGGAAAACAAGGAAGAGCCGCCCAACCGCGCTTATCTGAAACTCTGGGAAGCCTTGACGCGCGCGGGCAAAATGCCGGGTGCGGGCGATACCTGCCTTGACCTTGGCGCCTGCCCCGGCGGCTGGACATGGGTATTGCAAAGCCTTGGCGCAAAAGTCATCAGCGTGGACAAGGCACCCCTTGCCCCGCATATCGCCAAGCTGCCGAATATCGAATACGTGCAGCAAAGCGCCTTTGGCCTGAAGCCGGAGGACATCGGCAAGGTGGACTGGCTGTTTTCCGATATCATTTGCTACCCCGAGCGGTTGCTGCGCCTTGTCAAAACATGGAAGGACAGCGGCCTTGTCAAAAACATGATCTGCACCATCAAATTTCAGGGCGAGACCGACCATAAAACGACAGAATCTTTCCTTGAAATCGCTGGCTCGTATGCCTGCCATCTTTATAATAACAAGCACGAAATCACTTGGTTCTGCCTGGAGGAAAGCACATGACGTACAAAGGCGATGCGCATCTGGAAACCCTGTTGAAAGCGGCAGGCGAAACGCGGCCGCTGGACGGCATCAAGGATATCCTGCGCGGCATCGCCGCCGCGCCCGACGACATCGGCGCGCCTGACATGTGGCTGAAGCTGTTTAAAACAAACGGCGATGCGGAAACCGCCGCGCAACTGAAGGCGCTGAAAAACCGGCTCGCCGCCGAACAGGAAGCGGGACAGGCCAACAAAACCGAAAACCGTTTGGAAGCCCTGCGCGCCGAAATGAAAAAGCGCGGCATCGACGGCTTTTTCATCCCCCGCGCCGATGAATTTCAGGGCGAATACGTGCCGAAACGCGCGGAGCGTCTGGCATGGATCACCGGCTTTACCGGTTCCGCCGGTTATGCGGTGGTGCTGAACGACAAGGCCGGTTTCTTCACCGATGGCCGCTATACGCTTCAGGCGCGCGATCAGGTCAGCGCCAAGGATTTCGAGATTTGCAATCTCTCCGAAGACCAGCATCCCTATCCCACCATGACGCCCGTGGAATGGATTGAAAAGAATTTGCCCGCAGGCGCGGCCTTCGGCATCGATCCCTGGGTGCATACGCCGAACGACATGAAAAAGATCAAGGAAGCGGTCGAAAAAGCCGGCGGCACGCTGGTGCTGCTGGACGACAACCCGCTGGATGCCGCATGGCGCGACCAGCCGCCCGCGCCGCTGGCCCCCGTTGTGCCGCATCCGATGCAATACGCGGGCAAGGAATCCCTTGATAAACGGCAGGATCTTGCCAAAGCGCTGGCCGAGAAAGGCGCGGATGCCATAGCCATCACCCTGCCGGAGGAAATCTGCTGGCTGCTGAACATTCGCGGCGGCGACGTGCCTTGCACGCCTTTTGCCCTGTCCTATGCCATCGCGCATAAGGACGGCACGGTGGACTGGTTCGTGGATGAACGCAAGCTGACGGACGACACCAAACAATGGATCGGCGCCGATGTGCGCCTGCACGCGCCGGAAGACTTTTCCACCGCGATTGAAAACCTCTCCGCCGCAGGGAAAAAGCTCTGGGTTGATCCCGCCGCCGCGCCTGTCAAGTTGCTGGACCTGACCGAGGGCGGCACGGGCGGCCTGCATCTGGAGCGCAGCCCGATCCAGTTGATGAAGGCGAAGAAAAACGCCGTGGAAATCGAAGGCGCGATCAATGCGCATATCCGCGACGGCGTTGCCATCACCCGTTTCCTTGCCGCCATTCTGGAGCAAGGCGCGGCGGCGCGGCATGACGAATTGTCGGCCACGCAGCTGTTGCAGGATATCCGCGCGGAGGGCGAGAAATTCCGCGGTCTCAGCTTCGATACCATTTCCGGCGCGGGCGGCAACGGCGCCATTGTGCATTACCGCTCCGCCCCCGAAACAAACAAGCCGCTGCTGGCTGGCCCCGTTTATCTGGTGGACAGCGGCGGGCAATATCTGGACGGCACGACGGATATCACCCGCACCATCGCCGTCGATACGCCCACGCAGGAGATGAAGGAAAACTTCACCCGCGTACTGAAAGGCCACATCGCCGTCGCCATGGCGACCTTCCCCGAAGGCACGACGGGCGACAAGCTGGACGTGCTGGCGCGCAAACCGCTGAAAGACGCGGGGCTGGATTTTGCCCACGGCACAGGGCACGGCGTCGGCAGCTATCTGTCGGTGCATGAAGGGCCCTGCGGCATTTCCCCGCGCGCGACCGCCGTGCCGCTGGAGCCGGGCATGATTATTTCCAACGAACCCGGCTTTTACAAGGAAGGCGAATACGGCATCCGCATCGAAACGCTGGTGACCGTCGTGGATACGGGCGAGAAAACAAAGGACGGCAAAAAACTGCTGGGCTTTAAAACCCTCACCCTCGCGCCCGTGGACCGCAACCTGATCGAGCCTGCGCTGATGACGCCGGAGGAACTCGGCTGGCTGAACGATTACCACGCGCATGTGGCGAAAAAGCTGTTGCCCTTGCTGGAAAAAACCGATCCCAAGGCCGCCGCTTTCCTGCAGCAGGCAACGGCGCCGATCCGCAAGCCCGGCGCGCCTGAAGCCAAGTCACGAAAAATCAACGGGTTTTTCCTGTAATTCCGCGCATAAAAACCGCCGCGACGCAAGGCAAGTCCGCCCCATATGCTTGCCTGCCTGCGGGCTTTGCTCTACCTTGAATACTGTTGCCGATCACCGACAGGGGGGAGCCGCCATGCCGTTTCGTTTCGCGTTTTTCATGACGCTTTTTGCCGCAGCCCTCTGCGTGGCCGCGCCTGCGCTTGCCGAAGAAGCAGCGCCGCAACGGCCGGAGATCAGTACCGATCCCGGCGATCTGCCGTTCGATTTCATGGACATCAAAACGCTGGACGAGATGGAAACCTTCCTGAAGGCGAAATTCCCCCCCGGCACTGACCGCAGCGCGCTGCGCCAGACCTTTGTGACGGAAGGCAAGGCAACGCTTTTTCCCCACCCGCGTCATCCGGGCGTGGAGAAATACATCTATGATATCAACCTTTGCTATTACTACATTTTCCGCTGGAACATTTCCGCCGATTACAACAAGGAACAAAAGCTGGAGCGTCTTTACCTCAACGGACGGGAAATTTACGGCGCGCAGGACCCGATCATCGCCACCGCGCTGAAGGACAAAATAAATACCTACGTGCAACAACGCATCATCAAGGTCAAACGCCCGCGCCCCGAAGCCTATAAGGGCGAGACCAGTATTGCGGGGCTGATCTATGACCGCGACGGCGATCTTGGCACGGCAGACGACCAGAAAGCCATTACCGCAGGCCCCAGCCGCGCCGACCCGCTGGATATGGGCGCGACGGCTGTTTACACCGACGTGCTGCCGTGGCGTTCCATCCTCGACCATGACAACGCGCTGGTTGTCGGCAAAATGAAACATTGTCTGGAGGTGGATAAAAAATACCTCGGCCTCGAACCCGCCGCCCCCGGCGCGGACGGGCGCAAAGCCAATCCGCCGCCCGCACGGTAAAACCCGTGCGGCAGGCATGAAAAAACCCCCGGCATCACGCGCGGGGGTTTTTTATTTTGGAATGAGTAATCAGAATTCTGATTCTTATTCGCCGTCGCGCTCCTTACGTTTGCGCTCGAGCTTGCGGTAACGGCGAACAGCTTCCGATTTCTCGCGCGCTTTTTTCACAGACGGTTTTTCGTAGTGACGGCGCAGCTTCATTTCGCGGAAGAGGCCTTCGCGCTGCATTTTTTTCTTCAATGCGCGCAGAGCCTGATCGACGTTATTATCGCGTACGATGACCTGTACGATGGTAATCACCCCTTTCCAAATCAAATCTCGAACGGGTGTGTGGCAGGCCAAAAGCAGCCTTGCGCTTCTCCGTCCGGAGGTCACCTGTGTAACACAGGAAAACCGCCCTTGCCAACCCGTTATTGCGGCAAATGGGCGGTCTTGCGGCTTTCCCGCGCATATTGCGCCGCAACATATTGATTTTTCATGCTATTTGTTGCCATTTTTCCGCACTATGACAAAAAAATCGGGGAAATTAAGTTGCGCGGCCCCCTGTCGGGCACTACCTTAATCCCTGTCTTTAAGAATCAAGAAAACGCTTTGATACGGGGGATAAACGCATGCGCGCCGCAGTCACGCTGGACGATAAATACACAGAAACCGCCGGCCGGATTTACCTGAACGGCCTGCAGGCGGTTGTGCGCATTCCCATGATGCAGCACCAGTTGGACGCGGCCAAGGGCCTGCGGACGGGAACTTTCGTTTCGGGCTATCGCGGCTCGCCGCTCGGCGCGCTGGATATCGCCTTTACCTCCGCGCAGGCCTTCCTTGACCAGCATGATATCCAGTTCCACCCCGGCGTGAACGAAGACCTCGGCGCGACCGCTGTCTGGGGCAGCCAGCAGCTGACCCTCGGCCCCGGCGCGGACCGCGACGGCGTGGTCGGCATGTGGTACGGCAAAGGCCCCGGCGTGGACCGCTCGCTCGATGCCATGAAACACGCCAACGCGGCGGGTACGTCCAAATACGGCGGCGTGCTGGCACTGGCAGGGGATGACCATGCCTGCAAATCCTCCACCTTCCCGCACCAGTCCGAATACGGCTTCATGCACGCCATGATCCCCGTGCTGCATCCGGCGGGCGTGGAGGACGGCCTGTTCCTCGGCCTGCACGGCATTGCCATGTCGCGCTATTCCGGCTGCTGGATCGGCTTCAAGGTCATCAGCGAATTTGCGGACAGCTCGGCCTCGGTCTTCTCCGATCCCTTCGCGCTGCAATTCAACACGCCAACCGATTTCGACATGCCGAAGGACGGGCTGAACATTCGCTGGTACGACCCGCCGGTGGAGCAGGAACGCCGCCTGATCCAGTACAAACTGCCCGCCGCCACGGCCTATGCCCGCGCGAACGGCCTCGACCGTTTTACCATCAACCCTGCGAAAAAACGCATGGCCATTATCTCCACCGGCAAAAGCTGGATGGATACGATGCAGGCGCTTTCCGATCTTGGCATCAGCAAACAGCGCGCCGAGCAAATGGGGCTTGCGGTTTACAAAGTCTCCCTCGTCTGGCCGATGGATACGCAAGCCATCCTGCGCACGGCGGGCGAAGTGGAGGAATTGCTGGTCATCGAAGAAAAACGCGGCGTGATGGAAGAACAAATCCGCCATGCCCTTTACAACATGCCCGCCGACAAACGCCCGCGCGTGGTGGGCAAAACCGACGAAACGGGCGCGCCCCTGCTGCCCGAGCATTACGAGCTTTCCACCTCCCAGATTGCCGAGGTGATCGTCAAGCGCCTGCAACCCGTGACGGATGTCAGCGGCTTTGCCGACCGTTTGCAGATCATCAGCAAAAACACCGGCATTAAAAACACGCCCGCGCCCGTGGTGCGCATGCCCTATTACTGCTCCGGCTGCCCGCACAATACCTCGACCAAAGTGCCCGAAGGCAGCCGCGCGCTGGCCGGTATCGGTTGCCACTATATGGCGACGTGGATCCGCCCCAAGGAAACCGCCATGTTCACCCAGATGGGCGGCGAAGGCGTGCCGTGGATCGGCCAGGCGCGCTTTACGAAGGAAAAACACGTTTTCGCCAACCTTGGCGACGGCACCTATTTCCACTCCGGCCTGCTGGCGATCCGCGCTTCCGTCGCAGCGAAAGTGAACATCACCTATAAACTGCTGTATAACGATGCCGTCGCCATGACGGGCGGCCAACATGTGGACGGCGAGCTTTCCGTGCCCATGATCATTGATCAGGTACTGGCGGAAGGCGTGAAAAAAGTCTGGATCGTCACCGACCAGCCGGAAAAATACGGCCCCGTCAACCTGCCCGCGGGTGTCAGCCTGTCGCACCGCGACGAGCTGGACAAGGTGCAAAAAACCCTGCGCGAGACGGAAGGCTGCACGGTGCTGATCTACGACCAGACCTGCGCCGCCGAAAAACGCCGCCGCCGCAAACGCGGCCTGATGGAAGATCCCGCAAAACGCATCATCATCAACGAGCGCGTCTGCGAAGGCTGCGGCGATTGCGGCGTGCAGTCCAACTGCGTTTCCATCACGCCGGTGGAAACCGAATTCGGGCGCAAGCGCCAGATCGACCAGTCCACCTGCAACAAGGATTATTCCTGCGTGAAGGGTTTCTGCCCCAGTTTCGTCACCGTCCTCGGCGGCGATTTGAAAAAGCCGCAGGCGGCCAGCGTGGATGCGGGCGTTGACGCCGCCTTCAAGGACATGCCGGAGCCGGATTACGGCGACCTGTCCGAACCCTGCGCCCTGCTTGTCACCGGTATCGGCGGCACGGGCGTGGTCACCATCGGCGCCATTCTTGCCATGGCAGGCCATATCGAGGAAAAAGGCGTCACCACCATGGACCAGACCGGCCTTGCCCAGAAAGGCGGCGCGGTCACCAGCCATATCCGCATCGCCAAAACGCCGGAAGATATCCACACCGTGCGCATCGGCATTGCGGGCGCGACGGCCGTGATCGGCTGCGACATGCTGGTCACGGCGGACGGCGATTGCATGTCCAAGATCAAGCCCGCCGGCGCCGGCATCGGCGAGACGAAGGTCTATCTGAACCTGCAAAAAACGCCCACGGGTGAATTCACCAAAAACACCGAATGGGATATTCCGACGCAAAACGTTGTGAACAACCTGAAAAAACTCTGCGGGGAGCATAACCTCGACACCATGGAGGCGACGCAAATCGCCACCGCGCTTCTGGGCAATTCCATTGCGACCAATATGTTCATGCTGGGTTATGCCTATCAAAAAGGCAGCATCCCGATTTCGCAGGAAGCCATTTTCCGCGCCATCGAGCTGAACGCGCAATCGGTCAAAATGAACCAGAGCGCTTTCATCTGGGGTCGCCGCGCCGCCTATGACATGGCGAAAGTGGTTGAAATCGCCCTGCCCGCGCCTGCGGCCGATGCCGCCACGGCGCACCGCCGCAAGTCGGAAACGCTGGAGGAAATCATTTCCCGCCGCGTTGAATCCCTGACGGGGTACCAGAGCGCCGCCTATGCCGGCCGTTACAAAAAACTGGTCGATGAAACGCGCGCGGCCGATGAAAAGCTGCACGGCAAAGCCGGTGCCCTGACCGAAGCCGTCGCCCGCTATGCCTACAAGCTGATGGCCTACAAGGACGAATACGAAGTGGCCCGTCTTTACACCGACGGCCCCTTCGCCGTCCAGATCAAAAATACTTTCGACGGCGATATCAAACTGAAATTCAACCTCGCGCCGCCGCTTTTTGCCAAACGCGATCCCGAAACGGGGCATTTGCAAAAGGCGGAATTCGGCCCGTGGATTTTCAAGGCCTTCGGCATTCTTGCCAAACTCCGCTTCCTGCGCGGCACGCCGCTGGATGTTTTCGGCTATACCGCCGAGCGCAAAACGGAACGCCGCCTGATCAAGGAATACAAAGCCATGATCCGCGACCTGTTGCCGCAGCTGACCGCCGAGAACTATGACATCGCGGTGGATCTGGCCCGTATTCCGGAGCAAATTCGCGGCTACGGCCATGTCAAGGAAGCGCATATCGCACGCGCAGACACGGAAAAGCAGAACCTGCTGGCCCGTTTTGCCCATCCGCAAAACAACCACAAACAGGCCGCCTGATTTAAACGCCGCCTGCACGGCACAAAAAAGCCCGCTGTTTTGACAACAGCGGGCTTTTTGCATCCCGAAAAAGATCAGGCCGAAGAGGATCAGGCCGCTTCCACCACTTCGATATTCAAGGCGGCGGCGATCAGCGCCTTGGTGTAATCCTCGCGCGGGTGGTCGAAAATCTGTTCCGTCGTGCCGGCCTCCACCACCACGCCGTTGCGCATCACCACGACCTGATGCGACATGGCCCGCACCACGCGCAGATCGTGGCTGATGAACATATAGGCAAGATTGTGTTTTTGCTGCAAATCGCGCAGCAGATCGACAATCTGCGCCTGCACCGACATATCGAGCGCCGATGTCGGCTCGTCCAGAATAACGAATTTGGGGTTCAGCACCATGGCGCGCGCAATGGCGATGCGCTGGCGCTGGCCGCCGGAAAATTCATGCGGATAACGGTGTCGCGTTTCGGGGTCCAGCCCCACTTCGCGCAACGATTGCACCACGCGCGCCTCCCGCTCCTTGCGCGTCATGGCGGGGAAGTGCACCTCCAGCCCCTCGGCAATAATCTGCCCCACGGACATGCGCGGCGAGAGGGAGCCGTAAGGATCCTGAAACACAATCTGCATATCGCGGCGCAACGGGCGCAGCTGTTTGTCGGCAAGGCCGTTCAGCGAACGGCCGTTGAACACAACCGTGCCGTCGCTTTTGACCAGACGCAGCAGCGCAAGGCCGAGCGTTGTCTTGCCGGAGCCGGATTCCCCGACCACGCCCACCGTCTGGCCCGCGCGGATGTCCAGATCGATGCCGTCCACGGCCTTCACATGATCGACCACCCGCTGGAAAATACCCGCCTTGACGGGGAACCAGACCTTCAAATTCTCCGCCGTCAAAACAGGCGCGGCGGCGTCATTCACGGGCGTCGGGCGGCCCTTCGGCTGGGCGGCGAGCAGCATTCTGGTGTAATCATGCTGCGGCGTTTCAAACAATGCCTTTGTTTCCGCCAGCTCGACCAGACGGCCCTGATACATCACGGCGACGCGGTCGGCCATTTTTTTGACAATGCTGAGATCGTGGGTGATAAGCATGATCGCCATGCCCATCTTTTCCTGCAATTCCTTGAGCAGTTTCAAAAGCTGCGCCTGCACCGTCACATCCACGGCCGTTGTCGGTTCGTCCGCAATCAGCAAATCCGGCTCGTTCGCCAGCGCCATGGCAATCATCACCCGCTGGCGCTGCCCGCCCGAAAGTTCATGCGGATAGGCGCCAAGGCGCTTGGTCAGTTTTTCCAGCCCCACAAGGGTCAGCAATTCCACCACCCGCGCGCGCGCGGCCTGCGGGGACATGTTTTTGTGCAGGAACAAAACCTCGCTGATCTGTTTTTCAATCGTATGCAACGGATTCAGCGATGTCATGGGTTCTTGAAAAATCATGGAGATTTTATTGCCGCGGATTCCGCGCAATACGCTGTTTTTCGCGCCCATCATTTCCTGCCCGTCAAAAACGATGGAGCCGGAGGGATGTTGCGCCATGGGATAAGGCAGCAGTTGCAGGATGGACAGCGCCGTCACCGATTTGCCGGAGCCGGATTCCCCGACCACGGCCAGCGTTTCCCCGCGTTCGATCGTGAAACTGACATCCTTGACCGCATGGGTGCGGCGGTCGCCGTTGACGAAATCCACCGACAGGTTTTTGATCTCCAGCAAGGGCATGGTTTACTCCTTGAAAATCTTGCGCGGGTCAAAGGCATCGCGCACGGCCTCGCCCACAAAGGTCAGCAGGCTCAGCATCACCGCCAGTGACAGGAAGGCCGTAATCCCCAGCCACGGCGCCTGCAGGTTGTTTTTGCCCTGCGAGAGCAATTCGCCCAGAGACGGCGAGCCGGGCGGCAAACCGAAGCCCAGAAAATCCAGCCCCGTCAGCGTCGTGATCGACCCCGCCAGCACGAAAGGCATCATGCTGAGCAGCGCGACCATGGCATTGGGCAGCGCGTGGCGGAACATGATGACGGGCGTTGCCACGCCCAGCGCACGGGCGGAGCGGATGTAATCCAGATTTCGCGCCTTCAGAAACTCCGCACGCACCACGTCCACCAACGCCATCCACGAAAACAGCAGCATGATGAACAACAGCGAAAAGAAGCTCGGCGTAATCACGCTCGACATGATGATCAGCAGGAACAAAACCGGCATGCCCGACCATATTTCCATGAAGCGCTGGGACAAAAGATCGAACCACCCGCCGAAATATCCTTGCGATGCCCCGACGATCACGCCGATGACGCTGCCGAAAAGCGTCAGGATCAGGCCGAACAGCACCGAAATGCGAAAACCGTAAATCAGCCGCGCGGCGACATCGCGCGCCTGATCATCCGTGCCCAGCCAGTTTTCGGCGCTGGGCGGCGTCGGCGCGGTGCCTTCCAGATCGTAATTGATGGTCTGGTAGGAAAAACGGATAGGCGGCCAGATCATCCAGCCCTTTTCGTTGATAAGTTCCTGCACGTAAGGGTCGCGGTACACGGCTTCCGTTTCGAACTCTCCGCCGAAGACGGTTTCGGGATAGGATTTGACAATGGGGAAATAATAGCCGCCGTCGTATTTCAACACGATCGGCTTGTCATTGGCGATCAGCTCCGCGCCGAGGCTGATGCTAAACAGGAACAGGAAAAGCCAGAAGGCATACCAGCCGCGACGGTTGCGGCGGAATTGCAGCAGGCGGCGCCGGGTGATCGGAGACAAAGCCATCAGCGTGCCCCCTGCGCGTTGAAGTCAATACGCGGATCCACCCATGTCATCGTCAGATCGCTGACCAGCTTGATGACCAGCCCCATGAGCGTAAAAATATACAGCGTGCCGAACATGACGGGATAATCGCGGTTCAGCACGGCCTCGAAACCCAACAGCCCCAGCCCGTCGAGGGAGAAAATCGTTTCGATCAGCAGCGACCCCGCAAAGAAAATGCTGATCAATGCGCCCGGGAAACCCGCAATCACAATCAGCATCGCGTTGCGGAAAACGTGCTTGTAAAGGATATTGCGCTCCGTCAGCCCCTTGGCGCGGGCGGTCAGCACGTATTGTTTGTTGATTTCCTCCAGAAAGGAATTCTTGGTCAGAATGGTCAGCCCCGCAAAGGCGCTGATGACCATGGACAAGACGGGCAGCGTCATATGCCACAGGTAATCCAGAATGCGTTTGGGCCAGCTGAGGCTTTCCCAGTTGTCGGAGGTCAGGCCGCGCAAGGGGAACCAGTCGAAGTATTTACCGCCGGCAAAAAAGACGATCAGGAAAATCGCGAACAAAAAGCCCGGAATGGCATAGCCCGCGATGATCACGCCGCTGGTCCAGACATCAAAGGCGGAACCGTCCTTCACCGCCTTGCGGATGCCGAGCGGGATGGAAATGAGATACATCAGCAACGTCGTCCAAAGGCCGAGCGAGATGGACACCGGCATTTTTTCGACCACAAGGCCGATGACGCTGCGGTCGCGGTAATAGCTTTCCCCGAAATCAAAGCGCAGGTAATTGCCGAGCATGAGGAAGAACCGCTCCCCCATCGGCTTGTCGAAGCCGAATTGTTTTTCCAGCTCCTTGATGAATTCGGGGTCAAGGCCCTGCGCGCCGCGGTATTTGCTCGCGCCGCTGCTGCTCATCATCTGCTGCTGCATTTGCTGGTTGGCCGACGTATCCGAACCGCCGCCCGTGAAACGCTCCGTCGCCGATACGTCCAGCCCCTGCAATTTGGCGATCATTTGCTCCACCGGACCGCCGGGGGCGATCTGGATAATCAGGAAGTTGAGCAAAATGATGCCGAAGAGCGTCGGCAGCATAAACAGCAATCGGCGGATGACATAGGCGGCCATGGGCGGATATTCTTTCTTATGGAGCGGCTTTGCCTGCGGGCGCGACGGATTTCAGCTTGGCCGCCTTTTCCGCATCATACCACCACGTATTGATAACGCCGAGGGCGTATTTGGGCGGCACGGCCGGATGGCCGAATTTGTTCCAATAGGCCACGCGGTGATAACCCACATGCCAATGCGGAATAAGGTAGTGCCCCGAAAGCAGCACGCGGTCCAGCGCGCGCGTCGTCGCCACCAGCGTTTCGCGGTCCGGCGCGACAATGATCTGGTCGATCAGCGCGTCAACCACGGGATCTTTAATGCCGATGATGTTGCGCGAGCCGTGAACATCCGCCTTTTCCGACCCCCAGAAATCGCGCTGCTCGTTCCCCGGCGACAGGGACTGGCCGAAGGTGGCGACCGTCATGTCGAAATCAAAGGCATCCATGCGGTTCTGGTATTGCGCCGTATCGACCACGCGCACCGTCGCCTCGATGCCCAGACGCTTGAGGTTTTTGAGCATGGGGTTGATCCAGCGCAGGAAGGCGTCGCTCTGGATCAAAATTTCAAAGCGGAAAGGCTTGCCGTCCTTGCGCAAAATGCCGTCGCTGCCAACCGCCCAGCCTGCGGCGGTGAGCATTTCCTTGGCCTTGGTCAGATTGGCACGGATATCATGCCCGCTGCCGCTGGTGACGGGGTTTTTGTACACGGTGGTGAAAACTTCCGGCGGCAATTGATCGCGGAAAGGCTCCAGAATTTCCAGCTCCTTGCCTTCCGGCAGGCCGGTGGCGGCCAGTTCCGAGTTTTCAAAAAAGCTGTCGGTGCGCACATATTTGCCGCCCGCGAATTTCTTGTTCGACCATTCGAAATCGAAGGCGTAATTCAGCGCCGCGCGCACCTGCGGGTCTTTGAACACCTCGCGGCGGATATTAAAGGCAAAGCCCTGCATGCCGGCGGGCAGGCTGTGGGGAATTTCCTCTTTCCGGATCCAGCCTTCGCGCACCGCGCGCTGGCCGTCATATTCCTCGTTCCAGGCCTTGGCAATGTTTTCGTTGCGGAAATCGTAATTGCCGGAGAACAGTGCCTGCAACAAAACCGTTTCATCGCGGAAAAGGTCGTAAACGATTTCATCGAAATTATATTGCCCCTTCATCACGGGCAGATCTTTCGCCCACCAGTCTTTGACGCGCGCGTAGGTAATGCGGCTGCCGTCCTTGACGGATTTGATCTTGTAAGGCCCGCTGCCCACGATGGGCTCCAGCGTCGTCGCGGCAAAATCCTTGCCCGCGAAATAATGCTTGGGCAGCACCGGCATTTGCCCCATGATCAGCGGCAGTTCGCGATTGCCCGTCATGTTGAATTTGAAGGTGACGCGGTGTTTGTTTTCCGCCACGGCTTCCTTCACATTCGCGTAATAGGCCTTGAAAAACGGATGCCCCTTTTCCATCAGGGTATGAAACGTCCAGACGACATCCTCCGCCGTCAGCGGCTTGCCGTCGTGCCAGCGTGCCTCGGGGCGCAGGTTGAACGTTACCTGCCCGCGGTCTTCGGGCATTTCGATGCTTTGGGCGATCAGCCCGTATTCGGTGAAGGCCTCGTCATCGGCGTTCAGCAGCAGGGTCTGGAAAACCAGCGTGCTGCCGGGTGCGGCGATGCCCTTCAGGATATAGGGGTTGAGATTGTCAAACGTGCCGCTGGCGGCAAGACGTAACGTGCCGCCCTTCGGCGCCTCTGGATTGACATATTTGAAATGGGTGAAATCGGCGGGATATTTCGGCTCCCCATGCATCGCCAGCGCATGCACCGCCTGCGGCGCCTGCCCTGCGGGTGTTTGCGTCCAGGCGGGCGCGGCGAAAAACAACAGCGCCGCAAAAAGCACCCCGCCGCAAACCGTCGCACCGCCTCGTTTCGCCAGCGTCTTGGACATGGAAATCCCCTTAAAATACAGAAACTTAGAATTTTATCTTACCCCGCCCACTATAGCGCGGCAAGCAAGGCCGCGCAAGCAAAGGCCACGCCGCCTGCGCGGCGACATAAAAAAGTGCCGGGAGATGATCCCGGCACTAAAAAAAAAGTCGACGACAAAAAAGTGCCGGGTTTAAGCCCGGCACTTTTTTTATGTCTCGGCGGCACCTCCGCCTTTGCCGCGGAGTTTGTTGATCCCGCGACCAATCGCCCGGCCGCCCGCAATAGCCCCCTTGCCCCAGTTGCCTGCAGCAGACTGGCCACCGCTTTGGCGGATCAGGCTCGCCGCCATGATGAAGCCGCCATCGCTGTTGTCGTCGAAGGACTTGTCGGCCGAACCGCCGATCCAGCGCATCATCGCGTCCGGCACGAGATCCAGCATCTTGAAGGTCGAGTTGGCCGTCGTATAGAGCGTCATCACATAAACAACCGAGTATGTGAAGATCGACAGGACGAAGGACCCGACCCCCATCTGCGCGCGCGCCAGCGTAACGCCATGGACGAATGCGGAGTTGAAGTAGACCGCGAAAGCGTTGAAGACCAGCATCGCACCGACAAAGCCGCAAACAACCAGCGCGGGGCGGAGCAAGACGTTCAACCACAAGATCCAGGCCGTACGGGCACCGCCCGCCAGCCCTTCCCCTTCCGAGGACAGGTGGGCCAGCGCTGCGATCGGCACCATGACCACGGCCTCAAAGACGGAGGTGATCCAGGTCAGCACCGCGAAAGCCACCCGCAGCAACGGCAGGATCGGCAGATACAAGGACAGAACCGTACCGCCGAGGAACATCATCTTGCCGACCGTCGACATGAGCGAACCCAGCGCGCTGCTACCGTAGTTCACGCCCGGGATAAGCCCCAGCAACGTGTTCACACCGATGATCCACAGAGCCGTCGTTTGAATGGAAACACCCATTTTCACCATCTGCGCCAGCGGATATTCGTTCGTCGTCGTATCGATGTTGAACAGCATCAGGTTATTCGGCATGAGGGAGCCGAAAACGTATTCGACCATGCCCCAGGGGCTGGAAAGCGCATTCTTCAGCGCTTTCAAACCGCTCCAAAAGCCCGGACGGCGGATCTCAGGCGCCTGCGCACGCACAGCCGCCGTTGCGTTGACGCTTGCATCCTGCTGCATCCCGTCCCACCAGGTGTCGAAGCGCTCCATGGCGATAAAGGTCTTCTTGTTGGCTTCGGGAATGGTGTTGTAGTTCACCGCACCCGTAATCCCCAGAGGTGTCAGGTTGTTACCAACGGTATTCGCAAGGCTGCCCAGAAAACCAGGCTGTGCCTCATCCGACCACAACTTACCCGGCTGCACGACCACTTTCGGTTCCTGCGCCGCCATAATGGCCTGGTTCAGGGCGTTGATATACATGAACCATGTGCCCATGCCGCCCCAGCCGCGGTTGCTCATCTGCACGCCCAGGTCGCTCTGCACCCAGTTGTTCAAACCCACAACCGCCGTGTTATGCGTGTTTTGCAACGCCGTTTTCAAAGTCGTAGCGGCGCCGGTAATGCAACTGTGGTCGGGCATGCCGGAACCATTGTTGCCGCAGGACGTTGTACCCAGGGTATTGCAAGGTTCGATCTCGGCAGCAGCGTTCGCACCGCCGCTGTCTTCCGTAAAGATCGTCTCCGCAACGGCGCAGGCAAATCGGCGCAACTGCGTCAGGATGGCGCCGCCGCTCGTCGCCGGATTATCCGCCGGCGCGCCGCTTTCGTCAACCAGTTGGGCAACGCCGGTTTCAAATGCCGTACGGTATTGCAGCAAGGCCGTCGACAGGCCCGTGCCCAGCAGGGGGTTGCCTTGGCAAGCCCCCGACGGGCAGGCTACCGGCGAGACACCACCGCTGGCACTGCTCACCGCAGCATCCACCGGCGAATCCGTATCTTCACTGAACGACAGCAAGCGCCCAATACCCGTGAACGTAATCCCGCCGCAAAGGTTGCCGTCGGAAGCGTTGGTATAGAAGTTCGTCGTTTGCTGCGACTTCGGATCATAAGAAGGGTGCGGCCCGACAAGCGGCGCCTGAGCGCCCGTGAACCAGGTCGGCAACCAGTTTTGCGCCCAGCCCATGACCTGGCGCGCGGAGGCGTTATAGGCCACCTGACATGTCATCGTTTTGGCGATACCGACCACGACAGGCCCGACATCCCCCGGGTTGTACGCCGTCAAAAGGTTGACGTTGTCGATAACGCCGTCCGTATAGACGGCCCACAGGCGGGAACCGAAGTTGGAGCCCCATTCCGCCAGTTTCATCACGGCGAACTGACCGGAGCTGAAACCCGTTGTCCCCAGCGGAATCATGATCCCGAGGGCAAAGACAACGCGGATCGGCGTCCAGACCATATTGTGACGACCGCCGCCGACGATACCGGTTTTGGCCGTATCGACGACAATGGACAGGATCATCCAGAAGATCATGACGGCAGCCACCACCATGATACCGGTGTTATAAATCTGCATCATGCCCGCCAGCGCGTTTTGCATCGCGCCGCCCGTGCCAACTGCAGATTGGCGCAGGACTTTATCCAGCACCATCAGGGCATAGTCCTGAGAAGCCTCGCCGGGGTTGGTACGCATATCGAAAAGGGCGTTTGCCGGCGGCGGGCCCAGACCTTGCACGGCGTCCAGATCGGTCTGGTCGCCCGCGCCCGCGCCGTAGGGCGCAACAGTGTTAATATCCGTGGGGTAGGTGTAAATCTGCGCATGCGCGATGGCGCCCAGATTGAAAAATACCGTCAGGATAAAAGCGCCGAAAGCCGAGACGATCGCAACCAGCAGCATCACGACGGCGATGAAAAGCCCCCACTGATGCGTCGAGGCATGCGTACGGCGCAAATTGAACCACGCTTCGCCGATCAACTCGATAAAGCCGTATTTTCTGACGCCCTCTACACCGTAGCGCGTGGCCGGGTGGTTATTGGGAATCAAACCGGCTGCCACAAAGACCATTGCCACTGTCCGGACAAAGACAGGCACAATGTGCGCAAATCCTCTGAAGCTTAAATGAAACTGCGGCAGCAGCATAAACGCTGCAACAGAACTGACTTTAACCCGTTTCGACTCGCTCATGGCTTTACCCCGATCATAAACACCACACACCTTATTCAGGCTTATAAGTTAATCTTACGCCTTTTTCTTAAAACCGTCAAATTTAGCGACATTTATGCAAAATTTTCCTAAAATGCAATATATTTTTAACCATTAGTTAACCATCTGTTTTTAAAGGATAATTTGACAGTTTTACCAACTTAGCTTTTCGGCAAGGTAGCGCGGACGGTACGGAAAGCCTGCAAAAAATTCATAAACCCGATTCTGCGCCTCGGGCGAAAAATCATGGATGGGCAGTTCCGCGCGGTGGATTCCCCCCGTAATCAGCATCGAGTCGATTCCCGCCCCCGTCGCCCCCGCGATATCGGTCGGCATGCCGTCACCGATGGCCAGCACCCGCTGTCCCGGCATGGCGGCAAGACATTGGCTGTAAACTTGCCGGTATGGCTTGCCGAACCATGTCACCTGCCCGTCCATCTCCATATATATGTCTGCAAAGGTCCCGGGGCAGAGTACCAGCCGTTCGCCCACATGCACGATCCGGTCGGGATTGGCGCACAGAAAAGGCAGGTTTTCCGCTGCCGCCGCCGACAAAAGGGCCTGATACGGCTCCACCGTATCGGCAGGGTCGCGCACGCCGGTGCAAAGCAGGAAATCCGCCTCGGCCGGATCCTCGACCAGCGTCACCGCCAGCCCCTCGAGCAGCGAGAGGTCATGCCCAGGCCCGATATGCAGGCAGCGCGGCCCCCATTGCGCCAGATATCGCTCGGCCATGGCGTGATAGGTTGCCTCTCCCGAGGTCATGATGCCGTCATAAAGATCCGGCGTAATGCCCATGCCCGCCAGAAAATCCGCGACCGCCGCCGCGCGGCGCGGCGCATTGGACAAAAGCCAGACGGTGCGCTTGCCGCGCTTCATTTCCTGCAAGGTCGGAATGGTATCGGGAAAGGGCGCGATGCCGTTGTGCACCACGCCCCAAAGATCGAGGATATAGCCTTCGTAAAAACCGGCAATGTCGCCGAGGCCCGGCAAGACTTGCGGCATTTCCTGCCCGTGGGACTGCATCAGTTTTTTGCCTCCAGTAAAAGATTGTCGCGCTCCGGCTTGCCGAAAAGATAGCCTTGACCGTAATCGATCTCGATGTCCAGAAGCTCGATCAGCTGCGCGTCGGATTCCACTTTTTCCACGATCAGGTCAATTCCGCGACGGTCGAGCGAGGCCTTCAGCCGCTTCATGCGCTGCAAGCCGCCGCTGCGACGCAGTTCCTGCACCACGGCGCCCGCATCGACTTTGATAAAACGGATATGCCGCGCCTCCAGATGATCGAAGTCAAAAGCCATTTCCCGCACCTGATCCATGGAAAAACGGCAACCCAGATGCGACAGCCCGTCCAGCACCGGCACGGCTTCGGGGTTCATGGTCGCAAGATCATGCTGCGCCATTTCAAACACAAGGCGCGGGGCGAGCGCGCGGTTCTGCGCGATGAACTCAACCAGATCGCCCATGAATTTCGGATCGTTCAGCGTCAGGCTGGTGATATTGCAAAACCACGCACGGTTCGGGTCTTCCGCCGCCGTATCGCGGATGAATTGCAGCGCGCGCAACAGCAGCAGGTTGTCGATTACCGACAAGAGGTCATGCCGCATGGCCACGGCGATATAACGCTCCGCCGGCAGATAAATGTCGTCACGGATGCGGATGCGGGAGAACATTTCAAAAAACCGCGTTTTGCGCTGCGGCAGGTTGACGATGGGTTGCAGGAACAAATCCACCCAGTCGGCCTCCACCGCCTGTTGCACCAGTTGCATGACCTGATCGTCGGTCAGCACGCGCGCGGCGTTTTCCGCCGTGATCTCCGGCAGGGCGGAGAGCTGGACATCGACATCGCGCGGCGCGGCGGGGCGGTCTTGCGGGCGGCTGTCGATTTGCGCCAGTTGCTCGGCAATGGCCTTGATCATGCGCTGCTCGATCCCCTCTTCCGTCTCGCCCGCCTTGCCGCGGCGGCCGTAGCTGCGCGCCAGTTCGCCCGCATCGGCCAGCGTTTTTTTCAAATGCGCGACTTCGTTGCGGTTGCGCGCAACTTCGCGGATCAGGCGTTCGAGATCGCCGCCCATGCGCTGCATCTGTTCGATAATCCGGTGTTCCCAGCGCCGTCGCGCGCGCATTTCCAGCACAATAAAAAAGCCGAAAACAAACAAGGCCGCCGCCAGCGCCGCCATCCTGAACGAAGCCGCGCTTGCCAGCACCACCAGCCCCGTCAGCAGGCCAAGGCCGATGACGATGTTTTTCAAAGTCAGGTGATGGCGCAAAGCCGCCGACAGCGACAAACGCGCCGCCTTGCGCCCGTAGAACAGCACATCGGGGTCATCCCCGCCGCTGCCGTCCAGTTCCGGCCTGTTATGCGGCGTCATCGGCGGCCTCCTCTTCCTGCGGGGCGCGATGCGCCAGTCCCGTGACCTCGGCAATGGAGGAAAGCCCGGCGCGGCGCACGCGTGCGGCAAGATCCTTCTGGATGCGCGTTACCATTTGCGGGCCCTGATACACCAGCCCCGTGTAAATCTGCACCAGCGTTGCGCCCGCCGCCATGCGATCCCAGACATCCTCGGCGCTTTCGATGCCGCCGACGCCGACCAGCGGCAGGGCGCCGTTCGTCAGGCGGTAGAAATCATGCAGCGTGTCATGCGCCTTGCGCTTGAGCAGCCGCCCGCTGAGTCCGCCCGCCTGTTCGCGCAGCGGCGACGGCAGATCATCGGGGCGGTCGGTGGTGGTATTGGATACGATCAGCCCGTCCAGTCCGTAGCGCCGCGCGAGCATGGCAATGGCTTCCTTTTGCGCCATGGTCAGATCGGGCGCGACTTTCAAAAGCAGCGCGGGCCGCGCCACAGGCGGCACATCCGCCGCATCGCGCGCCGCAACCAGCCCCGCCAGCAGGTTTTCCAGCGCGTTTTCCTGTTGCAGGTCGCGCAAGCCCGGCGTATTGGGAGAGGAAATATTGATCGTGATGTAATCGGCAAGCGGCGCGAGCGCATCGATCCCCTGCCGGTAATCTTCAAAGGGCGAGGCGGCATCCTTGTTCATGCCGATATTCACGCCCAGCACGCCCGCCGGGTTCGGCGTTTGCGCGCGCCATGCGCTGACATTGTCCACAAAAGCGGCCAGCCCCGCGCCCGGAAACCCCATGCGGTTGATGACGCTGGCGTTTTGCACATCGCGGAAAATGCGCGGCTTCGGGTTGCCGTCCTGCGGCAGGGGCGTCACCGTGCCCGCTTCGATAAAACCGAAGCCCATATTGAACAGCGGCGCGATCACCTCCGCATCCTTGTCAAACCCCGCCGCCAGTCCCAGCGGGTTCGGGAAGATCTGGCCGAAGGCTTTGACCGTCAAACATTCATCCGTAAAACCGCCGCGCGGCGCGAATCCTTTTTGCAAAAGGTTCAGCGTCATGCGGTGCGCGCGTTCAGGATCCATCGCCATCAAAACAGGGCGGAGGCAGGCATAAAGATTGATCATGTCAGCCGCAATGCTCCCGTACATACGTTTTGACTGCTTCGGCATCGGCCGGCAGCGTGTCGTATTTTTCCGCGCGCAGGTGCAAATCCGCCAGATGCGGCGGCAGTTCGGGCGCGATATCGGTCGCCGCCGTCACCGCATCGGGGAATTTGGCGGGATGCGCGGTGGCGATCGTCACCAGCACGCTTTCCGCATGCGCTTTTTTCCAGTCCTGCGCCACGCCCAGCCCCACGGCGGTATGCGGATCGACCACCACGTCATAACGCCGCCAGATGTCGCGGATGACGGCGGTTGTTTCCGCATCGTCCTTGCGCCCGCTGCCGAAAACCTCGGCCACGCGCCGCATGACGTTTTCATCCACATGGAACGGCCCCGCGCTGCGGAAATGCTGCATGGTTTGCGCCGTCATGTCGCCGTCGCGGGCGTAAAGGTCAAACAGCAGGCGTTCGAAATTGCTGGAAATCTGGATATCCATGCTGGGGCTGATCGTCGGCGTCACGCCCCGCGCTTCCATCCGTCCCGTTTTGAAAAAACGGTCAAGGATGTCATTGGCATTCGTCGCCACCACCAGACGGTCAATCGGCGCACCCATGGATTTGGCGATATAGCCCGCATAGACATTGCCGAAATTGCCCGTGGGCACGCAAAAGGTCGCGGGCTTGCCCGTTTCGGCATGCACCCTGGCCGCCGCATAGACGTAGTACACCACCTGCGCCAGAATACGCGCCCAGTTGATGGAATTGATGGCCGACAGGCGCATGCCGTCGCGGAACGGCAGATCGTTGAACATCGCCTTTACGATATCCTGACAATCGTCAAAGCTGCCCTCGATCGCAATATTATGCACGTTCGGCGCATCGACGGTCGTCATCTGGCGGCGCTGCACGTCGGAAACGCGCCCCTTCGGATGCAGGATCACGATATGCGCATGGGGGCTGTTTTTAAACGCCTCGATCGCCGCGGAACCCGTATCGCCGGAGGTTGCGCCGACAATCGTGACCTTTTCCTCCTTCTGCGCGAGGATATAATCAAACACCTGCCCCAGAAACTGCAAGGCGACGTCCTTGAAGGCCAGTGTCGGGCCGTGAAAAAGTTCCTGCATATAAAAACCGTCCTCCAGCCTGCGCAGGGGGGCGATGTTTTTATCGGCAAAACCCTTGTAGGATTTTTGCAAAAGACGGATGAGGTCTTCGGATGGAATATCATGGCTGACAAAGGGCAAAATCACGCGCCAGGCGATCTCCAGATATTGCTGGCCCGACATATTGTCGATTTCCTCGGCGGAAATCTTGGGGCAGGATTCCGGCACGTAAAGCCCGCCGTCTCGCGCAAGCCCCGCCAGCGCCGTTTCCGCAAAACCGAGACGCGGCGCCGTGCCGCGCGTACTGATATATCCCAGCATCATCCCCTCCTTCGCCGTCAGGCCGCGGCCAGATAGCGTTCCGTCACATGCTGTTTGAAGAAACGGGTGGACATTTTCTCCCCCGTCACCGCCTGGATCAATTCGGGCGGCGTGTAAAGGCAGCCCTTTTCCTGCACGTTGTCGCGCAGCCAGCCGGTAAAGACCGCGATATTGCCCTTGGCCACCTGCTGCATCACATCCGGCACGTCCTGTTTCATCTTGTGCGCAAATTGCGCGGCAATGAAAGCACCCAGCGCATAGGACGGGAAATAGCCGAAGGCCCCCATGTACCAATGGATATCCTGCAAACAGCCGCGGCGGTCGTCGGGCGGCGCAATGCCGATCAGCTTTTCCATTTCGGCGCGCCAGGCCTCCGGCAAGTCCCTGACCTCCAGCTTGCCTTCCACCATCGCCTTTTCAAGACGGTATCGCAAAATCACATGCGCGGGATAGGTGACTTCATCAGCCTCCACGCGGATAAAACTGCGCGACACGCGCGTGACGTTGCGATAGATATTTTCCGCCGTCCATGCCGCCCCCGAACCGCCGAAGGTTTTTTGCACATGCGGGGCGAGATATTGCCAGTATTCGCGGCTGCGGCCCAGTTGCATGTCAAGGCTCAGCGACTGGGATTCATGGATGGCCATGCCCATGTTCTGGCTCGCGCCGACGGGCTGGTGATGCCATGTCGCGGGGGTATAGCGGTCGTAAAGCCCGTGGCCCGCTTCATGCGCGACGCCTTGCAGGCTGTCGGCGAAATCGTCTTCCCTGTAGCGCGTGGTGATGCGCACGTCATGCCCGTGCCCGCTGCTGAAGGGATGCACGGAAATATCCAGCCGCCCCCATGCGGGATCGAAGCCCAGCATCTGCGCCACCTGCTGGCACAATTGCTGCTGTTTTTGAATGTCGAAAGGCCCTTCCAGCGGCAGCGCTTCCTTTTGCGCGGCCAGCACGTCATCCAGAAAACCGGGCATGAAGGCGGCAACATCGTCAAAGGCTTCATCCACATCCGCGACGCTCATGCCGGGAGCATAGGCATCCATCAGTGCGTCATAAAGCGGCAGGTTCAGTTTTTTGGACTTCGCGGCGGCATGTTCGCGCACAATATCAAGCAGGCGGGACAATTCATCCGCCACCTGTTTGAAATCGCTTTCGGCGCGCGCCTTGCGCCAGATCATTTCCGTGCGCGTTTCCTGATTCATTTTCTGCGCGACCAGATGCGCGGGCACGGCCGTTGCGTGGTTATAAAGCCAGTGCATGACGCGCACATTCGCCGCCTGCCACGGGTCGAGGTTTTTGACCTCCACCTTGGCCAGCCATTCGCCGATTTGCGGATCGGTTTGCATTTCGTGAATTTTGACGTTCAGGATTTCCACCTGTTTCGCGCGCTGGTTGACGCCTTCCTCCGGCATGAAGGTGGAGCGGTCCCAGTCCAGCAAGGCATCGATTTGTTTCAAGGTCATGATCTGCTCGAAACGCTCTTCGAGCTGTTGATAGGCCTGCATCAGGCATCTCCCTGCTTTTGATGGTAAAGAACAAACACCACGGCGAGAATGGCCGCCATGCCGAACCAGAAAAAGGCGTAAAGCCTGTGATTGTTGCGCATATGCGCGGTGACTTCATAACCCGCCGGCACCGCCCCCGCGCCCTGCGGCGGCAGCGTGACGATGACGGGATAATCGCTCATCCTGCCGGCCGCCTTGCCCATGGCGGCAAGGTCGGGCCAGTACCAATAGCCGCGCTGCGGATCGTTCTCGGGCATGAAGGCGCCTTGCTGCGGAATCTGGACAACGCCTTCCAGTTGCTGTTCCGCCGCCGGCGTTTCGATACGGTCTTGCGCATCCGCTGCCACCCAGCCGCGATTGACAAAAACGGTTTTGCCCGCCGCCAGCGCAAAGGGCATGACGAGATGATAGCCCGTTCTGCCGTCCTGCGTGCGGGGCTGGAGCAGAAATTGCGGCGCAACAAAATGTCCGCGCAGCTTGACGCGGCGGTATTCCCATGCGGCGGGATCGTCGATACGGTCGGGCAAAACGGCGGCTTCCATGGCGCGGCGGGCGTCGATGCGGGCGATCAGGCCTTCTTTCCACGCAAGCCGCTGCACCTGCCAGACGCCCAGCGCGACCAGCACGGCAAACATGGCCGCGGCCATGCCATAGACGATTTTGTTGTTATGTAACATAAAGTTCCTCATGCCTCGCCGTATGGACACAGTAGCCAAAAGGCGGTACATTTTCAATCATACAAAGTTTACGGAATATGGAGAATGCCATGCCGCGCCGACCGCTGACGAAGGGCGAGATCGCGCTTGCCAAAACCGTTTTTGGCGATGCGATCGATTACGACCGCGTGACGATTACCGAGGGGCAATTCATCGCCTTCCAGCCGCACGGCACCGCGATGGCGCCGGAGGGCAATCTTTACATGTACGGCTGCTACCGCGAGGATTACGCGCAGGGCGACGTTTACACGCAGGGACATTTCATTCATGAAATGACGCATGTCTGGCAATACCAAAACAAAATCCTGCACCCCATCGCTGCGGCGGTCGCGCTGAACCTGAAACACAAATTCAATTATCTGGCGTCATACGACTACACGCTGGACGGCGCGAAAGACCTGCTGGCCTATAACATGGAACAGCAGGCCAGCATTGTGCAGGATTATTTCGTGCTGACGCACGGCGGCCGCCCGGGATATCGCGGCCATTGCCGCAATGCCGAAACGGATGCCGATAAAAAGGCGCTGTACGAAAAAACGCTGGCGAACTTCCTGCAAAACCCCGGTTATGCCCGCCGCGACGCTTTTCCCAAGCTGTCGCTTTTCGGACGCAAAAAACCGCCGCAGGCTTAATCCTCGTCCGCGCCGTCGCGCGGCGCGTCGTCATCGGGACCGCGCTTCAGGTGACGCCATTCCAGCATGATGATATAGGCCTTGGTGGCGGGCAGCATGACGGCGATCAGCCCCAGCCCCGCTGCCGCGCAAAACACGACATGGAACCACAGGGGCGGCGCGAACAAAAGCTCCATCCCCCAGGCCAGCGGGATCAGCGAAAAGCAGAGAATAAACAAAATAAACACCGCCGCGCCGTCGCCGATGTCGTGCAGCCCCAGATCCGCCCCGCAATGCGCGCATCTGTCCTCCACCGTCACGGACAGGGGCTTGAACAGCCGTCCCTGCCGGCATACGGGGCAGCGGGGTTTCAGGCAGAACTTCACATCATCGGCAAAAGACATGGGTATCGATCCTTTTAAAAGCACATATGCTCCGGCGGTTGCCGGAGCATATGCGATTCATCCTATGGCGGCCTGTCGCTCAGGCGTTGCCCCACCAGTACACGGCAACGAAAAGGAACAGCCAGACCACGTCAACGAAGTGCCAGTACCACGCCGCCGCTTCGAAACCGAAATGGCTTTCGGGCAGGAAATGGCCCTTCTTGTTACGGAAGTAGCAGACAAGCAGGAAGATCGTTCCCACCAGCACGTGGAAACCGTGGAAACCCGTCAGCATGTAGAAGGTGGAGGAATAAACCGATTCCTTGAACGGGAAGGATGCATGCCCGTATTCATAGGCCTGAAAGCAGGTAAAAGCGACGCCGAGCAGCACGGTAATCAGCAGCGCGCGCGTGGCTTCATCCTGATGCCCTTCGATAATCGCATGGTGCGCCCAGGTGACCGTGCAGCCAGAAAGCAGCAGGATCATGGTCATCAACAGCGGCAGGTCAAAGGCCGGAATGCCGACCACGCCCACCGGCGGCCATGTGCCGCCCAGCACTTCGGCCGGGTTCAGGCTGGAGGCGAAAAACGCCCAGAAGAAGGCAACGAAAAACATGACCTCGGAGGCGATGAACAGCGCCATGCCATAGCGGAAACCGACGCGGACGACATCACTGTGCGCTTTTTCGACAACGGCTTCCTTCACCACATCGCGCCACCAGTACCACATGACGGCCAGCACGGCGGCAAAGCCGAGCAGCACGCCCTTCAGGCCGATTTTCCAGCCGTCCCATTCAAAGTCATGCATGAACAAAACGGTGCCGAGCGCCAGCAGCCCTGCCGCAAAAGCACCGGCCATGGGCCAGATGCTGGGCGATACCAGATGGTACGGATGCGGTTTGCCGCTTTTGAGGTCATAAACAGGTGTATCAGACATAGCCTTCTTCCCTTGTGTGGTCTGTGCGATCAGCTGCCGCTGTCGTCGTTATTGTAAAACTTTTCCTTCGCCGCTTCCAGCTCCGCGCTGTTTTTGCGAAAGAAGGTATAGGACAACGTAATCGTTTTCACGTCGTCCATGTTGCGATCCCGCAAGATTTCGGGATCGATGAAAAACGTCACGGGCATATGTTCCGTCTGCCCCGGGGCCAGCGTTTGCTCGTTAAAGCAAAAACACTGGGTTTTGTAAAAATAGCGGCCCGCCTTCAGCGGCGTCACGTTGTAAATCGCGGTGCCGGTCACGTCCTCGCTGGCAAGGTTGGTGGCGGTAAAGGCGATCAGCCCGTCCTGCCCGACCTTGACCTTGACGGATTTCAGATCGGGCTTGAAATCCCACGGCATGTTGCGCGCGACATCGGTATTGAAACGCACGGTGATTTCGCGGTCGTAGATGCGGTCGCTGGTATTGCGCTCCACCATCTGCGTCGTCCCGCCCCAGCCCGTCACGCGGCAAAACATGTCGTAGAGCGGCACGGAAGCAAAAGCGAGCGCGATCATCCCCGCCACAACGGAAAGGGTTGCAACCAGCACGCGCTTGTTTTTCCGGGCCAGATCGTCACGGGACATGCCTCAGCCCCCTTTCATGCGGATGATGCTGACGATAAACACCACCGCCATAAAGGCGATCAGCGCCAGAAAAACGGCGTAGTTCTTTTTCTTTTTCTTTTCGTGCAATTCGCTGTGCGGCATGGTGTTTCTCCCTTACGCGAGCTTGTCCGCCATCATCAGGGCGAAGAGCATGAAAAGATAAACGATGGAATAGCCGAACATGGCGCGGGCATTGCGGTATTCCCCCGCCGGATCGCGCCAGACGCGGACGGCCGCGATGATGAAAATGCCGTGCAGCAAGGCCGCGCCCGCCGCATATACCGTGCCGCAGACCTGCATCAGGTAAGGCGCGGCGACAAAGGGCGTCAGCGCCAGCGTATAGACCAGCATCTGCAAGCGCGTCGCAGCTTCGCCCGCCACCACGGGCAGCATGGGCACGCCGGCCTTTTTGTAATCCTCGTTGCGGTACAGGGCGAGCGCCCAGAAATGCGGCGGCGTCCACAGGAAGATGAGCATAAACAGCATAAAGGGCGCAAGCGACATATCGCCCGTCACCGCCGCCCAGCCGATCATGGGCGGGAAAGCGCCCGCCGCGCCGCCGATAACGATGTTCTGCGGCGTGCGGCGTTTCAGCCAGATGGTATAGATGAAAACATAGAAAAACGACGCAAAGGCCAGAATGGCCGCCGCCATCCAGTTAATCGCCACGCCCATCAGGCCGACGGAAAGCACCGTCAGCACGATGCCGAAGGACAAGGCCTCCGCCGCATCCACGCGGCCCTGCGGCAACGGACGGCCGCGCGTGCGCAACATGACGGCATCGATGTCGCGCTCGTACCACATGTTGATCGCCCCCGCCGCCCCCGCGCCGACGGCGATGCAGAAAACGGCGACCAGCGCCAGAAACGGATGCAGACTGCCGGGCGCCAGCACCACGCCCGCCACGCCCGTGAAAACCACCAGCGTCATGACGCGGGGTTTCAGCAGCGCGATGAAATCGGAAATGCGCGTCTCCATATGCGCCGCGGCCGCCGGCGCAATACCGGCGGCGTCAGGCAGGACATATGTCGTGGCGGGCGCGGTCATGTCGGGATCACTTCACGACCGGCTGGATGTCGAACTGGTGGAACGGCGGCGGCGAGGAAACATGCCACTCCAGCGTTTCCGCCCCTTCGCCCCAATAGTTGCCGGGCACTTTCTTGCCCGCAACCAGCGTATAGATCGCCACGCAAACGAAGAACAGCGTGGAGCCAAAGGCAATATAGGCACCGTAGGAGGAAATCATGTTCCACCCCTCATAGCCCGGCGCGTAATCCGGAATACGGCGCGGCATGCCGGCCAGCCCCAGGAAGTGCTGCGGGAAGAAAATGAGGTTCACGCCGATGAAGGTCGTGAAGAAGTGCAGCTTGCCCGCCCATTCCGGATACTGGCGGCCGGACATTTTGCCGATCCAGTAATACCAGCCCGCGAAGATGGCGAAGACCGCCCCCAGCGACAGAACGTAGTGGAAGTGCGCAACAACGTAATAGGTATCGTGCAGCGCGGTATCCATGCCGGCGTTGGCCAGCACCACGCCCGTCACACCGCCGACGGTGAACAGGAAAATGAAACCGATCGCCCAGAGCATCGGCGTCTTGAAGGTGATGGAGCCGCCCCACATCGTCGCGATCCAGGAGAAGATCTTGATCCCCGTCGGCACGGCGATGATCAGCGTTGCCGCCGTGAAATAGGCACGGGTATTGACGCTCATGCCCACCGTATACATGTGGTGCGCCCAGACGACGAAGCCGACGAAGCCGATCGCCACCATGGCATAGGCCATGCCCAGATAGCCGAAAATCGGCTTTTTGGCAAAGGTCGACACAACGTGGCTGATGATGCCGAAGGCCGGCAAAATCATGATGTACACTTCGGGGTGGCCGAAGAACCAGAAGAGGTGCTGATACAGGATCGGGTCCCCGCCGCCTTCGGGCACAAAGAAGTTGGTGCCGAAGTTGCGGTCGGTCAGCAGCATCGTGATGGCGCCGCCCAGAACCGGTACGGACAGCACCAGCAGGAAGGCCGTAACCAGCATGCCCCAGCAGAACAGCGGCATTTTATGCATCGTCATGCCGGGCGCGCGCATGTTGAAAATGGTGGTGATGAAGTTGGCCGCGCCGAGAATGGAGGATGCCCCCGCAAGGTGCAGGGCGAAAATCGCCATATCGACCGAAGCGCCCGGATGACCGACAATGCTGGCCAGTGGCGGATAGACCGTCCAGCCCGTGCCTGCGCCGCCCTCCACGAAAACGGAGCCGACCAGCAGCAGCAGCGCCGGTACCAGCAGCCAGAAGGAAATGTTGTTCAAACGCGGGAAGGCCATATCCGGCGCGCCGATCATCAGCGGCAGGAACCAGTTGCCGAAACCGCCGATCAGCGCAGGCATCACGACGAAGAAGACCATGATCAGGCCGTGCGCGGTGATCAGCACGTTCCAGAACTGGCCGTCGGCCGTGCCGTCGGGCATCAGCAGATATTGCATGCCCGGCTCTTGCAGCTCCAGACGCATCATGACGGAGAAAGCGCCGCCGACCAGACCCGCGATGACGGAGAAGATCAGGTAAAGCGTGCCGATGTCCTTGTGGTTGGTCGAACAGAACCAGCGCTTGAAGAAACCGGGGGTATGATCGTGATGATCGCCATGATGGCTGTCGTGGTGACCGTCTGCTGCATGATGTTTGCCAGCCATGATATCTGTCTCCTGATCGTCTTATTATTCTTTATGGATCCGTTGGTTATTCGGCAGTTGCGGCGTCGCCCGCGGCATCCTGCGCCGCAGCCGTCACCTCGGGCATCTGGCCGCCTTTGGACGCCACCCATGCCGCGAATTTTTCCTTGCTCACGGCGTGAATTTCAATCGGCATGAAGCCGTGGTCCTTGCCGCAAAGCTCGGAGCACTGGCCGTAGTAAATGCCTTCTTTCTCGATACGCGTCCAGGTTTCGTTCATGCGGCCGGGCACGGCATCCAGCTTCACGCCCAGCGCAGGCACGGCCCAGGAATGGATCACGTCGTTCGCGGTAATCAGCAGGCGCACGTTCGTATCCACGGGCAGCACCACCGGCTCGTCCGTGGACAGCAGGCGCACCTGACCTTCTTTCAATTCGTCATCCTTCACCATATAGGCGTTGTATTCGATATCGCCGTGATCGGGATAGGCATAGCCCCAGTACCACTGATAGCCCGTGACTTTCAGCGTCATTTCCGCATCGGCGGTTTTGTCCGCGAAATACAGAAGCTTCATGGAAGGGATCACGATCACGACCAGGATCAGCACCGGCACCAGCGTCCAGACCACTTCCAGCAGGGTGTTATGCGTGGTTTTGGACGGCTTGGGGTTTGCCTTCGCGTTGTAGCGGATCATGACGTAGAGCAGCAGCAGCATCACGAAAACCGTGATGACCGTGATGATCGGCAGCAGCAGGTTGTTGTGGAAGAAATGCATCTGATCCTTCACGGGCGATGCCGGCGGCTGGAAGCCGAGCTGCCAGTTATACGGCATGCCCACCGGCTCGCCTGCGGTATCCACGGCGGCAAAGGCCGGCGTCGTGAACAAGGCGGACGCAAAGGCAAAGGCCATGTTGCGGCAACGGGTCAGAAAGGATCTGCTGTTTGTCTGGGTCATCTTGGTAAATCCGTTTAGCGGCAAAGATAAAATGTGATGCGGGCGGTATTGCAAGGAGTCGCAAAAGCCCGACAACAGGTATAGCACTCAAACGGCGGCAGGTGAAGCCGAGATACAGAAAATTTCATTCCCGTAATAAGAGAAACGGCGCTTATTTATGAAGGGGTTATGTCGCCACCTGCCCGTCTTGCGGCTTTCTCCTGCCTTTCCGGCCAAACGATTGTTCAAATTTTGTCGAAACGGCGGGGCATCTCCCGCTTTTACCCCCATGCAAAAAACGGTACGGATGTACGTCGAAATATTATGAATATTTAATGCGCGGCGGCTCAGGCCATGGTCAGGATGGCGCGCAATTCGGCAATGCCCTCGCCTTTTTCGGAACTGGTGGCATAAACCTTGGGGAAAGCGCCCTTGCGCTTCCTGATCTCGGCCTCCACCTCCGCAATGCGGGCGGCGCGCGCGCTCATCTTCACCTTGTCGATTTTGGTAAGGATGACGAGATAGGCCACGCCCGCGCTGTCGATGATGTCCAGCGCCTTGTAATCCGCCGCGAGCAGCCCGTGCCGCCCGTCCACCAGCACGCACAGGCGCGTCAGGTTGTCGCGGCTGCGCAAATACTGGCTGACCATCGTATTCCAGGCATGCGCCTTGGCGCGCGTCACCTTGGCATAGCCGTAGCCCGGCAGATCGGCCAGTTGCAGCAAGCCGCCGAGATCGAAAAAGTTGATCTGTTGCGTGCGCCCCGGCGTGTTGGACGCGCGGGCAAGGTTCTTGCGCCCCGTCAGCGCGTTGATCAGGCTGGATTTGCCGACATTGGAACGTCCGGCAAAGGCGACCTCCGGCACATTGGACGGCGGAATGCGTTCCAGCCTGTCCGCGCCGGCGATGAAGCGGCATTCCTGACGGAAGATCCGCTGCGCTTCCGCCAGCGTTTCCTCGTCAATAATGAATCCCTGTTCAATCGTCATTCATCTGCCGCTTCGGCCTTGCCGGCCTTTGCCTTTTTCTTCTTGCGACGGCTGCTGTGGCCGCGCAGCAGGTGCGTATCCTCGTTGCCGACTTTTTTCAGGATGTAATATTGCTGCACAATCGTCAGCACGTTCGACCACGTCCAGTAAATGACCAGACCGGCGGCGAAATGCGCCAACAGGAACGTCATGACGAAGGGGAAAGACGCTTGCAGCTTTTCCTGGATCGGATCCGTCATCGGCGGGCTGATACGCTTGAGCTGGATCATCGACAGGCAGAACAGCACCGGCCAGCCGCCGATCATCAGCATATCGGGCGGCGTATAGGGCAAAAGGCCGAACAGGTTGAAAATGCTGGTCGGGTCGGGCGCGGACATATCGGGAATCCAGCCCCAGAAAGGCGCATGGCGCAGCTCGACGGAAATCAGGATCACCTTGTACAGCGCAAAAACGATGGGGATCTGCAACAGCATCGGCCAGCAGCCGCTGAAGGGGTTTGCGTCCTCTTTTTTATAGAGTTCGTAAATCTCCATTTGGAGCGTGGCGCGGTCGTCCTTGTATTTCTCCTGCAGCTCTTTCAGCTTGGGCGCGATAATGCGCATTTTCGCCATGGAGCGGAAGGATTTGTTCGTCAGCGGGAAAACCGCCAGACGCACGATGACCGTCATCAGCAAAATCGCAATCGCGATATTGCCCGACCAGTCCGTCAACAGGTGCAACAGGATGAAGAACGGCTTGGTGATGAAATACCACATGCCGAAATCGATGCCGAGTTCCAGCTTTTTGAAACCGTAGGTTTGTTCATAGGCGACCATGACCTTCAGGTCTTTCACGCCCGCATAGACATGCGTTTTGACGGAAACCTCTCCGCCCGGGGCCAGCGTTTGCGTCGGGGTCACGATATCGGACTGGTAAACGGGGCTGTGCTTGCCTTTGGCCGCAACGATCCGCGCATTGAAACGCGCGTCTTTGTCGGGCAGCAGCGCGACGAGCCAGTATTTGTCGCTGAAGCCCAGCCAGCCGCTGGTATCCTCGCGCTCGATTTTCTCGCCTTTGTTCAGGTCTTTGTAATCCGGCTCAATATGCTTATCGCCGATAAAGGCCACCGGCCCTTCGTGCAGGACAAAAAAGCCGCTATACCCTTCGGGCAGGCCGTGGCGCGCCACCAGCTGATAGGCGTTCATATCCAATGTTTCCGCGCCGGTATTCGTGACCGTATCGCGCACGGTGAACAAATAGTTTTCATCCAGCGCGATGCTGCGTCGGAACAGCAGGCCTTCGCCGTTATCCCATTCCAGCACCACGGGTTGGCCGCCGCTCACGACCGCGTCCGGGCTGTTCGCGGCCAGTTGCCAGACGGTATCCGGCGTCGGCAGCTTCACGCCGCTTTTGTTCGCCAGCCAGCCGTTTTCGACGTAATAGGCGCCTTGCGTGCCGACGGGGTTCAGGAGTTCAACCTCGTCCTCCCGCGCGACGGTTTTGTAACGGCCGACAAGCTCCAGATCATCCAGACGCGCGCCCTTCAGCGCGATGCTGCCGCGCACCTTCGCGCCCGAGACGGGAATGCGGCGGCCGCTGGCGGCAATCACATCGCCGCGCGGCTTCAAAACATCGGCGGTATCGGTGGCGACGGCGGCCTCCACCTCGGCATTGCGTTGCGCGGCGGCTTCCGCGGCGGCGCGGGCGCGGCGTTCCTCCATCTGCGGGCGTTCGACAAGGAAATAAAACCCCAGCAGGATCGTCAGCGAAACCACGATCGCCAGCATCAGCCTCGCGCGGTCTTGCGCCTCGTTCGGGTCATATTGCTTCATCATTATTCGGTCTTTCCTTTGTTTTCGCGCCTGATTCCGCGCAAAGCGCAGCGGCGCACCGGTGGGTCGCATCTGTAGCACAGTTGGACGGGTTTTGAGAGAAAAACTTGCCCCAAATGCCGCGCGGCGGGGGCAGATCGGCGGGCACAGGGTCGTAACCGCCCTGATTCCACGGGTTACAGCGCAAAATGCGCCGCAACCCCAGCCAGCCGCCGCGCAACGCGCCATAGCGGCGCACGGCATCCGCCGCATAATAGGAACAGCTGGGGTAGAAGCGGCACTCTTTTCCCATAACGGTCGAGAATGTCACCTGATAAAAACGGATCAGCAGCAGCAAAACGCGCGCCGCAAAGCTCATGCCAGTACTCCCAGTTTTTTCAGCGCCCAGCGCAAATCGCGCGCCATGGCGGCAAAATCCTGTGTTGCCGCCGCCGTGCGCCCGATGAGCACGATGTCATAGCCCTGCAACTGCCGGGCCTCGGCTGCGTTTTGCAGCATCAGGCGCACCAGTTCGCGCAAGCGGCGCTTGGCGCGGTTGCGCGTGACGGCATTGCCGACCTTGCGGCTGACCGTCAGTCCCAGACGGAAGGATTCCGCCGCCGCGCACAAGTGAAAACCGGCAGCATCCTGTTCGGATGCAGCCGGCGGATCTTTTTTGAAAACCTGCAAAATAAAAGCGGGCGTCACCCACTTCTGCCCCCCGGCGGCAATGCGGCGAAAATCCTGCGATGCCTTTAATGTTGGAATCGCCGCGCACATGACGAGGGGGTATCCCCTGACAATCAGGCGGACAGGCGCTTGCGGCCTTTCGCGCGGCGTGCGGCAAGGACTTTCTGGCCGTTGCGGGTAGCCATGCGGGCGCGGAAGCCGTGGCGGCGTTTGCGAACCAGTTTGCTGGGTTGGTATGTGCGTTTCACAGTAATATCTCCATTCGCGGACGTAAGAATCTTTAAGCTCTAGGCTTATAGTGCCCCGTCTTGGACCTTGTCAACGGCTTTCTGGAATTTATGCCAAATAAATCAGGCTTTTCAAGCGCTTTTCCCGCGCCGCGTGCCGGTATAAATCATTTTTTATCAATTACTTAACATTAAGATTGACAGAACGCGCGGAAGAAAGGATAAAGAAGCAAGGATCAGGAAATACCCCAAAACCCGCCTTTTGCCGTGTTTTGGCCATCCTCCCAAGGCGCCCGTAGCTCAACTGGATAGAGTGTTGGCCTCCGAAGCCAAAGGTTGTGGGTTCAAATCCCGCCGGGCGCGCCATT